>OIFE01001136.1_pt1 | contig 14236 bp, 10 predicted proteins | sample 1581921 | NCBI WGS metagenome assembly OIFE01 (sample SAMN04414075, study PRJEB24778) | human gut metagenome | material: faecal | host: Homo sapiens | reverse complement strand
TCTTTACCCTCACCCACTCCGGTGAGAGCGCAGAGCTGACGGTGGGCGGTTTTGCACACAACGAGCTGCTCCACTAAATAACCACCTCCCCAAGGCGGAGAGCTTCCGCATCTCCCCGCTTTGTACGAAAAGCCCCCCGGCACTTCCGCATGGTGCCGGGGGCTTTTTTGCGCCGGGAGGGGCGGAGGTTCAAAATTTTTTCATAATTTACTTGACAACAGGGTTTGTATGTAGTATACTCCACAGCAACCTAACAAACATACATACAAAGTAGGTTTGTGCCAAATGGGAGGAACATCATGAGAGAGCGAATGTGTTGACAGACAAAAACGACATCACACTCAAAAATAAAGGAGGATCCGTTTTATGTCTGTAGAAATTCTGGATCTGGCCGCACTGGCCTTGACTGCCGTATTTTTTGCCCTGCTGTACTACCTGCACAGGAAAAAGCACGTTGACTTCGGCGTGCGCACCATTCTGGCTGTGGGCCTCGGCCTCATCGTGGGCCTCGTGTTCAAGGGCCACCACACCTATGTCGCCGCTGTGGGTACCATCTACGCCCACGTCGTTTCGGCTGTGGTCATCCCGCTGCTGATCTTCAGCATCATTTCCAGCATCACCAATCTGGGCAATTCCGTCCGCCTGAAGAATATCGGCCTCAAGACTGTTTTCTTCCTCGTCCTGAACACCTTCTTCGCCAGCCTCATCACCCTGCTCGCTGGTGTCGTGACCAATGTCGGCCACGGTGTGAAGTATGAGCTGGCCACCGACTACACCGCCAAGGAAGTCCCCACCTTTGTAGACACGGTTATCAGCCTCTTCCCCCAGAACCTCGCTTCCCACTGGGCAAACGGCGAGGTGGTGCCCATCGTGGTCTTCTGCATTCTGGTCGCCATCAGTTACAACAAGATCGCCGCCAAGAAGCCCGAGGAAGTCGCCCCTTTCAAGAAGTTTATCGACGCCGGTGACGTTGTGATGGGCCGCGTGGTCAGCTATGTCATCTCTTTCACTCCGTATGCCGTCCTGTCCCTCATCGCCCGTGCCGTCAGCCGCTCTTCTCCGGCCGACCTCGTCCCCCTGCTGAGCGTTCTGGTGCTGGCTTATGTCCTCTGCGCCATTCAGGCCTTCGTGGTCGAGGGCGCGCTCATCAAGATCGTCGGCAAGCTGGATCCTGTCCAGTTCTTCAAGGGCGTCTGGCCCGCAGGCACTGTCGCCTTCACTTCTCAGAGCAGTGTTGGCACCATCCCTGTCACGGTCAACCAGCTGACCAGGAAGCTGGGTGTCAACGAGGACATCGCCGCCTTTGGTGCAAGTCTGGGTGCAAACCTCGGTATGCCGGGCTGTGCCGGTGTCTGGCCCACCCTGCTGGCTGTCTTTACCATCCACCTGCTGGGCATTGATTACACCCCGGTGCAGTACGCCTTCCTCGTTGTGCTGGCTGTGGTCGTCTCCATCGGTACCGTCGGCGTGCCTGGCACGGCTACCATCACTGCTACCGCTCTGTTTGCTGCTGCCGGTCTGCCGGTGGAAGCCATCATCCTGCTTTCGCCCATTTCCAGCATTGCTGATATGGCTCGTACTGCCACCAACGTCGTCGGCGCTGCCGCCGCTACCACCCTTGTGGCTGCCACCGAAGGCCAGCTGGACAAGGCTGTGTACAATGGCAAGGTCGAAGCACCTGCTGCCGAGGCAGTCTGAGCACTTTTCAAAGTGCTTTTGAGACAAAACCTCAGGCACATGAAGTAAAATAAAGTCCGGACAGCCCACTATGCAGAAAAAGCATAATGGGCTGTTTTCTTTATAAAAGAAAGATACAGCACGAAACTGTGCGCGGCAAAAGTACAAGTAATACTTATTTCACCTGAACTGTACTTTACATGAATACACATCAAGGGCAAAACTATACAAAATTCAAATCAAAATTTTGGTGTGCAGTTGGGCAAACTACAGAAATCGTTGGGTCGAGGGGATAAATTTGGCAAAAAGTCTTTTCTTTCGGCGGTGGACGATGTATAATGCCGCCAAGGCACAAGGGTGTGCAGAAAGCTCCAGAGGGGGAGCAGAACACCTTGTGCATTTTTCAGAAACAGTCGCTTTAATATATTAAAGCGGTGTTAGAGAGGGGAAAAGATATTATGAGATTCGATCGTCGTATTTCGCGCCGCAGCTTTCTGGCAGCAGCAGGCGTATCCGCAGCAGCTCTGGCCCTGACGGCCTGCGGCGGCTCCGGCTCCACGGCAGCTTCTACCGCTGCCTCCACCGGTGCTTCCAGCGCAGCTGGCACTGCCGCAGGCGGCACCCTGAACATCATGCTGGAGACTGAGGTCCAGTCTCTGGACCCGCAGATCGCCACCGACGGCACCTCCTTTGAGGTCATCGCCGACTACACCGACGGTCTGATGCAGATGGATGCCGACGGCGCAGCTGTCCCGGCCCTCGCCGAGACCTACGACATCAGCGAGGACGGTAAGACTTATACCTTCCACCTGCGCGATGCAAAGTGGTCCAACGGTGACGCCGTCACCGCAGCCGACTTCGTGTTCGGCTGGCAGCGTGCTGTTGACCCCGCCAATGCTTCCGAGTATTCCTATATGCTGTCTGACATCGGCCAGGTGGTCAACGCCGCCCAGATCATTGCCGGTGAGAAGCCCGTCACGGATCTGGGCGTGACCGCAGTGGATGACAAGACCCTCGAAGTTCAGCTGAACGTCCCTGTCAGCTACTTCCTGAGCCTGATGTACTTCCCCACCTTCTACCCTGTCAACGAGGCATTCTTCAACACCTGCAAGGATACCTTCGGCACCAGCCCCGACACCGTCCTGTCCAACGGTGCATTCATCCTGACCGACTACCAGCCCGCTGCTACCGCATTCGAGCTGACCAAGAACCCCGACTACTACGACGCTGCAAACATCGCTCTGGATGGTCTGGCCTATCAGGTCATCAAGGACAGCCAGCAGGCTCTGATGAGCTACCAGACCGGTGCTCTGGATCTGACCCTGCTGAACGGCGAGCAGGTCGATCAGGTCAAGGATGACCCCGAGTTTACCAGCGTGGGCGCTGGCTACCTGTGGTACATCAGCCCTAACATCGACGGTGTGCCTGAGCTGGCAAACGAGAATCTGCGCAAGGCTATGACCTTTGCCCTCGACCGCGACGCCATCACCGGCGACGTCCTGAAGGATGGTTCTGCTCCCTGCTACACCGCCGTTCCTCCGCAGTTCGCCACCGGCCCGGACGGCAGCGATTTCAGCGCCGACCAGACCAAGTACGCCGATTCCTGCGCATTCGATGCAGCCAAGGCAGCCGAGTATTACGAGACCGCCAAGAGCGAGCTGGGCAAGGACAGCTTCACCTTTGATATGATCGTGGATGCCGACGATGCACCTCAGAAGGTGGCACAGGTCGTTAAGGAGCAGCTGGAGACCACCCTCCCCGGCTTCACCCTGAACCTGACCGTCGAGCCCAAGAAGCAGCGTGTGCAGGATATGCAGGACGGCAACTTCGAGGTCGCCCTCACCCGTTGGGGACCCGACTACGCCGACCCCATGACCTACCTGGGCATGTGGGTCACCGGCAACTCCAACAACTACGGTCTGTGGAGCGATGCCGAGTATGACTCCATCATCGAGGAATGCACCACCGGCGACCTCTGCACCGACCCCGAGGGCCGCTGGGCAGCTCTGTACGATGCAGAAGCCATCGTTCTGGAGCAGGCAGTCATCTTCCCGCTGTACGGTCAGTGCAACGCCGAGATGATCTCCAGCGCGGTTACCGGCGTGGAGCATCACCCCTGCGCTCTGAACCGTGTGTACAAGCGCACCGTGAAGAACGCCTAAATTGAATCGCTGAACATAAGGCCGCACAGTGGCCCGCAAAAGCCACTGTGCGCCTTTTTGCCATTGCACCTGTCCGCGGCCTACGCACGATTGACCGCCGCGGTCACATAAAGGGGGTTCACCTGACGTGAAAAAATATACGATCAAGCGTATCCTCACTTCGCTGTTTACGCTGCTGGCCATCCTGCTGGTGCTGTTTATCCTGATGCAGCTGATGCCCGGCTCGCCTTTCAACGACGAAAAGCTGACAGCCGATATGAGAGCCGCGCTCTATGCAAAATACGGTCTTGACCAGCCGATCTACATCCAGTTCTTCCGCTACGTGGGCAATATGCTCCGGGGCGATCTGGGTGTGAGCTACAACATCTCCAAAAATACGCCCATCTCCCAGCTCATCCAGTCCCGCCTGCCCATCTCCATCCAGATCGGCGGCATGGCCGTCACGCTGGGCGCTCTGGTGGGCCTTGTGCTGGGCATCATCGCTGCCCTCAAGCGGGATACCATCTTCGACACCATCGCCACCATCATCTCGGTCATTGGCGTGTCGGTGCCGTCCTACGTTTTCGCACTGGCCCTGAGCTACACCTTCGGTTTCAAGCTCCGCTGGTTCCCGATGCTGTTCTCCGCCAAGGATGTCTTTGGTTCGAGTGTCCTGCCCAGCGTGTCGCTGTCCATGTTCACTATGGCATCCATCGCCCGCTTCACCCGAAGCGAGATGATAGAAGTCCTCGACTCTGACTATATGCTGCTGGCCGAGAGCAAGGGCATCTCCGGCCCGGCGCTGATCTTCCGCCACGCCCTGCGCAATGCGCTTATCCCTATCATCACCGTGCTGGCCCCGCTCATCGTTGATTTGATGACCGGCTCGCTGGTGGTCGAGAAAATTTTCGCCATCCCCGGCGTGGGCAGCCTGTTGGTGACGGCCATCCAGTCCAACGACTACAACGTGGTCATCGGCCTGAGCTTCATCTACAGTGCCATGTACATTGGCATCATGCTGGTCGTTGACCTGCTGTACGGCATCATCGACCCGCGCATCCGTCTGGCAAAGGGGGACGACTGATATGGCAGAAAAAGCGATCCGACTGGGCGGCGAAAGCACCGCCGCAGCCATCACGCAGGCCGTGCAGGAACTGTACCCTGAGCACAAGTTCACCGAGGCAGAGTTTGCCCGGAAGGACAACGCGGCTGAAATCGCGGTGGATACCAACTTCGCGGCCCAGAGCTTCTGGAAAGACGTCCGCATCCGCTTCTTCCGCAAGAAGAGCGCCGTGCTGGGCCTCGTGATGATCATGATCATCCTGCTGCTGGCCATCTTTGGCCCGGGAATGAATGCTTATACTTATTCCGGCCAGGATCTGAGCCAGAAGAACTTCGCGCCTCGCGTCCCCGGCATCGAGCAGTTCGGCATTCTGGACGGCAGCGAGAAGATGAGCACGACCACCGGTACGAAAATCGTCAACAACTATGTCGAAAAAGGCAAGGATGACGTCTACTACTGGTTCGGCAGCGACCTTTATGGCCGCGACATCTGGACCCGTACCTGGGAAGGCGCCCGCGTCTCCCTTATCATCGCCGTGGCGGCTGCCGTCATCGATATGGTCATCGGTATGAGCTACGGCCTCATCTCGGGCTACTTCGGCGGCAAGGTGGATATGCTGATGCAGCGCTTTCTTGAAGTTGCCAACGGCATCCCCCGTCTGGTCATCGTTACGCTGCTGCTTCTGGTGCTGCAGCCCGGCATGATCACCATCATCTTCGCTCTGATGCTGACTGAGTGGGTGGGCATGAGCCGCATCGCCCGCGCCGAGATGCTCAAGCTGAAGGACCAGGAATTCGTTCTGGCTTCCCGCACTCTGGGTGCCGGCAGCTTCTTCATTATCTTTAAGGAAGTGCTGCCCAACATCATCGGACCCATCATCACTCAGGTAATGTTCAGCATCCCCACCGCGATCTTTACCGAGGCATTCCTTTCCTTCGTGGGTCTGGGCATCCCGGTGCCGCAGTGCTCGCTGGGTTCCCTGATCAGTGAGCTGTACAACAGCTTCACCACCCATCCCTATCAGATCATCCCGCCCATCGTGGTCATGAGCCTGCTGATGCTCAGCTTCAACCTGCTGGCCGACGGCCTGCGCGAGGCACTTGACCCCAAGATGAAGAGTATGTAAGGAGGCGCACAACATGCCTGATACGAAAAGAGAACAGGTCTTGTCGGTGCGAGACCTTGATATTACCTTTAAGACGACGGCTGGCCCCGTCCACGCCATCCGCGGCGTGAACATCGACCTGTACAAGGGCGAGACGGTGGCGCTGGTGGGTGAGTCTGGTTCCGGTAAGTCTGTCACCATGAAGGCGGCCATGGGCATTCTGGCCCAGAACGCCAAGGTGAACAGCGGCAGCATCCAGTTCAGCTACCATCACGCCGACGGCAGCCCTGAAACCGTCGATCTGCTGCAAAAAGATAAAAAGTGGATCCGCCGCCACATCAACGGCAAGCGCATCGCCATGGTCTTTCAGGATCCCATGACCAGCCTTGACCCCACCATGACCATCGGCAAGCAGATCATGGAAGGGATGCTCTGGCACTTCAAGATGCCCAAGGCTGAGGCATATCAGAAGGCCCTCAAGCTGCTGGAAGAAGTCGGTATCACTGACGCCGAAAAGCGGATGAAGAGCTACCCGCACCAGCTGTCCGGCGGTATGCGTCAGCGTGTGGTCATCGCCATCGCGCTGTCCTGCGACCCGGACCTGCTCATCTGCGATGAGCCCACCACCGCACTGGATGTGACCATTCAGGCAAAGATCCTCGAGCTCATCCGCAGCATCCAGAAGGAGCGCGGCATTTCGGTCATCTACATCACCCATGACCTCGGCGTCGTGGCAAAGGTGGCGGACTATGTCGATGTTATGTACGCGGGCAAGATCGTGGAGACCGGCACCATCGACGAGATCTTCTACGACCCGCGCCACCCCTACACCTGGGGTCTGCTGTCGGCCATGCCCGACCTCGATACCGCCGACGAGCGTTTGTACACCATCCCCGGTTCGCCGCCGAACCTGCTGCATGAGAAGGCCGGCGACGCCTTTGCACCCCGCAACAAGTACGCGCTGGAGATCGACGACGAGATCGACCCGCCCATGTTCAAGATCAGCGACACCCACTTTGCAGCCACCTGGCTGCTGGACCCCCGCGCTCCCAAGGTGGAGATGCCGCCTGAGCTGAAAGACCGTGTGGCCCGTATGAGCGCAGAAGCAAAAAAGATAGAGGAGGCGGAGTAAATGGCAGCACAGAGCGCTACCCCTCTTCTGAAGGTCGAGGGACTGAAGCAGTATTTCAAGGTGAACAAGAACTTCACCGTCAAGGCCGTGGACGATGTCAGCTTTGAGATCTATCCCGGCGAGACGTACGGTCTGGTGGGTGAGTCCGGCTCGGGCAAATCCACCATCGGCCGCAGCATCATCCGGCTGTATGACCCCACCGCAGGCAAGATCACCTTCGACGGGCAGGACATCAGCGGACGCCTGACTCACGCCCAGAACAACACCCTGCGCACCCAGATGCAGATGATATTCCAGGACCCGATGGCGTCCCTGAACCCCCGCAAGAAGGTGGAGGACATCATCGGCGAGGGCCTGGACATCCACCATATGTACAAAACGCAGGACGAGCGCCGCGAAAAGGTGGAGAAAATTCTGGAGAAGGTCGGCCTTGCGCCCGAGCATGCTGAGCGCTACCCCCACCAATTCTCCGGCGGCCAGCGCCAGCGCGTCGGCATCGCCCGCGCCCTCATCATGAACCCGAAGCTCATCATCGCCGACGAGTGCATTTCGGCACTGGACGTGTCGATCCAGGCACAGGTCGTCAACCTGATGAAGGACATCCAGCAGGAGACCGGCACGGCCTACCTGTTCATCGCACACGACCTGTCCATGGTCAAGTACATCTCCGACCGTATCGGTGTGCTCCATCTGGGCCACCTGCTGGAAACGGGTACTACGGAAGAAATTTTTGCAGATCCCATCCATCCCTATACCCGGAGCCTGCTGTCGGCTATCCCGCTGCCGAACCCGGTGGTGGAAAAGCGCCGCGTGGCCGAGACTTACGACTATGCCACTTCCGGTATCGACTACAGCAAAGGCACCAGCCACCTCGTCAGCGGCAGCCACTACGTCAAGTGTACCGATGAAGAGTTTGCAAAGTGGTGTAAATAAAATGAAAACGCAAGTCTCTTGACAACCTGCGTTCTAACGTCTATAATGAAGACAAAGAAAGGCGCTGCCCGCACAGTGGTCAGCTCCCTCCTCTATCACGGAAATTTAAGAATAAATGACCGCTTGAGTTTGGTAGACTGTAGGGCGGTCATTTTTCTTGTCATTTTTTAGAATAGTGCTTTGCGTGGTGCGTATTCCGAAAAAATACTTGGGCAATCGTCCAAGTGATTTTGGCAGTGCCAATGATAACGGTGGCCAGAAGGCCGAGCAGAGCAATAACAGTATTCAAAATATCCATGATGGATTTCCTCCTTCAAGTCTTTCATGTATAAATGATCAAGACCATCCGGAGGATGACAAAAATTGGACTTCCTCCGGACGGCACACGGAATGTGATGCCGAGGAGGGAGCATGACCGCTGCACTTGCAGGACAGCGCCTTTCTAATCACAGAATAACACAAATAGCAATGGATTTCAATGGCACGGCCTACCTTATATAGTGGGGCTCAAAATGTCTTCGGGCGGGGCGTTGTATTCCACACGGAAATTTGGTATCATATACAATACGGCTTTTGTTATGCGACGCGGCGCGATTTGCGCCCGGAGAGATATTGGGAGGAACGATATGATAATCCCCGGCATCCTGTTTCTTTTTGGATTGCTCTGCCTCATCAAGGGCGGTGACTGGTTTGTGGACGGCGCATCGGCGCTGGCCCGCCGGTTCCATCTGCCGGAGCTGCTCATCGGCGCAACGGTGGTGTCCGTCGGCACTACCCTGCCCGAGGTGATGGTGTCCACCATCTCGGCAGTGTCCGGCCACGGCGAGATCGCCTACGGCAACGCCATCGGTTCTGTCATCTGCAACACGGCCCTCATCGCGGCCATTACGGTGGCCGTGCGGCCCGGCAAGGTGGACCCGAAGCCCCTGCGTGTGCCGGTGGCTTTCTTCTTTGCAGCTGCGGCCATCTACTGCGTGGCAGCTTACGGCATGGGCCGCTTTACCCGTCCGATGGGCCTGCTGATGCTGGGGATGTTCGTGGCCTATCTGGCGGCGAATGTCTGGCAGATGAAAAATGCCCCGGCAGAGCCGGAGCATGAGGAAGAGCCGATGGGCATCGGAAAAATCGTCCTGCTGTTGGTGGTGGGCGCAGCCCTCATCGCGCTGGGCGCGAACCTGCTGGTGGACAACGGCACCATCATCGCGCAGGCGATGGGCGTGCCGGAATCGGTCATCGCGCTGACCTTCGTGGCGCTGGGTACCTCGCTGCCTGAGCTGGTCACGGCCATTACTTCGCTGATGAAGGGCCACAGCGACCTCTCGCTGGGCAATGTCGTGGGTGCGAATGTCTTCAACCTCGTGCTGGTCAGCGGCATGTCGGTGACACTGGCACCCTTTGAGATCCCTCAGAGTGCGACCCTGTTCGGTATCAACTCGAGTCTGGTGCTCGAGCTGCCCGTGATGCTGCTGGTGATGGCGCTGCTGACCATCCCGGCGCTGGTGCGTGGAAAGCTCTCCCGTGTGCAGGGTGTGGCGCTGCTCTGCATCTACGCCGCATTCTGCGCAGTGCAGTTTACAATGTGAAACCGCGTAAATCGACAAAAAGCAATCTTTTTTCGGTTGACAGGCGTTGACAGGATCCTTTATTATAAGAGTATAAAATGGTTTGCCCAATAGGATGGACAGAGAAAATGACCGCTGCGGAGCAGGAGACCGCAGCGGTCATTTTTTGTTTGTCTTGAAAAATGTTGTCAGGAAACGAACACAGCCACGACGAGCGCCTGACCGCCGATGACGCCGACGGCAAAACCGATCTTCTGGCTGGCGTCGGGCTGAAAAACGTCAGAGAGAACAAGAAGACTCCGATTGGCGAGGAGGGTGTAGGCGACAGCACTGAGGTCAACATCTTCCCGCAAGGCACCATCTTCCAGAACATCGGCACTGAGAAGAGCATAGCTCACAAAATATGTCTCGTCGGGAGAAGTCGAAAGCCTGTTCAAGACTATATCGGCACAATTTGCAAACCCGGTATCCCTGCTCTCAGACAGTAGCTCGATGGCAGCGGCTGCATTGTTGCCAGATTCCTTCTGGATGCACAGGAAGATCGTCTCGGCGACAGAGTCGGCACCTGGGATATAGGAGTCCTGGGTAGTCTCGGGGCGACGGATGTCTACGGTGTTCAGGGCGGCGAGCAGTTTCTCCTTTCCCTGGGAGGTGTTTTTTGAGGGAACATTGTCCGGCAGGATGAGCGGCCCGGCCCCAGCCTGACAGCTGCAGAGCAGGAGCAGGATGCTGAGAACAGCTCCACAAATAAAACTGCATCGTCTGACACACTGCATCATGGTGGGACCTCCTGTCGGTATGGCACGATTTCACTGAGGTGGAGTAGAAACGATGAATTTCAACTTGCAGCAACACTTTTCATCTCTTATGACACAATGATATGATTTCGACGACAAAATGTCAATATTTTCGAGGAAATTCGCAAAAATCCGGAAAGATAGCCAATGAAGACCGTTGAAATTTGACGTATCAGACAATTTTCGAGAAAATGAACAGCAGCCCCGCCTGAAAAGCGGGGCTGCTGCAATTACTGGGGGATATTGAGCTTTTTACTCGAGTCTCAGGCTGTCCAGCACTTCATTCACTACATCCAGCGCCACCTGTCCGGGCGCGCTGGCCTGCCCGGGGTTGGCGAAGGTCATGGCAGAGCCGAATGTCTCTCCGCACAGGCGGCTCACTGCACCCAGCGCACCCATGCTCATGGTGATGACGGGCGTTTCGGGGTGCTGCTCTGCCATCTCTGCGGTAGCGGCCAGCAATTCGAGGACGTCAGACGGCGAGTTCGGCATCACAGCCAGTTTGGGCAGGTCGGCTCCGGTCTGCTGCATGGCGGTCAGGCGTGTGACCATCTCCGTCCGGGACGGCGTTTTGTGGAAATCATGGCTGGAACAAACCACTGCAACACCAGCCTTGTGCGCCTGCCCGATGAGGGCCGGAAGTTCTTCTCGATTCGGGAAGAACTCGATGTCAAGCAGATCGGCACAGCCGCTGACATAGACCGTGCCGCAGAAATCAGCGTATTGCTGCGGCGTCAGGGAGGCTTCTCCGCCCTCTGCTTTGGTGCGAAAGGTCACGAGCAGGAGCTTTTCGCCCAGCGCTGCTCGCAGACCGGACAGCACCCGCTTCCGTGCGGCAGCATCCAGAGCATCAGAAAACCAGTCGGCCCGCCACTCGATGCAGTCGGCCTTCAGCGCGGACAGCCGCCTGGCCTCACGGAGAATATCGTCCTCTGTGCGGGCGACGATGGGCAGGATGACTTTCGGACGGCCTGCGCCGATGCAGCAGCCGCGGATGGTGATGCTGGACATGATAACTACCTCACTGCAAAAAAGATATTTTCATCATACGGCCTGCCCCGCCGCTTGTCAAGCCTGCCGGAGCAAAAACCGAAAGCAAGCCGCTTTTTGTGGAAATTTGCACTTGCGGGATGACCGAAAATCGTTTACAATAAGCGCAGCAAAGGCAGTGTGGCCCGCATGGGGCTGCGCTGCCTTTTTCGTTTTGGGAGGGAAAGAAAATGAAGGAAATGAAAACGACTGCGCAGGTGCTGGTGGACTGTCTGGAAGCTGAGGGCGTTGATGTGATGTTTGGCATTCCGGGCGAAGAGACGCTGGATCTGATGTTTGCGATTCGGGACAGCAAGATACGCTTCATCCCGGTGCGCCACGAGCAGGGTGCGGCCTTTATGGCGGATGTCTATGGCCGTCTGACCGGCCGGGCCGGCGTCTGCCTGTCCACCCTTGGCCCCGGTGCCACCAACCTTGTCACCGGTGTGGCGGATGCTTATCTGGACGGTGCGCCGCTGGTGGCTATCACGGGCCAGGTCGGCACTGACCGGATGCAGCTCACCAGCCACCAGTACCTTGACCTGACCGCGATGTTTGAGCCTATCACCAAGCGCTCGAAGCAGATCATCCGCCCCGACACGGTGGGCGAGATCGTGCGGCTGGCCTTCAAGCACGCCGAAAAGGGCAAGCCGGGCGCGACCCATATCGACCTGCCCCAGAATATTGCAAAAATGCCCGCCGACGCCGTGCCGCTCAAGCGCCAGCAGATGCATGAGGTCTATGCCGACCCGACCCACATTGCAGCGGCAGGAAAAATCATCAGTGAGGCGAAAAATCCGGTCATCCTTGCAGGCGCGGGTGCGGTGCGCGGCCATGCCGCCGCCGCTGTCACTGAGCTGGCTGACCGCCTGCACATCCCGGTGGTCAACACTATGATGGCCAAGGGCATCATCCCGATGGATGACAAATACAGCCTCTGGACCATCGGCATCCCGCAGAAAGACTATGTCAACCAGCTCTTCGATCGGGCGGATGTGGTCATCGCGATCGGTTACGACATCGTGGAGTGCACACCGGCCAAGTGGGGCGCACGGGAGAATATGACCATCGTCCACATCGACAGCGCCCCCGCCGATGTCAACAAACGGTATCAGCCCGCTGTGGAAGTGGTGGGAGACATTTCAGAAAGCCTGTATGAGATCCTGCGCTGCGCCCACCGCACTGGTGAGCCGGAATTTGCACTGGCTCTCCGCCAGACGATGGTGGCTGAGCATGAGGCAATGGCGGCGGACGACAGCTGCCCCATGAAGCCGGCGCGCATCCTCGCCGATGTCCGGAAGGTCATGGGCCGCGACGACATCGTGGTCAGCGATGTGGGCGCCCATAAGATGTGGATCGCCCGCCACTACGACTGTTATGAGCCCAACACCTGCCTCATCTCCAACGGCTTCGCCAGCATGGGCTTCTCCATCCCAGGCACGTTCGCGGCAAAACTTCTCTATCCGGAGAAGAAGGTGCTGGCGGTCTGCGGCGACGGAGGCTTCATGATGAACAGTCAGGAGCTGGAAACAGCGGTGCGGGAGCATGTGCCTTTTGTGACCCTCATCTGGGAGGATTCCAGCTACGGCCTCATCAAGTGGAAAGAGCAGGAGCAGTTCGGCGGCGAGCACTGCTATGTGGACTTTTCGAATCCCGATTTCAAGCTGCTGGCAGAGGCTATGCACTGCAAGGGCTATCGCGTCGAGAAGGCAGAGGAGCTTATCCCCACGCTGGAAGAGGCTTTCAAACAGGATGTCCCCAGCGTCATCGTGGTACCGGTGGACTACAGTGAGAATATGAAGCTCACGGAACACCTCAAGCAGGTGTATGCCCAGAAGTAACCATTATACATAAGAAAGAGCATCCGTTTGCCCGGTGAAGGCAGCAGATGCTTTTCTTATTATATATAGTGCGACGCCCCTCCCACTGGGAGGAGCCGCACGCCGCAGGTGTGCTGAGTCGGTGTCAAAGCAGGGACTGATTTCAAGTGAAAAACTAGCGGATGTATACAAAAGCGAAAAAAGAGCAAAAAACTTGCAAAAAAGGCTTGCAAAGTGGCCCGGCGTATGGTATTATACTTGAGCGCCAAGCGCTGAGACAAAAGAATGACTTCTGAGTCCCAGCTGGAAGTAAAGCGAAAAGAACCAATAGACGTCCGAAAGTTCCGGCCAGCGCCGAGAAACCGAGAACGCTCCAAGTTCGATAAGAAACGAAAAACTTCGAAAAAAGAGCTTGACAAAAAATCACTTCTGTGATAAAATAATCAAGTCGTCAGCCGCAAGGCTGAGGCGCTTACAGGACCTTGAAAATTGAACAATATCGAAAAACTTGTAACGGAACCTATTTTCGTGTTGGAAAAACACGTTAAACAATTCCAAACAAAGTAATTCACACAGGACGCAAGCGATTGCGTGCTGAGCGAAGAGAGATTTAACACTTTTTAAGTGATAAATATCATTTATAAAGAGTTTGATCCTGGCTCAGGACGAACGCTGGCGGCGCGCCTAACACATGCAAGTCGAACGAGAGATGAGGAGCTTGCTCTTCAAATCGAGTGGCGAACGGGTGAGTAACGCGTGAGGAACCTGCCTCAAAGAGGGGGACAACAGTTGGAAACGACTGCTAATACCGCATAAGCCCACGGCTCGGCATCGAGCAGAGGGAAAAGGAGTGATCCGCTTTGAGATGGCCTCGCGTCCGATTAGCTAGTTGGTGAGGTAACGGCCCACCAAGGCGACGATCGGTAGCCGGACTGAGAGGTTGAACGGCCACATTGGGACTGAGACACGGCCCAGAC
>OIFE01001134.1_pt1 | contig 14243 bp, 9 predicted proteins | sample 1581921 | NCBI WGS metagenome assembly OIFE01 (sample SAMN04414075, study PRJEB24778) | human gut metagenome | material: faecal | host: Homo sapiens | reverse complement strand
CTGAGATTTTTGATTTATCATTTGAGTACTTATACTGATTATTTGTTTCAATTTTAGTGGTATTTGTTCCTTTAAGATTCTTTAGGGATTCGAAGGGTACATTAGTCTCTGTCGGATATTATGTATAGAGTTTTATTTGATATAAAGAGGAATATTTTTAGATTAGTTTGAGTTTTTTATAGGTTTATATTTTTTTTAATTACTGAAATAGAAAACATTTCCGAAGTTTATAGTATCTTCATAATACCCTAAACTTCAAAAAAGATATATTTATCAGAAGATTTATATATTGTGATTTTTATTTTCTATTTTTACATCTGGTGGGGTAGAAGTGATTTGTCCGGTTTCGTCGATATAAGCTATCATATCTTCAAAATTTTTTTTTGAATTGTTTGCTTTTCGTTCATCTTTTCTTTTTTGTTTTTCTAATCTTTTTGAGATTTTTTTCTTTTCATTTTCTTTTTTATTAGATGAAATTCTATTTGACATATAATTTAGTATATAATTTTATAATCCGATAATTTTAAGCAGGAGCAACTATTTGTTGTATTTTTTGTCCAGTTAATTTTTGTATATTTTTTATGATAGGATGTTCTTCCTGAGAGCAAAATGACATAGCGACTCCGGCGTTACCAGCTCTTCCTGTGCGTCCTATTCTATGTACATAGGTTTCTGCCATAGCCGGTAAGTCGAAATTTATTACTAATTCTAATTGTTGAATATCTATGCCTCGAGCTGCTATGTCTGTAGCTACCAAAACTTTAGATTTGCCGGATTTGAAATTGGAAAGAGCATTTTGACGAGCATTTTGAGATTTATCTCCATGTATAGATTCACTTTGTATACCAGCCCTATTTAATTGTTTTGCAATTTTGTCAGCTCCGTGTTTGGTCCGAGAAAAAATAAGAGTTGATTTTTTTGAGTCAGTATTTAATATGGATAATAGTAATTCTTTTTTTTGTGCTTTTTCGACGAAATATATTACTTGTTTTACTGTATTTATGATGGAAGAAGTTGGGGTTACTTCGACAATATTGGGTTGCAAAAGGATTGTGTGTGACAAAGTAACGATATCGTTAGGCATGGTTGCTGAAAAGAATAGTGTTTGCCTTTGTTTGGGTAGTTTAGATAAAATTTGTTTTATATCATGAATAAATCCCATATCAAGCATGCGGTCTGCCTCATCTAAGACAAAATGTTGTATAGAATTTAAATTCACGAGCCTTTGATTCATTAAATCAAGCAATCGGCCAGGAGTAGCTACTAGAATGTCTATGCCTGCATTTAATTGGTCGGTTTGTTGTTTTTGTTTTACTCCTCCAAATATGACGGAATGTTTTATATTAGTATATTGGCAATATTCGGTAATGCATTCATTTATTTGTAATGCTAATTCGCGAGTGGGAGTTAAGATTAAGGCTTTGATTGTCTTTTTATTGGAATTACTATTCTTTTTTATTAATTGTTGTATAATGGGAATAGTAAAAGCTGCGGTTTTCCCGGTTCCGGTTTGTGCTATACCTAATATGTCTTTTCCTAATAGAGCTAAGGGTATAGCTTTTTCTTGTATAAGAGTTGGATTTTTGTATCCTTTTTTGTTGAGAGCTTTTAAAATAGGTTCTACTATTGATAATTCTTTGAATGTCATAAATAAACGCTGTAAATATTGTACAGACTTTTTTAATAAAATTAATAATTGACCGGTACATATTGGGTAATATGAATCAGTTTGAATGTTTTGGTTACATTCATAACAAGAAAGTTTATAACAATTGATTTCAACAGTAAGAAATGCGGTAGATTATAACCGAATATATACAGGAAGAAGATGAAGACCAAAGATGAACTTTATTGCTTTCGCAACAAAGATAAGGATTTATTCTTAATAATACATTATAAATACAAAATAATTGAACGAATGATATTATAAAGGAGAAATTTCTGTAATAGATATATCTTTTGTATATGTTAAATTCTCAAGTAGTTTTATTTGTTAATATCTTGGATGATAATGACTTACATTCTCATTATTTAGCTGATAAGACTCCAGTTAAACTTTTTCTTGAATATTTTTTGTAATTGAAGTTTTAATATATGATGTTCTGTCAATATTAGTTCTGGGTCTTTTTCCAAAACTTCGGTTGCGATGTCTCGAGCTAATTGTAATATTTGCCCATCTTTAGCTATATTTGCTATTTTTAAATCAAAAGCAATGCCGCTTTGTTGTGTACCGTCCATGTCTCCCGGCCCTCGTAATTGTAAATCGGCTTCAGATATTTCGAATCCGTCGTTGGTCCTTACCATGATTTCTAGTCTTTTTCGGGTATCTTCTGAAAGTTTGTGAGAAGTCATGAGAATGCAATACGACTGGTCTGCTCCTCGACCTACACGTCCTCTGAGCTGGTGAAGCTGAGATAGTCCGAATCGCTCAGCATTTTCTATTATCATTACAGAGGCGTTTGGCACATTTACACCCACTTCAATTACAGTAGTGGCTACCATAATGTGAGCTTGACCGGAAATGAATTTTTTCATTTCCACTTCTTTTTCTACAGGTTTCATTTTTCCATGTACCATACAGACTTCATATTCGGGGAAGACTTCCTGAATATGCTTGAATCCGTCTTCCAGATTTTTTAGATCTGATCGCTCGCTTTCTTGTATTAGTGGATATACAATATAAATTTGTCTGCCTTGCTCAATCTGTTTGCGTATCGATGCATATAGAGCTCCCCGACGATTATCGTATTGGTGTATTGTTTGTATTGGTTTTCGTCCAGGGGGTAACTCATCTATGACAGATACGTCTAAATCTCCATATACTGTCATTGCTAACGTTCTGGGTATTGGAGTTGCTGTCATTACTAAAACATGAGGCGGTTTGTTATTTTTTTTCCAAAGTTTAGCTCGTTGGGCTACACCGAAACGATGTTGTTCATCGATAACAGCTAAGCCCAAATTAGAAAAGTTGACAGTATCTTCGATCAGAGCGTGTGTTCCTACAGTTATATGGGTATCACCTGTTAGCAGTCTATTATGTATTAGTTCGCGTTCTTTTCTCTTTGTGGATCCAGTTAATAAGTCTACTTGCAAGCCTAAAGGTTTTACTAACTTATTGATAGTTTCGAAATGTTGTGTTGCCAATATTTCTGTAGGAGCCATTAAGCAGGCTTGGAATCCATTATCTACAGCCATTAGCATACTCATTAGAGCAACTAAGGTTTTACCGCTTCCTACGTCACCTTGTAAGAGCCGATTCATTTGTTTACCGCTTCCTACATCTGCTCGTATTTCACGTAAAACGCGTTTTTGAGCATTTGTTAAGTCAAAAGGCAGATATTCATGGTAGAATCGGTTGAAGATATCACCTATAATTTCGAATCGGAATCCTCCAAGTTTACGTTGTTGTAATTTGGTGAATCGTAATATATTTAATTGCAAATAAAATAATTCTTCAAATTTTAAACGAAATTGAGCTTTACGCAATATATCGGGAGATTTGGGAAAATGTATATTTCTCAATGCTTCATTTATATAGATGACTTGGGCTCTTGCAATAATCCATGCGGGGAGAGTTTCAGAGAGTGCTTCAGGAATAGTTTGCCAGAGATTATACATAATTTTTTGCATTGCCTTGGAATTCAAAAAATGAGTTTTCATTTTCTCTGTTGTATTGTAGTAAGGCTGTAATCCCGGACTTTTGTCAATAGCTTCTATCGGATCTATTTCCGGATGGGCAATATTTAGTTTAGAACCGAATACGTTAGGTTTCCCGAATACCGTATATTCTGTTTGTAATTTATATTTTTCAACTATAAATTTTATGCCTTTAAACCATACTAATTCTATAGTTCCAGTTCCATCGGTAAAAAGAGCGGTAAGTCTTCTTCCTCGGCCTTCTCCTATTGTTTCAAAAGAAGTGATGAATCCTCGGAGTTGAATATATGGCATGTTTCCGTCTATCTCACAGATTTTATATGTACGACTTCTATCTATGTATTTATATGGATAGTAAAATAATAAATCTTCACAAGAAAATATGTTTAGTTCCTTGTTTAGTAGTGCAGCTTTTTGAGGTCCAACACCGGGTAAAAATTTTATGTCACGGGAGGATAAATCAGGCATGGGAAATAAACATTTCTGCTAATAATAAATCTTGAGGTGTAGTTATTTTTATATTTTCAGTATTCCCCGATATAAGATGTACAGAGTATCCTGCACTTTCGACAACTGAGGCATCATCTGTAAACCATTCGTTATAGGTCTGAGTATAAGCTCTTTTTAATATATCGGATCTGAATACTTGAGGGGTTTGTACCGCTCTAAATTTTTGGCGGGGTACACTTTTACTACTTTTGTCAGGCATGATTTCGCGTAGTGAATCGATAACTTCTATAACGGGTATTACTGCTCCGAATAATTCTGCTTTTTTAAAAGCATTAGCAATTACCTGTTGTGAAGTGAAAGGTCTTACTCCATCATGTACAGCTATTAACCCTGGTTCAGATATAATATTTAGTCCATTATAAACTGAGGCAAAACGGGTGTTTCCTCCACTTACTACTGTATGTTTTATGTGGAAATTATAATCTTTACATAGTTGATTCCAATATTCTTGGTGGGAGTGAGGTAAAACAAGGATAATATGTATGCTATTATCATATTGGTAAAAAGTATTTAATGTATGCATTAATATAGGATAGTTACCGATTACCTTGAATTGTTTAGGGATTTCACTTCCCATGCGTAGTCCTTGTCCTCCTGCTACAATAATTACATATTTTTTTTTAATCTCCATTCTATTTCCTTTTTACAAAGACAAATTTATAAAAAAATAGAGAGATAATCTTTTTATAAATATATAAAAAAGGCAGGTTAGCCCTCTTTCGGGTTTACCTGCCGTACATCATCCACACAACATCAACATTTTCGGTAAGCGAGAGCAAAAGTTAAATAGTATAACTAATGCAAAGCATAGAAAAGTCGAATGAGTCAACATTTAGCCTATAAAATGCACCAGAGTATAGAGGCTAGTGGAGTTAACAGAATGATTTTTCCGATTTATTTTCGGTAGTATCTTTTTTCTCAGTAGTATCTTTCTTGGTTGGGTTTTGGGCAAGTGCGAGAGTCTTTTTCTCACATTTTGTTTCAGTAGAATCATTCTTTTGGGTAGTAGATTCTTTTTTTACAGGTTCTTGAACGAAAGCTAGGGACTTGTTTTCTGTCTTGTTCTCAGTGGAGTCTTTCTTTTCAGGTTCTTGAGCAAAAGCTAAAGACTTGTTTTCTGTCTTGTTCTCAGTGGAGTCTTTCTTTTCAGGTTCTTGAACGAAAGCTAAAGACTTACTTTGAGTGGTATCTTGTTTTTCTGTAGTTTCCTTTTTAACAGGATCTTGGGCAAAAGTTACAGTTGTAAATCCGCAGGCTAATACAAACGCTACTGTCAATGCTAACTTTTTCATAATTCATCAATTTTAAATGGTTATTCTATTGTGTTTTTATATTTTCGTTGTTTGCTGAAATATATTCAAGAGCTGTGCCAAAAAGTTTGTGGAAAATATAATATGCTGTTTATCATTTATTTATTTGCTTGTAAGTATAGTGAGATAAACATTTATTTGTGGAAAATTTCTACAATGATGTGGATTTTGTCTACGTAGAAACTGTTTTAAAAGAAAGATTTCTTTTTAACTGGAAGATGATTGGGATTAATAAAAGAATTCTTGTTTTTGGGAAAATAAAGTTTTTATTCAAAAAAATAAAACGTTACTCAATGTGATATAATTTCAGTTTATTGTATAATGTTTTACGATCAATATTTAGTAACTGAGCAGCCCGGCTTTTATTATTACCCGTTTGTTTTAGAGCTTCAAGTATGCGTTCTCGTTCGGTATTGGGATTCTTTAGAGAGAAATCGTTTATAGAAATAGAAGCCTGTACCTCATTAATATCATTTAGTTCTTGTTTAAGTTCTGACGCTGTTATGTAATCGTTATTGGCTAATAAAGTAGCCCGTCTTATAATGTTTTTCATTTGACGCAGATTTCCTGGCCAATTGTATTGGAGTAGCATAATAGATGCTTCGTTGTCAAATCCAAAGATATGCTTATCTAGTTCTTGATTAGCTTGGTCAAGAAAGAAATTTGCAAAGTGGAGTATATCTTCTTTCCTGTCTTTTAGTTGGGGCATACGTATCGTAAATTCGTTTATTCGATGGTATAGATCTTCTCTAAAAGTCCCATTAGAAATAGCGTTTTCAAGGTTTTCGTTTGTTGCAGTAATTAGACGTATATCTACCATTATTTCTTGATTAGAACCAATAGGTTTTATTTTTCTTTCTTGTAGAGCCCTAAGTAACTGTATCTGGGTCTCATAATTGAGATTTCCAACTTCATCTAAGAAAAGAGTTCCTCCATTAGCTTCAAGGAAAGCTCCCGTTTTATCATTGATAGCTCCAGTAAAAGAACCTTTTATGTGTCCAAAAAATTCAGATGCTGCTAACTCTTTAGGTATTGCTCCGCAATCAATAGCAATAAAAGGTTTATCAGAACGTTTACTTAGCTGGTGGATTCGGTGGGCAATGTATTCTTTACCTGTGCCGCTAGCACCATTAATAAGTACAGACATTGGAGTAGGAGCTACCAATTTCACATAATGATATAATTCCTTAGCTGCATCACTTTCTCCTTCTAAATATTCTTGATGTATAGTAACTTTTGCCTTGTTTTCCTTTAAAGAAATATTTTTTAGGGGCTGTTGAGTATCTACTTTTAAAGCTTCTATTATTTTTTTTAAGAGTTCATCAGGATTGATTGGTTTTGATACGTAATCTTTTGCTCCAAGTTTCATAGCTTGTACAGCCGTTTGTATTTCTGCATATCCAGTCATGATAATGAGTGGAATAGGATTTTTTTTTACATTCATCCATTCAAGAAGGCTGATACCGTCGTGGTCAGGTAAACGAAGATCTGAAAGAATTAGGTCGATATGGTAATTGTTTAAGATTTTTTGTGCATCCTTTATATTCCCTGCCGTTTCGACTTCAAATTCTTTTTTCTTTAGCCAGGTTTTTAACATCAGGCTGTATGTAGTATCATCTTCAACGATTAATATCCGCTTCATTTATTCCACATATTTCATATGTTATATACAAAGGTAAAATATTTTACTAAAATCGTCTTCTCATTTTAACAATAGTTTTGTTTTTTATATTTTGTGATATTATTTATAAGATTATCGATAAGGTGTAATAAATGTGTGGTTTGTTTATCGATATCTTCGTTGAATGTGTTGTTTTTAAGTCTTTCCAAAGATAGAAGAATTTTTTGCATTTCAGGTATACCAATCATCGTAATTACAGGAAGCATTTTGTGAGCAACAGTTGATATTTCATTTACATTCTTTTGAGAATATGCGGTTGTTATCCGGTCTTTATTTTTTTGAGTTTCATTTATAAATGTTTCAATAATTTCTTTAGAAGCTTCAATATCATCAGAAGAAAAAGCTGTTAATATTGAGAAATCAGGTTCTTCATTTTCATTTTTGGGCGAGATAGTATCATTATTATTTTGTATTGTTATTCCTGTGATTTTTTCTATAATTGCTGACATTTCGGATAGCGAAAAAGGTTTATGCAAACAACCGGCAAATCCTTTCTCGATAAAATAGCTTTCATTTATGTCACTTCTTGCTGTAACGGCTATAATAGGGATGGTATGACCTTGGGAAATATCCGAATTTCTTAAATATTTGAGTAAATCAAAACCATTGATGCCGGGCATTTGTACATCAGTGAATAGTAAATCATATTTATTTTCCCGTAATTCTTTATAGAGGATATTTGCTTGCCAGCAAGCTTTTGCAACAATCCCTTTTTGCTGTAGTTGAGCTGTAAATAATTCAAGCTGTATGCGGTCATCATCAATAAGCAGTACTTGTAAATTTTTATCTGAAAAATCTTTTGTAATAGATGTCGTTGCTATAGTGGAATTGGTAGTCTGTAAAGGAATTTTTACTGAAAATTTACTGCCTTTCCCTTGTTGACTTTCCGTATCAATATTGCCTTGGAGAAGAATTACTAATTTTTGTACTATTGATAGTCCTAATCCAAATCCTTCTTCTCCTTGAGCACTTTTTAGTCGAGTAAATTCTTTGAAAATTTTATTTTGCTCTTCGTGGGTCATACCGCAACCAGTATCTGCGATAGAAAAAGATAATATTTTATTTTGTATGTTTACTTCTAAAGATATTTTTCCTTGTGTAGTAAATTTTATAGCATTTGAAAGTAAGTTATTAGCGATTTGTGTAATTCGCAATGGATCACCTATATAATTTTTTTCAAGTTCATCTCCTGCTTTATACTCAAGTTTTAATCCTTTTTGTGTTGCGATTGGAATAAAGCGATTTTTTATTTCTTCGAATAGTTGGAGTGGAATAAAGGACAAATGTTGGACTTCTGCCTTATTTGAATCCAACCTGTAAAAATCAAGGAGATTGTTTACTAATGAAAGCAAATGTTGGGATGATTGCTTCATATTTTGTAAGTAGAATTGCTGACGCTCGTCTTGTATAAGGCGTTCGAGTAGGTCACTATAACCGATTACAGAGCTTAGAGGAGCTTTGAAATCGTGAGTTATGGTCAACATTAATTTTTCTCTTGAACGTAATAGTTCTTCAGCTTTTTTATTTGCTTCTTCAAGTTCTTTTCGATAACGATGACTTCTGGTAAGGTCACGTCCAATAATGATTAAGAAAGCTAGAGCAAGAATTACTGCTGCAGCGGCTATACAACCTAATACATACACAGCTTGTTGCCGTATAGCTTGTTGCTTTTTTATTTCGTGTAAGGATACTGATAGTTCTTCTTGTTCATAATCTCGTATGATTTGGTCTATTTTTGCATTTAGAGTTTGGTTGTTTCTCCATAGTCTATTACTTTGGATTGAGACTTTTTCTCTTAAATTCTCACGGCTATCGTCAATTTCGGTTCTCAAATTTTGTGACACAGTAACAATACTGTCAATAGGAATATATTTTCTTAAAGAATCAGTATTATTTGTAACAGTAATATCATCTTTATCTCCACTAAAGGCGTCAGCAAGTCTTTTAAGAAATCTTTTTGGCCTTTGTTTTTTTAATAAAGAGTCTTGTTTTTTCATTATTTGGTATTGCTCATGTTGTCTTTGTAGTAAAGAGTCTTGTTGTGCAATGATTAAGTCTAAGTTCTTTTCGTAGATTTCATTATTTTGTGTAGAGTGCAAAGCTTTAAGTAAATTGATGACATTTTTGCTTTTTTGCCGTAAAAGCGTATTTACGCTATCTATCCTGTTTATTTGTACAGAGTCCGTTGCAGTAGATTTTAGTGTATCGAGTGCTGCTAATGCTGTCGTAAGAGATTTTTGGTATCGAGGGAAGTCATTTTTTCTTCCTATAATGAGTGTTTGACCAATGGCATCTGTTTGATAAAGATAATTTAATGTTCTATTTATTGCTTTTCGCTTCACCATTAGTTCGGTTTCGTAAGGATTGGGGGTAGTGAGCAAAGCTATTTCTCTTCCAATAAAATAAAAGGAAGAGAGAAGTAAAGCAACCAGTAGAAAATAACTGGTTGCTACTTTTTTGATACTTATATCAGTACGAGTATTTTTCACATTTTTTTATGTCTTATTTCCTTTTTATCAATCTGATGATTTCACCTATCCATAAAACTATGGAAGTCCCACCAATGATGATGCCCCAATCTTTTAAGCTGATAGGTTCTGTTCTGAATACATCACCACCAAAAGACACAATCAATATTTGTCCTATAAGGATAACTAAAGCAACAGACAAGAATCCTCCATCATGAGTTAACCCATTAAAGGCTGATTTGCCTGTGGCAAATGCTTTTGCATTGAATAGATTCCAAAATTGGAGCATTACGAATATAGTAAAAAAGCAAGATAAATCGTACCTGCTGATATTTCCATTTACGTCTGTTGGGAAAATGAATAATAGCCCTAATAAAAGGATAACAAATGATATTCCTACGAATAAAATATTCGATCGCATAGCACGTGTAATGATAAAATCGTTGTTACGACGGGGTTTATCTTTCATTACATCTTTATTAGGTGGTAAAGACGCGAGAGCTCCGGCAGCAAAAGTATCCATGATTAGATTAACCCACAACATCTGAGTAACGGTTAAGGGTAATTCATGACCTAATAAAGATCCCAAAAATACAATAATCAGAGCTACTACATTAATTGTAAGTTGGAATAGTAGAAATCGTTGTATATTTTGGTATAGAGAACGTCCCCACATGACAGCTGTCGCAATACTTTTGAACGAATCGTCGAGTAAAGTGATGTCACTGGCTTCTTTAGCAACAGATGTCCCTGAACCCATAGAAAGTCCTACATGTGCATGGTTTAATGCTGGTGCATCGTTTGTTCCGTCCCCGGTAACAGCTACGATAGCACCACCCTGTTGCAGTAATTGCACCAATCGTTGTTTATCTGTTGGTCGGGCTCGGCACATAACTTTTAGTTTTTTTACTCGTTCGAATGCGACATCATCTGGCAATGCTTCAAAGTCGATTCCAGTAATAATGTTTTCTTCGTTGTCTTCAGGTTTCCATGTTCCTATTTGTCTGGCTATTTCTTTGGCTGTTCCAGGTGTGTCTCCAGTTACTATTTTTACATCTATACCAGCATTTAAACATTCTGCGACAGCATCAGGGACATCTGTACGTACAGGATCAGAAATTGCAACTATTCCCAAAAAGGTGAGGCCGCTTTCTACTAATTCCTGTATGGAGACATTAGGAGTGTCTTCTATAACTTTATAAGCAAAACCTAATGTTCGCATTGCTTGATTCTGATAGTCTAATAGCTGTTTTTCAATCTGTTTTCGATATTCGTTTATTGGTTGATACCCTTCAAAGGTTTTTATTTCACGACATTTTGAGAGTACAATTTCTGGGGCACCCTTTACATATAAAATTTTTTTCTTTAAAAGAGGAGAATGTACTAAAGTTGCCATGTATTTTCGCTCGGTAGTGAACGTGAGCTGTTCTATTACTGAAGCATTTTCTCGTAACAGTGTATATTCGATATTATTCTTATGTAACCATAGTAAAAGTGCCGCTTCAGTTGGATTTCCCAAAGATTTTACTTTTTGGGGGTCAGTGTAGTCTAAAAATGCTGTGGAGTTGACAGCAATACCTTCCTTAATTAATTTACTTTCTTCTGAATCATCGAGAGATTGGCTTGCTGTTAGTCCGTAGAAGTTGGTTTGATGCACTTGCATTTGGTTTTGGGTCAAAGTTCCTGTTTTATCGGTACAGATAACTGTTGTAGCACCCATTGTTTCACAAGCATGCATTTTACGTACAAGATTGTTCGTTTGTAACATACGACGCATGCTCAGAGCTAAACTGAGAGTTACACTCATAGGCAAACCTTCAGGAACAGCTACCACGATAAGCGTTACAGCAATCATAAAATATTGAAGAACTCGGTTTGCTGTCTCGATAGAAATCCATGCATCGGTTTGTAAGGCGTTTACTCCGAATGGATAACCTATGGCACAACATACAATGAAAACTATCATTCCGTAAATGAACCACGTGAACCATCCTTTTTTAGAGACTGAGGCAGGAATCCTTTTTTTCTTTCCTGCTAAATCAAACGCATCATAAAGAATAGGAATCCAGACTTTTGATAATGCAACGATAAGTCCTAATATTGCAGCGCCTAATAATCCGAGTTGTCCTAATGAAATAGGGTTCTGGATGAGATCTTTTATAAATAAGGCACTGAAAGTTAAGATAGCAAGAGCAAAACCAATGACACCAATGAATTGAGCTAACCCATTTAATTGTAGATTGAGAGGTGTTTCTTCTTCGTTGATTTCGGTAGATTTTTGAGCAACTTGTCCATATTGGGTCTGATCTCCGACTTGTTTTACTTCCATTATACCATGACCATCCAAAACTTTAGTTCCACGCATGACCCAGTTTGACGGATAGGTAGCATCTTTATCGAAATCATCAGGGTTCGTAGTCTTGTCTATCATGAGTTCTCCTGTAAGGCACGATTCGTCTATTTGTAATGAAAGGGCTTCAAGTAGTTCGCCGTCTGCAGGAACCTCCTCTCCAGTTTCGAGTAATACAATATCGCCAACAACAATATCTTTGCGAGGTACTTCTGTAATGTTTCCGTTTCGGTAAACTTTAATCATTATATCATCATTTACCTGATTGAGTATATCGAATTTTTTATTTGCATCCATTTCAAACCAAAATGATACACCCGTCGCTAAAAATATGGCACAAAAAATACCTATAGTTTCGGCATATTCATTATGAATGAAAGATATTCCCAAGGAGAGCAATGCTGCAATAAGCAATATGCGTACAATGGGGTCTGCAAATTTTTCGATAAATAGTTTCCAAAGTGGAGTTTTAACTGGGGGAGTAAGTAAATTAGAGCCGTATTCTTCCCGGCTTTTCAATACCTGGGCATCTGTCAGGCCCGAGTAATGCTTTTTTTGTTCCATTATATTTTGTGTTAAGTCTGACAAGAAAATGAAAATAGTTAAGAGTACTCCTAATTATTTTCATTTGTGTGACGAAGATATATATAATAGCGAATAATTTATATTTAAAAATCAATAATTGTGTTTCATATTGAGAAATGTCGAAATATTTGTAAGAAAATATAACATTTTAACATAATTTTTGATGTAGAAATAAAGAACTATCAATATTATTGAATATTTATCCTATGTATTCGGAGTCTTGTTTATTATGTGTTGTAATAGGAAACGGATATTGGTCTGAGTATTTATGTGAAAAATCTAATTTTTGTATTTCTGATGTATGTCTATTAATGTAAAAGTCATATCTGAGAATAATGACGTATTTCCTCGAAATTATTTTATTTGTGATATTCATTTAATTTGGATGTTAATTTGCTGCGGACTGGGTGTGTATGTCCTGATTTGAGATAAATAAGATTCTCGGATATTTCCTATTCCAAATTTGTGAAGAAAAAATAGTACATTGGATTTATGACTTATTCTCATTAGGTTGTATTTTTTATAAAAATAGAACTATTTTATTTTAAAAACTATTTTGGGATGATTAGATGAATTCATATTTTTTATTATTGTGATGTAATATTGATATGTTCCTTTCGTTATAAAGTTAAAAAGGAGCTTTTTCTCAAAAGCTCCCTTTTATAGGTTTTCAATAGGTATTAATTTTTAAGGTAAAAAAGATTGTTTTAGGTTAATGCTTGCAAAGTAGCCTCTTTTTTTTGTTCTCTCAAAATAAATTTGTATGTTTTATAATATGTTTTTGTGTGTATATTATACGCTTAATATAGGTTAAAAGCCCTTAAATGTGATAATAACATCAGAAAAACATAGTGCGTGTTATTTAATTTTTTTATCAAATAGTTGTTATTTTTTGCCAGATTTGGTCGGTCTTATCAGTCGTAATACCATTGCCGAGCGTGCAGGAATATATAATTTGAGCCATTCTTTTTTATCTTTTTTGTATAGTGGATCAAAATTGGTAAAGTGAGGAATAGATTCATCTATTAGACCATATCCCCCATATTCAGGAGAATCGGTATTTAATATAGTTTTGTATTCTCCTTTAGGGGCTAATATTCCATAGTCGGTAAATGATTTGTTAGGATGAAAATTAAAAACGAATATGAGATCTTTACGTTTGAATGCAAGAATTTGGTCACCTTCATTATCCCATAATTTATCGATAAGTGATTTCTCGAAATTATGTTCATTCTTGATGAGAGAAATCATATCAGCATCGAATTTACCCAAATAACTGTATTTTAGGTCTTCTCGGTCTACCAGGCTCCATTGTCTACGGGCATATTTATATGACCAACCGTTTCCCTCTCTAGGGAAGTCAATCCATTCCGGATGGCCAAATTCATTACCCATAAAATTCAAATATCCTCCATTGATAGTAGATAAAGTAATTAAACGTATCATTTTGTGTAAAGCAATACCTCGATCTACAGTATAGTTTATATCGTTTTTCATCATGTGCCAATACATTTGGTCATCGATAAGTCTAAAAATAATAGTTTTATCTCCTACCAATGCTTGATCATGGCTTTCCGCATAATTTATTGTTTTCTCATCAGAACGTCTGTTGGTAACTTCCCAGAAAATGGCTGCAGGTTTCCAGTCTTCGTCTTTTTTTTCTTTAATTGTTTTTATCCAGA
>OIFE01001133.1_pt1 | contig 14246 bp, 9 predicted proteins | sample 1581921 | NCBI WGS metagenome assembly OIFE01 (sample SAMN04414075, study PRJEB24778) | human gut metagenome | material: faecal | host: Homo sapiens | reverse complement strand
ACTTTTCGCTACCCTTTTTTCTTGTATGCGCCAAGAAAAACCATTACCTGCGGAACTATCTCGTGCGGAATCTGTTATGTGGGAGCATCCGGATAGCGCATTACTCTGTCTTTCCTCTTTGGATAGCTCAATCATGAATGAGCCGGAAAATATACGTATGTACCATGCTTTGCTTAAGATTAAAGCTAAAGATAAGCTGTATATTCCTCATGAATCAGACTCTTTGATTAAATCAATAGTTCAGTATTATGAGGACTATGGGACTCCAGATCAATTAATGGAGGCATATTATTATCTAGGAAGTACATACCGGGATATGGGAGATGCCCCAAGAGCGGTGAGAGCTTTTCAAGATGCTGCGGACATAGGGAAAGATAGTAAGCGATATGATATATTAGGACGGGTTTATGAGCAGATGGGATATCGACTGGCATATCAAGGTTTGTATGATGAGGCTCTCGAAGCTTATAGGAAATCGTATGAATACAAGATGTATGATAAAGGAAAAGGAGAGGTGATCGCATTGAGGAATATTGCTCGGATCTATAACGCCAAGCAAGATACAGACAGTGCTATATACTACTATCAATCTGCTTATGAGAAGGCATTGTTATTAAATGATCAATCGAGAATAGATAATGTACTAAGGGAATTGAGTAGCATCTATATAGATATGGGAAAATATGATTTGGCTAAAGATTTGTTCAGTAAGGTTTCAAGTATGAAGAATCAAGCAAATATATATTTTGGATTAGGTTGTATATATGAAAGCTATAAGCAAATAGATTCAGCTCTATATTATTTTGAGAAAGCAAATGAGTATGGGAATATCTATATGAAAAAAAATACGTATAGAATCTTATCCAAAATAAAAAACCAAGAAGGAGACCGTAAATTAGCCTTGAATTATGCGTATAAATGTATAGAACTGTCTGATTCAATTAAGAATCAAACAAAAACGGAAGCTGTAGCAAAAGTTAACTCATTATATAAGTATCAGCATACAGAAAAGGAGAATGTTCAATTGAAAATAGATAATGAAAAAAGAAAAATTCGCAATTATCAATTTGCATTATTTGTTGTTTTAATTATTTTCTTTAGTCTATGTTATATATATGTGTTAGAAAAGAAGAAAAAAGCAGCGATTGAAAAGGAGAAAAAAATACGTCTATTGAAAGAGAATCAATATGCGGAAAGTTTGGATTGTATTGAATATAATAATAAGAAAATTTCATATCTAGAGGAACTTTTGCAGCAATCGGAGTGTCAAAGAGATAATTTTAAAAAGCAACTTGTGCAATCTCAAAAGGAATTATTAGAACTATCAAACCGAAAGATTCTTACTTCTCAAAATGAAAAAAGTTTGCTTGAAATAGCTTTTCGAAAATCCGAAGTCTATCGGTTATTTCATGAAACAAGTAATAATACTGATACGGAAATTCAGAATAAGGATTGGAAGGAGTTGAGAAAAGAGATTGATACAACCTATTCAAATTTCACCGCTCAATTATATGCTTTATACCCGCAAATCTCAGAGTTAGAACTCCATATTTGTTATTTGATAAAAATATCCATGCCCGTGAAGGACATTGCAAGGTTAGTTGGACGCTCGACTCCTGCAATAACAGCATCCCGGATTCGTCTCTATAAAAAGATTCATGGAACAGAAGGTACCGCAGAAATGATGGATAAATTTATCGCTGATTTATAATAACTTAATCGCTGTAAACAAAAAGTAAATAAGAAGTAAATCCTATTTTGCTTATAGATTTCTCATAGAGACTATTTTTGTTTATAAAAATAGATAATGAAAAAGAGAAGTTTTATATTGGGATTAGTATTTCTGATGTTTGTTTCTTCAGTTGTGTATCCGAATAGAGTGAAGGATACTGAACAATCTTGGGAAGAAGAGGAAGATCGTTCTATAATATCTTCTCCTACATTATCAATAGATGAAAATAATATTTACATCCATTCTAATAAATTATTGGATGGACTTAATGTGAAAATTATAAATATAAAAGGAAATGTACTTTATAATGACATCATAACTGTTTCTTCTGAGATAGAATATCCTATTTCTATAGATTTTTTGCTGAATGGTGATTATAAGATATTTATCTCAAAAGGAAATAATTATTTGGTTGGATATTTTGATGTGTTAAAATAGATATTATCAACTTAAATCTTTAAATCATGAAAAGATCTGTATCTTTATTAGGCATACTATGCCTATTCGTATCGTTTAGTGTCCAAGCCCAGTACACGAACATACAGACGTGGGGACAAAAATTGTATTATAACGGGAGTGATTATCCGGGTACATTTTTGAAATTAAAAGTTGCGGTCGCTAATCCTCGTATCTCAGGAACAGGAGGAAAGGTCGTTTTCTATGATTCAGAAAGCTCCCAGTATAATTATATAGAAGTAAAGGGGGTTTATCAATCTTCGGATGCTCGGTTGAAAACCAATATCACTCCCTTAAATAGTGGATTAGGAACCATATTGGGGTTAAAACCGGTATCTTACAATTGGAAAAGTGAGACATCGCAATTGAGATCAGCAGAAGCCGTACCTTCTAAAGCTTTTGGTTTCTTGGCACAGGAGGTAGCTGAGGTTATGCCAGAGATTGTGACGTTAAGTTCCACAGGTGATAGCTTGGTGGATTACACGGCTGTTATACCCGTTTTAGTACAGGCTGTAAAAGAATTGGACGCTACTATCCAACAACTGGAATTGCAATTGGATGAAAAAGCTAATTTGTCTGATTTGCAGAATAACAAGAATTTGACGAGTAAGTCTTTGCTCTCGAATGCGGTAATGAATCAAAATACGCCGAATCCGTTTAATTCTACCACGAATATATCCTTTACGATCCCTACATCCGCACGTTCCGCTTTTATCTCTATTTGCAATTTGCAAGGAACTCAAGTTAAGAAATTCGATATCGCTACCCGGGGAGAAGGTAGTATAATGGTAAGCTTTTCTGATCTAGGTGTCGCAGGTATGTATATGTATTCTTTGGTAGTAGACGGACAGTTGATCTCAACGAAACGTATGCTATTGGTACAATAATATTTATTTCTATTGAAGCTATAGTTTTTTTGATAAGATTGAGTGATACTGTCTGTTGAGGGTATCCTCAATCTTTTTTATACAAAAGATATGCGATTATACTCCATTATAATTCCTGTTTATAACAGGCCGGATGAGCTTGATGACCTGTTATCAAGCCTTTGCAAGCAAACCTATGTCCATTTTGAGGTTATCGTGGTGGAGGATGGTTCGGAGATACCGGCGAAAGAGATTGTTGGGCGATACCAAGGGCGATTGGATCTTTATTATTATGTGATCTCGAACTCCGGCCCGGGTATGGCGCGTAATCATGGCGCTAGGCAAGCGCTTGGCGAGTATCTGCTCATACTGGATTCTGACGTGGTACTACCCTCCACGTGGCTTGAGCATATACACGACTCGTTGAATCATTATCCGGTGGATGCGTTCGGTGGTCCGGATAAGGCGCATGCCTCGTTTTCCCCGATCCAGAAGGCGATCAATTACGCCATGACCTCATTCCTGACGACCGGTGGTATCCGCGGCGGGAAGAAAAAGTTGGATAAATTTTATCCCCGTAGTTTTAATATGGGAATAAGGCGGGATGTATATGAGCGTCTGGGCGGTTTTTCCGGCATGCGATATGGTGAGGACATTGATTTTAGCATACGGATCATGGAGGCTGGTTATCGGACCCGGCTATTTCCTTCGGCATGGGTTTATCATAAAAGGCGGACGGATCTCATGCAGTTCTTCCGTCAGGTGCGTCATTCGGGGGAGGCCCGGATCGCATTGAACCGGAAACATCCCGGCTCATTGAAGCTGGTACATTGCTTACCGGCATTATTCACGTTTTCAGTCTGTCTATTGGTTATCAGTTCATTCTTTTGCCGCTTGTTTCTGGTGCCTCTTATTATTTATGCCCTTTTATTGTTTGTAGACGCAATGTTCCGCAATAAATGTGATTTACGTGTAGGATCGCTATCCGTAATAGCCTCTTTTACGCAATTGTTTGGATATGGTACTGGGTTCCTTAGAAGTATTATTTGAATGTTTATCTATTTATATTTTAGAACAACTTATATGAAAACAACAAGACTTTTTTCTTTCTTAATTTTAATTAGTTTAGTATCAAACGCAAATGCTCAACTCCGGGTTCTTTCAAATGGACGAGTACAAGCAGGCCTTTTAAAAGACAATAATGAGGACTTAGGAAATGTAACCTCTATGCAGATATATGGTCGGATAGGGGATGCACGCGCAGGTTCGAAATTAACATTTGGTGATTTTGGACAATATGCAAATCAAGGTTGGAATGTGTTTGCTGGAGAATATGGAACCACGGATACGGATCAACTTTGGTTGCATGGGAAATTGGGTATTTATATGACTACAAATGGTTATGCTAACAATGTCGTGGCGTATTACAATCCGGCTAGTAATACTAATTTCGTGTTCAATACGAATCTTCGTGTGAATGGAGTGAATATAACTTCAGACGCTCGCTTGAAGGAAAATGTAGAGTCGCTGCAAAATCCATTAGCTCTTTTAGAGCAAGTGAATGGGGTCTCTTATTCATACAACCTCTCTACACTTGAGGAGAATAGGGAGCAGGATGAGTCTAAGTTCTCTGCCACATTGGATAATGGGATATCGGGAAGTTCCTCCGATTCAGAGGAGATTATGGATGCCGCTACTATCGCAAAGATAAATAGAGACAAACAAATCCAAGCAGAGATAGATCGAAGAGAGGCAGCGGAGGCTAGTCGTAAACGAATTGGTTTTTTGGCTCAAGACATACAAAAGGTATTACCCGAACTTGTACAAACGGATGAAAACGGGATGATGTCTATAGATTATATAGGTTTTATTCCGCTTATCGTAGAAAGTATCAAGGAGATGCAACAAACGATCCAACAACAGAATGAGGTGATTGATAATTTGCAAGCTCTACTATCGCCGGAGGTACAATCTCAATTACGTTCGAACACGACTTCCACAAGTAATATAAGTGCTGTGGATGGCGCAAAATTATATAATAGGGAAGGTGCATCTGTCTCTTATACCTTACCGGCGACGTTTGTGTCTGCTAGTCTACAGATATTTGATGTCACAGGTAAACCCGTGAAAGTTATTAAGTTGGATAATGGAAGTAGTAATGTGGTAGAAGTAAGCCGTTCGGAACTTGGTTATGGAACGTTTATTTATACGTTGTTTGTGGATGGGAAGAAAGCGGATACTTTGAAGAAGTATGTAAGTCTGTAATCTCAAGGAATTAAAAATAGAAATAACAGAATCATAAATTCTTTGATATGAAAGAGAGAATCGTCTTTTTTACATGTATCGTATTGACTTGCTTATTTTCCCCGTTATCATCACAAGAGGTTGACACGAGAAGCTGTGTGAGTACTTATACAAATCAGACAGTTTCATCAAGTGTATCAGTTTTGGGCTGTAATACGTTGGCTGTCCAAAATGTAACCGTGGCAAGTAATGGTAATTTATCTCTTTCCGCTCCGGCGCAAATTACGATTAATGGGCCTTTTGAGGTAAAGTCTGGCGGAATTTTGAATATTAGGCAATCCCAACAAATGATATTTACTTATACTTATGATGCGTCAGGAAATAGAACAACACGGCAATTTAGTGCGATGGCTTCATCTTTGGAGGCCGTTCCCGTAGACCAAGAGGAGGATTGATCAAAATATAATTTAAGTATACTTATAGATGAAATTAATATATTTATATACGATAGGGATATTTATCATGTTTATGTCCCCATCTTCTTATTTATGTGCCCAAGGAGTTGCTGAGAATAATCAATTTTTCGATTGGAAGGAAAGTGATTACAAGGCTTATGAGGATTCTTTATTGAAGGCTTTATATCCTCCGGTTATAGCGAAAACTGCAGAAAATCCGGAAAGGTTTTCACAGCAACCTCAGGCTTTTGTTCCTAAAGCCATATCTGATAATACTTACGTTCCGACTACAGTTACAATAGATAAATCGAAAGCTGTAGGAGAGATACCGATACAAACAGGTGTTTCCCCGACTGGAGCTAAAACCTATACGGTTCCCATACAGGTTTATCCGGGTATAAATGGATTTGAACCCCAATTATCATTGGCTTATAATAGCCAGCAAGGAAATGGCATCGTTGGTATTGGATGGGGTATTGGCGGTGTGCAATCGATCATGCGTACGAGTAGGAATATTTATTATGATGGTAAGCCCCAAGGAGCTTTACGTACGAAAGCGGATGCGTTCGTGTTAGACGGGATGCGTCTTATAAAGATCTCAGAGAATGCGACAACTATTAATTATGAGTCCGAGCAAGGCAATATAAAAGTAAAAGCTTTTTTGTCCGGCGATGTCGTGAAATATTTTGAGGTATTTTATCCTAATGGAACCAAGGGCATATTTGGATATGCCTCAAATACAAGCAATAAGATCTTTTATCCGATAGTTTCTTTGTCTGACTTGCGAAATAATCAGATCCTATATACTTATGTCGAGCAAGAAAACCATTACAGATTGACAAAAGTTGCTTATAATGGTGCCTCTGTGGAATTTCAGTATCAAGCCTCACGACCGGACCCCTTGGTCTCTTTTATAGGGGGGCTTAAGACAGGGGAAAGCTACTTGCTGGCTAAAATCATCAGTAAATTAGGCTCTACTGCGCTTTGTACGTATAGCTTGAGCTATAAAAACCAGAACAATAGCTCAGTTTTAAGCCAGATAGATTATTCTGCCTCCGGGCAATCTCTGAACCCTATAAAGCTTTACTATGGAGAAGGCATAACAGATGGGTCTTATGATAATGGTTCTGTCACACAGCTATATAATTGGTATGAATCAACGGATCCTGCTCGTATCAAGGTAGTGAAAGGAAGGTATGATTATGCGTCGGGGGCAGATGGTTTGATCTCTTTGCCTAATGAGAATCCCTATTGGGAGCATTACAGACATTCGACGGCTTTTCAGCATTCCCAGAATAGATATGACAATAAATTCACCGGAGAAGAGAAAATCTATCTTTATGCCGGATTGAATAGCGAGTACGCTTCCCCCATGCCCAATCTTACGACCGGAGCTAATTTTATCGATATCTTTTGTGCGGATTTGGAGGGAAAGCAAGAAGAGCATATCATAAAAGTAAACAATGGCGTTTCCGGTGATAATGATCAAGTGACTTTCCGTGTATATAGGGCCAGTTTGACTGTGGGATTGGTATCTAAATATACACGGACTTTTAATTTCCCGACCGTATTGACCGATGCGGATGGGGCAAAGAGCATACATCCTAAGTTTTATTATACAGGGGATTTCAATGGGGATGGAAAACAGGAAGTACTAGCGGTCTCTTGCCATCATCCTTTTGGAGAGACCAGTAAGACCTCTAAATGCTATATATTTGATTTGGAAAGTGGTAAGGTCTTATATCAGAGTTACTTGTTTCCCTATAACGTTAATTTTGTAGGCACGGAGCAGCCTGATCCTGAGGACGCATTTCAGAAAACAGATAGACTTCTGGTATTAGATTATGATGGAGACGGGAAAAGTGACATCGCTCTTATTAATGACTCCGGGGTAAATATATATACTTTTGATGTTTCCGGTAGTACTTGGACGGGCCGAAAAGTCTCTACTTATACCGGATTAAAAAAGGTGGATCTAAAAGATCGCTCGCTGTTGCTGGGGGAGATCAACGGAGATGGGCTTATGGATTTGCTGGTATCTCCGAAAAAAAAGGATCCAGTCTATACGTGGGCCGCTTATAACTCGATGGGAGATGGACAATTTTATAAATCCACGTTTGCCGGTACTCAAAACTCGGGGATTTCTACGGATGGCTTTTTGCTACAAGATGTAAACGGGGATGGTATGACAGACTTGATCCGGTATCATAGCTCCGGTTTCTTCACTTACCTCGCTAAGAAAAATAACGTGGGTTCGGTTGAATGTGCCCAAAATTATACATCGAAATCAATCTTGATCCCGACTAATATAAACAGTCATAATTATTTTAGTCAATTGGTCAGCTTGAAGAATGGAGTGGTTACAAAATATTCATTCAAGAGGAATGACAATAAAGGCGTTTTGGCCACGGGTATGGCGAATAGTTTGGGAGTGGTCGAAAAGAACACATACCTGTTGATGAATGAGGAGGCCATATCTTCCGGTACTTATGCTAAGGGTGCGAACGCTGTTTTCCCGTATGTGGACATTCAAGAGTCTATTCCTGTCATAGCCTTTTCCAGTACTTATATGAAAGGTAACCGGGTTGATAATTTCACTTTCACGTACCGAGGTGGTGTTATTCACCGCCAAGGATTGGGGTTTAGGGGATTTGAGAGTATATTCCGTACGAATTTGAAAGGGCAGCTTACGGAGCAATATTTTGATCCTTATAAATATGGCATATTGAAGAGTGAGGTTTCACCTGAGGCGAAATTGACCTATAATTTTGCCGTTAATGTTCAAGCCAATAAAACGGTCAAGATACGTTTAAGCAATAAGACAGAGCAGGACTTGCTTAAGGGTATTACTGCTACTACCGCTTTTGTATATGATACTTATGGAAATGCGACGCAAGAGACTATCACTTACACTGGGGGTATTACGGTAAAAAAGGCGAACACATTTTATAACAATACGGCAGAGAGTGGATATCTTATTGGTTTCTTGACCGATCAGAGCGTGACTACTACTCGTAATAGCAGTACTTATACCGAGCGAATGAATATTCCTTCGCATACGAACGGCTATGCGAATAGCAAGGTGTTCTATAAGAATGGAAATAAAGCGAAAACTTACGAGTATGTTTATGATACTCCGGGTAATATCACAAAAGAGACGCTATTCTTGTATGGTTCGGATAAAGGGCTGAAGACCGAATATGCTTATGATACGAACGGTCGATTGAAAAAGGTGACAAACCCATTAGGACTTGCAAATGAGTTTTCTTATAATACGGAGGGGCGTATGTCTTCTGAGAAGGACCACCGGGGAAAGTCTACGGCGCATACGTATGATCCATTTGGTCGGGAGACAAGTGTCACGTTCCCTGATAATACTACCGCTACTGTATCTTACGGATGGTCGGAGGAAGGGACAAACGCTTTGTATGCCATAACCCGTTCTGTGACGGGTAAACCTACTACTAAAAGTGTATATGATGCGTTGAATAGAGAGGTAAGAACGGCCGAGACTCGTTTTAATGGCAGTTTTCTAAAAACGGATAAAATTTATGATAGTTATGGAAGGGTGCAAAAAGTCTCTCGTCCGTTTGCCGGTAGTTCGGCTACGGCTTGGAATATCTATAGTTATGATACGTATGATCGCTTAACCGCTATATCGGAACCTTCCGGAAGAAAAACGACTCATGGTTATAGCGGCAATAGTATAACAACGGTGGAGGATGGAATCTCTGTCAAGCGGACGTATGATGCGTTGGGCAATCTTATATCTGTGGTAGACCCAGCAGGAACGATTACCTATAATCTGCGTCCGGATGGACAACCTTCTTCTATCGTCGCACCGGGTAACGTGACTACTTCATTTGGTTATGATGGTTTCGGCCGTCGGACTAGCTTGGGCGATCCTAGCTCTGGTACGACAACTTATGCTTATGACGCATCCGGCAACCTATTGAAAGAGACGAACGCAAATAATAAGGTTATCAATTACACATATGATACGTATAATCGCCTTAAAACGGCGACTTTACCAGAGTTTACGACTACATATACTTATAATGGCTACGATGAGTTGACGAAGGTCTCTTCTTCTGTCGGAACTTCCATTGATTATGTATATGATGCGTTGGGTCGTCTGTCGAGCCAGACAGAGACGGCGGTAGACAATAAATATTTACGAAAGGATTATACCTATAACGGAGGAAATGTAAGCTCTATTAAGTATACGTCTCAATCCGGAGTTTTGACAACCGAGAATTATAATTATGCGAATGGTCATTTAGTTGAGACCAAGCTGAATAACCAAACATCCATATTTAAGCTCACGAAAGAGAATGACATGGGGTTACCTACCGAGGTACGCTCCGGTGCCTTATCTCGTACCTATGGATATGACAGTTATGGATTCCCTACTTCCAGGAAGATACAGAAAACAGGGGTGACCACATTCCTCCAGAATATGGAGTATGTTTTCGATCCTGTTAAACGGAACTTGACTTACCGGAAAGACATTAATGTATCCCAAGAAGAGAAATTCTCTTATGATAATCTTAATCGTCTGACTTCCTACAAAGGGCTTATGGCAACTTATGACGCGAAAGGAAATATCTTAACCAAAGGGGATGTCAGTGGTACATTCGCATATAATACAAGTGGCAAGCCTTACGCCATATCTTCCTCTAGCGTGGCAAATGGTATTATCTCTTCCGCCACACAGGTTATTAGCTATACCTCTTTCAAGCGTCCGAACGCTATTACGCAAGATGGTAACGTGGCCTCGTTTACCTATAACGGCAATCAGCAGCGTGTGAAGATGCAGGTGGCTAAAGGGGGTAGCCGTTTGTTGACCCGCTATTATTTGGGGGATTGCTATGAGATCGATGAGACTCCCTCGGGTAATAAGGAGAAGCTGTATTTGGCGGGAGAGAATTACTACGACGCTTCGGCGGTATTGGTGAAGGATCATACGAATAGCTGGAAACTTTATTATATAGGTCGTGATTATCTGGGAAGTATCACGGATATCATCACCGAGGCAGGGACGAAATACGCGAGTTATAATTTTGACGCATGGGGTCGCCAACGTAACTCATCCAGTCACGTTTACATCCCTTCGGGGCAGGAGGTAGAGTTGTTCCTTGGTCGTGGCTACAGTGGCCATGAACATCTTAAGGAGTTTGGTCTGGTAAATATGAACGCCCGCCTGTATGACCCGGCTCTGGGTCGTTTCCTCGCTCCTGATCCGTTTGTCCAGATGCCGGACTTGTCCCAGAACTTCAATCGTTACAGCTATGCCATGAACAACCCGTTGAGGTATGTGGACGAGGATGGAGAGTTTATCCATATTATAATAGGTGCGGTTATCGGAGGAACAGCAAATTTGATCTATAAGGCTGTATCGGGTCAACTTCATAGTTTCAAGGATGGATTTGCCGCATTTGGTATTGGAGCCGCCGCCGGAGGTTTGGGGGCTGCGACTGGTGGGTTGGCCTTTGCCGCTGCTGGAGGTGCCGCCGGGGGAATCGGAGGCTTTTTGGCTGGAGCCGCCGCAGGTTCGGCGAGTACGGCGGTGATGATGCCTGTCCAAAGTGCGGGTAACTCGTTGTATTTCGGGGACCAGTTTATGAGCTTGAAGGATTATGGCTTGGGTATTTTGGGTGGTGCCTTGACAGGTGGAATCGGAAACGGTATGGTTGCCGCCTTGAAAGGTAATAACTTCTGGACAGGTAAGGACGTTAAATTCGGACGGACGATCTTCTCGTTCAAGAACACGGCGACAAGGCCGGCACCGGAGATGAGGTTGATGGAGGCATCAAAACCTCAAATTACAGGAATACAGAGAAGTAATTTACCAACAGAAATTACAGTTTCGGATCAAGTAGGACAGAATCAGTCATTACCTTTTGCTGTTACGGATAAAGGTGTTGTTTTGCCAAATGAGGCAAAGTATCAAATACCAACTAATTATATTGAGAACCCAAGGCAACTGCCTAACAGTACGTCTTATGGTACGATAGAGAGTGGTAAATATATTGAAAAATTAAGAATAGATCAGGCGACTCCTGCAGGAAGAAAGGGGCCAAATCTAAGTCATTATCATTTAAATCAGAAAAGTAGACATTATATGCCTGGGAGTAAATCTGATCCAGGGTTCGGTGTGAAAATTAAATTTTAAATTTTAAATTTGTATCTGCTTGAGTAGTTTTACAAAGCCTTAGCTTTTTTGAACTTTCTCAAGTAGGTTTAATGAATTGTAATTATTCTTATCAATGAAATAAACGCTTATTTAAATTATAACTTTATGGGAACACTTTTTTTAGAATATTTTTATCATGATGTTGTGATAAAAGATATATTATATGATTTGAATGGTAGTGAAGGTGCTAATTCTATCATATTTACGTTAAATAATAATGAGGAATGCGATGAAGATACAGATGATAAATTAAGCAATCACTTTGATGATGTCAGGTGTGTATTTCGAGATATATACTCTTCTCGTATAGATTTGTATCATAATATTATAGGGAAGTATTGTATTTTGATGTCAGATGTGAGTGATACGGATATATTTCTTTTAGAATATAAAAAAGCGATGGAAGGGATTTTGCCTTTAGAAATCTTACAAAAATTGGTATGTTACTCAATTTATACGAATGAAGGAACTGTAAAAATTGTTTCAGAAGGCAATGTCGAAATTGTAAATGGGTGATTTGCTTGTTGTATAGATTTATTTTGTGTGAAAATTGATAATCAATGCAAGAGAATATGTTGTAAAATATATGGAATAATTTAATATCTCGGTAATACGGGATTTAGGACTCATTATCCACTATATTATAAGCCTGTAATGGCATTTAATTTATAATATATCGAGAAGATAGTGCGAATATATTTTATCAATTTATTTATTGTTATTTCTACTGTTTGTGCTTTGGCTCAAACAGTAGAAATGAAAGTTTCACAGGAGGGTGGACTTGATACGAGTGGATTTTGTGATTTTGAGAAAAAAGAGAATAATATTCTGATGATAAATTTGGAATAAGCTCCAATTTTTATAGAAAAATCAAAATAATATCTTAATTTATATAAATGGCATTCCTTTTAATTTATGTTTGATTGAAAATAAAGAATTAGTAGAAGAAAAATATAAAGATAAAATTTATGATTTATCTAAATATCTTCGATTTACTCCTGTGAAATCGAGAGGGAAGAATGTTGAAAGTAGCTATCTTTTAACGGCAAATGATTAAATATCGAACGGCTTGTCCTGGATATAAGACTCAAGTAATTAAGCCTAAATATTAAAAAGAACTGTTTCTGAAATTCTAGAGATATACTGGCTTCAAGTTGTTATTATACACATGAACTTAAAAATATGAAGCTAAGCAGAATGAATATTGATTGTTTTTTAGTAATTTTGGAGTAAATTAATTGGTGGATATTTTTGAATAAAATAATATATTATGATTACATTAGCATTAAAAAAGTCTATTTTAAATGATTGGAACGCTATATTTCCTCAGTTGTCGACCTATTCTCAGACTACTTTGTATGTGACATTAGATATAATGGTTGTAGGATTATTATTGCTAAGAGTAAGAGGAGAGGATGAGTATAGGCCTATTTTTCAAGTTTATCCCTTGTGGAAAAGAGATAATAAGGATAATCTATTTTCTCCAATCGTAAATAAGCCGATATTGGATAAGAAAAATTTAACATTTGATATTCCATATAACCAACATTCAAATTATTTTAAAGAGTCTATACGATGTGCTGAAGAGCAGGTTGGATGTTGTTTACGGCCGGAAGTATTGGTTGAAAAAATGTTTGATTTGATAAATAGTTATTATTCAAATGACTATCTGGTTCAATGTAATCCTATTTGTCAAGCAGATTTATTAGAGTTGCAATTGTATATTATGAAGTATATTGGTGATTATAGATCAATAGATAAAATATTAAATAATATCAATAAGGCTTCTAAAAAATGGAAATATCAATATTTTTATGAGAATTATTCTACCGAAGATTGGAAGAATAGCGTGCTGAAAAATATTGATGATTGGGATAACGTTCTTAAATTATTAAAAACAAATATGGATGATAAAAAAATTGCACGATTGAAGCATAGTCATTTAGTTTATTAATGGATAAGATGCTTAAATTGGCTCTGTGCGCCGAGGTTAAATCCATAACCTACTACTATAGGAGATGAGTTTGGCTGATTATTTTGAGATCTTGTTCAAGTTCTTATTGAAGATGTTGCCTCAAATTATACAATGGTAGATTTATTTGGCATAGAGAGTTATTATCCAATTTCTAAGGGATAAAGTGAAGGGTTTTATTTAAAATAGACTGTCTCAAGATGGAAAATTGGACAGTCTATTTTTTGTTTGAGTTTTTGTATATGTACTGATGCCGAGCTTATTTCTGAGCTTTAACAAGTGTAGTTACACTATAAACAATCTGTTGATATACCTATCATCATAG
>OIFE01001127.1_pt1 | contig 14335 bp, 8 predicted proteins | sample 1581921 | NCBI WGS metagenome assembly OIFE01 (sample SAMN04414075, study PRJEB24778) | human gut metagenome | material: faecal | host: Homo sapiens | reverse complement strand
GAGCTGCCGGGCGTACTGGCCATCCAGTGTGACGTGGCCAGCCGGGCCAGCTGTGAGCTGGCCTTCCGCGCCGCCGAGCAGGCGCTGGGCCGGGTGGATGTGCTGGTGAGCAACGCGGGCATCGCCCAGCAGAAGCTGTTCACCGACATCACGCCGGAAGAGTGGCAGCGGATGCTGGACGTCAACCTGACCGGTGCGTTCAACCTCTGCCAGCTGGCCCTGCCCGGGATGATACGCCGCAAAGCGGGCCGTATCCTCACCGTGAGCAGCATGTGGGGCCAGACCGGCGGCAGCTGCGAGGTACACTATTCCGCCGCCAAGGCGGGCCTCATCGGCCTGACCAAGGCGCTGGCAAAAGAAGAAGGTCCCAGCGGCATCACCGTGAACTGTGTGGCTCCCGGCGTCATCGACACCGATATGATGGCTTCGTTCACTGCTGAGGACAAAGCGGCATTGGCCGAAGAGACCCCTGTGGGCCGTCTCGGCACCGCCGAAGAGGTGGCAAAGCTTCTGCTGTACCTCGCCGGAGAAGACGCCGGCTACATCACCGGCCAGGTGTTCGGCGTCAACGGAGGTCTTGTCATTTGATGCGGCAAGGCCGAAACTATGAGACAAGTTCACTTGCGGGGCGCTTCCCCCGCAGTGAGAAGGAGAGAGCGAAATGGGCATGACTTTGAAGGAACTGTTGACGAAAGGCGAAGGCACCCTGTCGGCACAGGAGGCCAAAACTTTGGCTGCACAGTGCAGGATGGATGCGGAAACGCTCTATACGCTCCTTGAAGAGCGCGGCATCAAGATCATCGAGGATGAGGCCGACGCCGATGTGAATCTGGACGTGGACAGCATCATCGCCGAGGTGGAAAACGCCGAGAACAACAGCGACGAGCTGGGTCTGGGCGGCGAGGACGAGGAAGAAGCCGTCGAGGAGAACCCCGCCGACCTGAAGGCTGCGATGGATGAGCTGCTGGACGACCCCGTCAAGAACTACCTCAAGCAGATCGGCCAGATCCCTCTGCTGAGCGCGGAGCAGGAAGTTGACCTGAGCAAGCGCATCCACGCCGGCGCCGAGGCTGCCCATATCCTGCAGGCCGACCGCCAGAAGTACGGCGCGCCCGAGTACATCAAGAAGAACAGCGCCCGCTTCTCGTTCGAGGAGGACGAGAACAGCCGCAGCTACACCGAGGACATCGACGAAGAGGGCGGCGAGAAGCCCAGCGTGGACGCCGAGGAAAAGGCTGCTGAGGAAGAGGCCATGGAGGCTGTGGAGAACGGCCCCCTGACCGAGGAGCGCCGTCAGGAGCTGCTGAAGACCCGCCGCGACGGCCTGAACGCCCGCCGCAGCCTGAGCGAAGCGAACCTCCGTCTGGTGGTCTCCATCGCCAAGAAGCACGTGGGCCACAATCTGGCCTTCCTCGACCTTATCCAGGAGGGCAACATCGGCCTCATCAAGGCGGCTGAGAAGTTCGACTGCGACCGCGGCTTCCGCTTCTCCACCTATGCGACCTGGTGGATCCGTCAGGCCATCACCCGCGCCATCGCCGACCAGGCCCGCACCATCCGCATCCCGGTGCACATGGTCGAGACCATCAACCGGATGCGTCAGGCCACCAACCAGCTGGTCTACCAGAACGGCCACGAGCCCACCCCGGAAGAGCTGGCAAAGGCCATGGACATGAGCGTCGAGCGTGTGCGTGAGATCCAGCGCATGGCACAGGAGCCCGCCAGCCTTGAGAGCCCCGTGGGCGAGGAAGAGGATTCCTCTCTGGGCGATTTCGTCGCCGACGAGAACGCCGAGGCTCCCGGCAAGGCGGCTGACCGCGCCATGGTGGCCCAGCAGATCAATCAGGCCCTCAAGAGCCTGACCCCCCGTGAAGAGAAGGTCATCCGTCTCCGCTTTGGTCTGGACGATGGCCGTCCCCGCACGCTGGAAGAGGTGGGCCGCGACTTCGGCGTCACCCGTGAGCGCGTCCGCCAGATCGAGGCAAAGGCCATCCGCAAGCTGCACAGCCGCAAGTGCCTGGCCCTGCTGAACGGCCTTATCGAGTGATAAAGTAAGACTCCCTCAGTCATCGCTGCGCGATGCCAGCTCCCTCAAAGAGGGAGCCCTTGGCAAAACCGGAAAGTTGTCCGTACTGCCAAAGGCCCCATCTCCGAGGGCAACAGCAACGACCGCTGCCTGCGGCAGAAACAGGGAGTTGCTGTTGGGGCCGCGGCCAGCAAGATGCAAGGCCCGTTCAAGGGCCGAAGCAGATGCTGGGAGCCGCAACCCGTCGCTGTCTGCGCAAGCAGACTGGGGGAGTTTTTTCGTAAAAACCGACTTTTTTGCAAAATGCCAGATTTTTTTGCAAAAAACGCTTGCAATGCGGCAGAGTTTATGGTATTATAATTGAGCTGTGAGTGTGCTGCTATAGCTCAGTTGGTAGAGCGCATCCTTGGTAAGGATGAGGTCTCCAGTTCGAATCTGGATAGCAGCTCCAGCTCGGAACACCCTGAAGTCATCAAGGCTTCGGGGTGTTTTTTTGTTTGCTCCGGCCGGTTGGGGCAGTGGGGGCAAACGCACGAGCGTGATATTTTAGCCGGGATACATGGACGATAACGCTGTTGGCCTGCACAAAAGGTGCGGGCCAACGGCGTTTTTTGTCATTTTTGCTAAAAAAAGTGGAGCAAGATTGTCCAACTGTTATATTGCACAGATAGTAGGGGGGGGGGGTATAATAAATTTGGCAGAAAAGCCACAAAATACAAAACGGGAGGTAAAAATCATGCGAAGAAAAAAATTGCTCCGGCAAGTCGCGGCGGCGGCCGTGGCCCTGAGCATGGCGGTATCCCTTTCCGCCCCGGCATTTGCGGCCACCTTTGATCTTTCCAACGGTGGCCTTGTGATCACGGCGAAGGATGACGGCATCACCGTGGAGCAGGACGACGGAACATCGTCTACGATCGGCAAAGATGAGGTGATCGAGATTACCGGCGGCTATGTATGCAGCAGCTCGGAGAGCTCCAGCGGCTCCGGCAGTTCTAGCTCTAGCAGCTCCAGTTCTAGCAGTTCTAGCTCTAGCAGCTCTAGTTCCAGTAGTTCCAGCGATACATACCGGGCGCTGGATGCGGAAGAAAACCTCTCTGCCCCCCAGCAGCAGGATAAGAGCACCAACGCCCCTGCAAACGGGGAGCTGAATGCTTCCGCTGGCGAGCGGCAGGATGAGGAGCGGCAGGAGACCAACACAGAGGCCAAGGCCTCTGCCGAGGCTTCCACCAGCGCCTCTGACGACACCTCTGCTAACGCCTCCAATGGCCCCCGCAAGGCTCCGGCCCGCAGCAGCGGCGAGGGAGAGCGCAGTAGCGAGGGAGAGCGCAGAGGCATCATCCAGATCTTCGCTAACACGCTGGTCAAGCTGAAGCTGAAGGATGCCACCATCGACCAGCCGAATGCTGCTGATACGACTACTCGTGGCATGGCAGCCATTGATATTCAGGGCAGCGGCGATGTGGAGATCAAAGTGGAGGGCAATAACACCCTGAACGGATATGGAAACAGTGCCGGCATCCAGAAAAACGATGATGTCAGCACCGGAAAGCTCACCATTACGGCAGAAAACAAAGACCAGACCCTTAACGTGATCGCAGATGTCCGTGGTGCTGCCATTGGCGGAGATGGATGGGGCTGGAACGAGGATAGCAACTTCCACCATGGCACCAAAAACATTGAGATCAATGGCGGCACGGTGAATACCCAGGGCCGGATCGGCAGCGGATATATAGGCGGTGCGGCTGAAAATATCGTGATCACAGGTGATGCGGTGGTCAACGCCAATGGCGGCATCGGCGGAGGCTCTGGTGAAGGCGATAAAGGCGGGCAAACCAGCATTACCATCTCCGGCAGCGCTCAGGTGAACGCTACGTATAAGGTGGATACCGGAAGTGATTATGGATATAACAGCGATGCTGGCCTTGCAGTGATCGGCGGCGGCGCAGGCAGCAGCAGCAAAAAGAGCCACGCCAAGGTCACCATTGAGGGCAATGCTCAGGTAACGGCAGAAAATAGAGCATACGGCGGCGGCGCAGGCATCGGCGGCGGCGCAGATGGCACCGGCGAAGTGATCATTGGCGGCAAAGCACAGGTCAAGGCCACCGGCAGTGCCGAGCACTACGAAAAATATGCTCGCTATGGCGCGGGCGCTGCCATTGGCGATGGCGGAACGACTGCTGGGAGCAGTGGCTCCGTCCAGAACGGCGAGAATAAATTTACCACTGACAAGGGCATCCAGGACGGTGCAAAAGTAGAAATGACCAATATAGGCCATAACGGCCCGAACACGGTGACCCAAACACGTCAGGACGGCGAATGGGTGACCAAATGCAGCAATCATGAGTTCGTCGAGACCACCGTTGACCCCACCTGCACGGAAAGCGGCTACACGGTACAGAAGTGCAGCGTCTGCGGCGAGGAGACCGGTGAGCGCACCAATATCGTTGCCCCTCTGGGCCACGAGTACAAGAACGGCGTCTGTATCCGCTGCGGCGCACCGGAGCCTCAGGAGAACGGCGCTGCGGCCCCCAACTACACCGTGACTGGCGCAGAGACCTACGAGACCTCTGTGGTGGATGGCCGGTACATCATTGCGGTACCCTCTGAGGATGCCGCTCTCAGCGCTGTGCTGGGCGACCTGCGGGCCATCAAGGCACAGGGCGCCGATGTGGTGGTGTTCCGCACCCGGAGCCGGGAGTCCAGCCTTGTCATCGACGAGATGCTGGCCATGGGTACCGACGTTACCCCCTTTGTGCTTGCCCACAACGGCGGCGAGGCCCAGCTCACCATCAACGGCGCAGCTCATAACGAGCTGATCCACTAACTTACCCCGGCGGGGCGTACCGCATCGCCCTGCTTCCTCCATATTGCAAAGCCCCCCGGCACGTCCGCATGGTGCCGGGGGGCCTTTTTGCGCAGCAAAAAGAAAACCGGGTGGTAAAAATGACCGGAAATACAAAAAACCACCTGAACCGCAAGGATTCAAGTGGTTTTTCTCGATGGAGCTGCTATCCAGATTCGAACTGGAGACCTCATCCTTACCAAGGATGCGCTCTACCAACTGAGCTATAGCAGCAAATGGCGACCCGGATCGGGCTCGAACCGACGACCCCCAGCGTGACAGGCTGGTGCTCTAACCAACTGAGCTACCGGGCCATGATCGCTCAAGTGCATCGTTTCTGGCGGTTGACCGCCGGAACGTGTGTTATTATACCTGAGAAACGCGCGGTTGTCAAGCATGAATTTCAGAAAATGCCAAAAAAGTTTGGGAAAGTCCGACATTCCGGGAAAAATACAAAAACAAAACGCACAGAGTACTCTCTGTGCGCTTGTGGCAGGGGTAGTAAGTCTCGAACTCACGGCACGCGGTTTTGGAGACCGCTGCTCTACCAACTGAGCTATACCCCTACAGATATTCCGCATTCGCTGAATGCTTGATTATTATATAAGATTCTGCGCGGAATGTCAAGCATGAATTTCGCTTTTTTTGCAAAAAGCGGGAGACAGGGAAAGCTTTTTCGCAAAACGACGCCGAAAACAGGGGGAACTTCGGCTTTCCACCTTGAAGGAAAGCGGGAAATAGTGTATTATAAGGGGTATCAAAAGTGTAATTCCGGGCTTGCTATGCCCTGACAGGGGGAACGCCACTATGGCAGATAAAAACTTTTTGACCGAGATCATTGACGCCGACCTCGCCGAAGGCAAAATCCGCGAGATCCACACCCGCTTCCCGCCGGAGCCCAACGGCTACCTGCACATCGGCAGCGCCAAGGCGATCTATATCAACTGGTCCATTGCAAACCAGTACGGCGGCAAGTTCAACCTCCGCCTCGACGACACCAACCCCGCCCGCGAAGGGGAAGAGTATGTCAACAGCATCATCGAGGACCTGCACTGGCTGGGTGCCGACCCCAACGGCGGCATCTTCTACGGCAGCGACTACTTCGACAAGTGCTATGAGTACGCCGAGAAGCTCATCCTCGAGGGCAAGGCATATGTCGATGACCTGACCCGCGACGAGATGCGCGAGTACCGCGGCAGCGACGCAGGCAAGCCCTCCCGTCCCTCTCCGTGGCGGGACCGCACCCCGGAAGAGAACCTCGACCTCTTCCGCCGGATGCGTGCAGGCGAGTTCAAGGAGGGCGAAAAGACCCTCCGCGCCAAGATCGACCTCGCCAGCCCCAACATGAATCTGCGTGACCCGGCCATCTACCGCATCAAGTACGCCGAGCATCACCGTCAGGGCAATAAGTGGTGCATCTACCCGATGTACGACTTCGCCCACCCCATCCAGGACGCCATCGAGGGCATCACCCACAGCATGTGCAGCCTCGAGTTCGAGAACCACCGCCCGCTGTACAACTGGGTCATCGAGAACATCTTTGGCACCGAGTTCCCCAAGCAGCGCGAGTTCGCCCGCCTGAACATGACCAACACCGTCATGAGCAAGCGCTATCTGCGTGAGCTGGTGGAGATGGGCATTGTGGACGGCTGGGATGACCCCCGCATGCCCACCCTGTGCGGCCTGCGCCGCCGCGGCTACACCGCGTCTTCGATCTTCACCTTCGTGCGGGAGGCCGGCATCTCCAAGTCCGACAACCTCATTGATATGCGCCAGCTGGAAGCCTGCATCCGCAGCGAGCTGGACCTGACCGCACAGCGCCGCATCGCCGTGCTGGACCCCGTCAAGCTGGTGGTGGACAACTACCCCGCCGACAAGACCGAGTATTTCGACATCGCCAACAACCCCAACCGTGAAGCCAACGACCCCACGACCCGCAAGGTCGCCTTCACGAAGGAGCTGTGGATCGAGAACGAGGACTTCGCCGAGGTGCCGCCTCCGAAGTTCAAGCGCCTGACCGTCGGCGGCGAAGTCCGTCTGATGGGCGGCTATCTCGTCAAGTGCGAGAGCGTCGAGAAGAACCCCGACGGCAGCATCGCTGTCATCCACTGCACCGCCGACCTCGAGACCGGCAACGGCAACCCTGCCGATGGCCGCAAGGTCAAGGGTACCATCCACTGGGTGAGCGCCGCCCACGCCGTGGATGCCGAGGTGCGCCTGTACGACAAGCTCTTCACCGAGGCGAACATGAATGCCATCCCCGAGGGCAGCGACTACAAGGATTATCTGAACCCCGACAGCGTTGTCGTCCGCAAGGGCTGCAAGCTGGAAGAGGCTCTGGCCGACGCAAAGCCCGGCGATAAGTTCCAGTTCGTGCGCACCGGTTTCTTCACGCCCGACTCGAAGAACCCCGGCGTGTACAATCGTGTCGTGACCCTGCGCGACAGCTTCAAGCCCGCAAAGTAACGAGCGGACCCCAAACATCGCAAAAGGAGCACTTCACAGACCATGAAAAAACACATGACCCGCAACATTATCCTCATGCTGGTGCTGGACGTCATCCTCGGCATCGTGCTGGCCCTCTATATCGCCAACACCGGCACCGTGCCTGCTGCCGATAACGCCGACACCTACACCGACGGCACCTACACCGCCAGTGCGCAGGGCTGTCTGAGCGAGGTGGGCGTCACCGTGACCATCACCGGCGGCAAGGTGACGAATGTTGTGATCGACGCTTCCGGCGAGACGCCGGAGCTGGGCGGCAAGGCGGCAGAGACGCTGTCGGCCTCCCTGCTGGCGGCTGGCTCGACCGTCGGGGTGGATGCTGTCTCCGGCAGCACCATGACCAGCGACGCGGTATTTGCGGCAATGAACGATTGCCTTGCACAGGCCGCACAGTGATGAAGTTTTGAACGGAGCTGCTGCACGGCGTGCCTGTGCGGCAGCTTTTTTGCAGCCCTCTCAGGCGCTGGCGCGCCAGCTCTCCCAGAGGGAGAGCCCTTGGCAGGCCGGGCCACTTCCTACTGGACGCCTGAGGCCCGATATGGCGCAAAAGGGCGGGCCTTGCTTTCGAGGATAGGAGTCGTTATGATACTGGATATTCTGCCGCTGGCGGGCGGCACGGCCCGCCTTGTGCGGGTGTACGGCGGCGAGCCCTGCGTAAAGCTGCCCGGGGCTGTTCCTGCGCCGGAAGGGGAGGGCCAGTGGCCCATCACCGAACTGGGAGATTACTGTTTTTCCGAAAAGCCCCGGGGTCTGCCCGGGCCGGAAAAGATCTGCCGCTATGAGCGGGCCGAGGACGGCAAGCTCTGTCTGACCCGTGCTTTTGGCCGGGATGTGGGCGGCAAAGAGCGGTACAGCTTTGACTTCGACGCCCCCGCCGCCCCGGCGCAGGGCGACGAGCTCCACCCCATCTGCGGGAACTTCCTGGAAGAAGTCACCCTGCCGGACAGTCTGCGGGTCATCGGCAGCTGCACATTCTACAACTGCCGCAGGCTGCGCCGCCTGACTGCCGGGACAGGAGAGCTGACCATGGGCAGCGATGTCTTCCTCAACTGCTTTGCGCTGGAAGACCTCATCATCCGCGCCACGCCCGAGCAGGCCACCGGCCTGTTTGCCCTCGTGGGCAGCATCACCGAGGCCGTGCGGGCGCTGTTCTGGCCGGTGGGGGAGGCCGCACCCCGGGCGGGGCTGTGGTATCCCGCCTACTGGGAGGACATCGAGGAGACGCCCGCCCACATCCTGCTCCACACCTTTTCGGGGCAGGGCTACCACTACCGGCAGTGCTTTCTCGAAAATAAGCTTCTCCCGGCGGAGTACGACGCCATCTTCCCGCAGGGCCACGACGCCGACGACGCTTCCGTGATGGCGATGCTCTGCTTCGACCGCCTGCGCTGGCCGTGGCAGCTGAGCGATGCCGCCCGGGATGCCTACCGGGACTTCCTCAAGACCAACACCGGGCGGGTGCTGACCCGTCTGCTCAAGGCGCAGGACACCGAGGGCATCAAAGTCCTGCTGGCGCTGGATGTGATGGATACCGATGCCTTTGCCGAGGGTGCTGCCCTCGCGGCCAAGGCCGACAATGCCGAAGCTGCCGCCCTGCTGGCCGACGCAGAGCACAAAAAGCGTGCCGCTGCGCCCCAAAAGAAGAGGTATGATTTTGATTTCTGAGAAGGAAAAGTTTTTTGACCCCCGCAAGCCCTTCCAGTCGGCCCGGCCCGAGACTCACGAAGAGTGGCAGGCCCGGATGGGCGGTGAGGTGCTGGCCGTGGTGCGCAGCGGGCTGTATCTGGACTTCCGCTTTCTGGACCAGGCCCTCTCGGCCCTGACGCCCACCGCCGACGAGCGGTGCGGGGTGCTGGCGACGGATGGGACCATCCTCTGCTACCAGCCCAGCGCCCTGCTGCGGCTCTACCAGAAGAACCCCAAATATCTCAACCGGCTCTACCTCCACACGGTGTTCCACTGCATCTTCCGCCATCTCTGGCTGCGCGGCAAGCGGGACAAACGCCTGTGGGACCTTGCGTGTGACATTGCGGTGGAGAACGTCATCGACGGTCTTGGCCGCAAGAGCGTCCAGCGCCCCCTGACGTGGGTGCGCCAACACGCCTATGAGGAGATCATCGCGCAGGAAAAGGTGGCTGCTGCAGCTCCCATCTACCGCTGGCTGGTGCGGCAGACGCCCGGCGTTCTCCGCCAGCTGGAAAAAGAATTCTACACCGACGACCACCGCCTCTGGCCCAAAGATGCCCCCGAACAGCCCCAGCAGATGCCTGCGCCGCTGCCCCGGAAGACGTGGCAAAAAATCGGCGAGCGGATGCAGACAGAGCTGGAACTCCGGGACAAAGAGGCCGGTGAGGGCGCGGATGCCATGCGGGAGCAGATCAAAGCCGCAAACCGCAGCCGCCGCAGCTACGGCGACTTCCTGCGCCGGTTCTGCGTCACCCGGGAGGAAGTCCACCTCGACCCGGACGAGTTCGATTTGAACTTTTACACCTACGGCCTGTCGGTCTACGGCAACCTGCCCCTCATCGAGCCGCTGGAGACCCGGGAGAGCAAGAAGATCGAAGAGCTGGCCCTCGTCATCGACACCAGCTACTCCACCTCGGGTGAGCTGGTGCGGGCCTTTCTGGCCGAGACGTACACTCTGCTGAAGGGCAGGGAGAATTTCTTCCATCGGATGAATCTCCACCTCATCCAGGCCGACAACGCGGTGCGGCAGGATATTCCCGTCAAAAACGAAGACGACCTCATCCGTGCCATGAACCATTTCGAGCTGCGGGGCGGCGGCGGCACCGATTTCCGGCCCGCCTTCGAGTACGTCAGCCAGCTCTGCGCCGAGAAGAAGTTCTCAAACCTCCGGGGCCTGCTCTATTTTACCGACGGTATGGGGACTTACCCGGCCCGACGCCCGGCTTACGACACGGCATTTCTGTTTCTGGGCGACCGCTTCGACGACGCCAATGTGCCGCCCTGGGCGATGAAAGTGGTGCTGGACGAAGAAGAATTTACCGGCGAGGCAGCCCGCAGCGCCTCGGCCCTGTCCGAAGCGCTGGCGGAGGAAGACGACCTCTACCGTGACCTCAACAATTCGTGATAACGAGGGAAAGAATATGAACATCAAACGAGCCAAAGAAGAGATCGAGCATACCGTCAAAGCGTACCTCGCCAAAGATGCTCTGGGCGAATACGCCATCCCGGCCATCCGCCAGCGCCCCATCCTGCTGATGGGGCCTCCGGGCATCGGTAAGACCCAGGTCATGGAGCAGGCGGCGCGGGAGTGCGGCGTGGCGCTGGTGGCCTATACCATCACCCATCACACCCGCCAGAGCGCCGTGGGCCTGCCCTTCATCCGTCAGCGCAACTACGGCGGCCGGGACGTCTCTGTGACGGAGTACACCATGAGCGAGATCATCGCCAGTGTCTACGCCAAGATGGAGGCCACCGGCCTGAAAGAGGGCATCCTCTTCATCGACGAGATCAACTGCGTCTCCGAGACGCTGGCCCCCACCATGCTGCAGTTTTTGCAGTGCAAGACCTTCGGCAATCAGGCCGTGCCTGCGGGCTGGGTCATCGTGGCGGCAGGCAACCCGCCGGAGTACAATAAATCCGTCCGCGATTTCGACATCGTCACCCTCGACCGCGTCCGCCGGATGGACATTGAGCCGGACCTGCCGGTCTGGAAGGACTACGCCCGTGCAGCCCACATCCACAGCGCGATCCTGAGCTACCTCGAACTGCACCCCCAGAACTTCTACCAGATAAACGCCGACGTGGACGGCACCCAGTTCGTCACCGCCCGCGGCTGGGAAGACCTCTCCAACCTGCTCAATACCTATGAGTCGCTGGGCCTGCAGGCCGATGAAGAGCTCATCCGCCAGTATATCCAGCACCAGAAGATCGCCGAGGACTTCTCGGCCTACCTCGACCTCTACTACAAGTACCGTGACGACTACGGCGTGGAGGACATTCTGGCCGGTCAGGCCAAGCCTGCCGCTTTTGCGCGGCTGCTGCAGGCCCCCTTCGACGAGAAGCTGAGCCTCGTGAGCCTGATCCTGTCCGGCCTCGAGACGCGCTTCTCTGCCTCCCGGCGGGCAGACGCTGCGGCCGACAGCTGCTATGCCTTCCTGCGGGAGACGAAGAAAGCCTTTGCCGAGATGCCCGCAGAGCTGGCACAGGAGCCGAACTGCTGGGCGCAGCTCTTTGACCAGATGACCGCCGACTACGAGGCCGAGACCCAGAAAAAGCGCACCGCCGGTCTGCTGGATAAGCCCACGCTGGAAGCCCGCTTGCAGACTGCCAAGACCCTGCGCGGCTGGGAGAAAGAGCTTCTGCGCGCCGCCGCGCCGGACGCGGACACCGCTTTCAAGGTGCTGCGCACCCAGTTCGGCACCCTGTCGGATGCCCGGGACACCGCCCAGCAGACGGCCAGCGCCGCGCTGGAAGCGGCCTTCGACTTCATGGAGCAGGCATTCGCCGAGAGTCAGGAGATGGTAGTCTTCGTCACCGAACTGACCCTCTCGCCCGCCGCCCATGCGTTCATTGCCGAAAACGGCTGTGAGCGGTATTTCCAGTACAACAAAGACCTCCTGCTCGACCACCGCAAGGCGGCCCTGAATCAGGAGCTGGAAGCCGAACAGCGTCGGCACGGGATGCTGTAAAAGATATAAACGCAAACGAGGGGCCGCACAGCTGTGCGGCCTCTCGTTTTGTATGCAAAAAAGAAAAAGCATCTTGATAAGATCAAGATGCTTGGTGGTTGCGGGGGCCGGATTTGAACCAACGACCTTCGGGTTATGAGCCCGACGAGCTACCAGACTGCTCCACCCCGCGATATTTACTTTTTGCTGTCGGCCTCTCGCTGACTGCTCAAGTATAATACCACAAGGCGGGGGACTTGTCAAGCGTTTTTTCAAAAAGAATATGACTTTTTTGAAAAGGCCGCTGCCGGAAACAAAAAGCGCCCCATTCCGGGGCGCTTCGACAGAGCGAATATCACTTGCGGGTGCGGCGGCGCACGAAGCGGACGACGAGGGCGGCTGCGGCCAGAATGACCAGCACGGGCCAGACGCCCACGACCCAGACCGTCAGCTGCTGGATGCCGGAGACGAAGCCCGTCCAGCCATTGCGGAGGGCGCTGGACAGCTGGGAGAGGTAGGATCCCTCGGTGGGGGTGTATTCCTTCACCTCGTCCAGCGAGAGGTAGACCGTGGAGCAGGACACCTGCTGGCTGTACCAGTCCAGCTGCGACTGCCAGCTCTCGATCTGGTACTGGACGTCGCTGAGGGAAGATTCAATCTCCAGCAGGTCGGCGAGGTTTTCGGCGCTGGCCTGAAGCTCCTGCAAACGTGTGCGCTGGGCCGTCAGGTTGGAGAGCCGGGCCTCGATGTCCATATACTGGGTGGTGACGTCCTGCACCTGCTCGCTCTTGTCCACGAGGTTGCCCGCCTGCGCGGCGGCTTCGAGGAAGCTCGCGTAGTTGTCCTGCGGGACGCGGATGGTGAGGGAGAGGGTGCGGCTCGAGCCGGTGTAAGAGGATTCGCTGCTGGATTCCAGATAGCCTCCGGCGGCGCTCACGGCGTCGGTGAGGGCGGTGCGGGCGGCGTCAAAGTCCTTGCTCTCGATGGTGAGGTTGGCCGTGTAGATGAGCTTTGTGCTCGTCTGCGCGGCCTCGGCGCTGAGGGTGCCGGTGCCGCCTGCATCGCGGTCACTCATGGCATCGGCGCTTCCACCGGCCTGGACGGCCATCTTGGGTGCGGCAAGGGCGCTGTTCACGTCGTCCATCGAGTAGGCGGCGGCGTAGGAGGCCGTTTCAGGGGCAGAGCTCAGGGCCGCGCCGCCCGCAGGCAGCAGGCTGATGGGGGAGTGGACTGCCGCATACAGACCCACGCCGCAGAGCAGGCCGCAGGCGGCGATGCTCAGAGCCTTGCGGGGAAAGTGGATGGCTTTTTTGGGCTTCCTGGCGGGTTTCGGTGCCTCTTCTGCCGGCTGCATGGCGAGGAGCTTTGCTTTCAGGTCGTCCGAAGCGTGAAGGTCGTCTACCTCCATCTTGTACTCATACCACCTCATCTTCGATCTCCTCCTTCAGCATCGTATGTAACTGTGCGCGGGCGCGGCGAAGCCAGCTGAGCACCGTGTTGGTGGGTGCGCCCAGCATCCGGCCCACCTCGGCGGCGGTGTACCCCTCGTAGTAGTGGAGGTAGACCGCGTTGCGGTAGTTCTCGGGCAGGGCGCGCACGGCGTCCAGCACACTGCCGTCTTCCATCTGGTCCGGAGCGGGAAGATTCTCGTCCAGCTCGGTGTCCTTCTGGCGGGCGGCGCGGGTCAGGTCATGGCAGCGGTTGATGGTCACACGCAGCAGCCAGGCTTTCAGGTGTTCCTCGCTCTCGAAGCGGCCATTGTAGCACAGCAGCTTTTCGAAAACATCCTGCACCACATCTTCCGCATCGGCGGTGCAGCTGCAGTTGTGCATGGCGGCTCGGAACACCGTGTCACTGTATCGCTGCACGGCCAGCGCAAAAATCTCGTTTTTGGTCAGCTGTCCCATAGTTTTATGCTCCTTTGATGTCCTGTGTACAGCAGGGCCCGGTGGAAAAATCATCTTTGATTGGGGACATTCACCCTGTATACGGATGAGCGGCCCCGATTATTGCAGTTTATGGTGCAGAGCGGAAAAATCTTCCGCCCGGCATCGCACAAGGTATCCAAAGTATAACATGAATACGCCAAAAACAAAAGGGTCATTTGCCGCCATGTTTTGGCAAATGACCCTGAGAGCTTCTGTTCAGTTATCGGTAGAGCCGCTGGAAGAGGGCTACCCGCTCGGAGAGATAGGTCTCGGCCCGGGGGTGGTGAAGCCAGCGCTTGCCCGCCTTGTCGCAGGCGAGACGGTGGCCCAGCGCGGCGGGGCAGGCGTCGATCTCTTCCACGTCCCGCATGGTGAGGGTGAGGCTCAGCGCCGCCGGAGC
>OIFE01001113.1_pt1 | contig 14608 bp, 12 predicted proteins | sample 1581921 | NCBI WGS metagenome assembly OIFE01 (sample SAMN04414075, study PRJEB24778) | human gut metagenome | material: faecal | host: Homo sapiens | reverse complement strand
TGTATTTATTATATATATAATACTTAATTTAGTCAAGGATTTAAAGCCTTCTTAGGGAAACTTTTTTATGTTTTTTTAAGGAGGTATTTTTTTATGGAAAAAAATAAAGACACTGGAATAATAAGAAGAGTAAAAAAAGAAAGAGCTTTTACTCAAATATTTAATGAGTTAATTAATAATAATCAACTTTCTTATAAAGCCCTAGGAATTTTAACTTACATATTGTCAAAACCAGATGACTGGGAGGTATATAATTCAGATTTAATTAGAGAAGGCATAGATGGTAAAGAAAGTATAAGAACCGGACTACTTGAACTAAAAGAAAAGAAATATATTCAAAGATATAGAGTGTTCAATAAAAGAACTGGCTCTGTTCATCATTGGGAAACTTTAGTTTCAGAAACACCATTTGCTGATGAAGAATTAATTTCTTCTGTAAAAGAAACTTACGCTTATGACGAAGAAGGAAAAATTATATATAAAAAAGTTGTTTTAGGAAATTTCGAAAGATATGTGCCAGTCGTGATAAATAGAGAAGTTACACTACTTTCCGAAAATCAGAAAGTAGAAAAAAATTATGAAAAAAAACCTACTATCCAAAAACCTAAAAGTAGGAAACCTAAAACTAGGAAAACAGACACAACTAATACTAATAATACAAATACTAATTTTTCAACCAATACTGAATCTAGTAGTAGTAGTAAGGGTAATACCCCTAATTCAATTTATTCATTAATAGATTTATTTGATAACTCTATTTGTAAATTGAAAAAGACTACAACAGTAAAGTTTATGAATTATATAGAAAAATATGATCAAGATTTTATTAAAGCTATAATAACTTATTGTGAAGAAAGAAATGCAAAATCATTTTCTTACTTTCAAAAAACTATAGATAGATATATAAGCGAAGATATAACAACTGTAGATGCTCTAAACAGTTCTATAGAAAACTTCAAGGATGAAAATAAAACAAAAAAGAATAATGCGTTAAAGGCTAAAGATGAAGCTAGAAAAGAAAAAGAATTTGAAGATACAATTAACGAGAATATTTTAGAAGATATGATCAATGACAAGAATACTGCTGAAGAAGTTCAAAATAAAATTAACACTGGCGAAAATGTAAATGAACTAAAAGAATTACTAAAAAAAGATATGACTGATGTACAATTCAAAACGTGGATAGCTGGATTAGATTTAAGGCTTAATGCTAATGAATTATTCATTGTTTGTCCAAATTCGTTCACCAAAGATGTTCTTATAAAAAGATATGAATATACAATTAAAAGCGTCGTAAAGCAAGCAGGGCTTAATGTAGAAATAGAATATGTAGTGTCTTAATAATGACACTGCAGTTCTTTGGAGTTGGATATTATGTGTTAATTCAAAAAAATAGAATAATAAAAGAAGTTTGTATCCATCAAAAAATAACATAAAAATAACGTTGTTTTTATGTTGACATAACATGAAAACAGTTATATAATTAACTTGTAACATTAAAACAACATAAAAATAACATAAGGGGTTAAGAAAATGAATAAAACAATTAATATCGCTATAGATTGCGGCAACTTTAATTACAATACAGATGCAGGGGTAATTTTCAGCTCAATGTTTTGCGTTGATGATGGAGCAAGTCCTTTGGACGAACCAAGGATAACCTTTGATGGAGTTACTTATTTAATAGGTAAAGGAGAACGTGATTTGACATATAATAAAACTGAAAAGAAATATATTCAATCATTATTATATGCTATTCACAAGAATCTTGAAGAATTAAACGAGCTTAAAACTGAAAATTATATAAACTTATGTATAGGTTGTCCTTTAGACAATAAAGGTTTGAAAGAAAAATTTATTGCTGAATTAGAAGGAAAAACATTTGAATATGTAGTTGATGGTATAGAAAGAAGTGTAAAAATAGAGCATTTATTGGTTATTGGTGAAGGAATATCTAGTTTTTATAGTCTAGGTAAAAGCACGAGGGAAAAAAGCACTGTAATTTTTGATATTGGAGGATTAAGTGTAAATATTTGTTCTTTTATAAATGGAAGGCTAGAACATAATTTTACTTATCCTAAGGGAATGTTAAATGTTCAGGAAGAAATAAGGTTAAGAATAAATTCAAATGGTAACAACCAGGAGTTGAAAGACATTGAAAGACTTATAAATGATAATTTGATAGAAAATGTAGAAATTGAATACAATAAATTTGTTAATGAATTTATGAATTTTGCAAAAATAAAAATAAAGATTGAAAATTATTCAGAATTATTATTTACTGGTGGAGGATCAATAAGATTAAAAGATTCAATAAAAAACAATGTTGTTAGAGCTAAGTTTTTTGATGATCCTTTATTTTCAAATGTAAAGGGGAATAAAAAGCTACTTAACTCTAAGAAATGGAGTGATTAAATTTGGCACAAAAGAGAATGAGTTTATACTTTAATTTAGAAGATGATGAAGAAAGAAGAATGTGGGAACATATAGATAGTAAGAAAAAAAGTCAATATATTAAAAGACTAATACTAAATGATATGAATGGAATTAGTATACCTGCATCACTTCCTAAAAACAACGTTGAAATATGCGTAGATGATTTAGAAGTTAAAGTTGATGATTCGGAAGAATTAGGAGAGTTTCCAGACGGATTATAAATTTAAATAAAAAAATAAGGCGGCAACATATGTTACACACCTACTTAGCAACTAGAGTATAACATATTTTGCTTGACCTTTCGATAAGGAGAGTAAAATTTCTTTGCTATATTAGCAATAGTAATCTTAGTATTTAATGCTTATAACAATACTAAGAGAAAGGGCAAAAAGCTTAGGGTATAATGGATAGATTTAAGGAGCTATATCAAAGCACTTTTTTAAGTGCTTTTTTATTTTCTAAATAAAAAACTTTTTCTTTAGGATCTACTTATTACTCATGATTTAATGCTTTTCTTTTATTATTTTCTCTTTTTAATGTGCTTATGCTAATTCCAATTAATTTCTCAACTTCTTTATAGCTTTTATCGCCACCATTTACTGATAACATAGATAAGGCTAAGTTTATTTGCTCTTTAGTAAACTTTTTAGGTCTACCCTCTTTATACCCCTCTTTGGTCCTGGCTATTTCTTTTCCTTCTCGTGTTCTCTCTAAAATCATATCTCTTTCAAATTCAGCGAAAGATAAAAAGATATTTCTTATTAATTTGCTTGAAGGCGTATTATCCATTACCCCTATGTTAAGTATATTTATTTTTATACCTCTATCTAGTAACTCTTGTACTAATTTCGTTCCATCTATTAAGCTCCTGGCGAACCTATCTAATTTAGTAACTGTAAAGGTATCTCCTTCTTTTAATTTTTCTAATAATAATTTTAGTTGTGGTCTGTCATTTGTTTTCCCAGAAAACTTTTCTTCTATAACTTCATCACATCCAGCTTCAAATAATTGTAATAATTGTTCTTCTAAAGAATTTCCATGACCTTGTTTTATTGTGCTTACTCTTGCATATCCATAATTCATATTTTAAAGCTCCTTTAAGGTAAAAATAGTATTAAAATATATATTTTATATAATTACTTTTGACCATTAGTTTTGACCTTTTATTAAGCTTTATTTTATCGTTACATATAAATTTGTGTCAATAAAAAAATATATACAGTCCAAAAGTGTTAAGTTTTGATACTTTTTCAAGTATCAATATAAAAGTATTATAGCAATATTCGATTTAAATTTTATTTTTTATGTAGAGACATAAAGAAAATTATGTTAAAATTAATATTGTATTGGCAAAAAATATTTAACGGAGTTTTAAAAAAGGAGGATTTTTTAAAAAGGAATTTAAAAATCTTTTTTAAAGAATAAAAAGTGAATTAATGGAAAGATAGATAAGACCAATGCAGTTTTTTTTATAAATCGGCAATTTCTTCTATAATTATTAATTAAAATAGACTTTAGATACCGCTATGTAAATTTATTAAATTGAATTTACATAAGGGTATCTAAAGATACTACTAATTAATAAATGGAGGATTTTTATGAAAAAACAAAAAGAGAATGGCAGTCGCTCTGCTATTGAAAAACAAACTACCAAACTGGAGGTTACAGTGCCTATAGAGTTTAACTCTGGCTTAATAGGAAACTCACCGCCAATTAATTTAGACATAACATCACTTGGTATGATTCTGATGTTAGGAGTATTGGGACTAACTTCAATACTTGTCATAGGATTTATAATATTAGTAAAAATGTTGCTTGAACATCAATTTATAATGTCTGGAGTTATTTTTATAATAATTCTATGCTTAGTTAGAACATTGCCAAAAAATAAAATAAAAGCCCTTACGGAATTTATAAAGAGTTTGCCGGCTCGATTATTTCCTTAAGGACTAATGCTTTTTGAAAGAGTAGCTGGTAACTGCTCTTTCTTTTTTTATATAATTATTTAAGCAGCTGGTAACTGCTTTTTATTATCTATTTACTATATTATTATTATAGCACTACTATAATAGATTTACTATAAAAACATTTCTTTCGTTTTAATAATTTACTTTTGGCGGAATTAAATTCGTCCATATAAAGCTTTGCCTAAACTAAAAAATTTTATTCACTTAATATTTATCATTCATAATTTTACTTATAGTACAAACTGATAAATTATATTTATTTGCTTTTGCTCTACAACTTCCAGTATCATTTTTTATTTTTTATAATTATTCTTAACATATTACACATCAATTAAAGATAGTAATTTCAAGGCTTTGTCATGAATATGTAGTAAGGTATTCACATCTTCTTATCCTGTCCCTTTTAAAAAAAGGGTTTATATTTATTATAATTTCCCAGGAAAATTCATATAAATAAAGTTTTTTAAAAAATAAAAAAGGCTAGAGAAATTCATCTCTAGCCTTAAATAATTATAAATTTAATAATTTTCTCCATGTATTTTGGCCAACAATTCCATCTATTGAAAGTCCTTTATCAGTTTGGAATGATTTTACGGCGTCAACAGTTTCATCGCCGAACCCTCCGTCTGCTCCCCACTTAGGTAATTTATAACCTAAACTTAATAATCTCTTTTGAATCAACTTAGTTATATTCCCCTTTGCACCTTTTCTAACAACAGGACATCCAGCTAATGTTGCTGGTCCAGCTATGCCATCTACTTTTTGACTTGAAAAACCTTGAACATTACATTCATTTTGCAATCTTCTAATCCAATCCTCTCCAGTATCAAGATTTGAAATAGATTTAGTAGCAATTACTTCATCTAACTTTGTAAATGTCTTAATACCAGCTAACCCATCTACTACTAACCCATGTTCTTTTTGAAATTGAATTAAACTGTTATAAGTACCTTGTCCAAAAGAACCATCTGCTCCATATCCTCCACAGTCATATCCACAAGCAATTAATTTTTGTTGAAGTTCTAAAACTCTTATACCTACATAAGTCTTAGCTTCTGCAATAGGGTCTTTTTCTGCCACTACAGTAGTTTCTACTACTTCATCCTTTACAGTAGTGCCTGCTAATTTTGATTTAAAGTTTAACCATCTTTCCCAATTATTATTAGTCCAGTTAGGACAAATTTTTCTACTAGCATCATAGTGTCTAACAACATGATCTAAATCTATTCCGTATAAATCCATTAAATATTTACCTAATTCTAAAGCGTTAGCTTCTGTAGTTTCAGAAATAAACCCTTCTGAATTACAACACATTTCTATAGAAACAGAATTTCTATTTAATATTCCATAAGCACCTTTACCATCACCGACAGCCCATGCTGAGTTATTTAAATTAACAACTTGATATATATTTTCATCATCAACAAAAAAATGTGCTGAAGCATTTCTATTACATGCATTAAAATATTTAGCATTATTAAGAGCAGTATCTCCTTTGTTTCCTGTGTAGTGAAAAACTAGATATTTAATAGCACTACCTTGTCTTGAACTAAAATTATAATCTGATATCATTTTTTGAATTGTTAACATATTAAATTCCTTCTTTCTTTAAATATTTTTATAAAATTAAAAGACCATGATTACTCACGATCTCCTTTATCTGAATTAAATATTTCTAATTTATCTTTTATAATGTTTGGTAGTTCAACTCCACACTCTGCTAAATTCTCACATATTGAACCAGCTTCTTTATATATAAATAATCCTAATGTTGCATAGCTTATTAAAAAATTTAAGCCTAATAAAATATCTAGCCCCATAACAAATACTAATGCTATAAATTCAGCTATCCATCTTATAATTCCATCTCTCATTATTCTGCTTTTATAACTATTTTTATTTTTCCAAGTTTTTAATAACCCTGTTCCAAAATCTGTTCCTTTAGATAGTAAATAAAATAAAAATAACCCCAATACTCCAGTTGGTAATAAACTTAATAAACCTTCTTTAAACATTTTTCTTCCTCTTTTCTCCAATCACTTGGAATTTTAATCATAAAAAAAAGAACCTTTAGGATCCTAATTTTTTCTATGAATATATTTGATATTTTCTCACAAGATATTATTGTGAACTATTTCACCCTATGTAAGAGAATAAGATACCTCCTGAAAATAGGTTCTACTTAATGACTTATTCTCTTATTAAACTTACTTTATTCTTTCTTTTATCTTTTCTTCTAACCTTGAAACTAAATTATTAGTTTCACTATCTAACACAACAAAACTCTCTTTATTATTACTAGATACTATAGCTCCTAATTCATCTACTTCTCTTGTAGTATAAGCTATTCTATTCCCTACATTATCTTTTATTACTGCAAATCCAGTTAATATTTTTATAGTTTTACTCATCTTCTTCATGCTCCTTTAATAATAAATTTTCTAATTCAAATGTTAATTCTTTCATTAAATCTTCTTCGTCAGTTTCTATTTCATTTTCAAAACTAAATATGTCAATTTCATCACCTTGTGTTTCTATATCTGGCAGATCTAATCTATTAATTTCATATCCTTTCCTTTTTGCTTTTAATTCCCAGCTAAATTCTGTGTTTGGTTCACCTTTAACTATGAAATATGTTTTATATCTTTCTATAGATGTTATTTTCCCATTATAAATTTGAGTGAAAACATGATATTGAGCATCTGTATTCACACATTCCAAGAACACATCATCAATATCAACATAACAAACACCTTCTTCATTTATTTTGCCAAAGCCTAAATCACCAAAGTAGTATTCAGCTGTTTCATAAGCATTTATAAGCCTTGAACCATAGTTTTTTGTTTCTTGTAAACAGTTCTTACTTCCTTGAACACTTAATGATTTAGCAACTATATTAGCATTATGAAAAGTCCATCCATTGAAATTATAATTTCCCCAACTAATTAAATTATCCCCTGTACCTGGGTGGGAAGCTTCTGTAACTAGAAATCTTGCATTAAAACTTTCTCCTGATTTATATCCAAGAACAGCTCCATTGTCCCCATACATACCTAATAAATTAGATACTGTACCAGTTCCATTATTCCAAGATATTGCACCATCTATATCAGCATAGAAGTTTGTACCAGAATATAGTTTAAGCCCTTTATTTACATACATAGGTGAGTTTACATTAATACCCTTTTTATATGTTTTACTTCCTAGGGTTGTATCCTTACTCCAAAAATCCATAAAGTTATATCTACCATCACTTGATGACCACCCATTGTTTAGGTTTTCTTTGTTAATGTGGTTAAAACTTATATATTCCCCTTGTTTGGCTAGGTTTAAGTCAACCCCATTTATGTCCTTATTGCTAGTGAAAGAGGTAGTTTCCATTCTCAATAACTGTTCATTGTTATGAGCAGATTGGAAGGTTAATCCTCCATAGTCTAATGAAACATACATATTCCCTTTTTGACTTTTCACAGTACCTGTAATATCTAAATTACCATTACTATCCCCTCTTAGCACTGTTGCTCCTGAGTTATTCTTAACAGTTAAAGCCCCATTATTAATTGTAACTCCTGAAGCATCAATAACAGTTGAACCATTGTAAATTTCATCAGGGTGGGGTGACCAAGGCTGTTCTTCCCCTTCATTCAGCATTAAAGCACTCCAATGAACTCTATTACTGTTAGTTCCTGAAGAATTATATCCATTGTTATCAATTCTTATATACCCACTAATAACACTTGCTGGTGTTGTGAAGGTAACACTAAACTTCTTCCAACTACCTGAAGTGTTTTGAGAACTAATCAATGTTTGAGCATTTGTGTAACTTGTTCCAGTATCACTTTGGGCAACTGATGTTGATGATAAAAGAAATACATCAAAGCTTGGGCATTTAGTAAAATTATGAAACCACCCACTTAAAGTATATTTTGTATTAGCTTTTAGTTTAAATCTTTTACTAAATGCAAAACTTTCTGTGGTTTTAGTTCCATTATCTAAATACATATACATATTAGTTGCCCCACCAATATTATTATTGGTTGCTGTTCCCATAGTTGCTCCACCACTAGTCCAAAGTTTAGTTCCATTGTAACCAGTACTGTTGGCTATTAAGTTATAACCACCACTAGCTTTGAAACTAGCTGTAATGTTGTTAGCTGTTTGAGTTAAGGAAGATTTTGTTGCATAAGTGCTTTCTACATCAGCCTTTTTTGCATAAGTGCTTGAAACAGTATTTGTGATACTATCCTTTGCAACCTGAATTGCTGAATTCATCTGTGCTGTAGTTGAATAACTCTTTAACTTTTCAGTTGTTGTTGCATTTGCTGAATTGATTGCTTCAGTTTTCTTTGTATCTGCATAAGATTTTGATATGTTAACAGCTTCAGTTTTAGCTGTATTAACTTTTGATGTAACATTTGTTTTAGTTTCATAAGTTTGGGAAACTCCTAAGTTAATACTATCCTTAGCAACATTAATTTTAGAATCAGTTTCTGTCTTAGAATAAGTTTCTGACTTGGCATACACATCACTTTTATTTGCTTTTGAATCAATTGAAACTGTAACATCTTCAGGTGCTGGTGTCCAAGAACTTGCTTTTGTTCCTTCCTCAACCATAAATTCTTCAATAATAACTGTATATGTGTTATTAGAGAGCATTTTATTGGGTTGAAAATAAGTTTGGTTAACACCTGCACTACTATCAACAAGAGTTGAAGGAGTAGTATATTCCATTCTTACTTTATGAGAAAGTCCATCATCAAAAACTGAAGTATTAATAACTTTACCAATATTTCCAACATAGATATCATCAATATAAATTCTTGTAGAGTTAAGTTTTTGTCCATTATGGAAATGTATATTTTCAACAGTACCTTTTGTACAAGTCATGTAGAAGTGGACTATATATTCAGAGTTTTCCTTATATTTAATAAGCTTATCAAAATAGAAACCTCCATCTCCATTTCCAGTAGGTCTTGTCAAAATCAATTTACCATTCTTTACATATTCAGCTAAAACTAATGTAGAACTACTAAAAGGTTTTATAGTTTCTTTATAAGCAAGGTTTCTGCCACCAATTTGAATCTTGCTTACTGCTGTTGAAATCTTATTTTCAACATTTGTTTTAGTTTCATAAGTGTTTTTAACACCAAGCTCAATACTATCTTTAGCAACTTTTATTGCAGAATCTGTTTGAGCCTTTGTGTAAGTTTCAGATTTCTTATATACATCAGTAGTATTTGCTTTAGAATCAATCATTCCTTGCACATCTTCAGGGGCTGATGTCCAATCTGTACATTTAGTTCCTTCTTCAATTTGTACCTTGGATATATAAACAGTATTAGTGCCAATACCATACACAAAAGGCTTCATATAATAAACATCTTGTGTATTTGGTGTTTCAAATACAACCCAAACTTTTGTCCATTTATTTGCTTCTAATTTTCCACTTGTAGAAATAACTTTTTCTAAATGCTGTCCACCTGTTTCAGAAGTATTTAGCCACATGTGTAGTGGATTAGAACTATTTACTATCATACTTCCACTAGACTTCATCATCATGCTATATACATAAGTTGTATTTCTTTTTAATTTGATAAATGAATTATATTGAATACCTGAAGATCCAGTAACTTTTATAGTTTTTGTACCATCAATAAAAGTTCCTTCTACATTGCCAATCCCACCACCATTACCTATCCAATTACCTAAACCATATTGGTCTATATTACTTTTAAGAAATAAATTTCTTCCACCTATTTCAATAGAATCAATTTTACCAATTAACTCATTTTTCATAGTAGTTAATTCAGTTGAGTTAACTTTTAATGTTATTTGATTTTTTAACTGCTCAATACTTGATCCTTGTGTAGATACTTTAGAGTTTAATCCATCTATTAAATTAGTATGACTACTAACTGTACTCTTAGTTCCTTCAAGATCTCTTTGAATACTATTAACTTTAGTATCAACACTTGTAATATTACCTGTTAATTCATTTATCTTTGTTGTATGTGTTCCTATTGTACTATTAATAGAATCAACTTTAGAAGCAGTTCTATTATAATCATCTTTAAGTAAAATAGTTTTCCCATCTTTAACTATTTGAGTATTATTAATAGCTGTATTTATTTGTCCTTGCATTACTCCTATTGTAGTAGAATGATTTTCTATTAATAACTTAGCATTATCAGCCTGATTTTTAAGAGAATTAAAAGCTACTTCTAAGCTTTGTCCTACAAAATCTATTGCCACTTTACTAGCTTTAATTAACTTTGTATTAGTATCTTTGTTAAGACCAGTAATAAGAGAACTATAGTTTATTTGCTTTTCTCCTATAGCATCTGTAGCAACCATATTCCCTTTTATTAGATTATCAGCTATAGCCTTTTCCTTAATTCCAGTATGGTCTATAAGTGTTGTAGTACCATCTTCTCCACGCAAAATAAAGTTAAAATTCCCCTTGGCATCTTGTCCCATCTGAATTCTAACTTTATTATTTTTATCTTTAAATTGTTGAGTAGCTCCTACAATTTCAATTCCACCATTATCACTTACTATTCTAAATTTATTAGTAGAAATATTACCAGCATTAATTTTAGAAACATCTAAATTAGCTATCATGGCATTAGTAATAAATCCATTTGCTATTGTTAACTTATCACTTGTTATTCCTCCAGCTTGAATATTTTCACTTGATAAGTTCCCATTTACAAGTGTTTTTATATTTGCTAGTTCAGAGTTAATTATATTAATATTACCAACAACTGCATTTAATTCTGTTATATCTGCTTTATTTATTAATGCATTATTAATTTTCACATCATTTGCTATTAAATTTTGTATATTAGCATTAATTGCGTTTAAATCTGATATATGAGCAACATCAATTATAGCTTCTTCAATTTTCGCAGTTTTAGCTTCTAATATTTGAGTTCTAATAGATACTGCTTCTACATCTTTAATGTTAGCTTTTTCTATTAATGCTTCTTTAATTATTGCTTGTTCTATTACAGCTCTATTAACTTTGTTTGTAGTACTCCCAGAGCTTGAAAAATTATTTTTATTTTTACTTTCTCCCTTTGCTCCTATTTCAGAAGTAAGTCCACCAGTATAACTAATCTTTTGACTTAATATAGGTATCTTTCTTATAACATTTTTTATATCTGTTACAGTTACAATATCGTAAGGATCTAAGGATAAATCTCCTTGCCATTTCATAGAATAACCTAAATAAGATAATCCATTTAACTTATTATATACATCATTTAATATAGTTTCAGTTACCCAAGGATTTTCAAATCCCAACTCCATAGAATCAGTTCCAGTTGAGCCTTTATATAAAATATTATTTTCATCTATTTGACAAGAAATTTTACCTATTTTATATTTCACTTCTTCTCTCTTATAATCAAAATAATTATTGCCATCTATGGATTTTTTAATTTCACTTAAACTTTTAATAGTAAACTTACCATCTCTAGTTATAACAGCATTACCACCACAAATACTTGCTACATACGAAAGAACTTCTCTACAAGTAAAGCCTTCCAACTTACTCACTGTGTAATTTGGAAGGCTTCCTATAAATTCTATTCCTGTTATTTTAGATAGCTCATTAACTACTTGTTTTAATGTTGGCTTATCTCCTAAACTAGAGAAATAAGGAGTTTCAAACTTTATCATGTTATCATAGGCTGTAAATTTGGTTGTATAGTCAGTTTTTTCAATATCATCTATATTGAATATACCCATTAATATATATTCTATTGTAGAGCCTATTTTTAATCCTATTTCAACTTTAATTTGGCTTGTACTATAAATAATATCTCCTCTATTTAGTAAAGTTAAGTCTAAGCTTTGAGATATTGTATCCCCTATACTAAAACCTTCTTGTGGTTGAGTATGCTCTAGAGTTAAATTAACTAACTCATCATTATTATAAATATTATTTCCTATTGTAATTTTACATTCAAATTCTCTGGAAGGCTTATTAATTTCTAACTTATAATTTGCTGTTGTATTTTGCATTTTACCCTCCTTATTTTTTATTAATCATTTATCATAAAATCTATTGTCATAAGTTCAGATGGAGAAATATTATAATCAGAATTTAATAAATCATCTAACTGGATCATGTGTATATCTATTTCATTTTCTATAGATAACAACTCTTTTATATCTCTATTATAATCTTCAATGTGTTCTTCTTTTAAAGGTATAATACCATTCTCATTAACATTTAATTTTCCTTTTTCATCTCTTTCACCATATTTATTAATTAACTTAGCCTTTTCCTTATTGTAAGCTTCAAGCTCTACATTTATTTTATTAATATTCTTTGTAATTGCATAAGCTACTTTAACTGGTAATTTAGCATTACTTAATTCTCCTAATGTATTAATTGTGTTTACTATTCTTTCATTGCTTAAAGTTAATTTCATAATTATTTTCCTGCCTTTCTTATCTTTGTTACTTCTTCTCTAGATTCAGACTTTAATAATTCATCTTCCAATTTATAAACTTGTTCCTCAAATGATGTGATATCAGCTCTAACCTCAACTTTATTAGAATTATACAATTCTTGATTGGTTATAGTTTTATTTACATTTGCACCTGCTCCACCATCACTACTTATAGTTGCACTCATCCATGCAACTTGTACTCCATTAACTAAACTTGACCCATTTAAAGTTATATTTTTATCTACTTTTAACATTATTAATCATCCTTTCTATTTCTCTATAAAATTCATTTTTAAGCCACTCCACTTAACTTGTTTAGTTTTTGTATCATAAACATATGCAGGAGCTGTTCTATCTCCTACATACATTGTTTTAGTTACTGTTCCTTGTTGAGGATCTGGAAAAGTAACTGTAAAAAAAACACTACTTACTGCTATAAGTAATGTTGATATTTCTCTTTGTGTTAATGGTGACCATTCTAAAGTTATTTTTCTTTTAACTCCTATTCTATCTCTAATCATTTCACCATTTGCATTACGATTTGATTCTCCATCTAAATCACTAATTGTAACTTCAAATGATTTAGGAGTAGCAATCGCTACTCCATTAATACTAAGCATATTACCACTCCTTATTTATACTGGAATTAATGTAATTCCACCTTGTCTTTGCATTTTTCTTAATTGGTTTAAAGCAACTTTTCCTATAATTGAGCCATCTATTTGTAAAATTAAATCTCCACTCATTGAATTATCGTTGCTATTTCCTCCACTCACTGGCATTCTATCTGCTACTTTAGCTGCTAAATCAGTTATCCATCCTGTGTTGTTCTCTAAAGGCATTACTGCTTCCTTACCAGCTTCCCCTACCATAGCTATAGTAGGAGCATCAACTATACCACCTTTTGCAAGTTTAGGTATTGTAGGAATATTAATTCCCATTCCACCAAACCCAGGTATCCAATTTGGCAATTTAATTTTATTTAATCCTCTAATCATTGCATTTATTGCATCTATAATAGCATTTAATGGTTTCTTAGCAATATTAGTTAATCCATCAAATATACCTCTAAATATATTTTGTACTCCCTGCCAAGCTTTTTGCCAATTTCCAGTAAACACTCCTACGATAAAATCTATTAATCCACCAAACATAATTTTTAAACTTTCTAAAATAGGCTTGATATAATTACCTACATTTCTAAATGCCTGTATAAACTCATTTCCTAACCAATTTATAACTGGTTTTAAGCAATTATTCCATATTACAATAAGTATTTCACCTATTTTCTCTATTGTAGGCTTCCATGCTTGCCATATTTCATTAAGTCCATCAATTATCTTTTTAAGACATTCACCTAAAAATTTAACTACTGGAGCTATGCAATTAGTCCACAATGACATTGTTACTTTTACTATATTATCTACTACAGTACACCAAGCATCCCATAACAAAAATAATATAGGTTTAAGTACTGTAACTAAAAAGTCACCAACTAATTTTAATGCTCCCATAATTGCCTTAAAATATGGTGTTAATGCACTTACTAAAGCATTCCATCCATTAATTAAGGCATTTCTAAAACTATCACTGGTTTGCCATAGATATAAAAAAGCTGTTGTAACAACTGCTACTGCTCCTGCTATTAATGCTGCTGGAGTTGTTAATGCTAATCCAGCCAACCCTAAAGCTGTTGGTATTAATTCAATCCAGCCAATTACACTTGCTATTGCTCCAGTAATT
>OIFE01001111.1_pt1 | contig 14620 bp, 13 predicted proteins | sample 1581921 | NCBI WGS metagenome assembly OIFE01 (sample SAMN04414075, study PRJEB24778) | human gut metagenome | material: faecal | host: Homo sapiens | reverse complement strand
GCCTGCAGCGGCGGCGTATTCCAGCGCCGCGCGGGTGAACGTCTCCCACCCATGGCTCGCGTGGGCGTTGGCCGCGCCCTGCTCTACGGTCAGCACGGTGTTCAGCAGCAGCACACCCTGCTGCGCCCAGGGGGTCAGGTCGGTGTGGGCGGCACAGCCGGGTCCGAACTCACTCTCCAATTCCTTAAAGATGTTGCGCAGGCTCGGCGGGGCCTTGCAGCCGTCCGGCACCGAAAAGGAAAGCCCCATGGCCTGGCCCGGCTCATGGTAGGGGTCCTGCCCCAGGATGACCACCCGCACCGCCGATGCCGGGCAGGCGCGAAACGCCGCAAAGATATTTTCCGGCGCGGGATAGACGGTCTTTTCCGCCGCAGCCGCCGTCACAAAGGCGTCCAATTCCGCAAAATACGGCTTTGCCCGCTCCTGCGCAAAAAACGGCTGCCAATCGGTGGCAGATAATCTGTCGAGTTCGGCGGTTAAAAGCATAGTGAATCTCCTCGGTAGCTTTGTAGGGGCCGGGCATGCCCGGCCCCTGCGTGTAAAACAGGCGGTCGTTCACTGGAAAGTTGCGGGCCGCACATGTGCGGCCCCTACATAGGTGCCCTCACACATTTTTCACAAGTATATCACACCCCCGCAGGGGTTGCAATAGCGGCAAAAATGCGGTATAATATCGTTTATGCTGCGGCGTTGTGCCGCAAAGCCAATCATAAAGGGGAGAACCAAATCCATGCGTTCCATTAAAACCAAGCTGTTCAGCCTTGCCATGGCTGTTTCCATGGTGCTGGCGCTGGCTGGCTGCGCCATGTCCACGCCGTCCACCGTCGGCTCCATCGGCGGGATCGAGATTCCGGCCGGTATCTACCTGCTGGCCCAGTACAACTCCTACAACACCGCCGCCAACGCGGCAGAGCTTGCCACCGGCGAGACTGCCTCCGACGTCAAGGCCGTGCTGAAGGCCACCTGCACCGGCACCATCGGTGATGAGGAAGTCACCGCCACCGGCAGTGAGTATGTTGCCAAGCTGACCGACCGCGCCATTTCCTACTATGCCGAGGTCGAGCGCCGCTTTACCGAGATGAACGGCGTGCTGGATGACGCCGCCACCGCCGAGGCCGCCGACACTGCCGACAACCTGTGGTCCACCAACGGCGACCTGTATACCGCCAATGGCATTTCCAAGACGAGTCTGCAGACCTACCTGCTCAACGCCCAGAAGGCCAAGGCTCTGCTGAAGATGACCTACGGCCCCGACGGTACGACGCCTGTGGCCGAGGACGAGTACACCGACTTCGTCAACAACGACTGCTACTACATCGAGGCTGTGCAGTTCCCGCTGGTGGATTACTCCACCTACTCGATGGCCGATGACGACCAGAAGGCCGCCATCATGGCCACCGCCGAAAGCTGCATGGCTGAATTGAACACGACCGCCACCGCCGAGACCGCCAGCAACAGCGCCCTGTACACCGCCGCCATGACCTATGTGCCGCAGGCGATGGCCGCCATGGGCAGCAGTCTGGACGCCAGCCAGGCCGTTTACTACGCAGCTTCCCAGCTGTACACGCCGGACGACCTGAGCAGCTACGGCAGCGACGAGTACAACAACCTGACCGACCCGCTGGACGAGGCCGGGCTGAACCACTGGACCACCATCAACCTGGGCACGACGATTCTGGTTGCCCGTAAGATTGATCCGTTCAAGACCTACACTGTGGACGAGCTGAACAGTATGTACGACCTGTTGAGCAGCATGAAGTCCACCGACATCCAGAGCGAGCTGTACGCTGCCGGTGCCGCACTGGAGCATAACCTGAACAGTTCCGCCTTGAACACATACAGCGCATCCAAGATTAAAAAGAACGTTTGAGCGTAAAACGCTTGGCCGGGAGCAGCATTGTTTGCTCCCGGCCTTTTTGTTGAGGAGGATCCCCTATGACAAAAAACAAATCCGTGAACTTTCTGCTGCAAATGCTGGGCTGCTTTATCTCGGCGGCGGGCATTTACAGCTTTGCGGTCGCGTCCGAAGTCCCCGTCACCGGCGTGGCGGGCATCTGCGCCATTCTGTACCGCCTGTTCGGCATCCCCATGGGTTTGAGCAATGTGCTCATCAACATTCCCATTATCCTTTGCACGTATAAATTGCTTGGCAAATCGTTCTTTATTCGCAGTGTCTGCTGCATGGTGCTGTTTGCGGTGTTCACCGACTATCTGCTGCCGCTCATGCCGGTCTATCAGGGCGACCGCCTGCTGGCCACAATCTGCGGCGGCGTGGTGGGCGGCATCGGCGACGCACTGATCTACATGAACAATTCCAGCACCGGCGGCCTGGACTTCATCACCATGGGCATCAAGGCCAAGCACCCGCACCTTCCATTTGGCAACATCACCTTTGCGGCGGCGCTGGCGGTCATTCTGCTCAACGGCGCGGTTTTCCAGGATGTGGATTCTATTATCTACGGTATCATGTTCAATTTCATTGTGTCCGCCGTCATTAACAAGATGATGTTCGGCTTCTCGTCGTCGATGCTGGCAATGATTATCACCGACGACGGCGCGGCCGCCTGTGCTGAGATTGACCGGGTAGCGGACCGCGGCTCGACGATTTTGCAGGGCCGCGGCGGCTACGGCGGCCAGCCGAAGGACGTGGTGCTCTGTGCCTGCTCCAACAAGCAACTGTACGAGATTGAGCACGCTGTCCAAGCCATCGACCCCGGCTGTTTCATCATCATGCTCCAATCCAACGAAGTCCACGGCGAGGGCTTCAGGCAGTTGGAATTGGGGAAGAACGAGAACAAGTCAGAATAAGTAAGTATCATACACACGCTGATTTTGCGCAATTCTATGAAGCATAGGTTGCCAAAATCGGCGTGTTTCTTTATGATAAGGGCAAAACAATGCAGGAGGGTTTTCCTATGGATGCTACAAAAATCGGAACGTTTATCGCCGCCGAACGCCGCGCCAAGGGCTGGACGCAGCGCCAGCTGGCCGACAAACTTCAACTGACGGACAAAGCAGTCAGCCGTTGGGAGACAGGAAAGGGCCTGCCGGATGTTTCGTTTTTGCTGCCGTTGGCCGCTGCTTTGGACATCAGCGTTGGTGAGCTGCTGGCAGGGGAGAGCCAGCCCCAGCCGCCTGCGGTACAGGCCGCCGAGACACGCACAGCGGAACAGCTTGCCAGCTACACGCAGGAGCTTGGCCCGCAGCTGCGCCGCCGCCGTGCCTGCACAGTGCTGGCCGGGTTGCTGCTGTTTGCCGCAGCGTTTTTATCTCTGCAATTTCTGCGGCTGTTGATGGGCGGGGCGGGCATCCATGGTCTTAGCGTAACGTCTCTGCTACTGCTTGTCGTTCTGCCGTTTGTTTTTGCGACATTCTCCTTTTGGCTGCTGCGCCTGCTCTGCACGGATGGCCTGGCGGAAACGCGGGCTTTTCGCCGTGCATCTGCTATGGCCGTGGCTGGGCTGTGGCTGTTCGATTTGTACTTTGCCACAGCATTTTCCGGATGTGTAGCGTTCCCGGTGCTGGATTTCTGGCGCGACCCATCGTGGCAGGCAAATGTAAATCTGGTGCCGTTTCGGCAAATCATGCAGTACCTGCTCTGTCTGGTGCCGAGGCAGGGGTACTTGAACGGCGGCGGGTATGCGTTCCGCGGACATTTTGCCTTCTGGATGAACTTTTTCGTGTTTTCCGTGCCGGTTCTGCTGCTGCCGCGTATCTCGCCCCGCTGGCGCGGGGCAGGGGCCGCCGTCTGGCTTGCCGTGTTGGGCGGCAGTGTGATCGAGGTCACGCAGCTGTTTGTGCGCACCGATACCGCACCATTCCGGTTTGACGTGGACGCTATCCTTTTGCGGGTACTCGGGGCGGTAGTGTTCTGGCGTATCGGCAGGATACCCGCCGTAAAAAAGTTGTTGGCACATCTGTTTTAGTCGCAGTGGATGGGATTTATCCCTCCCGGGGGCGCGGGCCGCTCTTGCACTGTATATCTCTCACCACACCGTAGGGGCCGGGTATGCCCAGCCCGCGCGTGTATGGCAAGCACCCCTTCGCGGGAAGGCCACGCGGGCGGATATGGAATCCACCCCTACATCCTCTGTCCCAGAAATGGCTCTATGTAGAGCGGCCTGAGGGCAGGCCGCCCTACAACCGCCCAATAAACTAAGCACCACTCCGTGGGGCGTCGAGGCCGCCGCCCCTTACAAACGCAAAATGCCCCTGGCAGCGTGGTTGCTGTCAGGGGCACTACTATTATTAAATTAGTAGTTCTTCGCTTCTTCCTCGCCGGTCATGACGCGGAGAGCACCCTGGCAGAGGGCAAGCAGCTCGTCCTCGCCGGGGTAAGTGGTGACAGGGGCAATCCAGCCGAGGTAATCGGTCAGGGTCTTGGCGGTGAACGGGTTGTAGGCAATGCCGCCGGTCAGGATGATCTGGTCTACTTTGCCGTGCAGGACAGCGGCCATAGCGCCGGCATCCTTGGCAATCTGGTAGAAGAATGCCTCCCAGACCTGCTTTGCCAGCGCGTCGCCGGACTCCGCCATCTTGCCGACCTCGCGGGCATCGTTGGTATGCAGATAACCGTTGAAGCCGCCGTTGCCGCAAATCTTCTTGTAGATTTCCTTCTGGGTGTACTTGCCGCTGAAGCACATCTTGACCAGGTCGCCCACAGGCACGGTACCGCTGCGCTCGGGGCTGAAGCAGCCCTCGCCGTCCAGGATATTGTTGACGTCCACGACTTGGCCGTGGTCATGGGCACCAACCGAGACGCCGCCGCCCATGTGGATGACGATGAGGTTCAGATCCTCGTAGCGCTTGCCGTTCTCCTTGGCAAAGCGGCGGGCAACGGCCTTCTGGTTCAGCGCGTGGAAGATAGAGCGGCGGGGCAGCTCCGGCATACCGGAAATGCGCGCCTTATCGGTCAATTCATCAACGACGACGGGGTCAACGATGTAGCTGGGCACGCCCAGGGAATCACCGATCTCGCGGGCGAGGATACCGCCCAGGTTGGAGGCGTGCTGGCCCTGGACACCGGCCTTCAGGTCAGCCAGCAGGGCATCGCTGACGGCATAGGTGCCGCCGGGGATGGGTTTGAGCAGACCGCCGCGGCCCACGATGACGTTGAGGGTCTTGGGATCGCAGTCCTTTTCTTTCAGAAAGTCCAGAATGATCTCCTTTCGGAAGTCCTTCTGGTCGATGACGCTGGCATACTTGGCGATTTCCTCGGTGGGGTGGCGCAGCGTTTCTTCAAACAGCAGGGTCTCATCCTCGAACACACCGACCTTGGTGGAGGTGGAGCCGGGATTGATGACCAGGGTTTTGATGGACATTGTGAACGTCTCCTTTTTACATTCTTTGGCTTCCCCCAAGGGGGAAGCTGCCGCCCGCAGGCGGCTGATGAGGGGCAGCCTTATTGTGATTGCCCGCCGGATGGCTGCCGCAAACCCGCCCCTCATCCGGCCTTCGGCCACCTTCCGTCTACGCGCTAAGAGCCGCCTTCGGCGGTTGCGCTCCGACACGCGCCTGCGGGCGCAGCCCCTCGGGGGAAGGCATTTTTTACTGGTTCAGTCCAGCCGCGACAACAGCGGCCAGCGCGATGGAGTTGACCTTTGTCTGGAAGGAATCGCTGCGGCTGGTCAGGATGGCGGGTACCTTGGTGCCGGTCAGGATGCAGCCGTTCTTGCAGTCGGCGGTATGGACCAGCGTCTTGTAGACGAGGTTGCCCGCCTGGATGTCGGGGAACAGCAGGATATCCGCATGGCCGGCGGCCGGGCGGTCCTGGGCGCCCTTGTGGTGGGCAGCCTCGGGGTCAATGGCAATATCCATGGACAAGGGGCCGTCGACGACGCAGCCGGTGATCTTGCCCTCGGCGTTCATCTTGCGCAGCTCGTCGGCATCGACGGTGCAGGGCATCTTCGGGTTGACGACCTCAACAGCGGCCAAGGGCGCAACCTTGGGGCACTCGACGCCGCAGGCATGGGCCACAGCAACGGTATTCTCGATGATATGTACTTTATCTTCCAATGTCGGGTAGGTCATGAAGGCGACGTCGGTCAAGAACAGCAGCTGCTCGATGCCCTTGACCTCGAACACGGCGACGTGGGACAGGGTGTTGCCGGTGCGCAGGCCGACTTCCTTGTCCAGCACACTCTTCAGGAAGGTCTTGGTATCCAGCAGGCCCTTCATGTACATATTGGCCACGCCGTCGTGGGCCAGCTTGACGGCCTTGAGAGAAGCCTGCACCTTGTCAGGTTCATTGATGATCTCATAGTCGGAGAGGTCGATGTTCAGTTCGGCCGCGATCTTGCGGATGGCTGCCTCGTCACCGACGAGGATTGCATCGGCGATGCCCTGCTTGTGGGCAGCGTCAACAGCCTCCAGGACGGCGTCGTCCTCGGCAGCGGCAACGGCCAGCTTCTGCTTGCCACAGGTCTTTACTTTTGCGATCAGGTCCTCAAAATTCATTTTACAGCACCTCGTTTTACTCTTTCAGACGCGGGACGCTCTCAAAGCCCCGTATGTTAAAATAATAACACGTTATGGTCCATGGGTCAAGAGGGGGAAGGGGAGAAGGGGGTTAAAAAATTGTTTTTTCGACGTTTCCCGCTTCGCAGGGTTCGATGCCCGCCCCTACAAATGGAGCCGATAAACTGTCCAAAAAAGATTTTTTTCTGCGTCTGCCTATATAAATAGGTAGTCAGCTTGGTTTTTTTCTCAAATTTGACTGAATTTCAACAAATTCGTCATTGACAAAACCTTAACAAGATGGTAAAACTATAGTAGCGGTTCAAGGAGACTTGACCGCAGCGGCACCAGTCCGCCGTACTTCCTGACCCAATGGACAACCAAAGAGCCAGCGTCGGCGCAGGTGCCTAGCTTTACCCCTAAAGTTGTTTAATTTTTAACAGGTAAGGCGTTATTCCAAACCGAAAGGTTCACACATTCATGTCCACCATTGCCATGTATCCCGGCAGCTTCGACCCCGTCACCAACGGGCATCTCGATATTATCAAGCGCTCCAGCCGTATGTTTGACAAAGTGATTGTCGCGGTGCTGGTCAACAGTGCCAAGACCCCGCTTTTCACGGTCGAGGAGCGCGTTGCCATGCTGCGGGATGCCTGCAAGAATATCCCGAACGTCGAGATTGACTCCTTCAACGGCCTGACGGTCAGCTTCGCCAAGCAGAAGGGCGCGACCGTCATGGTGCGCGGCCTGCGGGCAGTCACGGATTTCGAGAATGAGATTCAGCTGGCCCACACAAACTTCGCCATGATGCCCGAGATCGAGACAGTGTTCTTGGCGACGGCCATCAAGTGGAGTTACCTTTCCTCCACCATCGTGCGGGAGGCTGCCCACTATGGGCAGGATGTTTCCCGCTTTGTGCCCCGCAACGTTGAAAAGGCCCTCATCGTCAAGAGGGAAGCAGGGGAGTTATAGCGCATTCATGCCGCACGTATCGTCGGCTTGAAGATAGATAGTTACTCAATAGTCCATCCAAAAGAGACTTATTTTAGGAGGCTACTTATGAAAAAGATCGTCATTGCCAGCGCCTGCCGTACTGCCATCGGTAAGTTCGGCGGCACCCTCGCCAATGTCCCCGCTGCAGAGCTGGGCTCCATTGTCATCAAGGAGGCTCTGGACCGCGCACACGTCAAGCCCGAGCAGGTCGACCATGTCTACATGGGCTGCGTTATCCAGGCTGGCCTGGGCCAGAACGTTGCACGTCAGGCTTCTCTGAAGGCTGGTCTGCCCATCGAGACCCCCGCTGTCACCGTCAACGTGGTCTGCGGCTCCGGTCTGAACTGTGTCAACATGGCTGCCCAGATGATCGAGGCCGGCGATGCCGACATCGTCGTTGCAGGCGGCATGGAGAACATGGATATGGCTCCCTTCGCCATGATGAAGGGCCGTTACGGCTACCGTATGGGCTACCCCATGGGCAAGAGCGAGCTGGTCGACACGATGGTCAATGACGCTCTGTGGGACGCCACCGGCTTCAACATGCACATGGGCATGACCGCCGAGAATGTCTGCACCAACGAGACCTACCAGAAGAAGTACGGCTACAGCCCCATCAGCCGTGAGCAGCTGGACGAGTTTGCCTTCCATTCTCAGGAGAAGGCCGCCAAGGCTATCGCCGACGGCGCTTTCAAGGACGAGATCGTTCCCGTTGTCATCAAGGGCAAGAAGGGCGACACCGTGTTCGATACCGACGAAGGTCCCCGCCTGAGCAGCATGGAAGTTCTGGGCAAGCTGAAGCCCTGCTTCAAGAAGGACGGCATCGTCACCGCCGCCAACTCCTCCGCCATCAACGACGGCGCTGCCGCTCTGGTCATCATGAGCGAGGAGAAGGCCAAGGAGCTGGGCGTTGAGCCTCTGGCCACCTGGGTTGCCGGCGCTCTGGCCGGTGTTGAGCCTGAGGTCATGGGCCTGGGCCCCATCGCCGCCACCAAGAAGGTCATGGCCAAGACCGGCCTGACCGTTGCCGACATGGATCTGGTCGAGGCCAACGAGGCTTTTGCCGCTCAGTCTGTTGCCGTCGGCGAGGCTCTGCACTTCGACCAGAGCAAGCTGAACGTCAACGGCGGCGCTATTGCGCTGGGCCATCCCGTCGGCGCTTCCGGTGCTCGTATTCTGGTCACCCTGCTGTACGCCATGAAGCATCGCGGCGCTCACAAGGGCCTGGCTACCCTGTGCATCGGCGGCGGCATGGGCTGCGCCACCATCGTTGAGATGTAATTACCGGAGGAATTAAAAATGTCCTTTGTTACTACCGAAATTCAGGATGCTGTTGCCGTCCTGACCATCGACCGCCCGAAGGCGCTGAACGCGCTGAACCCGGAGGTTCTGGCTGACCTGAAGGCCGCCTTTGAGGCCATCGATCAGAACACCGTCCGCTGTGTCGTGCTGACCGGCGCTGGCGACAAGAGCTTCGTTGCCGGTGCTGACATCGGCTCCATGTCCACTATGACCAAGGCCGAGGGCGAGGCTTTCGGCAAGCTGGGCAACGATGTGTTCCTGATGATCGAGCATTTCCCGCTGCCTGTCATCGCAGCTGTCAACGGCTTCGCGCTGGGCGGCGGCAATGAGCTGGCCATGAGCTGCGATATCCGCCTCTGCTCCGACAACGCCGTGTTCGGCCAGCCGGAAGTGGGCCTGGGCATCACCCCGGGCTTCGGCGGCACCCAGCGCCTGGCACGTCTCGTCGGCATGGGCATGGCAAAGCAGCTGGTCTACTCTGCCCTGAACATCAAGGCGGACGAAGCCCTGCGCATCGGCCTGGTGAACGCTGTGTACACCCAGGAAGAACTGATGCCCGCCGCGCTGAAGCTGGCTGGCAAGATCGCCAAGAACGCGCCCATCGCCGTGCGCAACTGCAAGAAGGCTATCAACGATGGTATCAGCCTGCCCATCGAGAAGGCTGTTGAAGTCGAGGAGAAGCTGTTCGGCGACTGCTTCGAGACCCACGATCAGGTCGAGGGCATGGGCTGCTTCCTGAGCCGCGAGAAGCCGAAACCGAAGCCGGTTTTCACGAACAACTAATTTTAGATAAATCTTAAAATCGTGCGCAGCGCGCACACCGGTTTTTTATCTATTATCTATTATCTTAAATTGGAGGTAACTACTATGAAGGTAGGCGTTATTGGCGCTGGCACTATGGGCCAGGGTATTGCAAAGGCTTTCGCACAGGTCGAGGGCTACACCGTTGCTCTGTGTGACATCAAGCAGGAGTGGGCCGAGGGCGGCAAGAACAAGATCGCTGCTGGCTATGCCAAGCTGGTTGCCAAGGGCAAGCTGGATCAGGCTGAAGTCGACCGCCGCATGGCTGCTATCACCGCTGGCCTGAAAGAGGACCTGTGCGCTGACTGCGATCTGATCGTGGAGGCTGCTTTCGAGGATATGAAGGTCAAGCAGACCACCTTTGGCGAGCTGGATAAAATTTGCAAGCCCGAGTGCGTTTTCGCTTCCAACACCTCTTCTCTGTCCATCACCGAGATCGGCAAGGGCCTGTCTCGTCCTCTGGTCGGTATGCACTTCTTCAACCCTGCTGACCGCATGAAGCTCATCGAGGTCATCGCCGGTGTCAACACCCCCGCCGAGACCGTTGAGACCATCAAGAAGATCAGCACCGAGATCGGCAAGAGCCCGGTTCAGGTCAACGAGGCTGCCGGCTTCGTCGTCAACCGCATCCTGATCCCGATGATCAACGAGGCCGCCTTCATCAAGATGGAGGGCGTCTCCGACATCGCCGGTATCGACACCGCCATGAAGCTGGGTGCCAACCACCCGATGGGCCCCCTGGAGCTGGGTGACTTTGTTGGTCTGGATATCTGCCTGGCCATCATGGACGTTCTGTACAAGGAGACCGGCGACAGCAAGTACCGTGCCTGCCCGCTGATCCGCAAGATGGTCCGCGGCGGCAACCTGGGCTGCAAGACCGGCAAGGGCTTCTACGTCTACAACGCTGACCGCACCAAGACCCCGGTCGACGCTCTGTAATTTCGTAAACTTACGCGCCTGGCGCGGCAATGTACCGTGCCGGGCCGCGTTTGTTGATATAGGGAGGATTAAGTAATGGATTTTACTCTGTCTAAACAGCAGCAAATGGTCCAGAAGATGTACAAGGAGTTTGCTGAGAACGAAGTCAAGCCCCTGGCCAAGAAGGTCGACGCGGAGGAGTACTTCCCCAAAGAGACCGTTGAGAAGATGGCTAAGCTGGGCATGATGGGCATTTATTTCCCGAAGTCCGTTGGCGGTGCAGGCGGCGACGTGCTGTCCTACGTCATGGCGGTTGAGGAAATGTCCAAGGTTTGCGGCACGACCGGTGTTATCCTGTCTGCCCACACCTCTCTGTGCGCTGCGCCTATCTACGAGAACGGCACCCCCGCCCAGAAGGAAAAGTACCTGCCCAAGCTGTGCAGCGGCGAGTGGATCGGCGCTTTCGGCCTGACCGAGCCCGGTGCCGGTACCGACGCCCAGGGCCAGCAGACCTTCGCCGTTGACGAGGGCGACCACTGGAAGCTGAACGGCTCCAAGATCTTCATCACCAACGCCGGTTTTGCCGATGTGTTCATCATCATCGCCGTCACCGGTTTTGTCACCGACAAGCGCGGCCGCAAGCAGAAGGAAATCAGCGCCTTCATCGTTGAGCGCACCGATCCCGGCTTCAAGGTCGGCAAGCCCGAGGACAAGATGGGCATTCGCGGTTCTTCCACCTGCGAGCTGATCATGGAAGACTGCATCATCCCGAAGGATCGCCTGCTGGGCGTGAAGGGCAAGGGCTTCCAGCTGGCCATGGCTACGCTGGACGGCGGCCGTATCGGCATCGCTTCCCAGGCTCTGGGCATTGCCGAGGGCGCCATCGACGAGACTGTCGCCTATGTCAAGGAGCGCAAGCAGTTTGGCCGCTCCATCGCACAGTTCCAGAACACCCAGTTTGAGCTGGCCGAGATGAAGGCCCGCGTTGACGCTGCCAAGTATCTGGTCTACGCAGCTGCCCAGAAGAAGCAGGCTGCCATGGACGGCCAGAAGGTTCGTTACAGCGTCGAGGCTGCCGAGGCCAAGCTCATTGCCGCCCGCACCGCCAGCGACGTGACCCGCCGCTGCCTGCAGCTGTTCGGCGGCTACGGCTACACCCGCGATTACCCCATCGAGCGCATGATGCGTGATGCCAAGATCACCGAGATTTACGAGGGCACCAGCGAAGTGCAGATGATGGTCATCAGCGGCGCGCTGCTGAAGTAAGGAGGACAGACGTAATGAAAGCAATCGTTTGTGTCAAACAGGTTCCCGATACGCAGGGCAAGGTCGCTGTCAAGGCTGACGGCACCATGGACCGCTCTGCCATGGCTACCATCACCAACCCCGACGACCTGAACGCCGTCGAGGCCGCCCTGCAGCTGAAAGACGAGACCGGCTGCGAAGTCGTCGTTGTCACCATGGGCCCGCCGCCGGCAGAGGGTATGCTGCGTGAGCTGATGGCCCGCGGCGCTGACCGCGGCGTGCTGGTTTCCGGCCGCGAGTTCGGCGGTTCCGACACCTTCGCCACCTCTCAGATCCTGGCTGCTGCCGTCAACAAGATCGGCGTCGGCCCTGAGGATATCGTTTTCTGCGGCCGTCAGGCCATCGACGGCGACACCGCCCAGGTCGGCCCCCAGATCGCTGAGAAGCTGCACCTGCCCCAGGTCACCTATGTCACCGACATCCAGAAGGATGGCAACTCCCTGACTGTCAAGCGTCAGCTGGAGGACGGCTACATGGAGCTGAAGGTTCAGACTCCCTGCCTGCTGACCTGCATCAAGGAGCTGAATACCCCGCGCTACATGAGCGTTTCCGGCATCTTCGAGTGCTACGACAAGCCGCTCGAGGTCTTTGACTACAACGCTTTGAAGGATGACCCGCTCATCGAGACCGATACCATCGGCCTGAAGGGCTCCCCGACGAACGTTTACAAGTCCTTTGCTCCTCCGGTCAAGGGCGCCGGCATCAAGGTCGAGGACGCTGCCCAGTTGGTCGGCATCCTGAACGACAAGCACCTGATTTGAGGAAGGAGAAACGAACAATGGCTGAATTCAATGCAATGGACACCGCCGCCTTCAAGGGCGTGTGGGTTTTCTGCGAGCAGCGCGAAGGCGAGATCCAGTCCATCAGCTATCAGCTGCTGAGCGAGGGCCGCAAGCTGGCCAACGACCTTGGCGTTGAGCTGGCTGGCGTTGTCATGGGCAGCGGCCTGGCTGAGGCTGACCTCAAGACTCTGGGCGGCTACGGCGCTGACCGTGTTTACAATATCGACAGCCCCCTGCTGAAGGACTACACCACCGATGGCTATGCCAAGGCGCTGTGCGACCTCATCATGGACAAGAAGCCCGAGATCATGCTGATCGGCGCGACCAACCTGGGCCGTGACCTCGGCCCCCGCTGCGCAGCTCGTCTGCACACCGGCCTGACCGCCGACTGCACCCATCTGGACGTCGATGTCGAGAAGTACAAGAACTTCCTGCGCACCACCTCCAACATTGATGTGGACAACACCAAGTTTGAGGAGAACACCAACCTGAAGATGACCCGCCCCGCTTTCGGCGGTCACCTGATGGCTACCATCATCTGCCCGCGCTTCCGCCCGCAGATGTCCACCGTCCGCCCCGGCGTCATGCAGATGCAGGCGTTCGACCAGGCCGGTGCTGACAAGGTCGTCATCGAGAATGTTGCGCCCGCTCTGACTGCCGACGACATCCATGTTCAGGTGCTCGACATCAAGAAGAGCGCTGAGAAGCTCGTCGACCTGATCGGTGCTGACGTTGTCGTCTCCGTCGGCCGCGGTATCTCCGCTGACCCCGAGAAGGGCATCAAGCTGGCTGAGGAGCTGGCTGAGGCTCTGGGCGGTGTTGTCGGTGCTTCCCGTGCCGTCACCGATGAGGGCTGGCTGTCTGCTGACCACCAGGTCGGCCAGACCGGTAAGACCGTGCATCCCCGCATCTACGTTGCCCTGGGCATCTCCGGTGCCATCCAGCACGTTGCCGGTATGCAGGACTCCGAGAACATCATCGCCATCAACAAGAACGAGAACGCCCCCATCTTCGACGTTGCCACCTACGGCATCGTCGGCGATCTGTACAAGGTCGTTCCCGAACTCATCAAGGAGATCAAGGCTGCCAAGGCCTGATCCCGCCTGTAAACAACAAGAGCCGTGCCCCGCAAAGGGCACGGCTCTTTGTTTTTTTGTATCGCTCAGTCTGCCACAGCCGGGGCGGACAGCAGTTCCGGGGGCAGCTCGCTCTCGTCCTCATTGACGAGGGAATCATCGACATCGAATGTCGCATTAAAGGCCTTTGCAGCAGCATCCGCTAACAGATCGACATCGACCAGTTCACTGTCTGCCATGACATACAGCAGCTTATCATCAAAGCTGACCACGCGGGCCTTATCTGCCTCCACGCAGACCCACTTGCGCATGCTGATGTTTTTCTCCATCGAATCGGCGACCTCGCGGGCATCGACCTTGTCCCTGAGGCGCAGCAGCACAAGGCTGTACGCCTGGCTGCCAGTCATCGGCTCGCTGATGACAGCCGCGTCCACCTTGCTCACATTGTCGGCGGTCAGCCCGGCCAGGTAGCCGTACCAGGTCTCGTCGGTCAGGTCGATGGCCGTTGTCTCCATGCCCATCAGCTCCACCGGCTGAATCTTATAGATCGCGTCCACCATATCGCTCAGCTCGGCGTCCGGTGCCGGCTGGGCATTTTCATCGGTTTCGGGCTCGGGGTCAACACCAAATTCCGGGTCGATCTCCATGCCCGGTTCGGGCGTCACGGCGGGCTTGTTCATAAAATCATCGTCGTTGGTTTTGCCGCCGCAGGCGCTCAAAAACAGCGCGGCCAGCAGGGCTGTTGCAAAAAGCAGCTTCTTCATACTTGTATTCCTTTCTCGGTCAAAATTTCTTCGGGCGCAAAATGGGCGTCCCAATCGTCGCAGGGCAGGGTATCCGTCAGCACCGCTTCGGGGCAGAGCAATAGCTTTGCCCCTTTATAGTGTGCCAAAAAGCGGTCATAATACCCTCCGCCGCGCCCCAGGCGCACACCGTCGCGGCCAGCAGCCAGGCAGGGGATCAGCGCCAGCGGCCGCGCAAAGGCTG
>OIFE01001102.1_pt1 | contig 14774 bp, 14 predicted proteins | sample 1581921 | NCBI WGS metagenome assembly OIFE01 (sample SAMN04414075, study PRJEB24778) | human gut metagenome | material: faecal | host: Homo sapiens | reverse complement strand
GCGCCGGTGCCAAGGCGCACCATGCCGCCGGAGGGGCGGCGCTTGCCGTCCAGCACCTGCATCAGGGTGGATTTGCCTGCGCCGTTGGGGCCGGCGATGATGAGCCGCTGGCCGCGGCAGACCGTATAGGTGAAGGGCTCCAGCAGGGTGCGGCCGCCGATCTGAATGGTCAGGTTCTTGAGCAGCACCAGCTCATTCCACGGCTCCACGTCGTATTCGAAGCGGAACTTGAGCTGGTTGGTCTCGTCCTGAGGGGCCTCGGTGATCTCCAGCTTTTCCAGCTGCCTGCGGCGGCTCTGGGCCATCCTGGTGGTGGAGGCGCGGACGAGGTTGCGGTCGATGTAGTCCTGTAATTTTTCGGCCAGCGCCACGTCGGCGTCGTGCTGCTTCTGGCGCAGGGCGTCGGCGGCTTCCTTCTGGGGCAGATAGGCCGAGAAGTTGCCCTTATAGGTGGTCATGGTCTGGAAGGAGACTTCCCAGATCCTGGTACAGACGTTGTCGAGGAAATAGCGGTCGTGGCTGACCACCAGAACGGCACCGGAGTAGCCCTTGAGGTAGTTTTCCAGCCACTCCATGGTGGCGAAGTCCAGATGGTTGGTGGGCTCGTCCAGAATGAGGACGTCCGGCTTCTCGAGGAGGAGCTTGGCCAGACGGAGACGGGTCAGCTCACCGCCGGAGAGGACCCCCACGTTCTTGCCCCAGGTATCCTGCGCAAAGCCCATGCCGGACAGCACCTTCTTGATGTTGACGTCCATATTGTAGCCGTCGGCGGCGTCGATGATGTTCTGCAGCTCGTCGTGCGTTTCGAGAAGGGCGGCGTCGTCGGGAGAGGCCGCCATCTTCTTTTCCAAAATCTGCATCCGGGCCATGGCGTCCAGCACAGGGGCGAAGGAAGAGCGCATCTCCCCGTAAATATCCAGCGTGACATCGAGCTTTGCGTTCTGCTCCAGATAGCCCAGCGTCACGCCGTGGGTCACGCTGAACTCGCCGTCATAGTCGGTGTAGACGCCGGTCAGAATTTTGAGCAGGGTCGTCTTGCCCGCGCCGTTCTGGCCCACGATGCCGATGCGGTCTTCTTTTTCCACGCTGGCGCTCACGTCGTGCAGGACGACCTTCTCGCCAAAGCTCTTTCCGAGTTTTTCCAAATGAATCAGCATATCGTTCTTCCGTGTTCTTTTCCAGTAGGGTGGATAGGGACATTCCCGCCGTTACAGCTGATGACGGCGGTGCTTGAGGCCGAGGTTCGCCAGCTCTTCCGGCTCCATCACCAGCGGGTAGAGCTCTTCCAGCGAGGCAATCTCGTAGGTGGGGCTCACCTTGCCCGGGTTCTCGGCGTGGCCGGGGTTGAACCAGCAGGTGTCGAGGCCCGCGTTCACGCCGCCTTGAATGTCGCTGGTGAGGCTGTCGCCCACCACCAGGACGTGCTCCCGGTTCTCCACGCCCAGAGCGCGGAGAGCATAGTCGAAGATGCGGCGGCTGGGCTTCTCGCTGTCCAGCTTCTCGGAGACGAAGACGTCCTCAAGGTAGGCCCCGATGCCGGATTCTGCCACCCGGCGGCTCTGCACCTTCTCGAAGCCGTTGGTCACGACGGCCAGCGTCGCCACCTCGGAAAGCTCCCCGAGGACTTCCGGCACATTAGGGGTCATCAGGTCGGGGTGGGCGGACAGATGGTCGAGGTAGCAGCGGTTCATCTCCGCGCCGTCACCGGCTGCGTTGATGGCCTTGAGGAAGCGGGTGAAGCGCTCCCCCATCAGCTTGTCGCGGCGTATCTGGCCCTTTTCCAGCTGACGCCAGAGCTCCGAGTTGATGTCCCGGTAGGTCTGCACCGTCCCGGCGTCCGGCTCGATGCCGTATTCCACCAGCGTCTCAGCCAGCGCCTTGTTCTCGGCGGCGTCAAAGTCCAGAAGCGTATTGTCTGCATCGAAGAGGATGCAATAATATTTTGCCATCTTTCTTTCCCTTCTCTATCATGTTTCGAGCCGCCTGCCGCTTTGAGCGGGCGCGGCTGCGGTGCGGTTTGAGAACAGCGAGAAGCCAGCCCCGCCCGGCAGAGCTGGCTTCTCGTATTTTTATCATTCCAACGTCATTTCATAGGCGCCCTCGTCGGACTGGTCCGGCAGGTTCCCGCTGCACTTACAGCTCGGCGTGCAGGCGCACGCTTTTGCGATGCACTTTGCCATCTGCTCCTCTGTCACGCCGTTCTCGACGTTTTCCCAATCCATGTCGTAGTAGTCCACGCTGCCGTCGGTCACATCTTCTGCGCCGGGCAGGCCGAGGACTTGCATTTCTTCACGGAACATCCGCTCGCCTCCTCTCGGCTCAGCCTATGCGGCTTCGCAGAGGAAGGTGCGGGGCGTCATTCTGCCTTGCCTTCGGCTTCCTTACTGGCGGAGACTTCCGACTTGCTTTCGGCCTTCGACTCTACTTTGGGCTCCGAAGCAGCTTCCGACTTGGACTCGGGCTTGCTTTCGGACTCCGACTCTGCCTTGGAGCTGCCGGACGCCGTACCGGACGATGCCGACGACGAACTGCTGGTGCTGTGGGAAGAGCTGCCCGAGCTTGCAGAGGAAGAGGATGTACTGCCGGAAGAACCGGCATGGGACGAGGACGAACTGCTGGTGGAGCCGGACTCGCTGGTCACACCGCTGCCGATGGTGATGGTCAGGGTGTTGCTGCTCACCTTGCAGTCGTTGTAGGTGACGACGGCGTGGATCTTATAAGAAGCGTTGACCATGGAGCTGTCCACCACCACGGTGATACTGGACTTGCCGGCGGCCTGCGTGACCTCCTGACCGTTGGCGTACCAGCGCAGGTTCTCGGTCTTGGCGTACTTGCCGCTCAAGGCAGCCTTGAAGGTGTAGGAGCTGCCCACAGCGCCCTTGCCCTCGCTGGTGATGTGGACGGAGGCCGTGCCGAAGACTGCCGTGACATCCAGATTCTGCTTGAAGTCGGTGTCGGTGCGGGTCTTGCTGGTGAGACCGTCGCTCCACTTGACGAAGACGTGGCCCTCCGCCGGGACAGCGGTCACGGTGATGGATTTATCGGGGTCGGTGACGGTGTAGGTCACAGAGCTGTTGCCGGTGTCATTGCCGACGCTCAGAGTGCCGCCGCCGTTCTTGTCCACACGGTAGCGGGCCTCGAACTTTTTGTTCTCGCCGGTGCTCTCGCTGGAAGAGCTCTCCGAGCTGCTGGCGCTCTCGGCCTGACTCTCGCTGGAGCTGACAGCCTCCGAGCTGGGAGCGGCCACGGCGGAGCTGGGGTTGGAGACATACTCCATGGTGCGGGTGGGGATGTTGTTGGTGTCGGGGCGGCGGTCCTCGGTCTGCAGGGCGTGGGTGCGGAGATAGTTCAGCACTGCCTTGAGGCCGGCGCTCTTGAGGTGGATGTCGCCGCTGGTGTAGTAGTCCGCGATGCCGTAGCCGTCGCTGCCCTTGAGGGCCTCGGCGGAGTTGAGGAAGCGGACGCCCAGCTGCTCGCAGAGATCCAGAAGAGCCATGTTGAAGTCGTCGATCTTGGCCTGGTCCATGTGGGGGTAGTTGGAGTGGTCAGCCGGGACCGGCGGCACCGTGTTGACGATGATGTCGGTGTAGGGGTAGCTCTGCTGGATGGCCTGGATGAGGGCCGTGTAGTGGGCGATGAAGTCCGGGACTTCCATCCCGGTGTCGTTGGTGCCGAAGGTCATGACCACACGGCGGGGCTTCATCATGGCCACCGCCTGAGGGATGGTGTAATGGTTGGAGTCCTTCTTAAAGGTAACGATGCCCTCGTTGAGCGCGACCTGGGTGCCGATGCCCTCTTTGGCGCAGAACTGCTGCAGGGAGATGAGGCCGTTGTTATAGAGGCGGACGGTGTTGGAATCGCCCAGAAAAAGGGTGTCGTTCAGATAGTCCGTGCCGGCGTCGGCGGTCTCCGTCAGCAGAGCGGTGGAGGCGTTGTCGATCTGGTAGTGGCCCGACAGGTCTCCGCCGGAGGTGGGGTCTGCCACAGACTCCGAGGCGGAGGGGGCAGGCTCCTCCTTTTTGAGGAGGGTGGTGGTGATGCCGAAGGTCAGCAGCACCGCCAGCACGCAGAGGATGCAGACCAGAACGGCCCGATGCTGCATGGGAGTCATGGTTTCGTTTTGTTGTTGTCTTTTTTGACTCATAGATTCAGTCCCTCTCGTTTCAGGAATGGAAAGGCTCGTCCACCGGGCGGAGAGCCCAATCCGTCAGCTCTTTGCAGTCAGCGGCCATGAAGACCGGCGCAAAGGGGGCGACCTCTTCCCTGCCGCCGTAGCCGTAGAGCACAGCGGCGGCGTCCAGGCCGCAGTTCACAGCGCCCTGCATATCGTCCCGGCGGTCGCCCACCATCAGCACCCGCTTGCCCTGCATGACGGGCTGGGCGAGGACGTGGCGGATGACGTCGGTCTTGTTGTCGCGGCTCTCATCCATGGACGCGCCGCCCACGAAGGAGAAGTAAGGCGCAAGGCCCTGCTCTTCAAGGATGGGCCTCACAACGTCGGTGGGCTTGCAGGTGGCCGTGCAGAGGGTCAGGCCCGCAGCCTTGAGACGGCCCAGCATCTCCACCACGCCGGGGTAGACATTGCCCTCGTGGCAGCCCTTGGCGGCGTAGCTCACGCGGTAGCGCTTCGTGGCCTCCTCGATTTTTGCAGGGTCGGAGAAATGCTCGCCGAAGCTCTTGCGGAGGGGCGGGCCGATGTAGCGGCCAAGGTCGCTCCGGGCGACGTCAACGCCCATGGAGCTGAAAACTTCTTCCAGTGTATTGAGAATGCCGGGGGCGGAATCGATGAGCGTACCGTCCACGTCAAACAGGATCGCATCGTAGTGCAGCAAGGTCAGGTTCCCCTTTCTCTTTGGATAAACATTATATAGTATAGCACAGATTTCGATATTCAGCAATTCCAACAAAACACTTTTCCGACTTTTATACATATTTTTAGGCAGCCCCGCCCCGGAAAGCAAAAACCGCCCACCCATTGCGGGCGGGCAGTCGCATTTTGACATCAGCTCTCGGTGGTGGTGCTGTTCCCCGTCGAGGGGTAGTAGAGGTTGTTGGCGATGAATTCCAGCTTCTCTTTCAGAACCAGCTCAAGGTTCGCCACGGCGTGGACCATGTTGGTGGCGGAGTCGTTGACTTCCAGCAGCTTGCACAGGTCCAGCTCCTCCATGCTGAGGGCGGCTTTCATCTTCTGGGTCTCGGCGCAGAGGATGTGGCTCAGGGCCGACTCCTGCAAAGCGATGCTCTCCATCAGGTCAACGACGGCCTGGTCGAAGGAAACTCTCGGCAGCGCGGGGCAGCCGCAGGAAACGCAGGGGGTGCAGTTGGTGGTATCAGTCATAAGAAGGACCTTCCTTTCTATAATAGGAATCGGGCGCAGTCCATCCTATGTGCCTTGCCGCCCGGATGTCACTCCGGCTTTGCGCTCTTCTGTACCTTCTCGATGGTGTCGCGGTAGCCGCCGGAGCCGTACTGGATGCAGCGGTTGATGCGGCTGATGGTGGCGGTGCTGATCTCCACGGCCTTTACGATCTGGTCGTAGGTGCTGCCGCCGAGCAGGAGCTTGGCCGCTTCCAGACGCTGGGCCATATCGGAGATCTCCTTGACCGTGCAGAGGTCTTCGAAGAAGTTGTAGCACTCCTCCCTCGTCTCAAGACTCAGGATCGCGTCGAACAGTGCGTCAGTGGTGGGGTTTCTTCTGGGGTTCTTGTCCGCCATAGCTGCCTCCTTTAGGGCAAAGTGCCGCAGGGTGCGGCAGGGGTCTTTCTATTACTCTGTTACTTTAGCACTTGAAAGTATAAAAGTCAAGTATTCGGTCTTTCTTTCCGGGAGTTTAGCAGATTTCACCTGTGGAGGCATTCAGTTTTATTCATCTCACATCTGAACAAAAATCGCCTAAATTTTCTTAGTTTCTCCCCCGCAAAAATGGCACAGTCTCCTAACTTGCCCAAAATATATTGACAAATTATGAAATCGGGACTAAAGTATACACAATCATTCGGCAAATGCAATGAACAGGACATGACTTTTCGCATTCCCTGCGCTCAGAGAGCCGCCATTCCGGTGCAAGACGGCAGCACAGTGCGATCAGCCCTCACCTGCGAGCAGCCTGTGCGAACCCGTTTGCGGCAGTAGTGCATGGCCGTTCAGCCCACGTTACAGGGCGGCGTATCGGCGGCAGGAACGCCTGTACGCGCAAGCGGCTGCTCCCGAAAGCAGCAAACGAAGTGGTACCGCGGAGAACGACCGGTGCAGATGCACCGTTTGGCCTTCGTCTTCGAGGAAGATGGGATACATCTTTGTGTCTCTATCTTTCGTGAGGACGGAGGCTTTTTTCACCCCTCCGGGCCGTTTCGCCTGCCCTGCTTTTGGGCACAGCCGCTCTGCCTGGCACATTGCCGGTTGCCGGTGTGAAAGAAAGGAAAGAGGTATAAAGAAATGAATACGCTGGTCATCGTTTTGATCGCAGCCGTGTGTCTGCTCGGCGCTTATACGCTGTACGGCCGCTGGCTGGCCAACAAATGGGGCATCGACCCCACCGCCAAGACCCCCGCAGTCGTCCACGAGGATGGCCGTGACTATGTCCCCACCAACGGCTGGACCGTGTTTGCACACCAGTTCAGCTCCATCGCCGGTGCAGGCCCTGTCACCGGTGCCATCCAGGCTGCTGCTTTCGGCTGGCTGCCTGTCCTGCTGTGGGTGCTGCTGGGCGGCATCTTCTTCGGCGCTGTCACCGACTTCGGCGCTCTGTACGCTTCCGTCAAGAACGACGGCAAGAGCATGGGCATGCTGATCGAGAAGTACATCGGCAAGACCGGCCGCAAGCTGTTCCTGCTGTTCTGCTGGCTGTTCTGCGGCATCGTCATTGCAGCGTTTGCTGACATGGTGGCCGGCACCTTCAACGCCTTCGGCGCCGACGGTGCTCTGGTGGAGGCTGCGCAGACCAACGGCGCTGCCGGTATGGTCTCCATCATGTTCATGGTCTTCGCTGTCGTCTTCGGTCTCATCCAGAAGAAGTTCAACTTCTCCGGCTGGAAAGAGAGCGTCATCAGCATCGTTTTCATCGTGCTGTCCTTCGTCATCGGTGCGAATCTGCCCATCATTCTGGGCAAGGCTGCATGGAGCTACATCACCTTCGTCTACATCTTCTTTGCCGCAGTTCTGCCCATGTGGCTGCTGAAGCAGCCCCGTGACCACATGACCACCTTCATGTTCGTGGCCATGATCGCCGGTGCTGTGGTCGGCCTGCTGGTGGCTCATCCCACTATGAACCTGCCCGTCTTTACCGGTTTCACCAACGAGAAGCTGGGTACCATGTTCCCCATCCTGTTCGTTACCGTGGCCTGCGGTGCTGTCTCCGGCTTCCACAGCCTCGTCTCTTCCGGCACTTCCTCCAAGACCGTCGAGAACGAGAAGGATATGCTGAAGGTCGGCTATGGCGCCATGATCCTCGAGAGCCTGCTGGCGGTTCTGGCTCTCTGCGTTGCCGGTGCTGCTGCCGCTGCTGACGGCACCCCCGCCGCCGGTACTCCCTTCCAGATCTTCAGCCGCGGCGTCGCCGGTTTCTTTGAGATGTTCGGTGTTCCCGCTTATGCCGCTACCGTCTTTATGACCATGTGCGTTTCTGCACTGGCTCTGACCAGTCTGGATGCCGTGGCCCGTATCGGCCGCATGAGCTTCCAGGAGCTGTTCAGCGTGGACGACATGGAGCACGCTGAGGGCTGGCGCAAGCTGCTCTGCAACGTCTACTTCTCCACCTTCATCACTCTGGTGTTCGGCTTCATCCTGACCAAGATCGGCTACGCCAACATCTGGCCCCTGTTCGGTTCTGCAAACCAGCTGCTGAGCGCTCTGGTCCTGTCTACCCTGTGCGTCTTCCTGAAGGTCACCGGCCGCAGCAACAAGATGCTCTTCCCCCCGCTGGTCATCATGCTCTGCGTCACCTTCACCGCTCTGGTGCAGCGTCTCATGGCTATGGTCAAGGCCATCAGCAATGCCGCTGCTGTCACCATCCCTGCCGGTGAGACCACTTGGGGCGCTGTGTTCATCGCCAACGGCCTGCAGCTCATCCTGGCTGTCCTGCTGATCGTTCTGGGCCTGAACATCGTGTTCCACTCCTTCTCCGCCTACAAGAAGGCCGAGCACAACAGCGAGGCCAAGGCCTGATCCATTGACCGCTGTTGACTGAATAAGCAAAACGCCGCTGACGGTTCGAAAGCCGTCGGCGGCGTTTTTGTTTGTTTATTGTGCTGTGCGCTGGGGTGGGGTTGCGTTTACTGCTGTTGCTCCTACCGAGGGAAGGCCTTAGCATTTCGTAAAACTTTGCCTCTTCGCCAGAGGCTCCCCTACTAGGGGAGCTGTCTGCGAAGCAGACTGAGAGGTTGTACAAAGGACAGCCTGACCGTGAGGCTCTTGCTAGACTCAACCTCTCCGTCAGCGCTGACGCGCTGCCACCTCCCCTACCGAGGGGAGGCTTTGGCAGTCCCCGCAAAGTGAACGGTTTCGCCAGAGACTCCCCTACTAGGGGAGCTGTCTGCGAAGCAGACTGAGAGGTTGTATGAAGGCAAAGCCTGCCCTCACGGTGCAGCCGTGACGGAGAGGCCATTCCATCGCCCGCCCTATTCATCCATCCTCAGTTTCCCTTACAAGCACCAACAAAAAGAGCCGCAGCGCCCTGTTACAGGCACTGCGGCTCTCGTTTACTTCAGCAGTAGAAGCTAAAATTACTTCACCATGCTTGCGACTTCAGCAGCGAAGTCGTCAGAACGCTTCTCCAGGCCCTCGCCCTTGACGAAGTGGGTGAACTTGATGACCTTGATGTCGCCGCCCAGGTCCTTTGCGACCTTGGCAGTGTACTGACCGACGGTCATGTCGCCGTCCTTGACGAACTCCTGATCGACCAGGCAGTTCTCCTTGAAGTACTTCTTGATCTTGCCCTCGATCATCTTCTGCTTGACAGCGTCGGGCTTGTTGGCGTTCTTCGGGTCGTTAGCCATCTGAGCGAGGAGGATCTCCTTCTCCTTGGCGACGACCTCAGCGGGAACAGCAGCCTCATCGACGTAGCTGGGGTTGGCAGCTGCGACCTGCATGGCGACATCCTTGCCGTATGCAGCGAACTCGTCCTTAGCCTCGATGCCGTTGGTGGTCTCGAAGTTGACCAGGATGCCGTGGGTGCCGCCGCCGTGGACGTATGCAGAGCAGACGCCCTCGTAACGGACGAAACGGCGGACCTTGATGTTCTCCTTGATGACCAGGATGAGGTTCTTCAGAGCCTCATCGACGGTCTCGCCGCTCTCGGTCTTGCATGCCATCAGAGCCTCGACATCAGCGGGGTTCTGCTTCATGATGACCTTGGTGGCCTCCTTGACGAAGGCGACGAACTTGTCGTTCTTGGCGACGAAGTCGGTCTCGGCGTTGACCTCGATGACGACGCCCACCTTGCACTCGGGGCAGTAATCAGCGTAGACCATGCCCTCGGCAGCCACGCGGCTTGCCTTCTTGGCGGCGGTAGCCAGACCACGCTCACGCAGGATCTCGATTGCCTTCTCGAAGTTGCCGTCAGCCTCGGTCAGAGCCTTCTTGCACTCCATCATGCCGCAGTCGGTCTGCTTGCGCAGTTCCATAACGTCCTTTGCAGAAATAGCCATTTTGGTATTCTCCCTTACACAGTATTTGTTGGTTTGTGAGAATTTCGGGAAATCAGGCGTTTGCTGCGTCCTCAGCGGGAGCGGCCTCCTGGTTGCCCTGCTTGCCTTCCAGCACAGCGTCAGCCATAGCGCCAGCGATCAGCTTGACAGCGCGGATCGCGTCGTCGTTGCCGGGGATGACGTAGTCGATCTCGTCGGGGTTGCAGTTGGTATCAACGATAGCAACGATGGGGATGTTCAGCTTGCGAGCCTCAGCAACAGCGATGCGCTCCTTGTGGGGGTCAACGATGAACATGGCCTTGGGCAGGGTCTTCATGTTCTTGACGCCGCCGAGGTACTTGTCCAGCTTCTCCATCTCCAGCTCGAGCTTAGCGACTTCCTTCTTGGGCAGCAGCTCGAAGGTGCCGTTGTCCTTCATGTTCTGCAGCTGAGCCATACGGTCGATGCGCTTGCGGATGGTGCGGAAGTTAGTCAGCATACCGCCCAGCCAGCGAGCGTTGACGTAGTGCATACCGCAGCGCAGAGCCTCGTCACGGATGGACTCCTGAGCCTGCTTCTTGGTGCCGACGAACAGGATGTCGCCGCCCTCAGCTGCAACTTCCTTCACGTAGTTGTAAGCCTCGTCCAGCTTCTTGACGGTCTTCTGCAGGTCGATGATATAGATGCCGTTGCGCTCGGTGAAGATATACTTCGCCATCTTGGGGTTCCAGCGGCGGGTCTGGTGACCAAAGTGAACGCCTGCCTCGAGAAGCTGCTTCATAGAAACGACTGCCATAGTAAAATTACCTCCAAAATTTGTTTTGCCTCCGCACACCGTGATCTGCCGCCGTATCGGACGGTTGCAGACTGCCCTCCACCCTTTTGGGCACAAAAGGGCATAGTGATGCGTGTGTAATGCTAAGTAATAATAGCACAAACCTCTGGCCGTTGCAAGGGTTTTTTGCGGTTTTCCGAAAAAGAATCGTAGTTTTTCGTCAATCTGCGCCCTCGGCGATGCTCCCGAGGCCCATCCGGCTCAGGGCATAGCCTTTGCCGAACATGAGGTCGTACTGGAGCAGCCAGTGCTCATCGCTCCACTTCTGCTGCAGGGGGGTCAGCTCGTTCGAGGCGGTGCCGTCCTTTTCCAGGATGGTGCCGCGGGTGTTGGCCCGGTAGGCGGCCCGGAGCTGACGGCCAAGGAACTGGAAGTAGGCGGGCTGACGCAGGCCGAACAGCTCCATCATCACCGGCGAGATGTCGTAGGCGGCGATGGTGCCGAGGTCTACCGCGCGGTCGGAGTAGTTCGACCACATCAGCAGGGTGGTCTGATGGAGGCGGGGGTCGGCGCTGGAGCCGCTGGCATAGCCGCTGCGGGTGTAGATGTCGTAGTTAGAGTCGATGGGGTTGTAATGGTCGCCCCAGAACACGAGGATGACCGGCTCGTCCACCTGCGAGAAGTAGTCCGTCAGCCTGCCCAGCATGGCGTCGGCGTCCCGGATGCCGGTGGCAAAGTCTTCCAGCGCACCCACGGTGCTGGCCTTGAGGCCCGCCGGGGCTTCGGTGACTTTCACCCGCTGGTCGTCGGGGTAGTTATCCTTATTATAATTGGTATGATTCTGCATGGTGACGGCGTGGAGGAAGACGGGGGCGTCGGACTGGGCCTTCATGGTCTCGTACTGGCCGATGATCTGGTCTGCCATGGAGTCGTCGGTGACGAGGCCGGTGGTCCAGTAGTGGCGGCGCACCTTCTGGACGCCCTGCATCTTCTCGAGGCTGATGAAGTCGTCGAGGCCGAGGTTGGGGTAGGCCGTGTCGCGGCTCCAGTATCTGGCCCAGAAGCAGTGGACCGCCGCCGTCTGATACCCTTCGGTCTTGAGGTAGCTGGGCAGGGCGAACATGGGTTTCGTCACGTGCTGCTGGTAGGGCTTGCTGCCGCTGGGCAGATAGGACACCGAGTAGCCCGTCAGGGCCTCGAACTCCACGTCACAGGTGCCGCCGCCGAAGCTGGGGCTGTAGACCCGGCCATAGGCGCTGGTCTGCTGCAGAGCGTGGAGGTTGGCCGAGACGTCGGTGTCGAACTGGAAGCCGTACTGTTCCAGCTCCGAGACGTCCCAGTAGGACTCGTCCATCACGTAGAGGATGGTGGGCTGCTTCACCCGCTCGTCTGCCGGGGTCTGGACGGCGTAGGAGCCGGGGTAGACCGGGCCGGTGGTGTACTTCTCCCCTGCCTCCACGTTGTCGAGGATGGCGTTGATGGCCTCCTCCGAGTAAGCCTCGGGCTTGTCGATCTCCAGATTCGTCAGGTTGGTGAGGAAGCTGGTGATGACGCCGTAATAGCGGTAGTAGCGGTCCTGCATCCATGCGTCGGGCAGGATGCCCAGCGACTGGGTGACGGCAGGCTGCAAAAACACCCCGAAGATGAGGGCGCAGGTGGCCGCTGTGCTGGCCGCGAAGCCCGCCAGACGCTGCACCCACGGCAGCTTCTGACGCCCCCGGTAGAGGAAGAAGGAGCCGACGGTCAGAGCCAGCACCACGACGCCGGAGACGACCATGCTCTTCTGGACGTGGATGCCCGCCGCAGAGGCCACGCCGGCCGCCTCGGACACCTGCATCAGGTCCCACGGGAGGAAGGGCTCGCCCCGGAGCTGCAGGATGTAAAAGTCCACCGTGGCGGGCAGACAGCCCAGCAGGGCCGACAGGAGGGTGGCCAGCGGGGCGAAGCGGGTGAGCCAGTCCACCGCCATCCAGACGAGGAAGAGCAGCCCCCACGCCAGCAGGTAGGCTTCTGGGTGGGGAAAGATGTACTGCACAAAGGTATCTCCGCTCAGGGCGCCGCGGGCGATATACTCGGTGAGCACCAGAAACAGAAGGGTGGCCACAGGCGGAAACAGCAGCCGCGCCCCGTGCAGCCGGAGGGACGCAGCACTCGGATGGTGTGTCATAAAGAAGTTCCTTTCACTTCTGCGTTTTTCGTATTATTTGAAGCTTATTTGAGGCGGCAGACTCCGCCCCAGTCCTCTATTATAATCATCCCGCCTCCAAAATCCAGCCCTGACGGACAAAAAACGGGTGAAAATCTTTCATCCGTTCAGCCACTGATGCAATTTATCCAGCAGTCCCCCGTGGGAGGGCGGCGGGGCGGGGATGTCCGTCCGCACGAGGATGGCGTCCAGACCGATGCGCTCGATGTCGGCCCACGGGATGGTCAGGGTCTCGTCCCGGCCCAGCAGCCCGAAGAGCCGGGGCCGCCCCAGCAGAAGCAAACTCCCGATGCGGGCCGTGTCGGCGTCCAGCTCCAGATCGTCCACCCGGCCAAGGCAGGCCCCGTCCTTCAGCTGGACGACTTCCTTGCTGCACAGCTCCCGAAAGGTCATCTCCCCCGCCCCCTTACAGTCCCATCCTATGCCGGTGCGGGCCGGACGATGCAAAAGGGCTGGAAAATACTGCCCCGGATGTGCTATACTGGGCGCAGTGCGATCCCAACTTTTTTAAAGAGGTATCATCGATGTATAAAAATATCGTGTTCGACTTCGGCGGCGTTATGGTGGATTTCGACCCCCACAAGTACCTCATCGACCTGTTCGGGAACCGAGGGCTGGAAGAGGAGGTCTACGACCTGACCTTCGGCAGCAGAGAATGGCGGCTGCTGGACGCGGGCCGCATCACCCGCCGGGAGGCCAACAAGCGGATGCTCGAGCTGGCCAGGGCCGTGGGCCGGGGCTTCGAGGTGGAGGGCGTGCTGGACGATTGGATGAGTATGCTCCACCCCCGCCGCCGGATGCAGACGCTGGTGGAGCAGCTCAAGCAGCGCGGCTACTGCGTCTACTACCTGAGCAACATCCCCGAGGACGTGCTGGATCTGCTGATGCACCGGGACTTCGAGGGGCTCTTCGACGGCGGCGTGGCCTCCTGCGAAGTGAAGGTCAACAAGCCCGACCCCCGCATCTATCAGGCCCTGCTGGACAAGTACCATCTCCGGGCCGATGAGTGCATCTTCATCGACGACCGGGCCGACAACCTCGTAGCTGCCAGCGCTCTGGGCTTTGGCACCTACGAGATGCACGGCGTCGGCACCCTGCTGCGCAGCCTGCCCACCTTCGGCGTCAGCCTCCACTAAAGGCACAAATGATAAAAGACCCCTGCCCGACGGCCTTGCCGGGCAGAGGTCTTTTTGTTGCGCAAAGCTTACTTCTTCTCGTAGCTCTGGCAGTAGTGCGGGATGTCCACCTGCTGAGAAGAGCAGGTGCAGCGCTCCGTCACCGTGATCTCGGGCAAGTCACACTTGCTGCTCCCCACGTTGTGGCGGCACTCGCAGACATCACAGCGGACACCTGTGTTTTCCATTCATTCATCACCTCTTTGTCCCTAGGTTGCCCCCAAAGACGCGGGATGATGCAGGATGGGCCGGTGTTATTTTTTACCAGTTGGCCAGATCAGCGCCCAGCTTGCGGCAGGCAGCCTGAGCGTCGTCGTCGGGCGTCTCGTTGCAGATGAGGCCCTCGTCGCTGAACAGCTGTGCGCCGTCCTCTTTGACACGCTCGCACCAGTCGCGCATCCACTGGCCGTCGCCCCAGCCGTAGGAGCCGAACAGAGCCACCTTCTTGCCGTTCAGAGAGCCTTCGAGGCCCGCGAACATCGGCTCGAACTCGCTCTCCTCCAGCTGCTCCGCGCCCATGGCCGGGCAGCCGAAGGCCACCACGTCATACTCGCCCAGCTTTGCTGCGTCCATCTCGGCGCAGGGGACGATGGCGGCGGCAGCGCCTGCACCCTCCGCGATGCAGTTTGCCATGGTCTCGGTGTTGCCGGTCGCGCTCCAGAATACGATTGCTACTTTGCTCATAATATTCAGCCTCACTTTTGATTTATTGGGTTAGCTGCTTCTAACTTTTTGCTCCATAAAAATGCGTCGGAAGCAGGCTCAGACGCATCTCTTAGTTAGATTTCTCTAACTGTCCATAGGATACCACAGCGCCGCTGCTTTGTCAAGCGGTCACAGAGGCTAACTTTTCCAGAAGTTTTACCCCGCTCTCACCAGCCGGAACGCCACCGTCAGCACCCCCAGGATGACCGGCTGATGGAGCAGATAGAGCACCAGCGAGTGACGGCCCATCCAGCCCAGCGGCGGGCAGACCGACCGGCGCAGCGGCGCGA
>OIFE01001094.1_pt1 | contig 14884 bp, 13 predicted proteins | sample 1581921 | NCBI WGS metagenome assembly OIFE01 (sample SAMN04414075, study PRJEB24778) | human gut metagenome | material: faecal | host: Homo sapiens | reverse complement strand
ATATTTTTTATATATTGTAATTTATGTTATACTGCTTTTCAAGAATTAAATTTTTCACAAAAATGAGGATTACCATGAAACGCATTGATTTTGAAAACGGAACCGTAACTGAAAATATATTAAGCGCTGCCCTCCCTATGCTTGCAGCCCAGATTTTAAGTCTGCTCTATAACATTGTAGACCGCATTTATATTGGTCGTATCCCGAATATCGGGACCACAGCGCTTGGTGCTGTCGGACTTTGTTTTCCGCTTATTATGATCATCACGGCTTGCAGCAATCTGTTCGGGAGCGGCGGCGCACCGCTTTTTTCGATCAACCGTGGAAAAGGTGATAAAGAACAGGCAAACAGGATCTTAAATACCTCTTTTTCCATGGTATGTGCCAGTGCACTCCTCCTGATGGGAACCGGTCTTCTCTTTGCAAAACCGCTTCTCATTCTTTTTGGTGCCTCAAAAAATGCTCTGACTTTTGCCAGACCTTATATGATGCTGTATCTGCTCGGTACACTTCCATCCATGATTGCTACCGGCATGAACCCTTTTATCAATGCACAGGGTTATTCCACAACCGGGATGTTTTCCGTGGCAATCGGTGCAATCGCAAACATTCTCCTGGATCCGCTCTTTATTTTTACCTTCCATCTGGGCGTAAACGGTGCAGCGGCCGCCACTGTATTGTCACAGATTTTATCTGCACTGTTTGTGTTTCATTTTCTGCGCCGCAAAGCGGAGATCAAAGTCCGCCTGCTTCGAAAAAATGAACTTTCCTCCTGCATTCCTCTCGCGAAAAGTATCATCAGCCTCGGTACATCCGGTTTTATCATGCAGCTCACCAACAGTCTCGTCTCCATCTGCTGCAATCATGTACTCTCCGTCACCGGTGGCGATGTGTACGTCTCTGTCATGACAATTGTCTCAAGTGTCCGCCAGATGGTGGAAACTCCGATCTATGCGATCACGGAAGGTTCCTCCCCAATCATAAGCTACAACTATGGTGCCCTCCGCCCCACGCGCGTCAAAAAAGCCGGCATCACGATGGCTCTTATGGCGCTCGTCTATACCGGCCTCATGTGGAGCGTGATCATTCTCGCCCCGGAATATTTAATTAGTGTTTTCAGTTCGGATACAGCACTGTCAGCAGATGCCGTTCCCGCATTAAAACTGTATTTTGCTGCATTTATCTTTATGGATCTGCAGTATATCGGTCAGACTGTTTTCAAATCTTTAAACAAACGGAAACAGGCGATCTTCTTTTCCCTGCTGCGCAAGGTGTTTATCGTTGTACCGCTGACCTATCTTCTGCCATACACTTTCCACATGGGAACGGACGGCGTATTTCTTGCAGAACCCGTATCAAATGTGATCGGTGGCAGTCTGTGTTTTATCACAATGCTGTTTACGGTTCTGCCGGAGCTGAACCGGATGGAAAATCAGTAAAATATGCTTTCAGCTCCGCCACGATCATTTCCTGACTCTCCCTCGTGTGGATCAGTGCATAATAATGCCCGCCGCCAAATTTTGACCGTCTTTCCTCTTCGCATATTCCCGCTGCAATGCCTTTTTCGGTCACACGTCTGATGCGGGTTTCGTCCTGTTCCTCTTCCTTCAAATAGCCTTTTTGTACGAGCAGATCATTGACAAAAGCAGCCGTCAGCTTTTTGCAGTCTTTTTCCTCACAGAGCGCATTGATCCGGTCGGTCAGTTCCGATACCATGCAGGCATCGGATAACGTTACCTGATCTAATTTTTCCGGTGCAATATAAAACGGCTGTTTCTTTTTTCCCGCCGGGGGCTTCGACACAATTTCTACTACCGCAGCTCCTTCTGTCTTTCCTGTCGTCATATTTCCGGATTCATGTGTCTGCAAAAACATCCGGATGATCTCTGCAAAACTTTCCCCGTAGCTTGCAATCTTCTGTGCACCCATTCCGTATACATCCGCCATCTGTGTTTTATCTGCCGGACATCTGGCACACATATCTTTCAACGTCTTATCAGAACAGATGATAAACGGCGGCACACCCTGTTTTGCAGCAAGTTCTGACCGGCATTTGCGCAGTTTCTCAAACAGCTCCTGCCCTTCTTCCGTTAAATCTGCAAGTTCTGCTGTCTTTTTCTTTGCACGTCCGGTCTCGATATAATTTTCCTCCACCTCGTCCTCTGTCACAACACAGTTACTGCATTTTTCACAGATGCACGGACTGTGATCCCCAAAATAGTTCAGGATATACTGGCGCAGACACTCATCTGTCTCACAGTAGTGAATCATCTGATTCAGTTTCCGCTGTTCATTTGCCCGGACTGCCGGATCTCCTGCCGTATAACCGCCCTCTGTCGCCTTATAGTCAAGCAGCCGTTTGTTGATCATGATATCCTGTTTGGAAAAGAAAAGCACACACTCCGCTTCCTCCCCGTCGCGCCCGGCTCTTCCAGCCTCCTGGTAATAATATTCAAGGCTTTGCGGCATATTATAATGGAGAACATAACGCACATTGGATTTGTCGATCCCCATTCCAAATGCGTTGGTTGCAACCATCACACGGATCCTGTCATAGGTAAAATCATCCTGACTCTCTTTCCGTTCTTCCAAAGAAAGCCCCGCATGGTACCGCCCTGCCAGAATGCCGTGCTGCAATAAAAGTTCACAGACACTATCCACATTCTTTTTTGTCGCACAGTAGATGATCCCGCTCTCATCCTCATGCCTTTTGACATAATTTAAAATACTGTTGTCCGTCTCTTTTCCACCTTTTCGCTTTACGACACGGAAGAAAAGATTCGGCCGGTCAAATCCGGTCACGACAGTCACCGGATTCTGCAGGTGCAGACTTCCCGTGATATCCTGTTTGACACGCTCAGTCGCTGTCGCCGTAAATGCGCTGACCACAGGACGTCTCGGCAGTCTTGCAAGAAAATCTGCAATCTCTAAATAGCTTGGCCTGAAATCCTGTCCCCACTGGGAAATACAGTGTGCCTCATCCACTGTCACCATCGAAATGTCTGCCCGGCATGCAAAATCTAAAAAACGCATGGTATTTAACCGCTCCGGCGCGACGTAGATGATCTTGTACTGTCCCTGTGCCGCATACAAAAGCGCCGCCCGGATCTGATTTTCCGTCAGTGAGCTGTTGATGTATGCCGCATGTACGCCTGCCTGGTTCAGTGCCTTGACCTGATCAGACATCAAGGAGATGAGCGGTGAGATCACGATCGTGATACCGGGCAGCATCAGTGCCGGAACCTGATAACAGAGTGATTTTCCGGCGCCGGTCGGCATGATGCCGAGGACGTCGCTGCCATTTAAGATGCCTTCCATCAAGTCCTGCTGACCAGGCCGGAGGGTGTCGTATCCAAAATAGTGTTTGAGTGTCTGATATAAATTCAAAATTTGTTTCTCCTTTTTACATTGCTATCCAGCCAAATGCATTTGCCACGGAACTGATCAGTATGATCAGTGCAAAGACCGGGCACAGATATTTGATCATCGCAATAAAAATCTTTTTCCTGCGGAATGTGCTCTCTCCGTGCATGATCTCCTCTTCCATCCGCTTCATTCCGACGATTCTCGATACAAACAGGCTTGTGAGCATTGCCGCAATCGGCATCATCACAGAGTTCGTCAGAAAATCAAAGAAATCCAAAAACTGCATGCCGATAATTTTAATGCCTACTAACGGTCCATATCCCAGTGAAGATAAACTTCCAAGCGCGATCATGATCACTCCGACTAAAACCGTTGCTCTTCTTCTGCTCCATCCTAACTCATCCTCAAAGGTAGAAACCGCGCTCTCAGTCAATGCGATAGAACTTGTTACTGCTGCAAACAGTACTAGCAGGAAAAATAAGATTCCAACTACTGTCCCAAATCCCATATTCTCAAACACTTTTGGAATTGTAATAAACATCAATGCCGGTCCCGCCTGCAGAGTATCCGGGTCGCCGCCCGAAAATGCGAACACCGCCGGAATGATCATCAGTCCCGCCATAATAGCGATCGCCGTGTCAAACACTTCCACATTTCTTGTGGAATCTTCCAGTGATGTTTCTTTTTTCATATAGGATCCAAAGGTAATGAGGATTCCCATTGCAATCGACAGCGAATAAAACATCTGTCCCATCGCCGCTACCACCGTCATCCAGGAAAAGTTTTTCACATTTGGCACAAGAAAATATTTTACTCCCTCCATGGCGCCCGGTCTTGTCACGGAATACACCGCAATCAGGACGGATAACACGATCAGTATCGGCATCATAAATTTCGATACACGTTCGATTCCGTTTCGCACCCCTGCGTAAATGATCGTCAGAGTGAACAGACAGAACAGGATAAAACAGAGTTCCGTGGATACTCCATCTGAGATAAACTCCGAAAAATATCCGTCTGCCGCCAGCATTTTTCCATTTCCCCTGATATACTCGATCAGGTATTTGATCACCCAGCCGCCGATCACGGAATAATACGGCACGATCAATACCGGGATGATCGCATTGATCCATCCACCGGCTGACAGCCATCCGGCTTTTCCAAATGCCTGAAACGCTCCCACCGGACTTTTCCTTGTCATGCGTCCAAGTGCCGACTCAGCCATGATCATCGTATATCCAAACGTCAGTGCCAGTAAAATATAGATCAGAAGAAAAATCCCTCCACCGTATTTTGCCGCCAGATATGGAAATCTCCAGATATTTCCAAGTCCTACGGACGCACCTGCGGCGGACAGTACATAACCCAGCTTCCCGGAAAAAGAACTTCTTTTGTTGTCGTGTGTGTGTAAATTGCTCATATCTTTTTGTTCACGGTTTGTGAAACAGTCTCCCTTCATTTTTTGTTTTCTTCTCTATTACCGCACCAGCCGGAATGTCTTTTCCACCATGAAAAACATTAACACAATGAAAATCAGCACATAGACCGGCAGCAGTGTGATGGAAATATGATTTGCGATCAGTCCAAAGACCGGCGGCATAAATGTAGAGCCGACATAAGCACTCGCCATCTGGATACCGATGATTGCCTGGGAATTTTTCTCTCCAAAATTTGCCGGTGTTGCGTGAATGATCGATGGGTAGACCGGTGCACATCCAATCCCCATCACGACAAGTCCTGCCAGAGCTGCCGTGTCAGACGGAATCGGCAGAAGTACTGCAGCACAGCCAGCCAGTAAAATAGTTGTGCCAAGCCTGATCATCTTATGATCACCTAATTTTTCCGTCACAAATCCTGCCAAAAATCTTCCGAGCGTGATACCGCTGCAGAACAATGCCGCATATGCCGCCGCACGCTCCGCAGAGATACCTTTTGCACCGACCAGATAACTGCTTGACCAGAGGATCAGTGTAGATTCCAATGCACAGTAAGAGAAAAATCCAAGCAAGAGCTGTGGTACGCCTTTGATCTTCACTGCACCGCGTATTCCAATCACCTCGTGCTGCTCTTCCTGCTGTTCTGCCGTTTTGTTGACTTTCCAGACCGGAAGTGTCACAAACAGAATCATTGTGATCCCCATCTGAAGAAAAGATACCATGCGGTAACCGTTCTGCCAGGATGAGGTGGTCAGTGCATAGCTCATTATGTACGGGCTGATGATTGTTCCCACGCCCCAGAAACAATGCAGCCAGCTCATATGTTTTGATGAATAATGCAATGCAACATAGTTATTGAGTGCCACATCGATAGCTCCTGCGCCAAGTCCATACGGAATCGCCCACAGGCACAACATGTAAAATGCGCTCGACGTCGAAAAACCAAACAAGGCAGCTGCCGTTAACAGGACACTGCATACCGTAACGATCTGTGTTCCAAATTTCTTTGTCAGGCGTTCCGACATTAAACTTGAACAGATCGTCCCTGCAGAGATGATCATTGTGACCAGTCCCGCATAGGACAGCGGCACCGAAAATGCCTCATGCATGATCGGCCATGCCGAACCAAGCAGAGAGTCCGGTAAGCCAAGACTTATAAATGCCATGTAAATTAACAGTAATAATAGTGTGTACATTTTTTGCTCCTTTATTTATCCAATTCGCCGTTTGCCACTTATACAAGTATCTTGACTCGCTTCGCCCGGCAGTCTTATTATATCTTGAAGCAATGCTTCATGATCATGATCTACACGAGCTTCGCCCGGCAGTCTTATTATATCTTGAACGCCATCAAAAATCCACGCAATATTATAGAATATTATCCCATAACATGGTAAAATAAAGTAAAAATATTATTTGTGGAGATCTGATCATAGATGAACTTAAGACAAAATAAAGAAAAAAACGCACAGCAAATGTTGACAGGCGTAATTTTGACATTATTTATCATGCTCCTGCTTTGTACCATATTTACAAATCAGGATGCAGCCTCTGTAAGCAAACTCAAAGCACGTCAGCCTGACAAAATACAATACCTGGATGATGGAATGGTACTGCTTAGTTTTAACATTAACCGCAATGAAAACAGCAGAGGCTCACTTGTATTTTTTACCTCACATCAGCATGTGACCGTTTTTACTAAAAACAACGTAATATACAATTTGGATGATTCCGGTGGAATATGGGGGCATACAACAGGAAATGTCTGGAATTTTGTAAAACTGCCGGCATATACAGAAACAGTCATAGTCAGGCTGAAACCCTGTTATCCGGAAACAGCCGGTCAAATTGAACAATATTATATAGGAACCGGAAATGAAATCTATACAGGCATATTGCGTCAGTCTATGCCCACTTTTATAGCGAGTGTATTTATTCTGTTAGCCGGTTTTTTTATCACGTGTTACTGGGTGTTTATTCACAACAGCAGCCATATAGACGGAACTCTTTTTTATCTGGGGATATTCTCCATATTGCTTGGACTCTGGGCCACCAATGAGACAGATGTTTGTTCTCTGATGCTCCTAAACAGAAGATCATCTGCTTTTGCTGCTTTTATGTTTCTGACGATAATGCCTATCCCATTTTTGATGTTTGTAAAGAGCTTCCTTGAGATCAATGATGATAAAATCTGGAAGATCTTCTGCAATCTGTGTATGCTTCAGACAGTTGTCTGCAGCTTGCTGCACTTTACCGGATTCTATGAGTTTCGAAGAAGCGTCTGGATCACTCACCTTTCCATTTGTATAGTGCTGATTTATCTGATCACAGTTATCATATATAAAATTATAAAAAAACAGGCTGACCAGAGACTGAAAGTCTGCATGGCAGCTCTTGCCTTCGTCGTCATTGCAACTATTGTGGATATTGCCGGTTATTACAAAACAGGAAATAATTCCGGAATTTGGGGAAGATTATCTTTCCTTGTATTTATTATAATCCTCGGTTTAGAGTCCGCAAGACAGGCTGTCGCCAGTTTGAAAAAAGGGCGCAGGATAGAGGAACTCGAACAATTTGCACTGAATGATTCCATGACAGGATTTTACAACAGAAATGCCTATGACTACTTTATATATAATGAAAAGAATATTAAAAATTATATGGTGGTAACGTTTGATCTTAACAATCTCAAGATGTGCAACGACAACTACGGTCACAGTTCGGGGGATGCCTATATCATTCATTCTGCACATATCATAGAAACCACTTTTGATCGGTTTGGCAAATGTTACCGTATCGGAGGCGACGAATTCTGCTGCCTCATCCCGGATGCGGCAGAATTCCAGATAGAACGTTTTATCCAAAAGATGCAGCAGGATATTGCGATACTCAATAATAAAAATATCATTCCAACCGAAGTTGGAATCGCATGCGGATATGCGTTAGCCACACCGGATGATGCCGACATAGAAAAAGTGCGTGAACGTGCAGATGAGATGATGTACCATAACAAGAAAGTGTTAAAGGGACTTATTTAAAAAAGATCCAGCATATTATCCAGATATATCTCCTCTCTGACCTGCAGCTGATACTCAGGTTTTGTCATATAATAGAGCAGAAACTCCAGAATCAGGGCGCTGCCAAGTCCCCTGCCTTCGATTTTAAAATTGGAAAATCCCATCGGCAGATAGCTGTTTTTCATATCATCCACTCCAATAAACCCGGGATTTTCCATTGCCTTCGAAAAACGATAGCCATTCCCTGCATCCGGAGCTGCACAGCGGTGATCCGGGCCATTTTCTCCAAGGTTTTTGCGGCTGACAGCTTCATAACAAAGTTTCCTGTCCTTACAGCCAAACCAGCAACATTCATTGCATAAGAATTCCACTTTGTCTTTCTGTTTCCCGGACAATGTATTTAATTGATCAAAAATTTTATTCAAACGGAAATCCGGTACGACGTAAAGAAACTCATCTCTGTTTACTTCCCTTACGAACTGCTCAAAACCCGTCAGGACCTTGGTGGTGGAAGAAACAAAATAAAATCCCGGATAATTTTTTTTCAGATATTCCAGTAACAGATCCGAATAGATAATGACACCATTTCTGACACCCTCACTTTTCTCAAATAAAGTGCAGAGATGATTGCATTTCTTATCCCAAAGATGTTCCTGCCCAATCAGGGAATTGCTGAATGTAAGCCGCGCTGAGATTCCGTATTCCTGCATCAACGCAAAAACCTCCTGTGGGTCGTGATCCCCGAACGAAGTACGACCTCCACCCCAGATACAATCTGACGGGGCACCATAGACAGAGCCTATCTCACACCAGTCGTAAAAGTATTCTCTGTGTTCCCGGAATAATGGCAGAAACACATGGTACAATTCATAAAACTCAAACAGGCCTGGAAGATGGTAGTATGCTGTGTTCTTTTTTAATCGATTCATGTCTGTATTCTCAATCCTCCTCAAATTCTGCAAGTTCTGTCTCCGTCTCAAGCATCCGCTCTAACAGACTCTCCTGGTTCTTTTCCTCTGCGTCAAGTGCATTCTGCAGTTCCATCAGCTTCGGATAGTCACTGGCAAGCTCCGGATCCATGAACTGCATTTTTATTTCAGCAAGTTTTTCTTCGCTCTCCTCTAACATTTTTTCATATTTTTCTAACTGGTGATGCAGTCTTGAACGGATTTTGCCCGGATTGTAATAAGTTTTTTTGTCAAACACATCCGTTAAAGTAGGAACATCTGCGTCTGTTTTTATGCCACTCTGATGCTGATTGTGTTTCTCATTCCCCACAGAATTTTGTGTATCATTTCCTGACACATACCTCGCACTCTGTGACATTCCTCGCCCTTTTCCGGAAATCTCTATCTCTTTTTGTTTTTCTGCAAGATACTCCTCATAGCTCATGGTATATTGTTTCACACCACTCTCGGAAAACTCCAAAATCCCGGTTGCGATCCTGCTGATAAAATAACGGTCATGTGAGACGAAAAGTACTGTTCCCTCGTACTCTCTTAACATCTGTTCTAACGCCTCTTTTCCAACAATATCCATATGGTTCGTCGGCTCATCTAAGATCAAAAGATTCGGTTTGGTCTGCAGCATTTTACAGAGTGCGAGACGGACTTTTTCTCCGCCGGAAAGCTGTCCCATCTTCTTTTCTACATCTTCTCCGGAAAATAAAAATCCCCCCAGTGCACTGCGGACTTCCTCCCTCATATAGGAAGGATATTCCTCCCAGAAATTTTCAAGCACGGTCTGATCTTCCCGGAAATGCTCCTGCACTGCTTTCTGCTGGTCAAAATAACTCCATTCTACATTTTGTCCAAATGAAAATTCACTACCTAACGCAGGCAGTTCGCCGACTAAGGTTTTCAAAAGTGTGGATTTTCCTTTACCGTTCTCCCCAATGATTGCAAGTCTGTCTTTCTTTTGAAGCAGAAATGAGACTTTACTTAAGACGGTATCGTAACCGATCTCAAGATTTTTGGCATGAATCACATTCGTGTAGCTTTCCATGCGCGGTACATATCTCGCATGAAATGCTTTCGTATCAAAATGTCTCGGCTTTTCGATTTTTACCATGTGTTCGATCGCCATGCGCTTTGAACGTGTCGCCGCCACTTTCGTCGGCGTATTTTTCCATTTTTCGATCCAGTCCGTCAGACGTTTGATCTCCTTTTGCTGCTCCTCATAGTCTTTTTCCTGTTTGATCAGTGCCTCTTCTTTTTGCTTCATAAATGCCGTGTAATTGCCGGTATAACGCTTGATCTCATGATATTCGATCTCGTAGGTCACATCGATCACTTTGTCTAAAAACATACGGTCATGTGAAACAATGATGACCGCCTTATCATAAGTCTTTAAATATCCTTCTAACCACTCGATTGTCGGAAGATCCAGATGGTTGGTCGGCTCATCGAGCAGCATGATATCCGGACGTTTTAACAGCAGTTTGATAAATGCCACTTTCGTCTGCTGTCCACCGGAAAAACTTCCGATCGGGCGTTTCAGATCTTCTAACGCAACCCCGAACCGCTGAAACATAGTCTCCATATCCTGCTGCCACGAATATCCCCGCATTGCCTCCATACGGCTTTGTAAGTTGTCATATTCGCGCAAAAGCTGTTTGTCCGCGGAAGTTTTCATCTCATTTTCAAGTTCCCTCATCCGCTTTTCACACGCAAACACCGGCTCAAATACTTTCTTGATTTCCTCTTCCACGGTCACATCTTTTTCCGTAAAATTAACCTGACGCAGGAAACCAATCTCCTGTTTTCCTGCCATCGTAATACCACATTCTTCATCGCTGTCTAAATTATTCATCGAAATATCGCCCGCGATCAGACGCAGCAGCGTGGTCTTTCCACAGCCGTTTCGTCCTACAATGGCGATTTTTTCTTTATCATGCACCTCAAAATTGACATCACGTAAAATCACATCTCCGCCAAACTGCACGAGGGCATGACTGATCTTATATCTCATGTTTATCTCCATTCCTGCGTAAAATCTTACTTTTACACTAACTCCTCTATCTTTGATAGACTACCTACCTTCTAACACCAGCCGAAGTAATTCATTTGCCCAGTACTCCGTCAATTCAAAGTGAGGCACAGGCAGTAGTTATTCTCTGCTATTTCAGGATCATCTTCATGGCCGGTCTTCCCATAGCCCAGCATCACAAAACCAATCAAAAGACCATCATCATACATACATCCCAGACATTTTTTGTTGTAATTTCTTCAAAACGAATCATATTAACCCCCTTTCTTGCGTGTGAAAAATTTTATTTTCACACGAATCTCCTTTCTTTTTCCTCACAGCAGCCGAAATACCTGCTCCGCCGTGGCTGCTATATTTTCCATTGCATTTTCTTTTTTCATTGCTTCTTCTAATGTTGTCACGCCTCTTACGATCGGGAAAAATGCGTCAATCCCTGCCTGATTACAGACGGAAGCTTCCGGTGCAACACTCCCTGCAAATGCAATGACTTTCGCATTATATTTTTTTGCCAGCGCAGCAACACCAACCGGTGCTTTCCCCATGACCGTCTGTGCATCCAGACGTCCCTCTCCGGTCACCACAACATCTGCATTTTTCATTTTTTCTTCCAGACCAGTTGCCTGCAAAATCAGTTCCACACCCGGTATTAATTCTCCCGCAAGATACGAAAGGAATGCATATCCGAGTCCTCCCGCTGCACCGGCGCCCTCACAGTCCGCAAAGTCACAATCCAAACTTTCTTTGGTCACATCCGCATAATGTCTCATTGCTTCATCGACCTGCTCTTTCTGTTCTTCCGTCACACCTTTTTGTGGTCCAAATATGTAAGTTGCACCCTGTTTGCCGCAAAGCGGATTTTTCACATCACAGGCAATCTGAAATTTTGCACCGGAAAGCAGCGGATTTTTATTTTCAGTCCGGATCACCTCAATCTTTACAAGCGCTGCCGCGCCCTCTCCCACATCATTTCCATCTTCATCAAAAAATTCAAATCCAAGTGCCTTTAACATTCCGATGCCTCCATCGTTGGTTGCACTTCCACCAATTCCAATCATGAAATTTTTACAGCCGCGTTTCAGGGCATCTGCAATCATCTCCCCCACTCCATAGGTAGATGCACGCAGCGGATCTTTCTTTATCACAAGCGTGATTCCCGCAGCAGATGCCATTTCCATGACAGCCGTTTTTGTCTCTTCTAAAAAACCGTAATAACACGACACTTTTTCTCCAAGCGGTCCTGCCACGGTAACCGGTATTTTTTCTGCTCCCAAGCCTTCGATCAGTGCATCCACGGTTCCTTCACCGCCATCTGCGAGTGGACTTAACCATACTTCTGCATCTGGTTTTGCTGCCAGAATTCCTTTCTTTACAGCATTTCCAGCCTCCATGGACGTCATGCTTCCCTTAAATGAATCGATTGCTGCTACTACTTTCATATAATCCCATCTTTCCGTGAAAATCACCTGTGTCATAAATATACCGGCTGACTTCCACTGTAAAATTCTCTTCCCCTGCCGTCACCTTATCGTCAGACGAAACAATAATCCGATCTATGCCTGTCATTCTAAGAAGTCAGTTTGTTACTGTTCGCACTTCATCCCAAGCTGCCAGAACGCTACCGCACTTGCTGCCGCCACGTTTAACGAATCCACGCCATGTGTCATCGGGATTTTTACCGTATAGTCACAGTCTGCGATCGTATGGTCTGCCAGTCCGTCCCCTTCCGTTCCAAGAACGATTGCTAACTTTTCCTCCGCCATCATTTTTTCATCATCTATACACACGGAGTCATCCCGAAGTGCCATTGCCGCCGTTTTATATCCCAGCTTATGCAGCACATCCATCGCACCGTCCGGCCAGCATGCATTTTTATCAAAATATGTCCACGGTATCTGGAATACTGTTCCCATGCTGACACGGCTTGCTCTCCGGTACAGCGGATCTGCACAGGCTGGTGTCAAAAGAACTGCATCCATTCCAAGTGCCGCCGCAGAACGGAAAATTGCTCCGACATTTGTTGGATTTACCACATTTTCCAAAATTGCAACACGCCTTGCATTCTTGCAAAGCTGCTCCACCGAAGACAGTGCCGGACGGTACATGGCACAGAGCATGCCGCGTGTCAGCTGATATCCTGTGATTTTTGCAAGCATTTCAACTTCTGCCACATAAACCGGGATTACATGCTCATCCTCCCTATAAACCAAAGACTCCTGTGTAAGATCTCGGCTTTGTAATTTATCACAGCGCGCAAGGATTTCTTTTGCCTGTGTCTCCACATGTTTTTTTTCCATCAAAAATGACATCGGCACACAGCCGGCATCTAAGGCACGCTCGATCACCTTCGGACTTTCCGCAATGAAAATCCCCGGCTTCGGCTCAAAATAGTGAAAAAGCTGTGCTTCATTTAAATTGTAATAAATCTGCAGCTCCGGGGCATCCAGATCTTTGATTTCTATAATATTTATCATCGTGTTCCTCTTTTCTCTCCTGTATCAGCGCTTGAGCATATGGCAGATAAATTCATTGATTATACCATGTGCAAAATGGCACATGATCAAATTTCAAGCCGGAAAAGAATTCTTCCCTCCTCAAGCTCTCCCCAACAATTTACCGGCGGCTCCTTCGTTTCTTTAAATCCACAATCCGAATGCATTTTTATTGATGATAAATTACTTTTTCCTATAATGCAATCTATCTTTTTTGCGCCTGTGCCTTTCAAAAACTCCGTTACATGACGTATCAGTTTTTTACCATATCCTCTGTTTCTCTGCCCCGGCCTCGTCTCAACTGCCTCAAGAAACCATTTCCCCGGCTCTGGCTCAACTACCCTGAGTCCGCATACCCACTGTTTTTCTACAGTTTCAACAAAAACCATCTGCTTTGGATTTTCGATAAACTCCTTTAAAAACGCCGCATATGATGCCTCCATTTCATCACGATCTTTAAATTCCCTCTCCATATCCGCCATGGATTCTGCATATAATAAAAACATTTTTTCTATCACCTGTTCATTTACATTTTCAATCCGTTCTAACATTTTTTATCCTCCTCTTCTGATCGCCAGATTACAAAAACGGTCGGATCACAGCTTTACAGTTCCACGACACGCGTTGAAGCTGTTCGGATTTCTCCGTCTGTCACAAGCAATTTTACATAACTGCTGCCTGACTGCGGTGTATTGATCTGCTGCACATTTTTCCTCTCATAACCTGCCTGTCCGATATTTACCTGCTGCAGAATCGTCTTGATCAGCGTCGATTTTCCACATCCGTTTTCTCCATGTAAAAAGACACGCTCCCCCTGCACCAGTTCAAAGGTCAGATTTTTCAATACATCGTCCTCTGCACCTTCATACCGCACCGAAAGTTCCTTGCAGGAGATCAGGCGTTCCTTATAATAAGACAGTGGCATAAGTTTTAAGCTGACCGGCTGCTCGATATCCTGCAAAAGGCCCTCTTTTTCCTGTATTTCCCGTTCCATCCGGCGTTCGTACTGTGTCACACGGCTCTGCATCTTTTTTGTCTTCGCACCGATATATGCTCTCGTTGCAACCGAGCGGTCATGCTCTTTGACAGGATCATAGCCGATCTTCGTCGCCTCATTTTTATCCGCCCACTTTCGGCTTCTTGCCGCCGCCTGTTTTAAAGATGCGATTTCTTTCAAATGTTTTTCATTTTCCTCCATCGCAAAATGATCCATCCGCGTCTTGTTTTCCCACCAGCTTGAAAAATTGCCGCTCTGTACCTCGATCGTCCTTCGATTTAAAACCAGTACATGATCAATGCATGCATCTAAAATATCCCTGTCATGCGATATCAGGATAAACCCTTTTTTGCCGCACAGATTTAAAAAAGTTGTTTTTCCTTTTCCATTTCTTCCAATCAGACCTAACTTCCAGTCCGTATCGATCCCAAAAGATACGTTTTCAAAAACCGTATCAAAACTTCCCTCATAACCATATGTGAGATCTGTTACCTGAATCTGTGACATAAAAATCTCCATTCTTGCGCTGCTTTCAAGCGCATCTCAAGTTTGTGCGTAAGCACAAATCTTGCGTGTGAAAAATCTTATTTT
>OIFE01001084.1_pt1 | contig 15077 bp, 11 predicted proteins | sample 1581921 | NCBI WGS metagenome assembly OIFE01 (sample SAMN04414075, study PRJEB24778) | human gut metagenome | material: faecal | host: Homo sapiens | reverse complement strand
CGTCTAGCCAACAAATTATGAGTTCTAATCTTACTTTATAGAATTGAAATAGAGGTCAAAATAAGCCTTTTGTACTCATGTCCCGGTTCTAATCTTACTTTATAGAATTGAAATATATAAACCTCTACAGAAATGTTATCTAAAGAAGGTTCTAATCTTACTTTATAGAATTGAAATTTTCCGTATTTCATTTAATTCCTTTGTCGTTAAAGGTTCTAATCTTACTTTATAGAATTGAAATTTCAAAATCAAAGGATTATTTCTAATATCACGATAGTTCTAATCTTACTTTATAGAATTGAAATGCAGGAGTAAAAGATTTATCAGATTCCGATATATAAGTTCTAATCTTACTTTATAGAATTGAAATAGCGGACTATCCTCAGTATCAGCAGAAGTTTGAGTGTTCTAATCTTACTTTATAGAATTGAAATAGAATGAGAAGCGCTCCCCCTCTGCGCGAGCGCAAAAGTTCTAATCTTACTTTATAGAATTGAAATTATGGTGGGTCTACTATTGCAAGATCGAAAAATTTGTTGTTCTAATCTTACTTTATAGAATTGAAATGCGACTTATTGTTGACCTGTTTACATGAAACATTGCTGGTTCTAATCTTACTATAAAAAATTGAAATCTTTTTCGTATAATATGTCCATATTATGTATTTTATGGTTCTAATTCTTTATTGTTATAAAAATAAAACCGGGATATTTCTATATAAAGATATCCCGGTTTCTATTATTATTTATTTGATTATCAGTTACTGATAACTATCTTTTTATCAATCTCTTACTTAGGACTTCTTTTTCAGTAGTAATTCGTACTAGATAATTTCCAGCTGTCAAATCTTGAATATTGATAGGTTCCTTAGACAAAGAGATGTTTATACTTTTCACTAATTGTCCATCAATATTGAAGATTTCTATTTGAGCATTGATTTCAGTATTTACGTAGAAATAATTAGTTGCAGGGTTAGGATATATTGAAATAATATCATTTGATGTATCCTCGACGCCTACAACCGGTTTTTCTTTTACGTTGACTGTAAACTCTGTTTCACAGAATTTTTCACCATACGTTTGATGGCTAACCGTTTGACGTAGCTTTATTTGAGCCTTTCCGAATTTGCTTTCTCCAAATGAAAGAACCAAATTGTCATTTTCGATAGTTGCAGAAACCAAATCTTCGTTATCATTGGTTTCTACAGTCGTCATGAATGTCAGGCCGTAAGTACTACTTCCCGGATAGCTGAATATATTTTTTATAGGTATTAGCATATCTTCTGCATCTTGTATGGCTTCAATATTTTTAGCAATGCTCACAGGCATATAGACTCTTGGTTTTATTGTTATTTCTACATCTCGTATTACTGAATAGCCTAAATGATCGATAGCTTCGATAGAAATGGTAGCAATGGAATCGGTTGCTACATCGCCTGTATATTGGGCTAATAGTTGTAGATTACCGTTTGTATTGTTATATGTATTATCTAAACTCAGCCAGTCAGAATGTTTGTCCAGATCACGAGTATAAATAGAAAAATTGTTTTCTCTGTCGGTAAACCATTGTTTGTTGATTGAGAGTTTAGACGCTGATGTTGCACGTTCATAGCAACTAAGATTCGATTTGCTGCTGCTTATCGTAGGTATATCATTGTCATTTATAGTTGATAATATACTCATCATTTGCGGATGGTTGCCGATGTTCTCGATTTCTTCTAATTTGTTGAATTGATTATCGAATATTGCCGCTTTCTGTTGAGTACCGTCTTCGCTACAATAAGCTACATAATATTTATTTTCTTCAGCATCATAAACAGAACCCATGGGGAATAAGTCGTATCCCAATTCCATGAATCTTCCATCTTCTATTTCTTTTGTAGTAATATTATATTTTACGAATGCATTACCGCTGACTAACATGATAAAGTCTCCAGATAATGGTGTCAAAGCAATAGGAGAGGCCAAGAACATCGGGTATTCCGTTACCCAACTGTCAGATGATATTGTTTTGTTCGAAATATCATAAGAGAATATATTATAATCAGAATTATCATTACATCTGCCGATGGCATAAATAATGTTGTCTTTTACTGTTATGACAGATACATTTAATGCTTTTTTCTCCAATTCTTGCAGAGAGATTTCAAAAGTATTTAAATCAATTGTTGCAAGATTACTTGATTTCATTGCTACATCATTGGTTATAACATATGCATTATTACCAACTACAGTCATAACTTTGGCAATGTCGTTTATAGACACTGTACCAACAAGTTTTAAATCTGTTTTATAATATATCTTCAAATCTGTATTGTCTCCGTTAGCATCGGTTACTAATAACATATTTTTATATAAAGCCAGTTGGTGTTTTGCTTTTGATTTTAATGATATGGAAGCGACAAGTTCCTCTGTTGTGATGTTGTAACGGGATATGGTGTTACCTGCAGATACGTATACGAAAGCACCGTCATTCAACATATTGCTGATAGAATCTGCTTGTATGTTGCCAAGTAGTGTTTTTGTTTCTTTAGTATTGACTTGGTATCCCATAATTGAGCTGTTTCCATTTCCGTTGTTATCGGTAAATAGAATATGTTTACTCATTCCTTCGTTGTCGGGAGCATATATGATAGGTATTTCTATCGTTTTTTCTTGTTTGTAGCATGTTATACGGAAACGAAGGACGTCATTACAATATTCTCCTGTGTTGAATGAGTATTTTAAGACATTTTTTTCTAAGGAAACTTGAACTTTTCCGTTAACGGCAGTTACTTCTTCCATATATACGGTAGCATCGTTTCCTGTAGTAAATAGCTCTGAATTAGAAAATTCTCCTTCAGGTTTGTCATATGCAATCCGAATAGGAGAGTTCACCGGTTTTATTTCCGGAATATCTTTTACAATGACAAGAATCGTATCTGATAGAGTTGGGTCACTCGTAGAACGGACGATAACTTTGGTTCTTCCAACTTTATTGGCAGTAAATGAACCATTTTTGATAGTTCCGATTTCAGGATTCGATGTTGTCCAATCAAAAGTTTCGTAAATATAGCGATTAGCAGTATTTCCGTTTAGGTTTTCATCTCGGCTATCTTCACACTGTGCATTAATAAAGATAGTTTCATTTACAATCATAGTTGTACTGTCGTTCGATACGGTGCTGGCATTACCTTCCAAATCGATAATTACTTTTTTCAGTTTTACGACACTTATTTGGATAGAGTCTTTGGCTATATCATCTTTTTGGCTGAAATATATCCATGTTTCCCCTTCTTTTGTCGCTGTAAATTTTCCGGTGTTATCGATGTTTCCGATAGTATTGTCAGATAACCACCATCGTTGAGTCCCTTCTTTTACTGGACGACCGTTTTTGAATAAAAATCCTTCATACTGACAAGTTTGCCCCTCGATTACTTGTAATTGAGTAATACCAATGTAATTGAGGTAATAGTCTTGTGGAACATAGTTGGGGTCTGGTGTGGTGATGGCTGCGCCTAAAACTTCGGTCGACCATTCGCCTAACCATCCGGCATTGGCACTTCCGGCGCAATAAACCTTTACGAAATCAACTTGGTCCAATTCTACGTGATTGCCATTTTTATCTACTGCCCAACTAAGGTCAAATCCATCTGTTGCATTTCCGTTTTCATCGTTATAATATGGGTTGTGAGCAACGGTAAGATCGGTTTTGTCATATCCTCGATTGTCGCAGTATCCGAAGGCCGGAGCTCGGTAAAATTCGATATAACTCGGTGAGCTCATGTCGATGGAGCTTCGTATAATATTTCCTGAAAATGTTACTTGCTCTCTTCCGCATTCGTATGTGTAGGGGTCAGGGTAATAAGATTGATTGTGGAACTGATTGGTTAAAACGGCACCGCTTTTTCCCTGATTAGTTGTCCAAGGTACAGTATAGCGTTTATTATAACTCGGATTGTAATAGGTCATTTCTACGTTACGTTTTGTTGTACTCAGCCAATAATCAGACCCAGCCAATTCATACCATTCTCCATCATCGGGAATGCCATTTCCATTTAAGTCTTTCATTACCTGTACAGCTCCAGGTTCAGACCATACTCCATATAAATTGGCAATAAAAGAGTTTCCTTTCAGAGTAAAATCTACACCGTATGGGTTACGGGGATCATTTTTTATAGGCTGGTCAAAACCTAGGATAACATAACCTCCGAATGCCCCTAGGCTTACCATACCACCCTGTGTTCCTAAAATAACAGTGGGGTCATCCATTGTATTGGTAAATTGTCCTGGAGCCGGTAAATATCCTAGTATTTTAGAAGCATAAGGATTTAAGTGTATATTTATTTTTGCTGTAGCTGAAGACGTTTCTCCTGTAGCTAAGGTAACGGTATATTTTAGTTGGTCAAAAGTGTAGTTTTCTGTTTCTGCATCGGGTACGTAATTGATTACGGGGTAGGACGTCTCTTTTACTACCGTTGCCGTGCCGTATTGGGGCTGTTCATCGATTGTAATACTGGCTGTTGTCTTGTCTGAATTATTCATCCATTGGTCATTTTTCAAGACATCTGCTGTTAGTTCGCTTTTAGGTTCTACGACAAAAGAGTCGTCTGTTGCCAAAACTTTTTTCAATGAAATATGTATGATATTTTCAACGGTTTCACTTTGGTAAGTTAATGTTACTTTTACATCAGCATCTCCGGCTTTATTAGGCATAAGCCATAAATATAATGTCTGGACTTTGCCGTAGTTATAATATTCATATTTATATAAATCGGTGATTTCCAAATCACTTGACTCTATTTTGACAATAACGCCCAAATCATCTAAATTAGCACTTTTGTCTATGCCGTCAGGATATTCAAATATGTCGGTCATAGATAAGTTTAATGTCACTTTTGAAGTCTTGGCAATGTTCGTAAATGAATAGTTTTTAGGAATGAATTGGTTCCCCGCAAATATGGAGGATACCATACATAGTAACATCAATGTCAACCATGTTTTTTTTCTGTAAAAATTTCTCATAATGTTTAGTTTGAATTAAAGTATGATTTTATGTATCTGATTTTTTATTTTTACTATATATATTTGTTTAGGAGATATTTCGGTGATAGTACAGCCTGAAGACAATGTATTTTTATATATCAATTGGCTTTGCATGTTGTATATCTCTACTTCGGTTGATGGTTCTATACCGAATATCTGTATGATTCCGTTCCGGGCAAATATGTGTATCGGGTCAGATTCTGTTTCTTGGATGTATGTTGCTGTAGAAACCTTGACTGCTAAATCTCGATCTTCACATTTCCCATTTGAATTGAAGCGCACGGTGATCGAAGTTTCCCCAGCTTGTAAGGGCGTAAGTATGAGTTTGTTATTTTTTATTTTTGCTGAAACAATATTTTCGTTTTTTATTTTGGTTACTCGTTTGATAATAGAGGTTATCGGTGTATCCTCATCTGTTGCCATGTTAGATAGGTCTATTTCCTGTGTTGTCCCATTTAATTCTACCGGTGAAAAATTTTTTATGACAGGAGCCTGATTATCAGGAAAAATAAACATTGCTGGATACCAGTATCCACTAATAGGTTCATATTCATTCAAGAGTTTGCCATTTTTATCCAATTGATAGTATAGAAAATAATTGTTTGAAATGAAGCTGACATATAATGCTGCATATATTTTGTCATCTGCCGGATTTATACGCATTCCGGCTCCATAGAAATAACGGTCTTCGGGAGTACTGTCGTAAATGAGTTCACAAGTACCCTTATCTATATTATATTTATACATGTGTGCTGTCGTAAACCAGGATGCTTGTCCTTGAGATGAGTCTTCATTGTAAATGAAATAAAGAATGTTTTCTTTAGCGCTTGCACATAAAGAACCGGCTGTCCATGCATACCATGTTTGGTTTATGCCTCCTCGTGGCAAGTCGATTTGTTTTGTTTCAAAGGTATATGGGTCTATTCTCAATAAAGCATTTCCTATCCATTCTTCACCGGCCGAACCGTATGGATAATGCAGGTATTCTTCATTCCTATTGGTGTTGAGACCAACCCATACATAACCATCTTTACTTTGAGTCATAGTACTAAAACATCCGGGAATAACCTGTTCTATTTTGTCTGTTTCAGGATTGATTACCAGAATACCTTTATCCTGTTGTATTGCCAGCACATGGTCTTGAGTGCGTATCATCATTCCTATCTGGTTTTCGTATAAGGCTCCTAATCCGGTAGATGGTGATTCATCGCCTGTAATTAGAGGATTTTCACTACCTTCGATAATACCGTTTAACATATAGGTGTTCAAATCTAATATGTAGATGCCATTTGAGGTGCCTATATAGCCTTTATTTTCGTCTACTCCGACAAAGCTTCTTCCATCGGCTATCGATTTCCCGTTCTTTTCTGCTATTATGGGTAAACGATATAATACCTGCATGTTTTTAGCATCCAAGATGACCAGTCTTCCACCTTGTTTTTCTTCTGCATTTTCTCCCGGATCTTGGTTTTGTTTGGAAATAACATACATTTTATTTCCATATATAACTCCGTATTGTGCGGTACAACCTAATGTTTGTATAATGCTCCCATCCATATTGGCAGGATTAGTCTGTACCAAATAATAATCTATAATTCCAGATTCTGGGTGCAAAAAGTTTATGGAGCTATTGTTATGTCCATACCAGTCTTCGTTCAGTACAAATACACCATCCGTATATGTCTGTCCGATGATAGGAGCACTTCCGGAGAGAAAAGCATAAATAAGTAAATTTTTCCATTTCATAAGCGATGAGTTTTATGGGTTGGGTAAAGCAGAAGAATCGTCTATATGCAAGTCTTCGGCTCTGGACAATTCGGTTGATGTTTCTCCTAACCAGCCACATTGTTGGTTTACGCCAGTATATACACGTATGAAGTCTATTCCGGGTAGGTGTACTTTATTCCCGTCGGAATCAACAGCCCAGTCTATATCGAAGCTGATTTTGTCGTTTTTTTCGTTTGGGTGGTTATCCACATATCCCCAATCGTATGTGTATAGAACATAATATGTCCCTTTTCCGCTTTCATCGACGGCATTATCTGCAAGTTTTGTCCCAGTGAATGATATCCGGTCTTGTTGTATCCATTTGGGATAATAGTCTTGTCGGTGATAACTGTTTTTGGCAATGTAACCAGATGTTCCGTCATTGGCTGTCCAAGGAATGTAGGTAGAGTCTGTGATAGGTGTTCCTTTGTCTGGGGTTGCGATATGGTCTGCTGCTGGGCGACTATAAGTGATTGTATAATGATGTTTTGTTTCAGGTTTATTATATTCACTTCCAGCCAACTCGTACCATTTATCGTCAGGGATTCCGTTACCGTTTCGGTCGAATGATACCATAACGATACCTGGCTCAGAACTACCTCCAGATTCAGGGGCATCCGGATTAGGATTAGCTACTGCATAAAAAGCATTTCCTAATATTTTGAAGTCTTTTTCCCCTGGAATATTGACGACAGTGTGGTCAAATCCGAACGTTATATATCCTCCATAACCTCCCAAAGACACTAATACATCGTTTTTCCCGGAAATACTTTCTTCTGCCTTTTGTCTCATGGTTTCTTCTGTGTCTCCCTCTTGATATAAAGGCAATTCGTTGACAAATTGTCCTGGAGCTGGACAATATTCATATACTTTCGAGATGTAGCGACTATAAGCGACACTTTCTTCCCAAACGGTAATATTTATTTTATGGTCAACTGGATTTTGAGAATCAGCAATGTGCAATTTTATCTGAAATTGTCCAGTGGTAGCACTTAGAAAAATATAATCTTGGTCGGTTGAAACAAGAGAGTCATTTCCCTTACTATCTTTCATACTCCATTCATATCGTTCACCTGGGAATTCAGGATGTAGAACCAGAGCTTTCATTCGCTCGATTGCATATACATTATCTATACCAAGGCTTACCATGGGTATGTCTTGTTGGCATGATAGCATCGAAATGAAAGTAAAGAGGATAAAGAGTATATTTTTTTTCATAATCAACGATTTAGAAATACCATATGTGCCGGTATGTCTCCGGCTCTTACACTCCATTTTTTTCGTCCGTTGCGACTATAACAGTGCAATGTTCCGCTCGATACATAATTTTTAGCGTCAGTAACATAAATGTCTCCATTTCTGGGGTCTATTTGTATGCCGTAAGGAATGGTGATATCTTTTTCTGTTCCATCAGTTATAAAGTGATCGGTGATTAGTTCTTTAGTTTTTACATTGATAATTCCGTATGAAACGGTATTTTCTTCAGATTCTTTATTCCATTCTACACTATAGAAATAGAGAGAATCACCATGTATAACCATTTCAGAACAGGGAATATCTAAGGTATCTTTTACCTCCATTTCTTTTGAATTTTTATTTTTTCTATCCAGAACAAAAAGACGAGAAGGTATAGAACTGTAATTTCCTCGAGATGAAACCCACAATTTTCCGTATTTATCTTTTCTGATACGGTGAAGATTTATTGCTACCGGAATTTTTTGGACTTGTTTCATTCCGTACATTTCGACAACAGAAACAGTAAAATCGTAATTCGGAGCCCGGTATCCTCCTGAGTTGGCGACATATATGTATTCACCTAAAATTTCCAGTTCGTCAGGTTGGTAACCGACAGTAACTTTTCCGGTTACTTTCAATGAAGTGGTATCGATTCTATAAACTGCACCTAATTGAGCATTTGGATCCATGGCTACAGGGCCGACATAAGCTGACACATAAGCTTTACCTTGTGCAAAACGAATATATCGACAGTTTGGAATATCAATTTGGCCGATTCGTATCAAGGTGTGAGCATCCATTACTTCTACTTTGTGAGAACAGTTGATGACGGCGTATAACTTACTTCCGTATATTTGTATGTCATTACCGACATCTCCCAGCTCTTTAATGACAGTTGGGTTGCGTTCAGCGTACATATTGCGTACATATAGGGTATTTTTAAAATCGACAAAATCGATAGATGCTTTATTGCTACCCATATTTCCTTCATTGAGTACATACATCCCTATAGGATTGCTGTCGGGATTCATCTCGAAGGGTAGAATATCATATTCAGTTGGTACTACTAACTCGTCTTTTCGACAAGCCGGCAGTAGAATGAGTAGAGTGAAAAATATAAATATTGATATGTGAAAATACTTTTTCATTATCATGCTGTGATTTTATAATTCGACTGATATCCCAAATCGATAATTACGTTTTGGCATCGGGTAATTCAGTATTACATCGTAATCTTGGCTTAAAAGGTTATTTACCTCAACAGAGGCTTTTAAGTGAGTTTTTTTTATTTTAAAAGTTTTTATTAACGATACGTCACTGGTATACCAAGGTTGTGTATAATTGTATCGAATATTTTCCTGCTGGTTATATCTGTGTCCTACATAGATGAAACTGTAGTTCAGATTCCATCCTTTCCAACTGAGCATCGCTATAGCCGAACCACTATGCCAAGGAATATAGGGTATTTGGTCCCGGTAATAATTATCTGCCGGATTGGTTATATCGATAGCTTTCTGATAGGTATATTGTAATTTGGCGGTTAGTTCTATTTTGTAGGGCAAACGGAAAATGGCCATGGTTTGGGCATCAATTCCACGAATATCTACTTCTCCCAAGTTTAGCATTGTCCAACGAAATTGTTGCCCTTTAGGATAGGCTACAATTTTATCTTTGACCCGGTTGTAATATATATCAGCTCCTATTCTAAAAAAAGAGAATGTGTGTTCTTTTCTATCTATATCATATAGAAGACCGAGATTATACTGTTTGGCTGTTTCCGGACGCAGATAGGCATTTCCCATATCGGTATAATACAAGTCGTTGAATGTTGGCATTCGGTAACTGTGTTTATAAAATGCTCGTATTATGAAATCTGCTTTTCGGATGGGTTTATATGATAAAAATATGGCAGGAGTTACTTTTTTCTTATTGGGAGCATTTTCTCTTTCCCGAGCTTCTTCATCTACGATAGTAGCTAAAGCTGCAGCCTGTACTTTTAAACAATTTTTGATGGAAAAAGCTGTTGCCGCGGAAATCCAGTGAGTGTTCCTGAATACTGACGTGTATTCGGAAAGACCATTCCATTGATAGTCATAGGCAACAGATACATCCCAATTGGATAATATACTGTATTTGTTGGCCCAAGATATATAACCTTCTCGCTGTTTGTATATGTTATCGACATGTATTAGTTTGTCGTCATTATTTACGTATCGGGTATAATCAAATGCGTATTTTAGATTTACTTTCGTACTTAATTTAGAGGTAATGTCATATTCAAACATCCCTTGTACGAACGAATTTCTATCCCAAAGTCGTTCTCCGCGCCTCCATACGTTATTGACAATAGCACCGGGAACGCCTCTTTCGGAAGTATAGTGATACATATAAGCTTTCCATCGTCCATTGGGGAAATATCCCTGTAATCCACCTTCGATTCGAACTGCATCTATATCCCCATTTTGACGAGTTGCCGTAGTATCATAAGCCAGTTCACCAGAGGGAGTTACTCTTCTATAGCGAAACTTATATTTACCACTTGCATTTATCCATTCGGCATTGAAACTGGCGCTTAAATTATTGTTTAATTTGTATTCAAATAAGACAGATGGATTAATATAATCGAAGGAACCAGCTTTCAAACCAGCTTTTAGGTTTGCTGTTTTTCCTTCTGCAAATTTGGGACGGCGAGTAGTTATGTAAATAGACCCGGCCGAACCGAATTCGCGTGCCGATTGGAATATTTCACTTTTTTGCCCGTTGTATAAAGATATTTCTTCAATATTTTCCAGTGAATATTTGCCTAAGTCTATTTGTCCGTTTTGTGCATTTCCTAGTTGTATTCCGTTATAGTAGACGCCCATATGATTGGTACCCATACTACGGATATTTACGGTTTTTATACCTCCTACACCTCCATAGTCTTTTAGTTGTATGCCTGAAAAGTAACGTAAAGCATCAGCGATAGATAGACTATTGAGATTTTCTAATTCTTTTCCGGTTAATTTTTGAGAAGGTATGACTTCATTATATCGGTTACCGGTTATAACGACTTCGTTGATGTGTTGTATTGAGTCTAATTTGTTTTGGGCGGAAAGTAGTGATACTTGTATATTTATAGATATACAGTATATTATACTACATATTTTTACGAATGAATTCATCCTGAGGTATGAACTGTTAACATAGTAAAACAATACAATAGCCCAAGAGGGATAAATGCAGTATGGTACGAAAGGATAGATGCCGGATCCTGCCGGAATACTAAACACGAATCAATTTGCTCTTTCCTCGAAAGCTATTGAAAAATATTAGCATGGCAGGTCTTCTGACTTGTTTCCGTTGGTAAACGCCTTCCCGAATTTTTTGATTCAGTGGCTATTGGTACATGCTTACAACGTTTGTATGAAACTTACAGCAGCGGGACTGTTCAGGATTTCCACCTGATTCCCTTTTAATCGATTCCTCTGAATAAAGGTCTCGAACCAATGCGAGGCAAAGGTATGAAGAATAATTAGAAATGCAATTTTTCATACATGAAAAATTGCATTTCTAATTTGTTATATTTCTATTTATGAAATAATTGTCAGTATTTGTTTTTAGAAAGATTTTTATCTTTATGGGTTGAGTTTTATTTCCATTCCTAATGCTACAATTAAGGCTGTTGCCAATATGGAGCATACCAGAAGCAATAGGAGATTTATATATTTGCCTTGGGGCTTTGTATCGGAGGAGGATTGCTTCAGGAAAAAATCTTTCAAAAAAAAGTATAGAGCCGGAATGGTTGCACCAGATAATAAAAAGTCTTCAGGAATATCGAAAGAGTATGTTTTAGAAACTCCAATAAATGACCAATGACATAGAAAGAGCACGATAAACATATTTATTTTACGTGAAAACATCAACATCAATCCTAAAGTGAATACTGCGACAGAACAAGGCATTACTGGAGAAGTCATAGCAGGAAATGACATGCCTCGTGCTAATGAAAATATTGGGTATATAAAAGGCAATATTAATAAAATAATGGACAATAGACGATGTTTGCCTGTACTTTCAAAAGTCGTGTATCCACTTATTGTATCCCATAACCAAATGATGGCCATTATACCCCAATAGAGAACCATAGCTATATTATAACTTCTTTCGGCACAAAATATGTAATAATAAATGAGAGAAATCCATAAATAAGTGGTGGTTAAATATATTTTCATCCCGGTTTTGATTATTCGGGAAGGTTTATATATCAGTAGAAGTGTTAATAATATACCGATAGTTATAAAAATTATCTGGTATATCCAGGTTGCCAAATTATAATTTGCTATTGTATTCCAAAAAATATTCATGAACGTCTTCTTTTTCGTATTACATTATGTCGGGTTAAGGAGAATGCTTTATGAGGCAAAAGGAAAATAGGTAGTGTAGCTCCTACAGCTAACATGAAAATGACTGAAGAAGTTACTATTCCATTAGAAAAGAACATTTCCATATATTTAGCCCTTTCTGCCGGAGTATCCATTGTTTGTAAAAACATTAGTAGAGAGAATACCATATTATAAGCAAATTTCCCGGGAATCATGGGTAATAAAGCAGGTATATAAAGAACAGTCATAGGACAATATATTTTTCCTCCCAACCATAAACTGCCAAATCCGATAATTACTGCTCCAAAAAGAGAAGCTGTCGCAATATCAAATCCTAAGAAAGTCATTAAGCAATAACGACAAGCATGGCCGATAGCTGCAAGGATGGCTATCGAGGGAAAAGCTCGCATAGGAGGGTCTGAGATTGCTCCGAAACCGATACCGGCAAGTGCCGCAAAAAAAGCATCTGAAAGTATATCTATAGCTATCATATCAAACTATCTTTAACTAATAATAAAGTAAACGAAAGCCCTATGGCAATACATACGACTAGGAGTAAAGCATCTATCAGGCGGGCACAACCAGTAAGAATATATCCTTCTACAATATCGATGACTCCATTAATAAGTGGGACACCAGGAATCAAATATAAGACACTGGTAGCTAAAGCTATTTCTGATGTTGTATTGAAAATCAGGGCGATAGAAGAGCATAGAGATGCTACAAAGGCTGACACGATGAAGATTATATAGTGGTTATATTTTTGTATCTGCATTTGTTGTTTCAGAAATAATCCTGTAATTGTTGCTGAAAACACGATACCCATGGAGCACCAGTCTCCGCCGAAAAGTTTACAAAATGAAGCATTGGCGAATCCCGCAAGGATAAGAACAAATAAAGGGTTCATCCGCGGGGCGGAGACAATTTCGTTATAGCGTTTCTTCAATTCAACCAAAGAAAGACGTTCATCATGGGCTTCCCAACTTAAAGCGCTTAATTCCGAGTTTCGTTCGAAACTGATAGGGTAAGCAGGTATATCGATGACTTCACTATAAGCTTCTTTCGTTTCTTCGTCATAAATAGTTAGAATAATGTTTTTTTGAAATACACTTATTTTTACAACTAAATCGAACGATTCGCCTATTCTTTTGGCACTACGTACTACACGGGATGTATGTACTCCATTTCCCATCATGTAAGCCGAATATTCGGCTATGAATTTGGCAACTTCTACCAAAGACTCATTAGCATTCATCTATATGAATTTTTGTTTCGTAATATTTTATTTAGCTTGTTTTAGTATTGGGATTATTCGGAAAACGACTGCAAAAGTATAAAATGTTTTTTAATAAAATTACTTGTTGATTATAATTAGCTGTAATTTTAATAGTAAATATTTCATTGTACATTTATTTTCAATCGTTTATAAGTCGTAGATTTATTTAGCATAATGGGTTTGATATTTATGGTACGTTTATTATTATCTGTCTACAATTAAAATGACGTTAAAAAGTCATGTACTATGAAGTAATTAACGTTTGACTGGTGAAGATAAAACAAAAGAGTGGTTATCTTTGTAATAAGAATAAAAAATGAGTCGATATGAAAACGATAAAAGATATTTTGCTTGGACGTACTTCTGTACGGCGTTATACACGAGACAAATTGAGTCAGGAAGAGTTGGAGTTTATTTATAAAGCTATTCAAAATACACCGACGAGCTATAATGGACAGCAGTTTTCTGTTATCTCTGTAACTGACCAGGATGAAAAAGTGTTATTATATGAGATAACTGGACAGAAGCAAATTAAGACTTGTGCTGCATTTTTGGTATTTTGTGCTGATTACAATAAAATAAGGGTAGCTGCCGATGCTATAGAATGTCCGTTCCCTGCTTTCCCTGATACAATGGATGGTATTATGGTTGGGGTTATTGATGCTGCCTTGGCTATGCAGACTGCTTACATATCAGCTATGTCGATAGGGTTAGGAGGATGTTGTATTGGTTATACTCGGACTTGCGATCCGGAGCGTATTGCAGAAGTACTACAGTTGCCGAAAGGCGTGTTTGTCGTTTGTGGATTGGCAATAGGATATCCTGCTGAATCTCCTGATTTGAAGCCTAAGCAACCGCTACCGTTGGTAATACATCAGAATCATTATAGGGATAATGATATGCGAGATGATTTATTGACTTATGATAAGACTATATCTACGTATAATCGTAATCGTAGTGGGGTAACGACAGATAATGACTGGATATCTCACATTGTAGGTTATTATAATGATGGCATGAAATATGATATTGAAGGTTATCTTAAGCATCAGGGATTTGAAATGAGAAAATAGTTTTCTTAATTTATTATTTGTTTGTTTTTTTGTTTTTGATTGGTTGGATAGTACGTCAGAAAAAAGAGATAAAATTTCAATTTGAAAGGAATTTTTTTAATATGCCTGTTGTATATTTAGTGATATTTTTTACTTTTATTCTTATTATTAAAAGTTCTCTAAAAAGAAAATTATTTGTATTTGGAAAATAAAAAAAGTTTTCCATTTTTAAAATTAAAAAATTGGTTATCAGTATTATAAATATATTTTAACATCAAAAAGTTTTCTAAAATAGAAATTTTATTGTGTAATAAAGAATAATTTTTTTTACCTTTACAACAGTTTTAGAACAAGAAAA
>OIFE01001080.1_pt1 | contig 15116 bp, 10 predicted proteins | sample 1581921 | NCBI WGS metagenome assembly OIFE01 (sample SAMN04414075, study PRJEB24778) | human gut metagenome | material: faecal | host: Homo sapiens | reverse complement strand
CGGCACAGGGATGGCCGTGGTCTGCTTTGCGGCGGCGTGGCCGCTGGGCCTCGGCGAAGAGCTGCGGGCCGTGGCGGCAGGGGAGAGGCGGCATAAGAAAAATATCCAAAAAGTGAAATAGCTGGACACGAGGGAGAGAATCGAGTATAATACTAAAGATATTATGGGGTGATAGGCCCTTGAAATGAAAAACGGCAGCTGACATCTTCGGATGCCGGCCCCCGATGCAAAAGAGGATATGCTGTGAAGGAAAAGAAAACAAATCTGCTGCAGGTACTGGCCCGCCGGGCTCTGCTGGTGGCGCTGGACGGAGCCATCGTAGCCTTCAGCTTTTATTTCGCCCTGCTGCTGCGCGCAGACGGTGCTGTCGAGGCCTCCTGGTGGCCCCACAACCGCGCCCTGCTCTACGAGAATCTGCCCTGGATCGTGGCAGTCTACCTGCTCAGCTTTCTGGCCGGGCGGCTCTACACCATCCTTTGGAAGTACGCCGGGGAGCGTGACCTCATCCGTCTGGCCGGGATGATCGCCGTCCCGACGGGCATCGTCTATCTGGTCAACCGCTGCTTCATCCACGGTGTGCTCTTCAACTCGGCCAACGCCATGGCGGCGGTGCTCATTTTCCTGTTCATCGGCGGGAGCCGTCTGGCCTGGCGGCTCTTCCTGAACCACCCGCTGGGCGAGCGTCTGCGCGGCAACACCAGCAAGGACCCCAACCGCCCTGTCATGATCGTGGGTGCGGGCGAGGCCGGTGCGTGGGCCATCAATGTCTGCAAGACCAACACCAGCTACGGCCATGTCATCGTAGCCGTGGATGATGACCCCAACAAGCTGGGCCAGACCATCCATGGTGTCCCGGTGCGCGGCACACTGGAAGAAATTCCCGACCTGTGTACCCGCTACAACATCCATACCATCATCGTGGCGATCCCGACCCTGAAGGGAAACCGCCTGAACCATGTCATCGACCTCTGCGTCTCCACCCACTGCGCCGTGCAGATGCTCAGCGACCCCCAGCTGGTGGGTGCAAGCACACCTCAGCAGGGCGCGTTCCGTGAGCTGAACACCGCCGATTTCCTCTCCCGTGAGGAAGTCACACTGGACACGGAGAAAATTTCCGGCTACCTTACCGGCAAGACCGTTCTGGTGACGGGCGGCGGCGGCAGCATCGGCAGCGAGCTCTGCCGTCAGGTCATGCGCTTCAAGCCTGCAAAACTGCTTATCTTCGATATTTATGAGAACTGTGCCTATGAACTGCTGATGGAACTGCAGCAGAAGTATGGCCGTGATGTGCCGGTCACGGTGCTGGTCGGCTCCATCCGGGACAAGGCCCGTCTGGACGAGGTATTTGAGACGTACCACCCGACGGTGGTGTTCCATGCCGCCGCCCACAAGCACGTCCCGCTGATGGAGATCAGCCCCGCCGAGGCCGTCAAGAACAATGTCTTTGGCACCAAGAATCTGCTCACCAGTGCCAGCGAACACGGCGTGGAGCGGCTGGTGCAGCTCTCCACCGATAAGGCCGTCAACCCCACCAGCGTCATGGGCTGCACCAAGCGCCTGTGTGAGATGCTCATCCAGACCTTCGCGGGCAACACCGACATGAAGTGCGTCGCCGTCCGCTTCGGCAATGTGCTGGGCAGCCACGGCAGCGTCATCCCGCTGTTTGAGGCGCAGATCAAAAAGGGCGGCCCCGTCACCCTCACCGATGCCAACATCGAGCGCTACTTTATGACCATCCCGGAGGCGGCACAGCTGGTGCTGCAGGCCGGTGCGCTGGCCGAGAGCGGCAGCATCTATGTGCTGGACATGGGCGAGCCGGTCAAGATCATGGACCTTGCAAAACAGCTCATCCGCTTCTACGGCTATGAGCCGGGCGTGAACATGGATATTAAGATCGTGGGTCTGCGCCCCGGCGAAAAACTCTACGAAGAGCTGATGATGGACGAGGAGCAGGACAAGATGCGCCGCACCGTCCACAATAAGATCTTCGTGGCTCCGCCCCGGAACATCGACCTGGGCGAGTTCTACCAGCAGCTCCAGAAGCTGGCCGTCGCCGCCGAACATAACGACGACAGCGTGGTGGAGCAGTTGGCCCAAATGGTGCCTACCTTTACCCCCACCCGCGAGAACCTCAAGCTGTAAAACCGCTGGCTGCACGGCACCTTTGCTGTGTAAAAATATATGAGAGGGATGTACAATCATGGAAAAGAAACCGTTTTTGACTGAGTCGATGGCTCAGGACATCATTCAGGACGTACCCACCCCCTTCCACGTCTATGACGAGAAGGGCATTCGTGAGAACGCCCGCCGCATCAACAAGGCATTCAGCTGGAACAAGGGCTTCCGCGAGTATTTTGCGGTCAAGGCTCTGCCGAACCCCGTCATCCTCCAGATCCTGAAGGAAGAGGGCTGCGGCGTGGACTGCTCCTCTCTGACTGAGCTGATGCTCAGCGAAGTGTGCGGCTTCAGCGGCAGCGACATCATGTTTTCCTCCAACCAGACCCCTGTGGAGGACATGAAGAAGGCTTACGAGCTGGGCGCTTATATCAACCTCGACGACGCCACGATGGTGGACTTCCTCGACCGGGTGGCCGGTGTGCCGGAGAACATCTTCTGCCGCTACAATCCGGGCGGCACCTTCCAGCTGGGCGAGAGCAAAGAGGGCTTCCAGGTCATGGACAAGCCCGGCGACGCCAAGTACGGCATGACCGAGGAGCAGATGATCGACAGCTACAAGAAGCTGGCCGCAAAGGGCGCCAAAAACTTCGGCATCCACGCCTTCCTCGCCTCCAATACCATTTCCGACGCCTATTATCCTGAGCTGGCAGGCATCCTCTTCCAGCTGGCTGTCCGCGTCCAGAAGGCCACCGGCGTGCATATCGCCTACATCAACCTGTCCGGCGGCGTCGGCATCCCGTACCGCCCCGAGCAGACGGAAAACGACATCATGGCCATCGGCGAGGGCGTCCGCAAGAAGTTTGAAGAGATTCTGGTCCCCGCCGGCATGGGCGATGTCTCCATCTTCACCGAGATGGGCCGCTTCACCACCGGCCCCTACGGCGCTCTGGTAGCTACTGCCATCCACGAGAAGCACATCTATAAGGAATACATCGGTCTGGATGCCTGCGCGGCCAACCTGATGCGCCCCGCCATGTACGGCGCTTACCACCACATCACCGTGCTGGGCAAGGAAGACGCACCCCACGACCACAAGTATGATGTGGTCGGCGGTCTGTGCGAGAACAACGACAAGTTTGCCATCGACCGTATGCTGCCCAAAATCGACATCGGCGACATCGTGTATATCCACGACACCGGTGCGCACGGCTCTGCCATGGGCTACAACTACAACGGCAAGCTGCGCAGCGCCGAGGTCCTGCTCTGCGAGGACGGCTCTCACCGCCTCATCCGCCGTGCCGAGACTCCCCGCGACTACTTTGCAACGCTGGACTTCCTGCCCTTCATGAAGCCGCTGCTGGGCGAGTACAACGACGACTGAGCACGCTTCTGACTCCATCACACCAGAATAAAGCGAGGAACGACGCAGATGTTTTTTGGATTCCAACTCACCTGTGGCCTGATGCTGGTCTTTTACGGCTATTCGGTCATGAAAAATCCACGGGTCTGGGGCGACCAGGGCCGTCAGGCCGTTAAGGCCGAAAATTTCCCCGAGTACTGCCGCCAGAACGGCCTGTTTTTCCTGAAAGCTGGCTTCATCATGGCGCTCATTGGTGCGCTGGACGCGCTGGTAACGCTTTCGGGTCTGCTGTACGTCCTGCTGTACCTGTTCGGGCTGACGTTTGCGTTCTACCCGCTGACCCGCTGGTGCAAGGAGAACGAGGGCTTTTCGTGGCCCTGGCCCCGCGTCGAGAGCGAGAAAAAGCGCATCAAGAAACTGCGCCGGCAGCAGGAGGCCGAAAAGGCGGAACGAGAAGAAAAGTAAATAGCAAAAAATAAGAGGTCGCTGTAAAAGCAACCTCTCAGTCTCACTTCGTTCGACAGTTTCCCTACCGAGGGGAGCCTCTGGCGAAGAGATTGGGCTTTCTGCCATGCCAAAGCCTCCCCCTCGATAGGGGAGGCGGCACGGTGAAGCCGTGACGGAGAGGTTGAACATAGCGGCCTCTTTTTGTTTTCTTAAATCAAGCCCTTTTCCAGACAATAGTGATAAATGCCATCCTCTGCACAGGTGCCGCAGACCTCGCTGGCGATGGCTTTCAAATCGGAAGAGGCGTTGCCCATGGCCACGCTGTGACCGACAGCCTGAAACATTTCTATATCGTTGTTCCCATCGCCGAAGGCCATCGCGTCTTCCTTTGTCAGGCCGTAGTGGGCCAGTACCTTCCGGATGCCTGCGCCCTTGCCGCCCGAGGTGGGGATGATGTCCACCGCCCTGTCCCACCAGGCGGCGATTTTTGCACCGCTCGTGCCTTTGAGGATGGCGGGCCAGTCGCTTTCGCGGCAGCCCATCAGCAGCTGGAAAACTTCACCTCGGGAGACTTCATCGAACTTATCGGAAATGACCGGCGCTCGTCCGCCGATGGCGTAATATGCCGTCAGATCGTCATCCGTCCCGTTGGAGAGCAGCTGCGTCCGTCCTGCAACCGACACCGGACGACCAAGCGCTGCGGCGTTTTGGATCAGCGTCTGCACATCCTGCGGCGGGATGGGACTGACAAAAATATCTCCGCGACGGTCGTAGCAGTAGGAGCCGTTGTAGGTAAGAAAGACGTCGAACTCCACGCCGTCGAATTTCGGCACAATGAGCGGAGAACGCCCGGTGGCGACGGCCAGCAGGATGCCGTTTTGCTGTAAGCGGCGCAGAGCGTCCAGTGTCTGCTCAGTAATACGCTTTTTCTCCATGTCGATGAGGGTGCCGTCGATGTCAAAAAAGATGATGCGGGGTTTGTGCATGGTGCTGTACCTCCAATGTAAAAAGAGGGGAGAGACTTACCTGCGGGTCTTGCGGTCAGGATACATCAGAACGCCTCCTTATAGTGCGTCGATGTCGGCCTGTAGTTTCTCGTAGAATTTCCCCAGATGGAGACCGTCGATGAAGCGGTGATTGACCTCCACCGACATCCCCAATTTCTTGCGGCCATTTTCCTCGCCATATCTGCCCCATGTGATGCGGGGGATGTTGTCGTCCCGGTCAAAATCCCGCTCGTTGGTGCAGCCGGTCAAATCAAACCACGGTGTGCAGGAGATATAGATGAGGTTGTCGTTCTCTTCGTCCTGGTCAAGAAGGGTCTTCTGGGCAGCGCTTCTCGCCTGTGCGGAGGCACAGAACTCCGCAATGCCACCGACTTTTGGCAGGGTGACGATGTGAAACTGCTCACTGCCGGGTTTCAGGTCGGTCAGGCTGGGAATGCGCTCATCCAGCAGCCACACCTCGCCGTCCCGGATAGCGTAGCGGAAATTCTTCACGCTGTTCACGGCGTCCGTCACGAGATACCCCATCGCGTAATAAAACGACAAATGCCGCTCCTTGACATAGCGGTAAAGGTTTGTTACATCCACCCGGAAGGTGACGCTGTAAAAAGGGTGGGAAACAGCGGAGAAAAACTCGAACAATTCAGCCCGCTCCCAGTGGGTCCTATCGACTTTTTCCATCTTACTTCTCCTCGGCGGGGGCCTGCTTATTTTTATCCAGCGTGTCGAACTGCTTTACGATCTGCGGGTCTTTCAGTTTGATGACCTTGCCGGAGAGGTAGTGGAGGGTATTTTCCTCGGGAATGTCGAGGAAGCTGATGCGGACGGCGCAGAGGACCTGGGTCTTGGTGCCGGTGCGCTCATTCATCTTGCGGTTGCCGTACTTGATGTCGCCCAGCACCGGCTTGCCCAGATAGGCCAGATGGGCGCGTATCTGGTGAGTGCGGCCGGTGATGAGGCCGATGCGGCAGAGGGCGAAGGGGCCAGCCGTCCGTAGCACGTCTACATCGGTGATGATCTGCTTGCGGCGCTCGTCCTGGGACTGGTGGGCGTGGATGCTCACCTTATTGTTCTTCTCGTCGTGCTCCCACCATGCAGTGAAGCGCCCGCTCTGGGGGATGCCCACCGTGATGGTGTAGTATTCCTTCTTGAGCAGGTCGGTGCGGATGATCTCGTTCATGTCCCGGAGGGCGGCGTAGCTCTTGGCCGCGATGACGAGGCCCTCAGTGCCGCGGTCAAGGCGGTTGCAGATGCCGGGCTTGAAGCGGTTCTCGCCCTGGGGGTCGTACTCGCCCTTCTGGGCCAGATACTGGGTGAAGGCGTCCACAAGGTTTGCGTCGCCGGTGCGGTCGCTGTGGCAGAGCAGGTGGGTGGGCTTATAGAGGACGGCAATGTTCTCATCCTCGTAGATGACCGTCACCTTGGGCTGGTTCTGCTGCTTTTTGGGGGCGGGCTTGTGGGCCGGCTTTGTGCCCTCAGGCGGGAAAAATTCGTCGTTGATGTAGAGCTCGATGAGGTCGCCGGCCTTGATGCGGTCTTCGGGTACACCCTTTTTGCCGTTGACTTTGATGCGTTTGTTGCGGAAGCTCTTGTATAAAAGGCTGGTAGGGAAGTCGCGGGTCACGCTCTGGACAAAGCGGGAGAGGCGGACGCCCTCGTCGTTGGCGGTGGCAGTGTATTGTTTCATAAAAGTATATCCTTTTTGCTTTTCTGGAAAGATTCTGCTTGCCTTTTTGCCAAAGGCTCCCCTACAAGGGGAGCTGGCGAGGAGCTTGCGACGAGACTGAGAGGTTGTACGAAGGATGGCTTTGCCGTAGGAATGAAACCTCTCCGTCATTGCTTCGCAATGCCACCTCCCCTATCGAGGGGAGGCTCTGGCGTACCGAAAAGTGTTCTTTCTACTTTATAATAATCTACTCTCCCCATGAAGTCAACGCAGAATATTTTCTGTCGGCTCTTGTCTTTTGCCGAAAATGGGGTACTATAAAAGAAACGACTACAAACAAAGGAGCGCAGCTATGGCAGGACAGAACATAAGCCACGAGGGCCACCGGCAGCGGATGCGCGCCCGGGTGGAGCAGTACGGGCTGGAAAGCCTCGCACCCCACGAGGCACTGGAATATCTGCTCTACATCACCAACGCCCGCCGGGATACCAACGGCATCGCCCACGCGCTGCTGGAGCGGTTCGGCAGCTTTGCCGGTGTGCTGGAAGCCAGTGAAGAAGAACTCTGCCGTGTGCCGGGCGTCGGCCCGGCCAGCGCCCGGATGCTGCATCTCCTGCCCGAGGTGAGCCGGTACTACGAGCACAGCCGCACCAGCACCGAAGGTGCATTGACGACTACTGAGCGGCTGGCGGCTTACCTGAAACCCCGCTTCGCCGGGGCAAAACAGGAGAAAGCCCTGCTCCTTTCGCTGGACAGCCGCAGCCGGGTAAAAAGCGTATACTGGCTCAAGGAGGGGAACAGCCGGATGGTGAGCCTCGAGGTGAAGGACGTCGTCTCGGCGGCGCTCCGGGGCGGGACGGAAAGCGTCGTGCTCTGCCACAACCACCCCAACGGTGTGCCGCTGCCCTCCCGCGAAGACCTCGCCGCCACCGAGAACATCGTCCGTGCGCTGGGGCTGGTCAAGATACGCCTGCGCGACCACATCATCCTCGCCGAAAACGACTACTTCTCCATGCGGGAATCCAACCGCCTGCCTTTCTACGACTTCGAGACCGGCGCAATGTTACGCCCATATGGAAGAGAATGATTTACATTATAAAATAATTGTGGTATAATGGCTGCGAGAGATACAACTAATCGTAGTTTTGAAAAGGAGGGCTTTTTGTGGCAGAGGAAAAATTCCATCTGGTGTCGTCCTACGCCCCCACGGGCGACCAGCCGCAGGCCATCGCACAGCTGGTAGAGGGGGTAGAGCGGGGCGACCGCTGCCAGACCCTGTTGGGCGTCACCGGCAGCGGCAAGACCTTCACGATGGCGAACGTCATCGCCCAGTGCAACCGCCCGACGCTGGTGCTGGCCCACAACAAGACGCTGGCCGCCCAGCTCTGCACCGAGTTCCGCTCGTTTTTCCCGGACAACGCCGTGGAATATTTCGTCTCCTACTACGACTACTACCAGCCGGAGGCCTATATCCCCAGCACCGATACCTATATCGAAAAGGACAGCGCTATCAACGACGAGATAGACCGCCTGCGCCACTCGGCCACGGCGGCGCTCTCGGAGCGGCGGGACGTCATCATCGTCGCGTCGGTGTCCTGCATCTACTCGCTGGGCGACCCCATCGACTATCGCAGCATGGTCATCAGCCTGCGGCCCGGGATGCAGATGGAGCGGGACGAGCTGTGCGAAAAGCTGGTGACGCTGCAATATGAGCGCAACGATGTCAATTTCATCCGCAATAAGTTCCGCGTCCACGGCGACATCGTGGACATCTATCTGGCTTATATGAGCGAGCTGGCCATCCGGGTGGAGTTCTTCGGCGACGAGATCGACCGCATCACCGAGTTCAACCCCCTCACGGGTGCAAAGCAGAACGTGGTCAAGCACGTTGCCATCTTCCCGGCCAGCCACTACATCGTCAGCGCCGACAAAAAGGCTGCCGCCATTGAAAAGATTCGCGCCGAGTGCGACGCGCAGGTGAAGCAGTTCACCTCGGAAGGTAAACTCATCGAGGCCCAGCGCATCCAGCAGCGGACGAACTACGACATTGAGATGCTGACGGAAGTGGGTATCTGCAAGGGCATCGAGAACTATTCTGCCGTTCTGTCGGGCCGTGCGCCGGGCAGTATGCCCACGACTCTGCTTGACTATTTCCCGGACGACTTCCTGCTCTTCGTAGACGAGAGCCATGTCACCCTGCCGCAGGTGCGGGCCATGTACGGTGGCGACTACGCCCGCAAAAAGACGCTGGTGGAGTACGGTTTCCGCCTGCCGTCGGCCTTCGATAACCGCCCCCTCAAGTTCGAGGAAGTGGAATCCAAGCTCAACCAGATGATATTTGTCTCGGCCACCCCCGGCGAGTACGAGCGGAAGAACAGCACCCAGGTGGCCCAGCAGGTCATCCGGCCCACTGGTCTGCTGGATCCGCTCATCTCGGTGCGCCCCGTAGAGGGGCAGGTGACTGACCTTCTGGGCGAGATAAACGCTCGCATCGAGCGGCATGAGCGCGTCCTGGTCACGACGCTGACCAAGAAAATGGCTGAAGATCTGACGGATTACTTTACCGAACAGGGGATAAAGGTCAAGTATATGCACCACGAGGTGGACACCTTCGAGCGGATGGAGATCATCAAAGACCTCCGCCTCGGCACCATCGACGTGGTGGTGGGCATCAACCTGCTGCGTGAGGGCCTCGACCTGCCCGAAGTCAGCCTTGTGGCCATCCTCGACGCCGACAAAGAGGGCTTCCTCCGCAGCGAGACGAGCCTGATTCAGACCATCGGCCGCGCCGCCCGCAACGCGGAAGGTCTGGTCATCATGTACGCCGACGAGGTGACGGACAGCATGGACCGCGCCATCACCGAGACAGAGCGCCGCCGCGCCATCCAGATGGCCTACAACGCTGAGCACGGCATCGTCCCGAAGACCATCGTCAAGGCCATCCCGGATTCGATTGAAATCAGCGACAAGGCTGAGAATGCCAGGATGAATACCCGGCGGATGGGCAAGCTCGAGCGCGAAGCCGCCATTGACCGCCTGACCCGGGAGATGAAGGAAGCCGCCAAGCTGCTGGAGTTTGAGCATGCGGCCTTCCTGCGCGACCAGATCGACCGCCTGCGCCGGGGCGAGAACCCCACCGTGGATTCCTCGGCAGAGACGGAGCGGAAGCAGAACCATGCACAGACACAGAGAAGAGGGAGAAAGTACCTTGGCAAACGATAAAATAGTCATCAAGGGTGCGCGGGAGCACAACCTGAAAAACGTGAATCTGACCCTCCCGCGTGAAAAATTCATCGTTATGACCGGTCTGTCCGGCTCGGGCAAGTCGAGCCTTGCCTTCGACACCATCTACGCCGACGGCCAGCGCCGCTATGTCGAGAGCCTGTCCAGCTACGCCCGGATGTTCCTTGGCCGGATGGACAAGCCTGATGTGGACGAGATCACCGGCCTGTCTCCGGCCATTTCCATCGACCAGAAGACCACCAGCCACAACCCCCGCTCCACCGTGGGTACCGTGACGGAAATTTACGATTATCTGCGCCTTTTGTACGCCCGCGTGGGCGTGCCGCACTGCCCGGTGTGTGGGCGGGTCATCAGCCAGCAGAGCGTGGATGAGATGGTGGACGCTGTGCTCAAGCTGGAAGAGGGGACGAAGTTCCAGGTCCTCGCGCCTGTCGTCCGCCAGCGCAAAGGCACCCAGCAGAAAGAGCTGGACGCCGCCCGCCGCGCCGGTTACGCCCGCGTAAAAATCGACGGTAACATGTACGACCTCGACGAGGAGATCGCGCTGGAAAAGAACATCAAGCACACCGTGGAGATCGTCGTTGACCGTCTTGCCATGCGCAAGGGCATCCGCGGCCGTCTGGCTGACTCGCTGGAAACGGCCCTTGCTCTCACCAACGGCGTGGCTGAGGTGGATGTCATCGGCGGCGAGTGCATGACCTTCAGCCAGAATTTCGCCTGCCCTGAGCACGGCATTTCCATCAGCGATTTGTCACCCCGGCTCTTCTCTTTCAATAACCCTCTGGGTGCCTGCGAGAAGTGTACCGGCCTCGGCACCTTCATGCGGGTGGACGAAGAGCGCATCCTGCCCAACCGGGACCTCTCGATTCGGGAGGGGGCTGTCAAGGCCAGCGGCTGGTACTACGCCGAAGGCTCTGTAGCCGAGATGTATTATCTGGGTCTGGGCAAAAAGTACGGCTTTACGCTGGATACGCCCATCAAAGAAATGAGCACTGAAGCCGTCAACGCCCTGCTCTACGGCACCAACGGAGAAAAGATCGAGATGCACCGCACGAATGAGTTCGGCAGCGGCGTCTATTATAATACCTTTGAGGGCATCGTCGAGAACCTCGAGCGCCGCTTCCGCGAGACGAACAGCGAGTGGATGAAGGAGGAGATCGGCAGCTTCATGTCGGGCGTCGAGTGTCCCGACTGCCATGGAAAGCGCCTGAAACCGGTGGTGCTGGCTGTGACCATCGGCGGCAAAAACATCAGCGATTTCTGCGAAATGTCGATTCGGGACGAGCTGAAATTCATCGCCGACAATGAGCCGAACCTGACCGAAAAGCAGAAGCAGATCGGCGGCCAGATCATGAAGGAGATCAAGAACCGCCTGCAGTTTTTGCAGAGCGTGGGCCTCGATTATCTCACACTGGCCCGGTCGGCAGGCACCCTGTCCGGCGGCGAGAGCCAGCGCATCCGCCTGACCACCCAAATCGGAAGCGCTCTGTCGGGTGTGCTGTACGTGCTGGATGAGCCGTCCATCGGCCTGCACCAGCGCGACAACGATAAACTCATCGCAACGCTGAAAAATCTCCGCGACCTCGGCAATACGGTCATCGTGGTCGAGCACGACGAGGATACCATGCGCAGCGCCGATTATATCGTGGACGTCGGCCCGGGCGCGGGCGTCCACGGCGGCGAGATCGTGGCCGCAGGCTCCGTCAAGGACATCTGCAAGGCCAAGCGCAGCATCACCGGCGACTATCTGTCGGGCCGCAAGCGCATCGAGGTGCCGCAGACCCGCCGCCCCGGCAATGGCAATTTCCTCACGGTGAAGGGTGCGCGCGAAAACAATCTGCGCAACATCGACGTAAAATTTCCGCTGGGCGAGTTCGTCTGCGTGACGGGCATCTCCGGCTCGGGCAAGTCGAGCCTCATCAACGAGATCTTGTATAAGACCCTCGCCTGTGAGCTGAACGGCGCCCGCTCCCGCGCTGGCAAGTGCGATGGGGTAGAGGGCCTCGAGTTCGTGGATAAGGTCATCGGCATCGACCAGCAGCCCATCGGCCGCACGCCCCGCTCCAACCCTGCCACCTATACCGGCGTGTTCAACGACATCCGCACCGTCTTCTCCCAGACGCAGGACGCCAAAATGCGGGGCTACGGCCCGGGACGGTTCAGCTTCAACGTCCGGGGCGGCCGCTGCGAGGCCTGCGAGGGCAACGGCATCCTCCAAATCGAGATGCACTTCCTGCCGGACGTCTACGTCCCCTGCGAGGTCTGCAAGGGCGCACGCTACAACTGCGAAACGCTGGAAGTCAAGTATAAGGAAAAGACCATCTCTGACGTGCTGAACATGACCGTGGAAGAGGCGGTCGTCTTCTTCGCCAACCAGCCGAAGATCGCCCGCAAGCTGCAGACGCTGTTGGACGTGGGCCTGGGGTATGTCACGCTGGGACAGAGCGCCACGACCCTTTCGGGCGGCGAGGCGCAGCGTGTCAAGCTGGCCAACGAGCTGGCCCGCCGCAGCACGGGTAAGACCGTGTATATCCTCGACGAGCCGACTACCGGCCTCCACATGGCTGATGTCCACCGCCTCATCGAGGTACTGCAGAAGCTGGTGGATGCAGGCAACACCGTCATCGTCATCGAACACAACCTCGACCTCATCAAGTGCGCCGACCACATCATCGACCTCGGCCCCGAGGGCGGCAGTGCCGGCGGCCTCATCGTCGCCGAGGGTACGCCGGAGCAGGTGGCCGAGGTGCCGGGCAGCTTTACCGGCCAATACCTCAAGCCCCTGCTGGAAAAGGACGCGAAACTCCGCGCAGAGGGCAAATAAAGCAGTATAAAACAGAGCCGCAGTCTTACAAAAGACTGCGGCTCTGTTGTTTGCAAAAGTTCCAGATATAACAAAAAGCTCTTCAGTCTCTTGACTGAAGAGCTCTGGTCCAGCAGAGCTGGACAAATCCGAACTTTTTCCTTCTACCCCATCAACCGTCAAAGCGTCCTCAAACCGGACGGTTTGGGTGCCATCCTTGTAGTTGAACGTGATCAGCATCCGGTCATCGTACAGAAAAATGGCATTTACAAAAATTTCGATCAGCGCTTTCCGCTGCTTTTTCTGCGAAATATCGAACTTTCTAAATTTCATCAGCCAGAACCGGATGAAATCCTCATTGAAGCTGGGCTTCTTCAACTTTTCGTCTGCAATTTTTGCAGTCAGCTCATCTTTCTGGATTTCCAGCGCTTCCAGCCGCTCTTTCGTTGTCCGTGTGTACAAGCCGTCCTCGATAGCCTTCATCAGGTTGTCCAGCTTTTTGTTGACCTCTCGCAGTTGCTTTTCCAGCAGCGGAATCGTAGTGTTTTCCTGATTCTGCACATCCATGACCAGTTGAACGATCTTGTCGATCACCGCATCGTCCTGAATCAGCTTCATGGTCTCCCGAACAACCAGATCTTCCAGCCAGTCCTTCTGCACGGTCTTTTTGTTGCAGCCCTTACGCCGCTTGACGTTGGCGCATTTATAATAATAGTAGGTTCGTCCGGTGGCACTGGTTCCGCTTTCGCCAAACATCAGCGCACCGCACTTGCCGCAGAACAGCTTGGTGGTCAGCAGATATTCCTCGTCTGCCTTGCCACAGGCAGGGGCACGCTTGTTCTTATCCAGACGCTTCTGCACCCGGTCAAACAGGTCTTTCGGAACAATAACCGGAATTGCATCCGGCACAACGATATCCCGGAAAGACAATTCGCCAATGTACCGACGGTTCTTCAGCATGGTATTCACGCTGCTGTGGGTCATTTTGCCGCCCAGCATATTGCGGACACCCTTGTCGTTGAGAAAGTTTACGATCTCCACCATCTTATCGCCGTTGTCATACCGCTGAAATGCTTCCAACACCAGCGGAGCGGTCAGCGGGTCAAGATGATAAAACTTGTCCTCGTCGATTTTATAGCCGATAGTTCCCGTACCGCCGGTACACTTCCCTTTCAGAGCGTTCTCGGTCTGACCACGGATCACCTTTTCGGACAACTCAGCGGAATAGTATTCCGCCATACCTTCCAACAGTGTTTCCACCAGAATGCCCTGTGAGCCCTCGGCAATGGGTTCCATAACAGAAATCAGATGGACGCCGTTCTTTTTCAGGATCATCTTGTAGTTTGCACTATCAAAACGATTCCGTGCAAAGCGGTCAAATTTCCAGACAAGAACAACATCAAACAGCTTCTTGCCGCTGTCTTTGATCATCTGCTGGAACTCCGGGCGATTGTCCGTTTTGGCAGAGAATGCACGGTCAATGTAGTGCTTGATGACCGTGATGCCGTTCTTTTCCGCATAGGCAGTACACTCACGAATCTGCCCTTCGATGGATTCTTCACGCTGGTTGTCGGAGGAGTAGCGAGCATAGATAACAGCAGTCACAGATTCACCTCCCTTTTAACGTGCCGCCTGATAGCTTTTCGCATACTTGTAGATTTGTCGTGCGCAGTCGAGGCTCATTTTGCTGGAATCATTGTGCTTGAGCCACGCATTCACATTGCCGGGATTCAGCTTCAGGTCTGCATAAATGCGATAATTCGTCAGATGCTTCTTCTGCTGAATCTCTACCACCCTGCGGTGAATCAGCTCTTTTGTGTCATTATCTGCGAGAGCGGCATCTCGGACGGAGCAATAGCTTCGCCAAACCTTCAAATAGCCTTCCGGCAATTCCAACGACTGGTTTTCCAGAAGCAGCAGCGTTTGCGCCAGCGAATAGCGATTGGAAAGTTGCTCATACTCCGCAGCAACAGCCCTGTTTACGGTATAGCGGAGCAACAAATCCACTTTATCAAAGGCCAGCGCATGGAGATACAGCGGCTCTTTCAGGCGGGGGTTATCCTGTAAACAGTCCGCTAATTTGTGAATGCTGGCGGTTTGAACGCCGGAAAGCTCTGTCACATACTGCTTCAAGAAACCCTCAAATGTCAGCTTTCTCACGGTCTCCACCTCTCCACATACTCCTGATAACGGATATAAAAATCTCGATACCGCCAGTCGTTCAAAATGCTGGCTCTCAGCTCATCCTCATCGGTTGCAAGGTGTTCCAGCAAATTCCAGTCCAAAGAGTTCCGCACAGCCTCGCTCTCCACGTCCGCCTTGTCGGTGTCGCGGAAAGAGCAGAGCTTTGCAATCACCAAATCCTCCAGACTGGGTGTGTAGAACTGTACCTTTGTACCACCGAAAGGCAGCGGCTGAAGCCGATCTTGGAAGTTGTACGGAAAATTATCAATATAGGCTTCCACATCCGTGTTG
>OIFE01001040.1_pt1 | contig 15814 bp, 11 predicted proteins | sample 1581921 | NCBI WGS metagenome assembly OIFE01 (sample SAMN04414075, study PRJEB24778) | human gut metagenome | material: faecal | host: Homo sapiens | reverse complement strand
CAGATAGACGGCACCTTGCCCAAGGGACATGTGTATCGATTAGGCATGCCGAGTGATGTATTGCTCGCCTCAGGCATTCCCAATTTGCCGATTGAATTGGCATCACAAAGATTGATTCATAAATCAAACCAACAAAATCATCCGTTCGATTTGTCTGATGTAAAAGACCTGCCCAATGCCATTCAAAGCCCTCTTGCCGTATTTGATAGCGCAACGCGGATAGGAAGCAATGTGATTCTTACAGAACTGAAACAGGGAAACAAGAATTTTGTCGTGGCAATAGAAACAAATCGTAAGCAGGGACGAATTGAGGTTAATAGTGGGAGAAGCATTCATCCAAGAACGACAAGCAATATTGTCAATTGGATAAATGAGGGGCTTATGAATTATGCCAACAAGGATAGTCTGGTAGATTGGCTTTCGGATAAAATAAAAACGAGAGACTATCTAAACAGCAGTACCCCCGCTGACGTTAGAAAATCCCTCGTTTCTGCCTCAAAGATAGTAAAAAACTTTGAAAATCCAAAGACCGGGAATGAAAATTTACGTCAGGACGCAGGGGGCGATACTGGGCAGGACGCAAGAGATATCCCCCGCTACCATATCGAGGCAGAGCGAAGCGAAAAAGCCGGTCGTAACGTTATCTCCTCCAATCAAGCTTCCTCGGGAGCAGATACCCCGGGTTTATAGGCAACCGGAGCACCCCACCGGGACGAACCGGAAAAGACCTGGGCTCCAAGGTTTTAGTTCGTCAGCCGAATACCCGTTAGTGATTTATAGAGCAGTTTGAGAAGCTAAGGCTGAGCACATGCTGACCCGTTGGGCCACAACGGAAAAAACGGGGGGATTAAAGGTGCAAGGTAGATTTTTGCTGACTTTTCATGTCACAAGCGAAGAAATCCGCTACAAAATCAATGATTATCGTAGCTTTTATATATTTTTGCGTTTGAGTTGGGAAATCTCTTTTCAAAGCATATTGGAATTTTTAGAAATGTTATGTTTATCGGGTAACTTGAGAACGTAGGAAATTTTCAAAAAGCAGACAAGGGTAGTGAGAGGTTCTTGTGTTATGGAGAGGGTGATGTAGCCATATCTGTTCGCAGGAGGAGGGGGAGGGCCTACAACTTCCGAGTTGGGCTGTAGCTTTTGCAGTTCCACGTTCCACAATTCATGAGTTTGATTAAGAATAGAGGTCTTTGGAGAACTCAAAAGATACAAAGGCATTATGGGCAGAATTGATTTACGTTCGCAAAGTTTAGACTTGCTGCGTTTTCCTTTGGCTGTGGTAGTATTGACCATTCATATATTTTCTACGGAAGGAATTACTTTTCAAGGAATAACTTCAAATTTTGAAGATTATCCCTTTTTTATGGAGGTCAACCGTTTTATAGACGGTTTCTTTCGAGGACAAAGTGTACCTATTTATTGTTTCATTTCAGGATTTGTGTTTTTCTTGGGAGTAGAAATGACAAAAGAGACTTATATCCGTAAATTCAAAAATAGAGTAAAAACTTTATTGGTCCCCTACCTGATATGGAACTTCTTTGCCATTCTGTTATTGATAGTAACCATTTGTTCCCCATTCAATCAGTACAAGGCACATCCTGCTGAGTTTACACCTTCTTTACAAGGATTCCTATCCGCCTTTTGGGTGTATCATGGGCAGTTGGAAGGAACGATTATAGAAGATAGTTTCCCCATAAATAAGCCTTTATGGTTTGTTCGCAACCTGATATTGGTCGTACTATGCACCCCTTTTATCCATTACTTGTTGAAGCGGACCAGGTACTATTTAGTTGTCCTATTGGGGGGTATTTGGTTCTTTTCCCCTTTATTCCATATAAAAACATATTTGCTTGACGTAACTTTCTTTTTCTTTGTTTGGGGAGCCTATATGAGCATCAATAAAAAAGATATGTTGGTCGTTTTTGGTCGGTTCTTTAAAGTGTCGGTGATATTATATATTGCGTTAGGAGTTGTTCACGTATTCGCTGCACGTTATTATCCCGACTTGACGGGGATTATTAAAAGAATAAACATATTAGTAGGACTGCTTTTTGCCTATAACTTATCTGCCTGGTTGTTGAAAAACAGTATATGTAAAGTTAATGCTTTCCTGGCTTCTGCCAGTTTCTTTATATATGTTTCACATGGACTCATTTCAGGCAAGATATTGAAATTGGCCTATGTAGCAATTCGGCCGGCTTCAAGTATTTCTCTATTGGCTGTTTATATATCAGTAATAATAATAACGGTAGGATTGCTTTTGTTGACCTTTTATTTATTGCGGCGGTATGCACCGGAGACACTGAAAGTGATAGCCGGGAGGAAATAAAGAGCCGTGTCTCGGTTACCCCTGTCTTGTAAGTAAAGTTTTTATTTCCCCTTTTGTAAAGGTTGAAGGCAAGCGGGGCTGCCGTTTATAAGTGCATTGTGGCAAATCTTTTGAATAGTCGATGTGTAAATATTTCAAGTGGCATTTGACAACTTGTGATGCATGACTTTAAAGCTCCTGTTTCCTGAAATTTTGCAAAAGAATCAATCATATTAACCGGTTTTTACTTAAACAAAAAAGTTTAGTGTATTCCAATTCACCCAGGACACAACGGTGGGTGACCGACCCCGTGTCCTAAAAAGCCGTGGCGGGAAGAAGCAGGGGAAGGAGAGGAGGTATAGGCATCTTCGAAGCCGCTAAATCTTTAGTTTATAGGTAGTTCGCTTTGATACACCTTCTTCTGCTTTTGCAAGAGAGAGTCCCCGTTTTGCCCGCCTTTATAGTCCGGTCATTTTCCAGAGAGCACAAGCTAATAGCACGTCCGAGGTGTTGACTTGTGCGTTGGCTTTCAGAAAGTCCATTGCTTTTCTCAGTTGGATGTTGACTGTAGAAAGCGATATATCCAGTCTTTCGGCGATTTCCTTTACTGACAACCCTTCTTCCCATCTCAGTTTGAATATCTGCAATCGTCCTTTAGGCATCTGTTCGGCAATCCGGGCTATGAATGAGAGTTTTTGTTCAATCTCGGTCTTTTTCTCAATCTCCTCATCGCCTTCGTCAGGTAGTGTTTCAAATTTGACCTGTACCGCTTCGGTTGTTGCTGAGAGCACCAGGTCGCGGCAGATATCTTTCCTTAATTGGTCGATAGCAGTTCGCTTGGCGATTGTGTATAAGAAATTTTCTGTGTACATCACCTGGCCTGTCCGGCTGCTTTCCCAATACTTGATAAAGACTTCCTGCGTCAGATCTTCGGCTGCTTCCGGCGATTTGCAAGTCTGCAACGCCAGCCGGTAGATACGTGAAAAGTATTTGTTGAATACTTCTTCGATATTTGTTTCTTGTTGAAAACTAACATTTTCCATGATTATATCCTTCTTATACAATTCATCTTTCTGGCTTTTTACTTGGCAAAAGTAGTGATATAAGTTTGCTTGTTGGAAGAGCATATTCAATTTATAATCAAACTTTAGCAAATGTTTCGATGGGTTTTCATGAAGGTTACAGACCTGTTTTAAATATTACGTTTTTGTGAAAATAGCCTTGGGAGCCCTGTCGGGAGTCGTAGTTTTTGGAAAGCTTTCCGACTAATAAAGTGAAAGCATTCGTAAAAGCAGAATAAAATGATGAAAGATAATGTCAACTATATAGAACTGTTGGAGCAATATAGAAAACGTTCCCTCTCTCCTGAAGAATTGCAGGCATTGCAGGAATGGCTCGATTCGGATGAAGGAGAAGACACCTGTGCCGGATATATGGACGAGTTGCTGAAGGCTTCGGACATCCCTGCCGTGGGTGCGGAAAAGGCATATCGCCATATACTTGGCCGGATTAAGAAACATCTGTTTCTCAAAAGTCTCAGCCGGTTCAGAAGTGCCCTCTTCAAGGTGGCCTCGGTGCTGTTGCTGGCCGGTACGGCCTTTGCCTACCGCGCTTATGTAGAGAATAGGGAAACGGTCCGTTCGGATGAGATGGTTTTCCGGGTAGACAAAGGCAACAAGGTGATGCTGACATTGGCAGATGGCAGCAAAGTATGGCTTAACTCGGAAAGTACGCTGGCCTGTTCGAAAGACGATGTCCGGCAGGTGACCCTTGAAGGCGAAGCATATTTTGAAGTGAAGAAGGACAAGGAGCACTGCTTCGAAGTACACACGTCCTACGGTACTGTCAGAGTATATGGTACATCGTTCAACGTGAGAGGACGCAGCCGTGATTCGCTGTTCGTCGTTTCGCTGGTGGAAGGCAGTATAGGTCTGCAGCTCGACGGGTCGGACAAGGAGATAAAGCTGCATCCCGACGAGATGGCCTGTTACGACCCGAAACAAGACCGGCTGCAGCTGGTTGAGAAAGACCTTTCGGCAGCAGGCCTTTGGAGGCAGTCCGGCCTGAAGCTGGCAGATGTCGATACTCCTACTTTATGGAGTCGGATGGGAGACTGGTACAGCATGAGTTTCCATGTCAAGAACATGCCCGTAAAGAAACACTTATATAATGTGACTATTCAAACAGAATCTGTTGAAGAAATGTTGGAGCTGGTCAATGCGGTCACTCCGATAGAGTATATAATCAAAGAAAAGGAGGTGAGCATCATTTACAAATAACGCAATACTTGTACGGCCTGTTATAGGTTGACGGAGGCAAGAAGGAAGAAGGCTGTTCTACGGAAAAGGACGCAAGGCGTGCCGATGTCTATATCTAACATCATACATTCAGAGTTAATAATTTCTCTTTTAATAATCAATCAGTTTGGAACAATTAATATGAAATGGTTTAGTTTGAAGATAAAAAGAAAGTTGATGACCGGGTTGTCCGTGTTTTGGGTGTGTGCCGGCATGGCGGTGCAGACTGTGGGAGAACCCTCTATTTCCTTGTCGTTGCGCAAAGGCACGCTCAAGGAACTGTTCGTCGCCATCGAAAATAAGTCGGACTATAAATTTGTGTACGACTCGTCCGAGATAGATACCGGCCGCAGCATATCGGCCGTGTACTCCAACCAGGACATCAGCACTATCCTGTCGGAAACGCTGGACGGACTGTCTTACGAAATCAAAGGCAATCAGATCATCATCCGGAAGAGCGATGCTCAGGAAAAAAAGGCCACAGCCCGAATCACCGTGTCGGGCAAAGTCACCGATGCGAACGGCGAAGCGATTATCGGCGCCAACATTCTGGAAAAAGGCTCCCGGACCGGAAGCATCACCGATGCAAACGGAAACTTCTCATTGTCGGTAGCTTCGGATGCCTCGCTGAAGGTGTCGTACATAGGCTACGAGACACGCGAAGTGAAAGTAAAAGGGCGGTCGCAACTGTCCGTTGTGCTGGAAGAAGACACGAAAATGGTCGATGAGGTGGTAATCGTGAGCTACGGAAGTCAGCTGAAGCGGGAAGTCACGGGTTCGGTAGCACAGATTAACACCAGTACCTTGGCCGATATGCCGGTACTCCAGTTCTCTCAGGAGTTGCAAGGTAAAATAGCCGGAGTCCAAATCAACCAGTACAGCGGGCAGGTAGGTTCGGGCATGGCGTTCCGCATCCGGGGAGCCGCTTCGTTATCGTCGGGTAATTCGCCGCTGGTTGTAGTAGACGGAATCCCCTTGACAGGCGATATCAATAACATCAATCCCTCCGAAATAGAGTCGTTCAGTGTGCTGAAAGATGCTTCGGCAAGTGCGCTCTACGGTTCGCGTGCAGCCAACGGTGTGATTCTGATAACCACGCGCAAGGCACAGTCGGGCGATGCACGTATGGAGTTTGCCGCCAACTATGGTGTGCAGACGGTACCTCAACGCGGACGGCCCGACATGATGACGGCCCGCGAGTTTGCCGAATTCCAGAACGAATACTACGAAGACCGTGTGAAGTACGAAGGATATACCGGTGAGCTCGACCCGCTGTATGCCAACCCCGAACGCTACGGTAAAGGTACCGACTGGTTCGACGTGATGACGCGCAGTGCTGCCATACAGAAGTACGACCTGTCACTGTTCAACGGTGGCAAAAAATGCTCTACTTCGGCCATGATAGGCTACTCCATGCAGGATGGTGTGGTAGAGAATACCGGAGTAAAACAGATTTCGGCACGTGTCAACCAGATTTTCAAACCGAAAGATTTTATAGAGGTAGGGCTCAACGTAGCGCCCAGTTACAAGCTCGACCACAACTCCCTGATAGCCTTCGACGGTGTGAACAATCTCTTCAATAAGGCTATCCAGGCCAGTCCGTTGGTGGCTCCTGTCGACGAAAACGGCAATATGCCGCTCTACGTCAACACTTCGCCTATGCTGGCCAACATCAATCCCTATAAAATCATTATGGAAACCGTAGACGACTATGCCACAGCCCGTCTGCTGGCCAACGGATACCTCAGCGTCACTCCGCTGAAGGGACTCACGCTGAAAACCAGCCTGGCCACCGACATGACTTGGGAGCGCCGCAAATACTTCAAGCCGGGTAGTGTTGATGCCGAAGGCATTGCCAGCGGGACCAGCAGTTACTACAACGATTATACCTGGATTTCAGAGACCAACGCCACCTATGCCAATACGTTCAGAAACGACCACAAGCTGGAAGTCCTGTTAGGATTCTCGGCACAGAAATACTGCAAGGAGAGCAACAGTGTGTCGGGGAGCCATTTCAGCAGCGACGACATTCCTTACCTGAACAATGCTACGAATATCACTTCGGGCACGAGCAACATTACCGAATATGCCTTGCTTTCGCTGCTGGGGCGTGTGAACTATAATTACAAGAACAAATACCTCATTTCGGCCGCACTGCGCTACGACGGTTCCTCCCGTTTCGGAAGTAACAACCGGTATGGATATTTCCCTTCTATTTCAGGAGGATGGGTAGTGAGTGAAGAGCCTTTTATGCAATCTGTGCCTCACCTTAACATGCTGAAGCTGAGAGCCAGCTACGGTGTCACGGGAAACGACAACATCGGTAACTATACGCATATAGCCAACATCGGTGAATACAATTACGTGCTGAACGGGACGCTGGTCAGTGGCGCTTCCAACAGCAATATTGCCAATGTGAACCTGGGTTGGGAACGTACGGCACAGTTTGATATAGGTTTGGATCTGTCTATGTTCAACAACCGTTTCACTTTCTCGTACGATTATTACAAGAAAGCTACGGACAATATGATTCAGGAACGTCCCATCCCGCAAGCCTCCGGGTTTGCCTCTATTACTTCCAATGTTGGGAAGATTCATTTCTGGGGACATGAATTTAGTTTAGGCTATAATAACACTTTCGGCAAGTTTTCCTGGCAGTCCAACCTCAATATCTCTTTCGACCGGAACAAGATTGTGGAACTGGTAGAACCCGGGTACATAACCCGCAATACCAGTGAGTACTCCGATTATTACCGCAATCAGGAAGGCTATCCCCTGAGCCAGTTCTTCGGCTACATCAAGCTGGGATTGTACAAAGATGAGGAAGACCTGGCCACTTCTCCTAAGAGCAGTACCTCGCAGGTAGGTACCATCAAATTTAAGGATGTAAATAAAGATGGGGTCATTAACGTAAAAGACCGTACATTCATCGGCGATCCTAATCCCGATTTCCTCTTTGGCTTTACCAATAACTTTAAGTACTCGAATTTCGATCTTAGTATTTCCATGACAGGCTCGTATGGCGGGAAAGTAGTAAATGCCCTGAAGCATCAGTATCTGGGTAACTTGGATGGAGCGTTCAATATACTGGCCGCCGCCAAGGACCGCTGGCGTTCTCCCGAGCAGCCTGGCTCAGGAGACTATCCCCGTACCATGACCGGCACGACAGCCGAACACCGGAAAGTAAATACCAGTTGGATCGAAAGCAATTCGCATCTGGCTGTGAAGAACATTACGCTGGGCTATACCTTGCCTTTGCCTCAGAACCGTTATTGCTCGAAGCTGAGGGTATATGCTTCCATACAGAACGTATGCTTTATCAGTAAATACGACGGTGCCAATCCCGAGGTGAGCCTTAACGGGCTGAACGGAACCGGCATCGGGGTGGACGAAAACTCATATCCGGTTCCCCGCGTATATTCATTGGGACTTAATGTGACATTCTAATTTAGCAGTATAAATATTGAAAATATATATAGAAGAAAATGAAACTACAAATCATCTTGTTGGCAGCAATCATGTGCCTGTTCGGAAGTTGCTCGGACTTCCTTGACCTGATACCTGGTGATAAAGAGTCGGGCGGCTCTTTTTACCAGACAGAAGAACAATTACGGCAAGCCGTTGTGGCCGCTTATGTACCTTTGCGCAGCTTGGCCGATAACGACTTCTTTACGGGCGAGGGCCGCTCGGACAATACCCACTACGATTATACTCCCGCCAATCGTGGGTCGGCTTACGTCTATCGTGAAAACATCTACGACTTTACCAACGAGGCCAACAATACCTATGTCAGTGCTGTATATTACCATTGTTACAAGGGAATTTCAAGGGCTAATATCGCTATCGACCATTTGGAGGCGGCAGCCATCGATGAAACAGTGAGGAAAAACCTGATGGGGCAGGCGAAGTTTTTGCGGGCATTTTTCTACTACAAACTGGTACGCTATTTTGGAGGAGTACCCCTCTATCTGCACGAAGTGAAGTCGGCCGAGCAAGCATTCCTGCCCCGTGCTACGGTCGACGCGGTCTATGAGCAAATCATATCTGACGCCAAATATGCCATTACCAATCTGGCCCCTCCCGCCCAGTTCCCGCAAAGCGGCGAAGCAACCAGAGGTTCGGCCACCATACTGCTGGCAGACGTGTACGTGACACGCAAAGAATATGCAGAAGCCGAAAAGCTGTTGAAGACATTGCCTGATATGGGCTATGACTTGTTTGACAACTATGCCGATGCATTTGCCACAGAAAACAAAAACGGGAAAGAGTCGCTTTTCGAAATCCAGTACCGGCAGGGACTGCAAGGAGGACAGCAGAGCAATTTTATCTACAAATTCATTCCCCGTTCCAAAAATACGAAGATAGTGACCGGAGTAGCTACGGACAACAGCTCGCTGGGAGGATGGAACATGCCCACACAAGACCTGATAGCCGACTATGAAGCAGGCGATTTGCGTAAGGCGGCTTCCATAGCCATTGCCGAAGGTACTTACGATGCCAGTTATATGTTTACCTATACGGCCAATACAGAAATTGACGACTACGTGCCTACCGAGGGAGTGGAGGGAGTACCCTATATTAAAAAGTACCTGCATCCTCATACCGACAGCAATAATACGGACGATAACTGGCCTATCTACCGTTATGCTGAAGCTTTGCTTTTCTGGGCCGAAGCCATCAACGAACAGCCCGGACGGAGTGCGGATGCCCTGCCTTACCTGAACAAAGTACGCGAGCGGGCAGGACTTGATGAGGTGACCGAAACCGACCAGGCTCGTTTGCGTGAAATCATACTGCACGAACGCCGGGTAGAGTTGGCCTTTGAAAACAAACGCTGGCACGACTTGGTGCGCAGCGGAAAGGCCGTAGAAGTGATGAATGCTTATGGCAACCGGCTTAAGCAGCAATACAGTTATCTTGTTGAGGCTGCTTACCGGGTCGACGGGCACCACTTATTGTATCCTCTGCCTTTCGATGAGGTAGAAATGAACGATTTATTGGAACAGAATCCCGGATATTGACCAATTGCCGAAGAATATGAATATACGTAACTTAATCGGGACATTGGCCTTAACGCTGAACGTATGCCTGGCCCAAGCACAGCAAAAGACATTCACCATAGCTGTATTGCCCGATACTCAGATGTACACTGAAGAAGAAGGAGAAAGAAACCGTACCCTTTTTGAAAGCCAGACCCGGTGGATCGTCGACAATTACCGGAAAGAGAATATTGTCTATGTAGTACATGTCGGTGACATCGTAAACCGTGGAGATGACCGGCCCGAACAATGGAAAAATGCCTTCCGGGCACTCTCTATCTTAGAACAGCCTCTGCCCGGAAAGCCGGAAGGAATTCCCTACGGGTTGGCTGTGGGAAATCATGAGCAGACTCCAAGCCAGTGGGCCGTGACCGGAAAAACCGAATGGTTCAATCATTATTTTGGAGTAGGACATTTTGAAAGACGCAGCTACTATGGCGGACATTACGGCAATGACAATGACAGCCATTACGACCTGTTTTCGGCCGGAGGGATGGACTTTATTGCCATATATATAGAATACGATGCCATGGATGAGAATATAGATGCCCTTAACGATTGGGCTGTAAACCTGTGCAAGCAGTATCCCTCACGCAAAGCTATCATTGTGAGTCATGGCATTATACACTACAATCCGGTAGAAGGTACGAATGCCAATGCTCCGTGGCTGAAACAGGGTGAACGTATCTATGACCGGTTGAAGACTTGCCCCAATGTGTTTATGATGCTTTGCGGGCATGTCGGCGATAATGGTGAAGGCTATCGCGAAGACGGTTATGCGGGGCGAACCATCAAAACTTTCTTGTCCGACTATCAAAGCAGGCCGTTGGGAGGCGGAAGCCTGATGAGGCTGATGACTTTCGACCCGGAAAACGACCTTATCAAAGTACGCACCATAGCTCCTTACCTGGATACGGAAGAAACAGACGCGGACAGTAAGTTTGTAAAGCCTTGGAAATATGAGACTACTGCTGCTCGTATTTATGACTTCGACAATGACGGCAAATCTGAATTCGCCCTGTTCAAAGGAGGAATATGGCAAATAGGAACCGAGAAGCAGAACCGTCTTTTAGGCTATGGCAAAGCGGTTGCCGTCCCTGCCGATTATCATGCTGACGGAAAAGCAGCTTTGGCTGTTTACAGACCTCAAACCAGTGAATTCTGTATCGAGGGGAAGGGAGTTATACAATGGGGGCAAGCAGGAGATATTCCCGTACCAGCCGACTACAACGGTGACGGGTTGATAGAACTTGCTACTTGGAGGCCTGCCGACCAGACATGGCACATACAAGGGCAGAAGCCTTTCCGGCACGGGACTAAGAAGAGCATCCCTGTCCCTGCTGATTATGACGGAGACGGTAGGGTAGAGCCTGCTGTTTATAGGACAGACAATCATACCTTCTATATCTCTGAAATAGCCAATTTGCCTTTAGGACAAGCTGGAGATATTCCCGTACCTGCCGATTACAATGGGGATGGTAAGATTGAAATAGCCGTTTACAGGCCTGTCAGCGGCGAATGGATTATCGACCGGCAAGATACCGTTGTGTTGGGCGGCACGCCCGGAGACATTCCTGTGCCGGGAGCTTACGAAGAAGCCGGCAAGGTTCGTCCTGCCGTATATAATATGCAAACCGGGCTGCTGAGGCTGGAATCGGGGAAAAAACTTCAAATGGGAAAAGGCTCAGTTGAACAGGTTGTAAACCTGCCTTTCCCCATCAGGCAGTATATTCTTGACAGCCGTAAATGACGAAAAACTGTATGAAGAATTATTAATACGAATGAACGAAAAAATAAATGTAACCAATGAAATCTGTTGTATTAGCTTTTGTATGGGCATTGGCCGCCTTCCCGCTATATGCGCAACAAGTGGCTGAGGGCCGTGTATATTGTGACACAAACAACAATGGCAGACATGACCGTGGCGAGCAATATCTTGAGGGGATAGGCGTGACCAACGGGGCCGATGTGGTGATGACCGATAAGGCCGGACGCTACCGGCTGCCGGTTGACGGCGAAGCGACTATTGCTGTCATAAAACCTGCACATTACCAATTGCAGCTCGATGTTTACAACAAACCGCAGTTTTATTATCAGCATAAGCCGCAGGGCACTCCTATGCGTGAAGCTTACAAAGGACTGCCGCCTACCGGCAAACTGCCTGAGTCCATTGACTTCGGACTCGTACCTCGGCAAGAACCGGAAAAGTTTTGCGTTGCTGTATTGGGCGACCCGCAGCCGCACTTTATGGATCACATACGTTATTTTGGCAAAGCTATTGTAGATGATCTTCTCCAGAGCAAGAGAAACATCAGTTTTGGAATCAGCTTAGGAGACGTGAACGACGAGAATTTCGAACTTTTCAATCCATATTTGGAGCAAGTGGCGCGGATAGGAATACCTTGGTATCATTTGATGGGAAATCATGATGTTGATTACGAGGCCCATACCGATTGTCAAGCGGACGATGCCTTTGAGACCTTTATAGGCCCCGCAAACTATGCATTTAATTATGCTGGAGCACATTTCCTGGTATTGGACAATGTCCTCTTCCCCGACCCGCGTCCGGGACAGGAAGATAATCAGAAAGCTTATTGGGGAGGTTTCCGGAATGACCAGAAAGATTTTATCAGAAACGACCTCAGATGGGTAGACAAGAACAAACTGGTCGTCGTAGCTTTTCACATACCCATGTTGGATGAAAATGCAGTACGTAAGGAAGATAAGGAATTCCTGTTCGAATGTCTGAAAGACTTCCCGCATGTATTGTTGCTTTCGGCCCATTTGCATCGGCAAAACCAGTATTTCCATACAAAGGAAGACGGATGGAAAGGCGAAAAGCCTCTGCACGAATTCAATGCCGGAGCCACTTGCGGTGACTTCTATTCCGGCTATTTGGATAAAGATAGCATACCTTGTTCCATGATGTCCGATGGAACACCTAAAGGATACGCCTTCTTGGAAGTAGACGGAAATACATACCGTATCGATTACAAAGTAGCAGGGCAACCGGATGATTATGCCCTGTCGGTACAATTGCCCAAGCAAGTGGTATATAACCGGTATACTCCTGCCTACATCACTGTGAACTTTTTTATGGGAGCCAAAGGCGATGAAGTGTTGTGCCGCATAGATGGTGGCGAATGGAAGCGTATGAAGTACGAAGAAGTGACAGACCCGGAGCATGATTACATGGTACAATGTTGGAATCGCGATGATGCTCCCAAACTGGCTCGTTGGCCGGCACCTTCATTCCCTTCCACTCACATTTGGCGTATGCGCATTCCCTCGTCACTGCCGGTGGGTACGCACCAAGTAGAGATACAAGCTACAGATATGTTCGGACAAAAACATCGCGGACAAGCCAGTTATGAAATAGTAAATCCTCTTCGTATGTATCCTTGAAAAGAGTCGAGTTTTCATACCGGGCATTGATTGCAGAAATGAAACTTGTTGCAGGAACGCCGAACCGCATAAGTCCTTTGAAAGAATTTATATGCAGTTTTGCGTTCCTGCAGTGTTTTTATGAATATGACATCTTGAAATTCAGGTTAGACCGACATATCTCCGATAGCAGTTGCTTTTTATGTTTCGATATATATTCTCCGCATTCCAGAATATGGGTGGGCAGAGTTTCATTTGCCTTATACTGCCGTTTCACAAAAGTTTTACTTATTTGTCCCCATCCACGTCCATTTGTGCCAGATATATTCCAAAGGACCTTGTTTATGCTTAGATAACCACCATTTGCAGAATCTTACTTGCAATAAGAACGTGAAAATACCGATAAGCAGGCTCACCGCATATCCGCAATAAGGAGCAAGATATAAGCCGAATGGGAAATAAATGATGGCTCCGATAATAGACTGGGAGATATAATTGGTAAGGCTCATTTTGCCGTAGAAACGCAAGTTGGAGACCATGTGGCTGAATCTTTTGTTCTGGTAAAGAAGTACAAAAGAAGCCACCAGGACCAGAGTAAAGGCCAGCTTTTGCCACATGTCGAATGCCGTTCCGGCTGTTTGCTGTATGATGGCACTGTTTGTCATAATCAGTTCTTTCAGAGTGTACAGAGGAGCAAATGCGATGGCAGAAACAATCAAGGTCTTTACCCAGAGGCGGAGATTTTTTTCAGAAGAAACAAAAAGTTGCTTCCTGCCGATATAGAAGCCCAGCAAGAACAGCCCTGCCGTCTGGAAAAAACGTCCGGCATTGACGGCCCACAGCAAACTGGCTTTCTGCCCCAACGTGATGTTCCCTAAAATGAAATCCCAAAAATTTCCGGCTTTCGTATATTCCGCTACTTCCGCATACATTTCGCCCACTTTGAGGTCGGGCAGCCGGTGTGCCGGATTTACCAGGCTGGCAATATAATGGTACCATTCGACTGGTTGTAACAAGAAAATCACCGCAGTTATAAAGATAGCCTTGTCGCTCCAGTTTCTTGTAAAGAACAGTACGAGCCCGACCACCACGAACAACAACAAGACGTCTCCTGCCGGGAAAAAGGCCGCATTCAATGTCGCAAAACCCACCAGCAGTACCAGACGCCACAAGAACCGGTAACCGAAATCCTTCCCTTGCCTCTTTTGGTTGTTGGTTTGTATATAAAACGTAAATCCGAACAAGAGGGCGAAAATCGCATACGCCTTCCCGGCAAAGAGGGTGAAAGTCCCGTTGAATACTCCTTGGTCTAAAACGTTCAGCCAGGCCGGAGAATCGGTCGGGTAAACCGGGAAAATGAAATGTTCCAGATTATGAACCAATATAATCGCCATTACGGCAAAACCCCGCAAAGCATCTACCACCTCGATACGTGGATTTTTAATAAGTTGTTCCATAAATTATTTGTTTAATAATGATTTGACTCGTTTATTCATCGGCCTCTCGAAATAGCGGTAGGAAAGCAGGCTCAGCAGTACGGTGATGCCGAACAAGACCGGAACGGAAACATACCAGGCTATATCGAAGCCGGCCTCCTTTTGCCATTTGGCGTAAGACAAAAGGATGAAAAGGTGTATCAGATAGAAACCATAGCTTATTTCGCCCCCCACCACTAAAAAGCGGTGCGACAAGATGCGGGAAAGAATACCTTTTTGCAGCGAAAAGCTAATCAGTACCACAGCGACCGGAAGCCAGTAAAAACAGGAATACCGGTATACCTTGGGTATTTCGGAAGCACACATATAGAATGTCAAGAATAAAATCACAGCACCGATTTCCATCAGGCTTCCTTGTCGGAAGGTGATGGGCTTGTCTTTCAACCGCCCGTATAATTGGAAAAGCAACATGCCGGCAATGAAATCGGGAAAGCGGGCAATAGGATTGACATACCAATACCCCTTTATTTCCTCTTCCGGAGTGAAGTGCATCCCTACGACAAGCAATATTGCCGTGACGCAAAAAATATAAAGTAAATGTTTATAATTCCGGGTCAACGGGACAAGAAAAGGAAAGCAGATGTAAAACAGCTGCTCGCAACATAAGCTCCACGAAGGACTGTTGAAAGAAAAATAATAATCAGCTTCAGGTATATAAGCATGGGTCAATGTCAAGGAAGCAAGAAAATGCCTGCACCAGTCCAAGCCCCCCGATGCAACCACATAATCGCCCAAAATTGCGGCAATGAACAACGTCAGCCAGTGCAGAGGATAGACACGGGCTATGCGTGCCACCCAAAACCTCCGTCTGGTTATCTCTTTCTCCTGTAGTTTTTTTTGATAATTATAAGCTATGATAAAACCGCTCAACACGAAAAAAAAGCTGACCCCCACAAACCCTTCCTTGAAAAAATGTGTACTGAAAATATCATCTATCACATAACAATGCGCCCCGAATACCATGAAGGCAAATATCAATCGCAAAGATGTCAATGTGTTTATCATCGTCGTAGGCCCGTATTTGTTTTTTTTTCTATTATTTTTTGTTGCAAAACCAAATCCCTGTTATGCCTTTATACATATCCATTCTGTCCATATCCACTCTGATGGACAGGGATTCCGGCCTGAAAACCCTACCCGGGGCATCTACAACCTCAATACGTTGTGTTTTTAGTATTTGATTCATAAGCATAATGTCGCGTGGAAATGTTACAAAGATAGCGAAAGGCGAGCGCAGAGGCAAACGAAAAACACAGTTTTTAAAGTTTGACTGAGCCGAAGATC
>OIFE01001036.1_pt1 | contig 15853 bp, 13 predicted proteins | sample 1581921 | NCBI WGS metagenome assembly OIFE01 (sample SAMN04414075, study PRJEB24778) | human gut metagenome | material: faecal | host: Homo sapiens | reverse complement strand
GCTTCTTTTCCGCAGCCACTCATGCTCATAAGAAGCAGGACACCCGCAGCCAGCAGGGACAGTATTTTTTTCATTTTCTGTTTTCTCATACTTTCTCCCATCCTGCCGCTGCATTTTCTTCCACCTTCGGCATCCGTATGATCACAGTAGTGCCTTCATCCAGTTCGCTTTCTATGGAAAGACCGTACTCTTTTCCGAAATAAATCTTAATCCTGTCGTTGACGTTCTTGATGCCGATGCCAGAATTATCTCCCGGCTCCTTATGAAGGATCGACCGACACTGTTCCTCTGACATACCGACACCGTTATCCTCCACCCGGAAGACCACATCTTCCCCTTCGCTGTAGATGCGGATCAGAATCCGTCCTTCATCCACCATGCGGTCCAGTCCGTGATAGATGGCATTTTCGATAATGGGCTGCAGGGTGATCTTGTTACAGTAATATTGCAGACAGTCCTCTTCCACCTGAAACTCATAGGAAAACTGATTCTTATAGCGGAAATTCTGGATCTTTAAATAGCTTCTGGCATGCTCTACTTCTTTTTCAATGGGGATCAATTCGTGCCCCTTGCTGATACTGATACGAAACAGTTTCGCCAGAGCATTGACCATCTCCACGGCATCCTGACACCTTTCTTCCTCGCAGAGCCACCCGATGGCATCCAACGTATTATATAAGAAGTGGGGATTGATCTGGGCCTGCAGAGCCTTTAACTCCGTTTTGCGCAGGGAAATCTCTTCCTGACGTACCTGCTTCATCAGTTTCTGGATTTTTCTTACCATGTGCTCGTAGGACTGTGACAGTGCCTCGATCTCCGTGGTGCCTTCCACAGGCTGATAAACATATCCCGCAGCATCCTTTTCGAACTCTTCCATAGCCCGGATCAGACGCTGCACCGGATTGGTCACCAGTCTGGATACCAGAACACTGACCACCATGGTCGTCAGCAGAATGATTGTCAGCATGACACAGATGTTTCCCACCAGTTCCATCTCTTTGGCCGTCACCAGTTCACTGATATAGCTGACACCCACCACCTTCCAGTTACAGTTATCCAGCGCCAGGACACTACAGATCAGTTCTTCGGTCTCAAAGGAACCGTTGTGGCTCAGATCCAGTCCCTCCGTGGCTTCCGTCTTAAGACCCGAATACAGCAGCTGCTGTTGGGGATGATAGATGATCTCTCCATTACTGTCTGTGATAAAGCAGTAGCCATGCTGTCCGATTCCCACATCGTCCACATAATCCGATATTTTGGAGAAACGGATATCAATGACTACCCGCAGCTTCTGTCCGTCTGCTCCGGGAATCTCCTGTAAGACCGATACCACCCAGGGATAATAGTCCTGCAACAGAGATTCCACATGGGGTTCCGACAGATAGAGTACCCCGGGGCTGTAGGAATCCAGTTCGATATAAGACAGATCCTTCAGATAATGTTCCTTCAGAGTATGAGTTCCCGTATGGGAATCCACCAGCTTCCCCTGCTCATCATAGATATAGACCGCCACCAGATCCGACCGGACACTGCAAAGAGTCTCCAGTGTCTGCCCGGTACTTCCGCCGCTCTTTGTCAGATCCTTCTCGATCAGACTCATGATCTCCTGCATATCTCCGATGTAGTTAGAAATGGTATTGGAAGCCTGAGTCACCGCCTGTTCACTGCTGGTATGTGCCGCCTGTTTCATACTTCCGACATAAAGAGAAAAAAAGTAAAAAGTGGACCACAGCAAAAACAGGGTAACCAGTCCCACCACTAATGTCGTAATGATAAAAGAAAGGGACGTTTTTTGCTTCTTCATATCTTATTCTTTCTCCTGTCGCATGGCATTGGGAGATACCCCGCAATACTTTTTAAAGCAGTAGCTGAAATAATGCTGATCGCTGTAACCGCAGCGCTCCGCAATCTCCCGCATCTTCATGGAACTGCCCAGTACCAGTTCCCTTGCCGTTTCGATCCTCTTTTTCGTCAACAGATCCACGAAGCTTGACCCGGTCTCTTTTTTGATCAGGGCACTCAGGTAATTGGGGCTCACATGAATGCTGTTGCTGACGCCCACCAGAGACAGGGACGGATCCCCATACTCCTTGTCGATGATCTGCATGGCCTTTTCACACAGGATCTGGCTGCTCTTTTTCTTGCCCGCATTGACCAGTTCCCATACTTCCAGGCAAAGTGCCGTGAAACGATCCCTGGATTCCCGTATCGGACCTTCCAGCATGGCAAAACGCTGGAGCAGGGCGGAATCTTCTGTCACCGTATAGGCAATGCGGATCAGCGCCGAGGACATCCGGAAGATCAGGAATTTGCATTTCAGGGCAGCATCCTGCTGCACCTCCAGTTTGCCGAATACATCCTTCAGATAGTTTTCCAGTTCCTCTCGGGAACCACCACGGATCAGATTCTCCATCTGAGTAACACATTCCGCCGCCAGCTCCATGTCCATGGTGTTATCCCGCTCTTCATCGGCAATATAATGGATGCCGCTCTCTCCCGGAGTGCAATATCCCAATGCACTCATAGCTCCTCTGTAGGCCTCGTGGCATTCTCCCAGATGTTCTCTGATACGGCTGACACCGATATGACAATGCATTTTCAGAATGCGTTCCGTACTCTGTACCATCTCTCCCACGGCAATATGCAGATACCGGTCGAAGGTCGACGTGGTGGCCGCCAGCACTGCAATGATCCTGCCGTCCATGGCAAAAGAATAATGCTTCATATATTTTTGCAGTATCATATCCACGGAATGTACCAGTTCCGGTCTCGTACGGTTCTTCCCGTTGGTATCCTCCACCGTGATGGCCAGCACCGCATACTGAAAGGCATTATTACGATCCTTCAAAAAGCCGTTGCCAACCGCCTGTTCCTGTAAAAGTTCCTCCCGGTCCTGCCCCTCAAAGCTGGCATAATCATCTAGCAAAAGGGGCAGAAAAAACTGTTGCAGATCCGGATTATCATGTTTTCTGGCATCAAATTCCGCAAAGATTCCGTCGATCTTAAGCTTGATCTTCTTCAGTTCTTCCGTCAGATCCACCATAGTGATAGGTTTCAACATATAACTGATGATATTGTACTGGATGGCCTGCTGGGCATAAGAAAATTCATCGAAGCCGCTTAAGAAGGCGATCTGTGTGGTAGGACGTACCTCTCTGACCTGTCTTGCCAGCTCGATTCCGGAGACAAAAGGCATCCGGATATCCGTAAGCAGCAGATCCGGTTCCATCCTCTCCACCAGTTCCAAAGCTTCGATGCCGTTCTCCGCTTCCCCCACGACTTGAAATCCGATGCTCTCCCAGTCGATCTTCCTTATGATTGCTCTGCGTAATTCCTCTTCGTCATCTGCCACTACGATTGTATACATTGCTGTCCCTCTCTGGTATGTATTATTTTAAGGTAAGTATCTTCCCGGAAAACGCAATGGGAAGGGATATTTTTCTGGTACTGTTTTCGCCTGCAAACAGAATCTGGGCAATGCCGTCAGCCGATACGGACGCAATCCTGCCGGTTCCGTATTTCTGATGCTGTACTTCCCGTCCGGACTCACAGGCTGCGATGCAGGCCTCCACTTCCCGTGGCGGCAGCTTCTGCACCTTTTTGTCCGGTGTCTTTAGCAGCGAGCCTCTGATCCCGACAGCCGTACCGGTCTTTCTTACAGCGTTTAACGGCTTCGTTTTCTCAAACACTTCTCCTGAAAAAGCAGAGGTCAGATTCGGTCCAAAGGTAAATACATACAGCTGTTCCTTCGCTCTCGTCATTCCCACATAATAAAGCCTTCTCTCTTCCTCATAGGCATTGGCCTCCGGGGAATCCGGTACACAGCCCCTCCCCGGAATCTGGGAAGGGATCACTCCCGCCAGCATATCCGCCAGATACACTCTTGTGTATTCCAGTCCCTTGCTGGAATGGATCGTGGACAGGATAAAATTACTCTTCGGATCCCCGTAGCCCTCTCGCATCATCTCCTGCAGCTTCTGTAATCTTGCAGGGAAATCAAACAGGCTGTTCTCCTGATCTCCCAGGGCCTTTAATATATCCGCCTTGCCACTGTCCAACCCGTGGGTATCCATGAATTCCTGATATCCCATATAATTCAGGATCCGGTAGATAGCTTTTCCTGCTGACTCATACCGCATATTGTCCAGATGGGTAGCCAGTGCCTTGCACTGTTTTCTGGTGTAAACGGATACCTCATCCATTTCCGCCACCGTATCCAACAGTGTCAGTCGTCTGGTATTGGCATCCACCGCCTCCATGGCCGCCTTTTTGCTGATACCGGCTCCCATTTTGTAATAGATCCGAAGAAATGCCTCCCCATCCCATGGATCCAGAGACAACTGAATAAAATCACAGATATCGTTGACCACCGGATGGGAAAAGAAGGTCATATCCGAATTTTTCACCCGGCAGGACAATCCTTTACGTTCCAACAGATCAATGATGGGAAGTGCACTTTCGTTATTCCGGTATAATACTGCCGTCTCCTGTTCACAGTCCTGGGCTACTTTCAGCAGATAATTGTACTGTCCCTGTCTGGATACTGCCTTGATCTCTGTAACGCAGCCACCACCTTCTCTGGCCGCGGTCATCTTCTTCGGATGTCTGTTTTTATTCTTCTGGATCAGAGTATCCGCCGCCCGGACGATCTCCTGCCTGCTGCGGTAATTGGTCTCCATGAGAAGGATCCCTGCTCCCGGGTGTCTGTCCTCAAAGGAGACAAGTGCCTGCGGGTAAGCTGCCCGGAAGCCGTAGATACTCTGGTCTTCATCTCCCACCATAAACAGATTCCGGCTCTGCGCCGCCAGCAGGTCGATCATATCATGCTGTATTTTCGAAGTATCCTGCGCTTCATCCACACAGAAATACCGATACTGCTCCCTGAAATGTGCAAGTACCTCAGGATACTGTTCCAGAATTCTGAGGGCGTAGATCATCTGATCATCGTAATCGATCATCTGCATCTGCCTGAGTTTCGCATTATAAGTACGGAATATCTCCGGGAATTTCTCCACATCCGTGTCCATATCCCGGATTTTCTCCGGTGTCAGACGCATATTTTTCGCATAGGTGATATCCAGCTGGGTCTCTTTGATATCATTTTCCGTGGCGTATTTCCCCGTTACTTCCAGAAAAGACTGTTTGACGGCCGCCGAGGCTTCCTTATCTGCCACCTGAAAAGGCGTTTTCCCGGTACGGTAGGCAAAATATTGCAGTACCTTCTGGGAGATGCCGTTGATGGTGCGAAACTCCAGCCGCTCTGCATCCGCTTCTCCGAACATCCCCGCAAACCGCCTGCGCATATCATTCGTTGCCGCCACCGTATAGGTCACTGTCAGGATCGACTCCGGTGTTATTCCCAGGCAATAGATCATATAGCCCAGTCTGCTGACCAGTACGGTGGTCTTACCGCTTCCTGGAACCGCAAGAAGCAGTACCGGACCTTCCGTAGCCTGTACCGCCTGCATCTGCTGTTCGTTTAACTGTATGTGATAGTTCCGTACAAATTCCGTAAAATTCAATTCATTGTCCCACTTTCCGCCTCCGGCATTTTTCTGCCTTCCTTTGTTGCTATCGGCTCACCGTCCAGTACTGCATCCAGAAGGATACCATTCTCATCGTAAGACAGTTTTAAGGAGAAAAAGGGGCGGTTCTCACGAAGCAGCCGAAAAAAGATCTTGTCCCCTTCCCAGAGATCCAGTTCCTCCACCTTATTGATCTCCACCCATTCCAGTGCTCCTTCGTCACACTCCCTCGGTTCCCCCGTAAATCCATCCGCCGTATACAGGCACATATACTCACAGACGTCCCGGTATAAAAAGGTGATGATTCCCCGGAACCGGTAGGCCGTCAGAGTATATCCTGTCTCTTCCTTTACTTCCCGGAGCACACAGTCCTCCGGGCTTTCGTCCGCCTCGAAATGACCACCCACGCCGATCCATTTGTCTTTGTTAATGTCATTTTCCTTCTTCACCCGGTGAAGCATCAGATATTTTCCGTCCTGCTCGATATAGCAGAGCGTGGTCAGATTTCTGAGCTGCTGTATACTCATTTTCTTTCTCCTCTATATCCCTATCCTCTGAAAAATCTGTCCAAAATTATTATTTCTTACAATGTTCCGCAATGGCTGCGATCGCTTTCTCCATCTGGAACGGTTCCGCCAGATGTGCATTCCTTCCGGCGGTCAGACATTTCTTCGCATCTTCTTCATACGTCAGCGCATTTTCCCTATTCCTCACATTACAAATCCATTTTTGCATTTGAATGTATATTTAATTTATTTTACCATGTTAACTGCCGGACGGCAACCTTATTGCTCCAGCATATTCTCAATAAAAATCCCATATCCTCTGGTACTGTCCTGCACGAGAACATGGGTGACGGCCCCTACGAATTTACCGTTCTGGATGATAGGTGCACCGCTCATTCCCTGGACGATTCCTCCGGTCAGGGCGATCAGGTCAGAATCTGTGACTTTCAGTTCGATTCCCCGGTTCACGTTGTCATGATCAAGATGAATGTCGGTGATCTCGATATCATAGTATCTGGTGGTGCCATCTACGGTACACAAAATCTGCGCCGGTCCCTTTCGGATCTCCTGTTTTAATCCAATGGGCATCGCCTCTTCCGTTCCCATTGCCAGTGCTTTGTCATTGCACTTGCCGAAGATTCCCCGGACACTGTTGCCGGTAATATCCCCCAGAATCCTGTCATCAGAATAGACGATCATTCCCGTCATTTCCCCCGGATGCCCGGCCGTTCCCTTCTGAATGGAGATGATCTCCGTCTGGTACAGGGTTCCGTCATTCATTTCCATCAGGTTGCTGGTGTCCACATCATTGATTCCATGCCCCAGTGCTCCGAAATTTCCCTGACTGTCAATGTAGGTCATGGTTCCCACACCCTGGGCATTGTCCCTGACCCAGACACCAATCTTATATTTCTTCGTCTGATCCTGTACCGGATCGATTTTAACATCAAAATATTCTTCGCCCCGCCGGATCGTCAAAATCGCTGCTTCTCCATTACCGTTTTCGATCCGGGTGATCAGATCATCCTTGTCCGCCACTTCCGTGCCGTTCAGTTTCACCACATAATCGCCGCTTTTCAAAATATGTTCCGCCGGAGCCACCTTCTCCCCGTTGACAGAACGGAACTCTCCGGTACCTATGACCATTACCCCTTCGGTCTTGACATAGATTCCGATGGGAACACCTACCGGGATCAGCTGCTGATCCTCGATCACCCGGATCCCCACCTGCTTAAAAGGCAGGATCCCGAACAGCTTCACCTGCATCTCAAGGCTGTCCGTCATTCCGGTCTTCATAGTCACCGGCTGACTCAGATCCAGTGTCACGGCACCTTGGGGAATATTACTGGTTCCCTGTTCACTGACACTTAAAATCTCACCTTTTGCGGGAATATCCAGTGCCAGTGATTCCTCCGATTCCGCCCGCATATAAATAACAGAAGGAATACTGCTGTCCACCAGATAATAGCTGTAGCCAAAGAGTCCCATACCGGCCAGGATAAGGGCAGCACAAAGGCAGGCCCGGTAAATCCGCAGTCTGCGCACCTTCTGTTTCCAGAGCTGCAAAATGATGACTGCATCTTCTCCTGCCTGCCTTTTTACTTTTTCCGTTTCCGTAATCCATAGCTTCATACACATTCCCCCACTGAACTTCTGTCATTGCTGTATAGGGTATAGTGTACGTCACATTCCTATTTTTAATCTGTGATCACCGGGATTTGCGGTTTACAGTTTTCTCCAGTTTAACCACAAATGACCACATTCCCACTGCTTTTATATTCCTCTGGGCAGTCGTCCGTCAGAATCGTTCCGCTCTGAAACGCCCCGAAGGTCACAGAGCTGACATTTCCGAACTTAGAATGATCTGCCAGAATAAAACATTCTCTGCATTGTCCCATGGCAGTCTTTTTCACCATGGCCTCATTCATATCCGGTGTGGTCAGGCCACTCTGCCTGCTGATCCCGTTGGTTCCAAAAAAGCCTTTGGTAAAATGATAGCTCTGTAAATTCATCAGTGCCTGATTGCCTACCACAGCCTCCGTGGAGCCTTTTAATTCACCGCCGACCAGATACACGCGGAATCCTGCCGCTGCCAGTGTCTTGGCATGCGCTACCGCATTGGTCACAAAGGTGGCACTTTTCTCTGTCAGATAAGAAAGCATACTTGCTGTGGTCGTACCTGCATCCAGATAGATAAAATCCTCCGGCTGGATCAGTGCTGCCGCTTTGGCAGCCACCAGCTGTTTGGCTTCCACATTGACTTCTGCCTTCTGTTCCACCGTGGGTTCATGTGTTATCACCGTCCGGTCACATGCCACAGCACCTCCAAAGACCTTTACCAGCTTCCCGGCATTATGCAATGCTGTGATGTCCCGGCGTACCGTGGATTCCGACGTATTTAACAGATCTTTTACCTCGGCCACCGTAATGCTGTTTTTTTCTTCCAATAATTTCAGAATGATCTCATAACGTTGTTCTGTCAGCATAAATTGTTATTTTCTCTTTCCTTTGTCACATCTGTCTCCAGTATGATCTTACGCACGGGAAGAATACTTCCGGGAGACATGGATAATTCATCCACACCCATTGCAAGGAAACGTCTGGTCAACGATGTATCTGCACCCAGTTCTCCGCAGATGCCAGCCCAGATTCCGGCCTTATGCGCATTTTCCACGACCATCTGTATCATACGCAGCACTGCGGGATGATGCGGATCATAAAATGCATCCAGCTTCGGATTCTGCCTGTCGATGGCCAGTGTGTACTGGGTCAGATCGTTAGTACCGATACTGAAGAAATCCACTTCCTTCGCCAGCTCTGCACTCATCATGACAGCAGCCGGTGTCTCGATCATAATACCCTGCTTCGGTTCTCCGAAAGCCACACCCTGTTCTGTCAGTTCCTGCTTTACCTCTGCCACGATTTCCTTGATCTGATGTACTTCCTCCACACTTATAATCATAGGATACATAATGGAGATATTACCAAATGCACTGGCACGGAACAATGCACGGAGCTGTGTCTTGAAGATCTCCGGTCTGGTCAGACAGATACGGATGGCACGGCATCCCATGGCCGGATTTTCCTCCGGCTCCATTTCGAAGTAATCGCACTTCTTGTCTGCACCGATGTCCAGTGTACGGATGATCACAGGCTTTCCCGCCATGGTCTCCGCCACAGTGCGGTAGATCTGAAACTGTTCTTCCTCGGTAGGGAAGGTTTCTCTCTCCAGATATAAAAACTCACTGCGGAACAGGCCGATGCCGCCGGCATCGTTCTGCAATACGGCCGCCAGATCCTTGCTGTTACCTATATTAGCATAGAGCATGATCTTCTTACCATCAATAGTGATATTTTCACGTCCCTTTAAGGTCTGGAGCAGTTCTTTCTTCTCCTGCTCCTCCTGCTTTAGTTGCTGCATTTTCGACAGAGTATCTTCATCGGGATCCACATAGATGCAGCCGTTTCGTCCGTCCACGATACCAAGTTTTCCGTCTATGGCATCGGTCAGAGGGATATCGGTGCCGATCAGTGCCGGAATGCTCATGGTGCGGGCCAGGATCGCCGTATGGGAATTCACGGATCCATGTACCGTTACAAAGGATAATACCAGATCCTTGTTCAACTGTACCGTCTCGGAGGGTGCCAGGTCGTCTGCCACAATGATCACGGGTTCTTCCGATGCCGCCATGCCTGCCGTTCTGCCACCCAGCACGCTTAATACGCGCTCGGAAATGTCTTTGACATCCGCAGATCTGGCTCTCATGTAGTCATCCTCCATGGAGGCAAACATCTGTGCAAAATTGTCTCCGGTGGAAGCCACCGCATACTCTGCATTCACCTGCTGCATATGAATGATGTTCTCAATGGATTCATTGTAATCATCATCCTCCAGCATCATCTGATGAATCTCGAAAATAGCTGCATTGGCTTCTCCCACTTCTTTCAAGGCTTTCTGGTACAGATTCTGCAGCTGCTCCATGGCGGTTTGTCTGGCCTGTCTGTAACGAGCGATCTCCAGGTCGGGATTCTCGATCTTCACACGCTTTACCTGCTGCTCATCCTTCTTATGAACACTGATCCTGCCAATGGCAATTCCGCCGAATACACTTTTTCCCTGGTAGACTTCCATGACTTTTCTCCTCTCCTGACGATAATATTATGATTACTTAGAGGTTTGCTTTGACAAATTCCGTAACAGCTGCATAAGCTGCTTCCTCATCCTCACCGTCGAAGGTCAGGGTGATCTCGTTGCCGGCCTTAACAGCCAGACCCATGATGCCGAAGATTCTCTTGCAGTCTCCGGTCTTGCCGTCCTTGGTCAGAGTGATGGCACTCTGGAATTCCTTTGTTGCCTTTACCAGTTCTCCTGCTGGGCGAGCATGGATACCTTCGGGATCTGTGATAACATATTTAAATTCTTTCATTTTCTTATCTCCTTTTCTGATTTTTTATATTACGGTAACTATTCAGCACCCACATTCGCAAAACCGCTCTTTCAGAGCTTCCCTTTTGCTCATGTGGTTACTTTTTTCTTCAATACACCCAACAGCAGTGCGGACACTACCGTACCTGCCACCAGTGCCACCAGATACATCACTGCGTTACCTACTACAGGGAATACGAAAATTCCACCGTGAGGTGCCATCAGTGTGCAGTGGAATGCCATGGACAGGGCGCCTGCCAGTGCCGAACCGATGATGCAGGAAGGAAGCACATGCAGAGGATCGGATGCTGCAAAAGGAATCGCACCTTCGGTGATGAACGCCAGGCCCATGATGAAGTTGGTGGGACCTGCGTCTCTCTCTTCCTTGGTGAATTTATTCTTGAATAACAGGGTTGCCAGTGCAATGGCACAGGGAGGAGTCATACCTCCGATCATAACAGCTGCCATGATGTCATAATTGCCTGCAGCGATCGCTGCCGTTCCGAATACATAAGCTGCTTTGTTGAAAGGACCACCCATGTCAATCGCCATCATGCCGCCCAAGATCAACCCCAGTACAACTCGGCTGGAATCACCCATTCCGCTTAAGAAATTGTTCAATCCGGTATTGATACCGCCCATGATCGGTTCTACCACGAAGTTCATTGCCAGTCCCATGATCAGGATACCCACTACCGGGTAGATCAGTACCGGTGCCAGCTTTTCAATGGCATCGGGAAGCTTATCGCAGATCTTGCGAAGTCCCAGGATCAGATAGCCTGCCAGGAAACCTGCTGCCAGTGCACCCAGGAATCCGGACTTTCCGTTGGCTGCCATCATGCCACCTACAAAGCCAAGTGCCAGTGCCGGTCTGTCACCGATGGCCATTCCGATGAAGCCCGCCAGTACCGGAAGCATCAGTCCGAATGCCACGCCGCCGATATTCTTGAACATTGCCGCTACCGGAGTAATCGTACCGAAATTGCCTCTCTGATCTGCCGGAAGTGCATTGATGTCAATGCTTAGGCCATCGATCAGGAAGGCAATGGCGATCAGGATACCACCGCCGACTACGAAAGGAAGCATATGGGATACGCCGTTCATCAGCTGGGTATAGATCTTATGTGCTACACTCTCCTTACCGGTTACGGCTGTAGTTGTTTCACTGCTTTCCCCGTGGAAAACTTCCACGTTTCCACTCATTGCCTGTTTTACCAGCTGGTCTGCCTTGCCAATACCGTCGGATACCTGACAGCTGATGACTTTCTTGCCGTTAAAGCGGTCCATGGGTACTTTGGCATCAGCCGCCACGATGATGCAGTCCGCCGCTTCAATCTCTTCTGCAGTCAGTACATTTTTTGCGCCTGCGGAGCCTCTGGTCTCAATCTTAATCTGACAGTCTGCTGCTCTGGCTGCCTTTTCCAATGCTTCTGCTGCCATATAGGTATGAGCGATTCCGGTCGGACAGGAGGTCACTGCCAACAGCTTAAAGCCTTTCTTCTCCTCGGTGGTAATACCGGTATCACTTAATCTGTCATCAATGCTCTTGGCACTTTCATCTGCTGCATCAATGATCTGTAAGAATTCCTCTACGCTTTTTGCGTTTCTCAGGGAAGTGGTAAAATTTTCATCCATCAGCATCACGGACAGTTTGCTCAGCACATCCAGATGTACATTATCCTTTGTATTCGGTGCTGCAATCAGGAACAGTAAGGTCACCGGTTCCCCGTCCAGAGATTCATACTCCACACCGTTTTTGATCACCATGGCTGCCAGTCCGGGGGCTTTTACCGCATCACATTTTCCGTGAGGGATCGCAATTCCCTCTCCGATTCCCGTGGTACTCTCTTCCTCTCTTGCATAGACCTGTGCACGATACTTCTCCACATCAGACAGCTTTCCGCTTTTTGCCATCAGTTCCACTGCCAGATCCAATGTTTCCTTTTTGTCAGCCGGTGCCGCATTCAGGGAAATACTATTTTTGTCCAAAAGATCTGTAATTCTCATGTTGTGACCCATCCTCTCTTTTTATATTTATCATTGTTATTGTTCTACCTGCTGTAATACCTGCAAGACTTCTTCTCTGGTGGCCAGATTCTCGGAAAATGCACTGGCGCTTCCTGCAGCAATTCCCATATGGAACGCATGTACATAATCTTTCTTTTCCATCCATCCTGTCAGGAAACCTGCCACCATGGAATCGCCTGCACCCACACCATTGACCAGTGTTCCCTTCGGTGCCGGAGCTCCCATGCTCTGTCCGTCCGCTGCGATCAATACTGCTCCTTCGCCTGCCATGGAAATCAGTACATTCTGTGCTCCCATCTCCTGCAGTTTCCTGCCGTATGGAACCACCTCTTCCCTTGTGGAGAGCTTCACACCGAAGATATCCCCCAATTCATGGTTGTTGGGTTTTACCAGAAAAGGATGATACGGCAATACCTTTACCAGCAGGTCTCTGGTGGCATCCACTACGGTGAGAACACCTCTTCCCTGAATTCTCTCCAAAATTCTCTGATAAATGTCATCCGGCATGGTATAAGGAATACTTCCTGCCAATACCAGGACATCTCCGTCTCCCAGTCTGTCAATCTTTTCCATCAGCTGTTCCAAAGCTTTTGCATCAATATCCGGGCCACAGCCATTGATCTCTGTTCCGTCAATACTTTTCAGCTTCAGATTGATTCTGGTCATTCCGTGATCGATTTTGATGAAATCAGCATTTACGCCAAACTCGTTCAATCTTCGGATCAGTTCCTCTCCGGTGAATCCCGCCGCATATCCCAGGGCTGTGGAATCCAGTCCCAGATTCTTCAGTACGATAGATACATTGATTCCCTTTCCTCCCGGAAGAATCAGCTCTGATGAGGTTCTGTTCGTCATCCCCAGCTGAAAGTCATCCACGGACACGATGTAATCCAGTGACGGATTGAAGGTCACGGTACAAATCATTTCTATCCCTCCTGTCTGTCATCTTTCTTGTTCTTATGATGTTATTATATCTTCACATTCAGTCAAATTCAATCAATTTAATTCACAAATATGGTGCTTTATTTTGGTTGAATTTGCACAAAATAAAAGGATGAAGTATTTCTTCATCCTTTTTCAATGTTTCTTTCACTATAGCATTTCCCTTATCTGGCTTCTTTAAACCCGTTTGCCTGTTCTTTCATTTCCTTTGCATTGGAAAGCGCCGCTTCCGTCAGTGCATCACTGCCTAACAGTCTTGCCAGCTCCGCCAGGCTTTCCTCTTCTGCCACCTTGTGAATGTCCGTAATGGTCATATCATCGGTACTGCTCTTTTCAATAATGAAATGCACATCCGCCATGGCTGCGATCTGAGGCAGATGAGTGATACAGATGACCTGATGGGCTCCTGCCAGAATACTCAGCTGCTCCGCTACTTTCCATGCGGTTCTGCCGCTGATACCGGTATCGATCTCATCAAAGATCAATGTATCAATGGCATCTTTCCCTGCCAGTACCGTTTTGATCGCCAGCATCACCCGGGACAGTTCACCGCCACTGGCCACCTGGTTCAAAGGTTTCAGACTTTCTCCGGGATTGGTGGAAATCAGGAATTCCACATCATCATAGCCTTTTGCTGTAATGGCCTGACCGGGTCTGACTGCGATGTCAAATTCCACCGTCAGGAAATTGAGACCTATCAGCGCATCTTTCAATTTCTGCGTCAGTACCGCTGCATTTTTTCTGCGGATCTCAGACAGTTCTTCACAGGCTTTCTTCAGTAACGCCTGTTTTTCCTCCCACTCGGCGTTCAATTTCTGCATATAGGCATCATAATCCGCCAGTTTTTCCAGATAAGCTTCTTTTTCCTCTTTGTACCGCAGGATCTCTTCGATCGTGTTGCCGTATTTTCCCTTGAGGTGATTGATGGTATTCAGGCGATCCTCTGTACTGTGAAAATCCTCTTCATCAAATTCCAGATCCGACATATATTCGGAGACATCATGATTGTAATCTGACAAAAGACTTTCCACCTCTGCCAGCTGTTCCTCCATCTGTTCCAGTGCAGGATCATACATGGTCACACTACGCAATGCCCGCAGTGCCCTGCTCAAAGAATTCCCGGCACCGTCTTCCGCGTCATTGCCACTGAGTTGATAGCTCTCCGCCAGGCTTTCCGCAATTTTTCGGCTGTTGGACATTTTGCGGTACGCCTGTTCCAGTTCCTCATCTTCTCCGGGCTGCAGGGAAGCATCCGCGATCTCCTTTTGTTCAAATTCCGCCAGAGACTGTTCTCTGCTTCTGGAGGTATCATCCAGAGTTTCCTCTGTGATCTTTTTCTCCAGGGCAGTACACTCATGATAAAGTGCAGCCACCCGCCCTGCGCATTCTGCAAATTCCGCTCCCGCATAGGCATCCAAGATCTCCATATGTTTTTTCTTGTTTAGCAGAGACTGGTGCTCATGTTGTCCGTGAATATCGATCAGCAGCTCCGAAAGTTCCTTCACCTGCTTTGCCGTCACGGTCTCTCCATTGATGCGGCAGATGCTTTTCCCGGAGGAAAGTTTTCGGCTCAGGATCACGGTTCCGTCTTCCGAAGGTTCCAGATCCATGCTCTTTAATTTTTCCGCCAGCCTTTCTTCCTCGCAGTCGAAGACCAGTTCCACCAGACCGTTCTCTTCTCCCCGTCTGAGCATGTCTTTCTCGAACTTTCCTCCCAGTGCCAGATTCACTGATCCAATGAGTAATGATTTACCGGCACCGGTCTCACCGGTCAGTATATTCAGTCCTTCTCCGAACTCTACCTCTGTCTCCCGGATAAGAGCCAGATTTTTCACGCGTAAACTACGAAGCATGTATTTCCCCCTGTCTTACCTTTCTATCATCAGATGGATCTTGTCCATAAGGATCTGGGTATCTTCCACGGTCCGCACTGCCACCATGATCGTATCATCTCCGGCGATACATCCCACCACTTCGGAGAATTTCAGGGCATCCAGTGCCGCCGCCACTGCCATGGCCATGCCGGATACGGTCTTGATCACCAGAATATTCTGTGCCATGTCCATGGAGATAAAACCGTCTCTGAGGACGCGGATGTATTTATCTCCCATATGACTGTCATCCTGTTTTAAAATGACGTATTTCTGTTTGCCGCCACCGGTGGGTACTTTGGACAGCTTCAGTTCTCTGATATCTCTGGATACGGTAGCCTGCGTAACCTTAAAACCGGCCTCATTCAGTCTTGCCGCAAGTTCTTCCTGTGTATCGATCTCGTACTGACGGATCAGTTCGATAATTTTTTCATGTCTTGCTACTTTCAAAATTGAACCTCCTGCATCAGCTGTTACTCATTTTCTGTCTCAGAACCTCCACAAAGCTCAGATGGTTCAGCTTGAGGATTTTTGTCCTGACTGTGGCTTTCCGGA
>OIFE01001026.1_pt1 | contig 15985 bp, 16 predicted proteins | sample 1581921 | NCBI WGS metagenome assembly OIFE01 (sample SAMN04414075, study PRJEB24778) | human gut metagenome | material: faecal | host: Homo sapiens | reverse complement strand
CCTTAGGATCGAAATCAGAACCACCTTTACCACCACCGATTGGAAGTGTTGTAAGAGAATTCTTAAATACCTGCTCGAAACCTAAGAACTTGATAATACCCAGGTTTACAGAAGGATGAAGTCTTAAACCTCCCTTGTATGGTCCAATGGAATTATTGAACTGTACACGGAAACCTCTGTTTACCTGTACCTGACCATTGTCATCTACCCATGGTACTCTGAACATGATCTGACGATCTGGCTCTGTGATTCTCTCAAGAATCGCATTCTTTCTGTATAATTCCTCATTTGCATCGATCACAGGTCTTAAAGAATCAAGAACCTCTGTTACTGCCTGTAAGAACTCAGGCTGATCTGCGTTTTTCTTCTTTACTACTTCGAGTACTTCATCAACATAGCTCATTTTTATATCTCCTTTACAAAATTATTTTTCACATCAACAAGTTTATTTTATATAAATCTATTGCTATAATCAAGTAATTTTTGAAAGTTTTATATAAAAAAAATTCATTTTATTTATTATCTTCATTTATATTATCCCAGTTTTGGTACTGATTCTCCTCATCATCGGAATATACCACCTTGAAATAATCCGAGAGTTTTGCAAGTGAAGTTATAAGAACTTTCATTTCGTCATCCGAAAGACCGTCCTTTATATGCTCTATCATATGACGGTGAAACTGCTCATGATGATAGTATGCACTCTTTCCCTTGCCAGTGAGTGAGAGCTTTACCACACGCTTATCCTCCTCACTGCGGATACGGTTCACGTATCCCTTGCGGGTGAGACCATCTATTGCCTTTGTCAGTGTGCCCAGAGTGATAGACATAAGCTTGGCTACGGTGCCGGAGCGCTTTGGCTCATCGACTCCTATTGCCTCTATTATATGCATATCGTTGATAGAAATATCAGAAAATTCGTCTGTTATCAGACATCTGCCCTCTATCTCTGTCAAATCCTTGAACAGACACACCAATAATTCATTTAAAGTTTCATCTGCCGTCATAAATACCTCTTTCTATTGCCACTCTATGGCGCAGGCTCCCCATGTAAGTCCTGCTCCAAAGGCTGATAAAATTATTTTTTCCTCATGCTTTATCATACCATCTTTGCGGACTTTATCAAGCAAAATCGGCACACTTGCCGCAGAAATATTTCCACAATGCTGTAAATTGGTCGGGAATTTGTCCATAGGCTGCTTAAGCCTCTTGGCAACCGACTCAATAATACGTATATTGGCCTGATGCAACACATAGACATCCACATCATCTACGCTCCAGCCGATTTCATCAAGCAGCTCATTTATAGCCTTTGGCACTGTCTTTACCGCAAACTTGTATACAGCAGGACCGTCCATAGTGACATAGCCACCGAGTGCAGACTGCTTTCCATTGTCGGTAAACGGATTGACTACAGGACGGTTGTCTCCGTCAAGCGCCTCACCGCCTTTTCCGTCCGAGCCCTGTACAAAGCCCTTAAAAGCATCGCCCTCGTCTGTCACAACGGCTGCTCCTGCTCCGTCTCCGAAAAGTACACAGGTGCTTCTGTCATTCCAGTCCATTATTTTTGAAAGAACCTCTGCTCCCACTACGACTGCCTTGTGAAACCTGCCGGTCTTAAAATATGCATCCGCTGTGGCAAGCCCGAATAAAAAGCCTGAACATGCGGCATTTATGTCAAATGCCACTGCACTGCCTGCACCTATCTCAGCCTGAATCTGACATGCGAGCGATGGAACGATTTTGTCTGTGGATACGCTTGCCGCTATTATCAAGTCTATCTCACTTCCGTCAATCCCCGCATCCTGCAGCGCACTTTTTACTGCATCACAGGCAAGTGAGGTGGTTGTCTCAGTCGTTGCAATGTGTCTGTTTCTTATTCCTGTACGCGAGCTGATCCACTCGTCAGATGTGTCCATTATGGCTGCCAGGTCATCGTTTGAGACCACTCTCTGTGGCAGGCAGCTTCCTGTTCCAACTATCTTCATAGAATTTCCTTTCCGGGACTAGAACTTGCGGAAACGCTTGTATCTTTCCTCCAAGAGCTGGTCCTTTGTCAATTTGCTTTCTTTTTCCAAGAATTTCTTCATGTTGCCCTTCATGTAGTTTCCGATTGATGAAAGGGCATCCTCGTCGGCTCCGCCAAACTCAGGTATTATATCATCCACGACATCAAGCTCCTTTAAGTCGTGTGCTGTAATCTTCATTACCTCTGCGGCTTCCTTTGCACGCTTTCCGTCCTTCCAGAGGATAGATGCAAAGCCTTCTGGCGAGAGGATTGAGTATGTGGCATTTTCCATCATCCACACTTCATTTCCTACAGAAAGAGCTAAAGCTCCGCCGCTTCCGCCTTCTCCTATCATGAGACAAAGGATTGGCACCTTGATGCTGCTCATCTCATAAAGGTTTCTTGCGATTGCCTCACCCTGTCCGTTTTCCTCTGCTTCCATTCCAGGATAAGCTCCTGATGTATTGACAAAGGTTATGATCGGACGGTTGAATTTCTCTGCCTGCTTCATGAGGCGCAGTGCCTTGCGGTAGCCCTCAGGTGATGGCATACCATAGTTTCTCTTTGCGCAGTCCTCAAGGTCTTTTCCCTTGTGAACACCGATAACTGTGACCGGCTGGCCGTCTAAATATGCGATTCCACCTACGATAGCCGGGTCATCGCGGAAATATCTGTCTCCGTGCAGCTCCATAAACTCATCAAAAATATAGTCCATATAGTCAACCGATGCAAGTCTCTTAATCTGTCTTGCGGCGCTGACCTTGTCCCATACCTTAAATGGCTTGGCCTTTGCCTCGCGCTCCTTCATAAGCTCTGTCGGCTCGTAATTGTCGTCTGAGTGAAGCGGGTCAAAATTGGCATAGCCAGTGGTAGGTCTGTGAGCACGTAAAATCTTGTAAAGAGTCTTCTTTAAATTCTCACGCTCAACTATCATATCCACAAAGCCGTGCTCAAGCTGGAACTCTGCCCTCTGGAAGCCCTCAGGCAGCTTCTGTCCGATGGTCTGCTCGATAACACGAGGACCCGCAAAACCGATAAGTGCCTTTGGCTCTGCAAGAATGATATCTCCAAGCATTGCAAAGCTGGCTGTCACACCACCTGTTGTAGGATCTGTGAGTACAGGCACATATAAAAGTCCTGCCTCTGAATGACGCTTTGCTGCGGCTGAGGTCTTTGCCATCTGCATCAGCGAAATAATACCCTCCTGCATTCTGGCACCGCCTGAACAGCAGAATAATATAACCGGAAGTCTTTCCTCTGTGGCACGCTCAAATGCGCTTGTGATTTTCTCACCAACCACATGACCCATGCTTCCCATCATAAATCTTGAATCAATTACACCAAGCACTGTCTCCTCGCCGTAAATCTTTGTCTTACCGATGACAATGCCCTCAGAAAGTCCTGTTTTCTCCTGAGTCTTTGCAATTTTCTCCTCATACTCAGGGAAATTGAGAGGATTTCCTGTTGTAAGCTCTGTAAACCATGGCTCAAATGCTTCCTTGTCGGAAACCATTCTGATTCTGTTTTTAGCACGCACACGGAAATAATAATTACACTCATAGCAGACGTATTTGTGCTGTTTTACAACTGATTTGAGCACAGTCTTGCCACACTTGGGACAAACGATTGTCTCAGGGACATCCTCTTTTGTTTCCTGTGCTGCACCGGCATTTTTGCCATCTGCGGCTGTTTTTGCGCTCTCAGCGTTCTTGGCTAAAGTCTCTTCAGCCTCTATATTTTTATCTTTCTTCTTGAATAACTTCATCATGTCTCCTTATGCAATTAACCTATTGCAAATGTAAGCTCCGCCATACAGGCAACCTTGCCGTTTACCCTGGCAACAGCCTTGCCCACACCGATAGGACCTTTAACCTTTATAATCTCAGTGGTCAGCTCCAGAGTATCTCCCGGAACCACCTTCTGCTTGAACTTGGCATTATTGATGCCTGCAAAATATGCAGTCTTGCCCTTCCACTCATCCTGACAAAGAATGGCAACTGCACCGGTCTGCGCCAAAGCCTCAATAATAAGCACTCCCGGCATCACCGGATTTCCCGGAAAATGTCCCATAAAATGTGGCTCATTCATAGTCACATTCTTCTTAGCCACACACTTTACGCCCGGCTGCAGCTCCTCAACCGTATCAATGAGAAGAAACGGACTGCGGTGCGGCAGAATATCCATAATCTGCTGCGTATTCAAAACTGACATATTGCATATATCCTTTCTCAACTTACTGTAAACTATTTACATTCTTCGAGCTCCACAAAGTGGAGCAATGAAGCACAAAGTATTCCATAAACCTAAACTGCGCACATGCTTCGCGCTCAATAACGTGGAGCCGGGAAGCACACAGTGTGTTCTGAATGAAAAATATGGACTGTCACGGCGTTCCATCCACTCCAATAGCATGAAGCACTAACACCATATCACAGCCTGTCCGTGCAAAATGCCGTGACTGACTTCATATTTTTCACGAGGAATATACTGTGTGCTCCACCGGACCTCACAACCTGAATGCGCGAAGCCCCTAAAAAAGCAGAAGCTATTTATTTATAAGCCTTGAGCAGAATACTTGCATTATGTCCACCAAATCCCAGTGAATTGCTAAGTGCATACTCAACAGGCTCCTCATAGCTGTCCTTGCAGTAATTGAGGTCAATCTCCTCATCAGGAGTCTCATAGCCAACAGTCTTATGTATAAATCCATCCTGGATTTCCTTCACACATGTTATAAACTCAACAGCTCCCGCTGCTCCGAGCAGATGTCCTATCATAGACTTTGTTGAATTGATTTTAAGATTTGCAGCCTCATCACCGAACGCAAGCTTGATTGCTCTTGTCTCAAAGAGATCATTGTGATGTGTGCCTGTTCCGTGAGCATTGATGTATTTTACATCTGCCGGTGTGACACCTGCATCGCTCATGGCATTGGTCATGGCTCTTGCTGCGCCTGCGCCATCCTCCTGCGGAGATGTGATATGGTATGCATCCGATGAGCAGCCGTATCCGACTACCTCTGCATAAATCTTTGCACCTCTTGCCTTTGCATGCTCAAGCTCTTCAAGGATAACTACTCCTGCGCCCTCACCCATTACAAAGCCGCTTCTGTTCTTGTCAAACGGAAGTGAACACTTTGTCGGATCATCTACTGTAGAAAGCGCTGTAAGTGCTGTAAATCCTGCGATTCCGATAGGACATACACTGCCCTCTGTACCACCGGCTACCATCACGTCAGCCTCACCGTACTGGATGCTTCTGTATGCCTCACCGATTGTGTTTGTTCCTGTAGCGCAGGCTGTTACATCATTGATACTCTTTCCCTTGAGACCGAACTGGATAGAAACATTTCCTGCTGCCATGTTACAGATCATAAGCGGAACAAGCAGAGGATTGACTCTGTTTGGTCCCTTTTCATAAAGCTTTTGTGTCTCGCGCTCCATAGCCTGAAGACTTCCGACACCTGAACCGATGGCACATCCAACCATGTATGGATCTTCCTTTTCGATATCAAGTCCGCTGTCATCAATTGCCTGCTTTGCTGCAGCTACAGCGTACTGTGAGAATGGCTCCATTCTCTTTGCTGCCTTTCTGTCCATAAAATCCTGTGGGTTAAAATCCTTAAGCTCTGCTGCAATGTGACATTTATAATCTGTTGTGTCAAATTTTGTGATGTGGTCAAATCCGATTTTTCCGGCCTTTACCGATGCCCAGAAATCGTCCACATTATTTCCGATTGGTGTTACTGCTCCAAGTCCTGTTACAACTACTCTTCTACTCATATTGCCATTCCTCCGTCAACAGACAGCACCTGGCCTGTGATGTAGCCTGCTGCATCTGATGCTAAAAATAATACTGCGTTTGCGATATCCTTTGTGTTTCCCGGTCTGCCAAGCGGAATCTGTGATAAAAGATTCTCCTTTGCCGCATCGGCAAGCACATCTGTCATCTCTGTCTCTACAAAGCCCGGTGCCACTGCGTTTGCTGTGATTCCCCGGCTGGCAAGCTCTCTGGCTACAGCCTTTGTGAGTCCTATAACTCCTGCCTTGCTTGCGCTGTAATTGGCCTGTCCTGCATTTCCGAGTATTCCGGAAACTGATGAAATATTGATAATCCTTCCTGATTTCTGCTTCAAGAAATAGCGTGACATGTGACGGATTGTGTTGAACGCACCCTTAAGGTTTGTGTCGAGCACTGCGTCATAGTCTGCCTCGCTCATCTTCATGATGAGACCGTCTCTTGTGATTCCCGCGTTGTTTACGAGGATATCTATGTGCTTGTACTCCTTGATGAGCGCTGTTATCATATTCTGGCACTCGTCAAAATCAGATACATTGCACTGATAAGAAACTGCATCACCGCCTGCTGCCTTTATCTCTGCAACAACGGCATCTGCCTTTTCCTTTGAACCATTATAATTTACTATTACAAAGGCATGTGCTGCGGCAAGTGTAAGAGCTATCTGTCTTCCAATTCCGCGGCTCGCGCCTGTAACCAGGGCATTTTTACCTGTTAACATACTTTTCAAAATCCTCCAGTTTGTCTATGTTTACGACTTTTACGTCTCTATTTATCTTTCTCATAAATCCGCTGAGTGAGCGTCCCGGTCCGATTTCCACAAACTCATCTGCACCGTCTGCGATAAGGCGCTCGATGGTCTGCTGCCAGCGTACTGACGATGAAACCTGCTTTGTCAGATAATCCTTGACGTCTGCCGGTGACTTCACATAGTCTGCTGTGACATTTGTGATATATGGCACCTTGATATCGTGGATTTCTACACTTTCAAGTGCATCTGCGAGCTTTTCGCCTGCGCCCTTAAGCATTGCTGAGTGGAAAGGTCCGCTTACCTTGAGCGGTACACATCTCTTGGCGCCTGCCTCGCTGCATGCTGCTGCGGCGGCATCTACTGCTGCCTTTTCTCCTGTGATAACAATCTGTCCCGGGCAGTTATAGTTGGCTACCGATACCACTGAATTTGTCTCATCTGCTGTCTTTTTGCAGATATCCTCAATGACCTGCGGATCAAGTCCTAAAACCGCTGTCATGGCTCCACCTTTAGGAACTGCCTCCTGCATGTAGATTCCTCTTTTTCTGACAACTGCAAATGCATCTGCCATAGTCATGGCTCCAGATGCGATGAGAGCACCATATTCCCCAAGGCTTAAGCCTGCTGTGACATCAGGTGTGATACCTTTGTCAATGATTGCCTGATATATAGCTGCCTCAACTGCAAGCATACATATCTGTGTGTACTCTGTAATATTCAGCTTGTCATTTTCCTCAAAGCATAATGCCGGAATATCCAAGCCTGTCTGTTCACTGGCAAGGTCGATTACTGCCTTTGCATTTGGCATTGTATCATAAAACTCCTTACCCATTCCTATATACTGTGAGCCCTGTCCGGGAAACATAAATACTCTCTTACCCATTTTCGGTTTCTCCTTATTTCTGACAGGATACCGTAAGCCACTCTTTCCAGGCGGCCCGGTATCCTTAAATTTGCATGTAAAAGTGAATACTGTCTATTTGTTCAGTCCCACTACATCCTCAATGATTTCTTTGCAGGTTTCCTCTTTCTTTACGAGGCCTGCGCTCTGACCTGCCATGACGCTGCCATATACGGTATCTCCGTCTACAACGGCTTTTCTGAGTGCGCCAAGTGTCATTTTTTCGAGCTCTTCAAATGGAGCTCCTTCCTTTTCCAGCTTGAGATATTGTCTGGTCATCTTGTTTCTGAGTACTCTGATTGGATGACCTGTGCTCATTCCTGTAACCTCAGAATCTATATCCTTGGCCTTAATGACCTTCTGCTTATAGTTTTCATGTACTATCGATTCTTTTGCGGTGACAAAGCGTGTACCCATCTGGACTGCCTCCGCACCGAGTGCAAATGCTGCATTGAAGCCTCTGTTGTCTGCAATTCCGCCTGCTGCGATAACAGGGATGCTCACTGCATCAACAACCTGTGGCACAAGTGTCATGGTAGTCTGTGCTCCGATATGTCCGCCTGACTCCATTCCCTCGGCGATTACTGCACTTGCCCCGCCTCTCTCCATGAGCTTTGCGAGTGCTACGCTTGCAACTACAGGGATTACGATGACGCCTGCTTCTTTCCACATATCCATATACTTTGCAGGATTTCCTGCGCCGGTGGTGACTACCTTTACCTTTTCCTCGGCGATGATTTTTGCTATCTCATCGGCCTCCGGATTCATAAGCATGAGGTTGACTCCAAACGGCTTATCTGTCTCCTTCTTTGCAGCGACTATCTGCTCCTTTACCCATGAAGCCGGGGCTCCGCCTGCTCCGATGATGCCAAGTCCGCCTGCATTGGACACAGCGCTGGCAAGCTCATGGGTTGCTACCCATGCCATGCCACCCTGAATGACCGGATATTTGATTCCAAGAAGCTTTGTTATTCTTGTTTCCATGTCTTTTAAGCCTCTACACCTTTGTTCTTAAGATACTCAATGATGTCGTTTACTGTTGCGATTTTCTCTAAATCCTCTGAAGGGATTTCTACTCCGTACTCCTCCTCGAGTGCCATTACGAGCTCGAAAAGATCTAATGAATCTGCCTCAAGATCCTCCTTGAAGTTTGACTCTAATTTGATATCATCCTCGTCGATTCCTAACTGATCTGCTACGATTTCCTTGATTTTCTCCAACATATTTCTGTTCTCCTTTTTCTGTGTTTATTTTCAGTTTTGTGTGCTGGTATATTTGCACTAGTTTGCATGTCAAATATTTTCATCATCAAATCATTTGACAGTGAAAGTATATCACATTTTAAATAGTTGTCAAGTCAAAGTATTTTTATTTTTCATTTTTATGGTACGGGACAATGATATACAATAAAAAACAGACTGTAATTTTGAGTGGTCAGCTCAATTTTACAGTCTGCTCTATATTTTGTTGATATGGTTATTGATTTACCAATAATACATTATACCGGCTCAGGAAGCTTATATCCGGCTTCGCTCATTGATTTTTTGAACTCTTCAAGCGATAATCCAGCTTTTTCAGCACCTCTTTGTACAGAGTAATCTCCATCCTGTACAGATAAATATATCTCTGTACGACGCCCTGTCTGAATGCCTTCCTGTTTTTGTTCTTCACCATATTCTTTAGCATATTCTTTTGCATACTCTTTTGCATATTCCATTGCATACTGTCTTACAGCTTCACTCATAGCACCACGTCCTTCCTTTTCTTTGTAATAAGCCACCGCTTTTGACAATGTCTCACTTTTTATCTGCTCCGGCCTGCACTGATGAAAATCTCTCATCATCCGACCTATATCATCATTACCTTCATACCTTCCATTTACATAGATAATATGCGAACCATCTCCAAAGGCTTCACCCGTTTCATCAACACGCCTTTGAATGTGATAAAATGGCAGTCCTTTTCTGAACTTATCGTGATCATAAATAAAAATCACGTATGAATCCTTAATCTCCTTAAACTCCTGTCCTTCCTCCAGCATCCTCGCATCCATCATACTGCTGTGATATCTGGCTCTTTTGACATGCGATCCCTCAGCATTAATCTGCACCTCGATATCAATATGTCTGCCATCGACATCTATTGCATGCACATCCAAGGTAATACATCTCCCACCAATCACTGGATTTTTTAATTCATCCTGCCCCCGGACGTCTATAACCTTAATATCACGCTCCATTATTACGCGAAGCAGTAACTCCGTTGTCTCGATATTCTGCCCGAATACAAGACTCATCAGATTGTCATCAAACAGTGTCATTTTGTCAATCAATCTGTTGATGATTACATCGTTTTGGCCATAATTACTGCCCAAAACTTCTTTTGTCTCTCCCGACATTATTCTCCTCCTGTTTAGTTGTGTGAGCAGGGAGAATATAATATCGCATGATACTAAATTTCTTGTCAATATAAAGCATCAGCAACCCCTGTCCGCTTCATTCACATAAGATTATCTCAATCGACATATCCATTTTTCCCTGCTATTGATAGGTAACTTAAAGCATTGAAAATTTCCATGTCTTTGTCGAAAAATGCGAAGTGGTCTGCCCTCTTCAAAGTGATACACACCGGAAAAATATGCTGTGGTGTCGTATTTACAGAAATATAATGCTTTGAGTTGATTGTAGCACACAGAAGTAAGCTTGTCATTATATTTTTCATCTGTGATAATACTCCAAAAATGAAATTTTAAATTCCACCACCACATTTGGTGGTGGAATTTACTCCCGCACAGTAAAGGTTTACTCTTTCATATAAAAATGGTAAGGTTATCTTTCTTTCTGACAGCAGTAGAAAGAAGGATATCCATGAGTAAATATATTCCAGGAAACCAGAAGCACCTTTCCCTTGAAGACCGTATCTATATCGAAAACGAACTGAACAAGGGAGAAACCTTTAAGAACATTGCCCGCTTTCTTTGCAAGGATCCAACAACCATTTCCAAAGAAGTAAGGGCTCACCGTCTATCCGACTGGTATCACAAAGGTACTTTCTATAATGCCCATAACTTTTGTATTCATCGCTTCCATTGCCGGAAAACCAATGTCTGCGGAAAAATCATTCTCTGCGATGTAAAATGCACTTCCTGCCCCACCTGTAATCAAACTTGCAAGGATTTTGTGAAGGAACAGTGCAAAAGACTGGATAAGGCGCCCTATGTCTGTAATGGCTGCACAAAAAAGATAAATCATTGCACCATCGCCCAGAAATACAGATACGATGCACGTTTTGCTGATAGAAAATACCGTGAAAAGCTTTCCGGTTCCAGAGCCGGTATAAACATGACAAAACATGAATTACGCAAAAAGGATGGCATTGTTTCTCCTTTAATCGAGCAGGGACAATCTCCATATCAAATCATTACCAATCATCCAGAACTGGATATGTCAGTCCGTTCCTTGTACACCTATCTGGATCAAGGTCTGTTTACAGCCAGAAACATTGATTTAAAACGTAAGCCCGGCTTCAAGCCACGAAAGTGCCATAAAACACAGATTACAAACAGAACCGTCTTCGAGAAAAGGTTATTCAGTGATTTTAGTGAGCTGCAGTTATCCTCTTTTGTAGAAATGGATACGGTACACTCATCCAGAGAATCCAACAAGACGTTACTGACCTTTTTCTTCACTAAGGAAAAGCTGTTCCTTGCCTTTCTCCTGAATCGTTGTACTAAAGGCGCTGTCCGGCTTATTTTTGACCGTTTAGAAAAACGTATGGGCACCTATGAGTTCTTATCTGTCTTTGAATATATCTTGACAGACAGAGGTTCAGAATTCGGAGATCCTGTCGCTCTTGAAACAGGACTGGATGAAATTCAGCGTACCAGCATCTACTATTGTGATCCCATGCGTAGCGGACAAAAAGGAGGTCTTGAGCAGGCTCACACCATGCTTCGCATGGTGCTTCCCAAAGGAACTAGTTTTGAATTTTTGACACAATGGGATGTGAATCTAATCGTGAATCACATCAACTCCACTCCAAGGGAAAGTCTTAATGGAAGCACGCCTTATGACGCCGCATTAGAGACACTCGGAAAAGAAACCCTAAACGCATTTCAGCTTAAGCGCATTGACCCTGATTTGGTCAATCTAACGCCTAAGCTGATTCGCTTCAACCATTAACAACCACTTAGAAATCTGCTGTCGGACTGGAAATTAAACTTTCACATTTTCCTCACATGACCGGTGGAATTTAGTCTCGCACACTACCTTCCAGTGGTCCGTTTGTCATACCATCAAATCAGTTTTTTCCAAGAAGTTACTCCTATTATAACAGAAATAAGCGTTTTGAGCTTATAAAACTCTTAGAAAATCAAGAACTTTTAAATGAGTGTGGAATTTACTTCTGCACTGGAATTTACTTTTTCAAGTTAGCCTGTGATAATACTTGCAAGATAACATGTCATGCCCGACATCCAGAATGTTAAAAAGAAGCTTCCATGGCAAAAACCGCAATAATCTCCCGCTTCATTACACAAGAAGAATGCAAAACTATTTTCATCTGCCCTGCATTAGTCACTATAATGGTCTGACTGACGCCACATATTCGTTTAGCTTCGCTCTTATCTCTTCAAACTGCTTTCCTGTAACCTCATTATCCGACTCAAATGCCATCATTTTGTCAAGATATCCTCTCTCCTTTGCTATCTGAAGGCTGATAGGATAAACCAGCTCAAATGTCAGTGCAATGTGCCCTGCCACATGGTCTACCGCGGTCTTTTTACAGGAACGAAGTACCGCGTGCCTCTCATCAAAGGCTGCCATAACCTCAGGACTTACCTGCGAATTTTTCAGTTCCTCCGTCGTCACATTATATATATCCTCTGCCGGAGTATCTACATTTACCCTGAAAATATCCACCTTATCAGCATCCCTTAGTATATTGCAAAACATAACCGTATAATCATCGAGCCTCTCATCTATTCTGAAAGCACTGTGATTTCTTATCGCATTTTCAACAATTATGCCGTATTTATCATCATGAAATCCATCCACATATGTGTCAATAAGTCCTTCCTTAAACAGCAGGTCTGCTCCAAAATTGGCATGATCAACAGACTGTGCATCGTTAAATGTGTTATAACGCTTAATCTGTTCAAATCTTCCGACATCATGCAGCATCCCTGTGAGCCATGAAACATCTGTCTCATATTCATCAAGCTTTAAATCCCTTGCTATCAGCTCGCAAAGCTCCGCTACCCTATAGGTATGGTCTATTTTGAGCTTAATCTTTGGGTCTGTGGCATTGTATCCTGATGTGTACTCTGCGAATGTATTTTTTACTCGTTCTCTATCTATTATCATGTTTATTATCCTTTCAAAAAAACGGCTTATAGTGGCTTCATTGCTGCTGTTTTAACTCCCATCGCACCACATCTCTATGTGGATTAACCCTGGCAAGTCCAATCTCCGTAATTGCCGCTTCAAAAGGCACAAAGCTTTCCTGCATTACTGAAAATGCCATCTGCATCTGTTCCTTTGTCAGTGTCTTTCCAAGTGTAATATGTGGCAGCCAGCTCATTGGCTTGTAGTATCTGCTCACTGTAGATTCCGGAATGCTTTTCACCTCATCAAATACTTTTTCCGATAAATCCTGTAAATATCCGTTAAGCACCGGTGTGGCATAAAATACATATGGCAGCAATTGTCCAACTGACACAATACTAATCGTCCCATTAGAAAGTGAATTTCGCAGATTATCCATTGCTCCCAATAAAGCATTTTCACTTCGGGCTTCTATTGCCGATATCGTCATGTGTGGCGGTACACTGTTATCCGTCATGAATGAATTACCTGTTTTCTCAGCTATTTTATTTATATATCGTTGTAAAATATGCTCTGCCGTCTTGTCAAAATATACAGATACAAGATACATCTACTTTCCCCTGTCATATAAAAATCATGCCCCAACACACATAGGCCGGGGCAATTACTGTTCCTATTTATCCTTTCCTCTCCTCATCGCTACAGCTCCCGGCGATGATATTGCACTTCCCAATACAAGCTTCACCAGCCAGATAAAAAATACTATCACAAGTACAGGAATAAGACACGTTGTAACTATAAGCACTGCCAGTCCATCAATGAACTTGTTGACCATGTTCTTTACACTATCTGCCGTAACTGACAATGTATTTTTCACACTGTTTACTGCATCCTTCGCCTTATCTATAAAGCTGCTTTCAGAGTCCTTACTCTTCTTGCTATCCTTATCATCATCCTTTGATGCTTCTGATTCATCCGCTAAATCATTTGCTTCATCGATTGTCGCATCAATTGACTCCTGATATGTACTGTAAATCATTTTTGAGACATGCACGCTTACCGGAATAACCGCATATATTGCCAGTCCAAAAATGAATATTTTGACACCTATTTTCCAAAAGAACTCCTTTTTGCTTCCAAAATACACGGCCAATGCCAGCATTGAGACCGGAATAAGCCATTTGAAGGTCAACGCACCCAAAATAGTCAGCAGATATTTTTCAAGATATATTGCTGATACAACAATCAAAAAATACCCTGCCAGATCCATTAATTTATTTGCAACAGGAGTTCCGTCATCTCCCGGCGCTAATGTAATAAGTGTTGAAACTGCTGTAGCACTTGCGCTCAGTTCCAGCGCAGTTGTTTTCTTTTCATCCAGATACTTTATAGTTTCTTTATTTATTTTTGACTCAGGCGATGAATAGCTTTTTGCAAGTCCAAAAAATGAAATACATGCAATAATTATACACATTATAATTGCAACTACTCTGAATAGTAAGCTTCTTTCAAACGATGAATCAGTTTTATTTGCCATAATGACTTATACCCTCATATTCTATAAAAATGTTCTTTTTGCCTCTCCCCGGCTATTCTTCAAGGTAGATGCAGCTCCCTCGCCGGCTAAATATTCCTTCACCAGCTTTACAACTACACCCGAAAGCAAAAATACCGCGATAAGGTTTGGTATGACCATAAGGCCATTGAAGGTCTCCGCTATGCTCCACATCAGTCCGAGGTTCATTGTCGCACCGACTATCGCAACAAGCGAATATACTACCATGAACGGCTTATTTGCCTTAGTTCCGAATAAGAACTCTATGCATCTGGTTCCGTAAAGCCCCCAGCCTATGATGGTTGAAAATGCAAAACAGCACATGGCAACCGCTGTAAAGATTGATACCCAGCCGCCGTAGGTGGATGTAAATCCACTGATTGTAAGCTCTGCACCTGCTGCTTCTCCATAGCCCACAGAAACTCCGCTGCAGAGTATGACAAGCGCTGTGAGTGTACATATCACGATAGTGTCCACAAATACCTCAAATATGCCAAAGAAGCCCTGCTTTACTGGCTTTTTGGTGTCTGCACAGGCATGTGCGATAGAGCCTGTTCCAAGACCTGCTTCGTTTGAAAAAATTCCTCTGGAAACTCCCTTTTTCATGCTCATAAAAAAGCTTCCTACTGCTCCGCCTGTCACTGCTGACGGATTGAACGCGCCCTCTATTATGGCTCCGAATACGCCCGGTATAGCTTTAAAGTTGACGATTACTACTCCAAGTGCCAGCAGAATATACATCACTGCCATAAATGGCACAAGCTTTTCAGTAACCTGGCCTATACGCTTGATACCTCCAAGCAGAATAAGCGCAATGAGAGCGGCAAGCACTATTCCTATTATGAGATTGAACGTTGATGCCGACTCTTTTGAAATTATATCGTAATTATATAAAGCTGAATCAATCGCTGTGGTTATAGTGTTTACCTGTGTAGCGTTTCCTGTACCGAACACGGTGAGCACGCCAAACGCCGAGAACAGATATGCCAGCCAGTGCCAGTGCTTTTTAAGACCGTTTTTAATATAGTACATAGGGCCGCCTACCAGATCGCCGTTTGCATTTCTCTCATGAAAATGTACAGCAAGTGTGACCTCCGAGAACTTGGTGCACATGCCCAGAAGTGCTGAAATCCACATCCAGAACACCGCTCCCGGTCCGCCTATCGCGATGGCTCCCGCAACTCCTGCCACATTTCCTGTACCGACCGTCGCCGCAAGTGCCGTACACACTGCCTGAAACGGTGTGAGCGCTCCGTCGGATGCCTCACGTTTTTTGAGCATCCTGCCAAGCGTAACCTTCATAGCATATGGAAACTTTCTAATCTGAATAAATCCCGTTCTGAAGCTCAAAAGCAGCCCGACACCTATGATACATATCATCGCAGGCACGCCCCAGATAAAATTGTTGACCACGTCATTGACTTTTTCTATTACTGATAACATCTTTTTCTCCTACCTGAATTTAGTGTAACGTATAAAGTATAACACGGTTTGTACAATTTTTTATATATTTAATTTCATTTTTTTGAAGTTTTTCTTTATAAAAAACACCCGGATATAGCAATTTATCTATATCCGGGTGTTTATTTTTGTATAATATGATTAAAGGGTCAAAAGGTATCATCGATGCATGCTTGCATGCAATTCG
>OIFE01001016.1_pt1 | contig 16165 bp, 16 predicted proteins | sample 1581921 | NCBI WGS metagenome assembly OIFE01 (sample SAMN04414075, study PRJEB24778) | human gut metagenome | material: faecal | host: Homo sapiens | reverse complement strand
GTTCTACCTGCTGTTTCTGGTCATCATGGGCGTGCCTGTGCTGACCATGGAGCTGGCGGTAGGCCGTGCCAGCCGCAAGAGCGCCGTTCTGGGCTACAAGGCCCTGGAACCCAAGGGCAGCAAATGGCACATCCACGGTTGGTTCTGCGTGATCGGCTGCTGCCTTCTGATGATGTACTACACCACCGTCTCCGGCTGGATGCTCGATTACTTCTTCCGCTTCCTGACTGGCAATTTTGACGGCCTTACGTCGGAACAAGCGTCCGGCATCTTTGGCGAGATGCTCTCGAGCCCCGTGGAAATGGTGTTCTGGATGGCCATTATCACGGTGGCAGGCTTCATCGTCTGCGGCCGCGGCCTGCAAGGCGGCCTGGAAAAGGTCGGCAAATGGATGATGAGCGCACTGCTCGTTCTCATCCTCGTCTTGGTCGTCCACAGCTTTACCCTGTCCGGTGCGGGCGACGGCCTGGCCTTCTACCTGCTGCCAGACTGGTCCCGCGCCAGTGAGCAGGGCCTGGGCAACGTCATCACGGCAGCGATGAATCAGTCGTTCTTCACCTTGAGCCTGGGCATCGGTGCGATTGAAATTTTCGGCAGTTACATGGACCGCCGCTTTACCCTGCCGGGCGAGGCCGCGCGTATCTGCGTGCTGGACACCTTTGTGGCGGTCTGCGCAGGGCTTATCATCTTCCCGGCCTGTTTCTCCTTCGGCATTTCACCCGACGCAGGCCCGAGCTTGATTTTTATTACCTTGCCCAACGTCTTTACGAACATGGCAGGCGGCCGCCTGTGGGGTACACTGTTCTTTCTGTTCATGACCTTCGCCAGTTTCTCCACGGTCATTGCAGTGTTTGAGAACATCATCGCCTGCGCCTGCGAGGACTTTGGCTGGGACCGCCACAAAGCCTGCATCGTGGGCACGGCGGCGCTGGTGCTGCTGGGTCTGCCCTGTGCGCTGGGCTACAATGTGTGGAGCTTTATCCAGCCCATGGGCGCAGGCAGCACGGTGTTGGATTTCGAGGATTTCCTCGTCAGCAACCTGCTGCTGCCGGGCGGCAGTCTGGTGTATCTTTTGTTCTGTGTCACCAAATGGGGCTGGGGCTTTGACAAGTATGCTGCCGAGTGCAACACCGGCGACGGCCCCAAGATGCCCCGGTGGGTCAAGCCGTATTTCAAGTATGTGCTGCCGGTGCTGATCGCGGTGATTTTGCTGCAAGGGCTCGTCTAAAGGATTGGCGGCAGCCTGCCCGAAGGCAGCTTTCTTTTGGCAGCGAAAGAAAGCTGGCAAAGAAAACTGCCGCTGTTGCGACGCAGCGGACCCGCGCCTCGGGGGCTGCACGCCCCCGAGACCCCCAATAAGGAAGTTGAAAGCCCCGCTGGCTACGCGAACGCAGTATTACTGTTCGCGCTTAACGCCAGCGGGGCTTTCGCCACTTTTGAGTCGGGTGTTCCCCCGAACCCCCGCAGGGGGAAGGGGTGGCCCCCTTGTTAAAGGGGGCTGTCCGCGTTAGCGGACTGGGGGATTCCGACGGGCTTTGCCGCAGCTGCCGTGGACGGGGAGGACTGCCGCCCTCCCTTGCCCCTCTCGTTTTGCCCGTTTGCCGTTTATTACATATGCTCGCCTATCCACCGCTTCATCTCATCCGCAATCGCCTCAAACGCCTTGGCGGTATCAGGATTCTCCGTCTTAAAATCCAGCAGCTGCCACAGCCAGCCCTGCTCATCTACGATGCGCAGGCTCTCGGGATAGCACAGCTCAAATACCAGCGACGCATGGCCCACCGCATTGTCGGCGGGCCATTTTTTCAGGCTGTGCAAAATGCAGTGGTGCTCGTAAAATGCGTCCAGCACAGCGGGCGTTACTGGACTTTGGCGCAGGGCCTCGGTGCTGACGCTGTAGATTTCCTCCATCGGCGTTTCAACGTTGACGCGCAGAATATCGATTTTATCGGCATCCCGCAAAATCTGGCAGAACATCCGCGTGCGGTCGTCCAACTTTTCCGGCAGGCGGAAGGCACTGTGCCACGCCACCGCCGTGCGCAGCAAGGCGTCCTCGGCGGCATCGTCTATATAGTCGCGGATGTGCCCCTCGTCAAACAGCACGCTTGCACTCAATGCAGCGTGGTTGATGGACTGGGCGTCGATGAAGGTGTTGTACCGCCGCAGCTGCTCAAAGCGGCCGACATCGTGCAGCATACCGGAAAGCCAGGCCAGATCCGCATCCTCCGGCGGCAGGGTCAGGCTTTTGGCAATACAGTCACACAGCGCGGCCACGCGGTAGGTGTGGTCGATTTTCAGCTTGACCTTCGGGTCGGCGGCGTTGTAGTGCGCGGCGTAGTCGGCAAAGGCTTTCTGTGCGCGGGCACGGTCGATTTTCATAATGATCACTTCCTTGCCTCTATTGTAGCATATTTGCACCGGGGCGCAAATTGCATTGTTTATAAAATTTCATCAACAGCAGACTACATTTTTGTACAAAATCCTTGACAATGTCCGCGAAAACGGCTATTCTTAAAGTAGAAATTTGCGAGGAAGGCGGTGCATACGATGAACGCCAAAGGAGACGCCAACCGCAGTGTACGCATGACCAAACAGCGGCTCTACCAGGCGCTTATTACGCTGTTGCAGCAGAAAAGTCTGCGGGAGATCACGGTCCGGGAACTTACTGAGCTGGCCGGGATCAGCCGCGGGACGTTCTATTTCCACTATGCCGATATCTATGCCCTGATGGATCAGATGGAGGCTGCCCAGCTGGCGCGGCTCAATGACCTGATGGACAGTCTGCTGCCCGGCATCTCGCAGGAGGAGGTTCCCCCTGCCCTGGTGGCGCTGTTCACCTACATGACCGAAAACCCCGACCTCTGCACAGCGCTTTACGGCAAAAGCTGGGAGTCGGAGTTTACCCGCAACGCCAAAAAGCTGATTGCCGAGCGCTGCTTGGGCGAGTTCGCGCCGGGCGGCGGCACCGAGGAGCAGAAATATACGCTGGTCTTTGCAGTGAACGGCTGCTTTGGTACCATCGTTGCCTGGCAGGAGGCTGGGTTTGACCTGCCGCCGGCAGAGATCGCCCGCATTACCTGGCAGGCCATACGCGCTGTAAAAGAGCGGATTTGACCCGGGCAATTTCTGCTTGCAAGCCTTGCCTTTTTGGGCGCGGCGGGATATAATAAACTTACAACACACCCCTTGTGGTGCTTTAAGAAGGAGAGATTACCATGGGATTTTTTGATTTTCTGAAAAAGTCTTCTGCACCGGCTACCCCTGCGGAGCCGACGTTCCCCCTGACCCTGGCGGCTGACGCCAAGGGCACCGTTGTAGCGATGGAGAACATCCCCGACGAAGTGTTTGCACAGGGCATCCTGGGCAAGTGCTGCGGCATCGAACCCACCGAGGGCAAGGTCTTTGCCCCGGTCGACGGCGAAATCACCCAAGCCCCGGACAGCGGCCATGCGCTGGGCATTATGGGTGTAGGCGGCGTCGAGGTGCTGATCCATGTCGGCGTTGACACCGTCGAGATGAAGGGCGACGGCTTCAGCCCGAAGGTCAAGGAAGGCGACAAGGTCAAGAAGGGTGACCTGCTGCTGGAAATGGATCTGGACAAGATCGCAGCCGCCGGCCACCCCGCCGTGGTCATCACGGTCGTGACCAACACCGACGACTTCAAGGACGTTGAGGTCGTTGCCTCCGGCGATGTCGAGCCGGGCGCTGATCTCATCAAAGTCAGCAAGTAAATTGCACTACAAAAAACCGGGCACCTGCTGTGGTGCCCAGTTTTTCGTTGCAGGGGAGCGAGGCCTGCATCCGCCCCTGCAATAAGGTTGGCAACAGAAAAATCTTACGCCTTCTCCACCTCATACTCGCTGAACGTCACGCCGCCGCAGCGGTGGCGGAAGCTGCCGCCACGGAGGACGACGCGGCGCTGGATTCAGCCGTGGTGCTGCTGGCGGCATTGGATGCGCAGCCCGCCAGCGAAACGGTCATGGCGGCGGCCATTGCACCGCAGAGGATGCGTGTATTTTGCTTCATAATAAAATCACTCCTGTTGAAATAGGTGGTGTGTTTTTTGAGTACAGCCTTAGTATAGCCGCTGCAAATGGCAGAACCTTGTTGAACAGGTGTGAAATTGTGGGAGAAACTGTGTGTGAATTCTTAAACCGCCGCGCTTGACAAACGCCCGCCGTCGTGTATAATGGAAACTGGACATAAAAACAGGGGCGCTGAGGGGCATCCTCGGCTGAGATCGAAACAAACCGCAGTTTCGGGTCGCCTTGAACCTGATCCGGGTAATGCCGGCGTAGGAAGTTTGACCCACCAGTCATAACGCTTTTGCGCCTGCAATGTATGTTGTGGGCGCTTTCTTGTTTTTATGTTACATTTTTTTGAGGAGTGGAATCCATGTCCAAAACCTATTCCAAGACCCGTACTCTCGTTGAGTGCGCCCTGATGATCGCCCTGGGCACTGTGTTGGCGAACATCAAAATTTTCGAGATGCCCAACGGCGGCTCCATTACGCTGCTGAGTATGCTGCCCTTTATCCTGATTTCCTTCCGCCACGGCGTGAAATGGGGCCTGTTCACCGGCTTCGTCAACAGCCTTTTGCAGATGCTGCTGGGCTTCTACGCACCCCCGGCCCCCGGCCTGCTGCCGCTGGTGGGTATGATCCTGTTGGACTATGTGCTGGCCTTTACCCTGCTGGGCCTGGCCTGCGTCATTGCCAAGCCGTTTAAGAACCGCCTGGTTGGTGTGGCTGTCGGCACGGCGGCGGTGTGCGGCATCCGCTTCCTGTGCAGCTTCCTGTCCGGCGTGCTGATTTGGGGCAACCTGAGCGACGGCCTGCCCGCCTGGACGTACAGCCTGACCTACAACGGCAGCTATATGTTGCCCGAGACCATCCTGACTACGGTTGCTGCGGTGCTGATCTACAAGGCAGCCCCCCAGCTGTTCGCAGAGCAGGAAAAGTAAGATACGATAAAAAATTCCCGGCACGCAAAATCCTGCGTACCGGGATTTTTTATACCTGTTTACGGTATCAATAACTCATGATGTCCTTCACGACGCCGGACATGGAGAAGAGCTTGGCGGAAATGTGGTCAAGGTAGACAATGCCGAGCTTGTGGCCGGTCTCCTCGTTGTAGAGGTCGGCCAGCTGGGGCATGGTCTGGAAAGCCGCGGCCTGCGCCTCGGGGCTGTTGTCAAAGTTTGCGGTGCCCTGAATGCGCATCCACTCGCCGCGGTCATTGGCGGCGCAGATTTCCAGGTTCGTGTTGTCCAGCAGCTGCTTGTAGGCGGCCTTGTGCTTGCCCAGGCCGATGCACAGGTGGTCGTTGTACCACATGGCAAAGCCGATGGGCCGCACGCGGGGCAGATACCCCTCGACGGTGGCAAGGTAGAATGTAGGATTCTCTTTCAGGAATTCCATGATCTCTTCATTCGGTTTCATGCTGATCCCTCCCGCAGTTTTACAGTGCAGCCAGCGCGTTTTTGATGCGCGCAGCGGCTTCCTTAGTGCGCTCGGCATCGCCGAACGCCGTTAAACGGAAATAGCCCTTGCCGCAGGGGCCGAAGCCCTCGCCGGGGGTGCCCACCACGTGGGCGTTTTCCAGCAGCCAGTCAAAGAACTCCCAGCTGCCCATGTTGTTGGGGCAGCGCAGCCAGATGTAGGGGCTGTTCTTGCCGCCGCAGTACCAGATGCCTGCCTCGTCCAGCGCAGCCGCAATGACGGCGGCGTTGGCGCGGTAGTAGTCAAGGTTCTGCTGGATCTCCTTCATGCCTTCCTCGGTAAAGACGGCCTCGGCACCACGCTGTACGACGTAGGCAACGCCGTTGAACTTGGTGGTCTGGCGGCGCAGCCACATCTTGTTCAGTTTGCCGTCGGCCAGCGCCGTGGGCACGACCGTGTAGCCGCAGCGCGTGCCGGTGAAGCCAGCAATCTTGGAGAAGCTGCATACCTCGATGGCGACTTCCTTCGCGCCTTCGACCTCGTAGATGCTGCGGGCGAGGCCCTGTTCGGAGACAAAGCACTCGTAGGCGGCATCAAACAGGATGACCGCATCGTTAGTCTTGGCCCAGGCGACCCAGGCTTTCAGCTGTTCGACGGAGTAGGTCGCGCCGGTGGGGTTGTTGGGGCTGCAAATGTAGACGATATCCGCATGGGGCGCTTCGTCGGGCATCGGCAGGAAGTTGTTCTCCGCTGTGGCGGGCAGGTACAAAATCTTGCGGCCGGCCATGACGTTGTCGTCCACATAGACCGGGTAGACCGGGTCGGGAACGAGAATCGTGTTGTCCTGGCTGAACAGATCCAGCAGGTTGCCCAGATCGCTTTTGGCACCGTCAGAAATGAAGATCTCCGCCATATCCAGCGCAACGCCGTGACCGGTGTAATAGTTCTGGATGGCGCTGCGCAGGAACTCATAGCCCTGCTCGCTGGGGATATAGCCGTGGAAGGTGCCCTTGTGGCCCTGCTCCTCGACGGCTTTGTGCATGGCCTCGGTCACGGATGCCGCCAGCGGTAGGGTGACGTCGCCGATGCCCAGACGGATGATGTCGGCGTCCGGGTTTGCCTTCTGATAGTCGGCCACCTTGTGGGCGATGGTGCTGAAGAGATAGCTCTCGTTCAGTTCTGCGTAATGCGGATTCAGCTGCATGATAGTCTCCCTCTTATTTATACCTTTATATAGTTTAACTTTACCACAATTCGGGCGAGTGTGCAATAGGGTTTTTACGCGGTGCGGTAGGGGCCGGGCATGCCCGCCCCTTGCGTGTGGGGCAGACGAGCGTCTATGGAAAGGCGGCGGGCCGCACATGTGCGGCCCCTACATGGCGGCCTGTCGGTTTACTTGTTCTCATTATCGTACAGCGTTTTGCACTTCTCGTCAATTTCCTTCGCGGGCAGGGATACCGCCATGGCGATGGCGGCGTTGCGGCATTCCTCGGGGGTAAAGCCCATGTCTGCCAGGGGGAAATGCTGTAAAATTGTCTCGACCAGGTCGTCGTAATACCGGGCGTAGAGCACGCCGCGGTCAGTGATATAGATTTTGCCGTACCGCCGCCGCACAATGACCCCCTGCTTCATCAGGCTGGTCAGGATGCTGGTAACACTGGGCTTGGTCACGCCCATGGCCTGCGCCAGTGCCAGAGGCGAGACGTCGGTGTTCTGCTTGGCCAACCGGTGGATGGCCAGCAGATACCGCAGGTTGGAATCGGTCAGGGTCATGGCATCTCTCTCCTTTACGCCAAAAAGGGGCGCAGGCCACGAACGGACCCGCGCCCCTTTTCAGGCACTATTGTGTTTAGTTGCTGTGGCAGGCACCGCCGCAGGTTTTGCAGTTCCCTGTGCATCCGCCGTGACCGCCGCATCCGCCGCCCCCGCAGGAGCCATCGCAGCAGCCAAGGCCGCCGGTCTTGTGTTCATGATACAGAAGCCAGCCGGTACCGCCGAAGACGATGATCGAAACGATGATCGTGGACAGGTTAAAGTTGGTGGCCAGAAATTCCATCATAAGAAATCCGCTCCTTTCCGGAAGCATGATACACCCCAAATTACTTGGAAGCAACAGCCTTCTTGGAATCGAACTGAACCTCGTTGACACCCTCGTACTTGTTGGGGCGGAACAGCAGGTAGATCGTGAAGGCGATGATGGCGACTGCCACGATGGTGAAGAAGTTGAAGCTGACCTCACCGGTGATCAGACCGCCAATCTGGTAGACGACCAGAGAAGCGCAGTAGGCAAACAGGCACATATAGCCGATGGCGATGGCCGTCCACTTGCCGTTGTTCATCTCGCGCTTGATGGCGCCCATAGCGGCGAAGCAGGGAGCGCACAGCAGGTTGAAGATCATGAAGCTGTAAGCGGAGAGGGCGGTGAAGCTGGCAGCAACCTCGGGCCAGATCTCGTCGCCGTTGTCAGACAGCTCGTCAGCATAGTGATACAGAACACCGAAGGTACCGACAACATTCTCCTTGGCAATCAGGCCGGAGATGGACGCGACGGTTGCACGCCAGTTGCCGAAGCCCTGCGGGATGAAGATCCAGGAAATTGCGCTTGCAACGATAGCCAGGATGGAGTTGTCCTGATCCTCGACCATCGTGAACGCGCCGTTCTCGAAGCCGAAGCCCTGCAGGAACCACAGGATGATGGTGGCAGCCAGAATGACGGTGCCGGCACGCTTGATGAAGGACCAGCCGCGCTCCCAAGTAGCGCGCAGGACGTTGCCCCATGCGGGCACATGGTAAGCGGGCAGCTCCATAACGAACGGAGCAGGATCACCGGCGAACAACTTCGTCTTTTTCAGGATGATGCCGGAGATGATGATGGCTGCAAAGCCGATGAAGTAAGCAGAGGTGGCGACCCAGCTGCTGCCGCCGAACAGAGCACCTGCGATCAGGCCGATGATGGGCATCTTGGCACCGCAGGGAATGAAGCAGGTGGTCATGATCGTCATACGGCGGTCACGCTCGTTCTCGATGGTACGGGAAGCCATAACACCGGGAACGCCGCAGCCGGTACCAACCAGAATGGGGATGAAGCTCTTGCCGGACAGACCGAAGCGGCGGAAGATACGGTCCATGATGAAGGCGACACGGGCCATGTAGCCGACATCCTCGAGGATGGACAGCAGGAAGAACAGAACGAGCATCTGGGGAACGAAGCCCAGAACCGCGCCGACACCGGCGACGATGCCGTCCATGATCAGGCCGTACAGCCAGCCAGCCACGCCGATGGACTCCAGCAGGCCGCCCAGGGCGTTGGGGACGATCTCGCCGAACAGAACATCGTTCGTCCAGTCGGTGGCAAAGGTGCCGATGCCGATGCCGCCGTCCGCAACGGAGGTGCCCATTGCGATGGCGTACATCAGCCACATGATGGCTGCGAAAATCGGCAGCGCCAGAATACGGTTCGTGACGATCTGGTCGATCTTATCGGAGGCGGTCAGGTTCTCGGTGCGGGGCTTCTTCTTGACGGCCTTGTCAACAACACCGTTGATGTAAGCGTAGCGCTGGTTGGTGATGATGCTCTCGGCGTCATCATCCATCTCCTTCTCGCAGTCAGCGATGTGGGCGTCGAGGTGGTCCAGCAGCTCTTTATTCAGGTTCAGCTCGGCCTGCACCTTGTCGTCACGCTCGAACAGCTTGACGGCGTACCAGCGCAGGAAGCGGTCATCGACCTTGCCCTGGATGGACTCCTCAATGTGGGCGATGGCGTGCTCAACACTGCCGGTAAAGACGTGAGGCAGCTCACCGGCCTTGCCCTTCTTGGCGGCGGCAACGGCCAGTTCGGCGGCCTTCTCGCTGCCCTCGTTTTTCAGGGCGGAGATCTCGACGGCCTCGCAGCCCAGTTCCTTGGACAGCTTGTTCAGGTCGATCTTGTCGCCGTTCTTGCGGACGAGGTCGATCATGTTGACTGCCATGACAACGGGGATGCCCAGCTCGATCAGCTGGGTGGTCAGATAGAGGTTGCGCTCGATGTTGGTGCCATCGATGATATTCAGGATGGCGTCGGGCTTCTCGTTGACCAGGTAGCCGCGGGCGACGACCTCTTCCAGCGTGTAGGGAGACAGAGAGTAGATACCGGGCAGGTCCTGGATCACGACGTCGTCGTGGCCCTTCAGCTTGCCTTCCTTCTTCTCAACGGTAACGCCGGGCCAGTTGCCGACATACTGGTTAGAACCGGTCAGGCTGTTGAACAGGGTGGTTTTGCCGCAGTTCGGGTTGCCTGCCAGAGCAATTTTAATTGCCATTGATTATACCCCTTTCTGAAATTTACTCAACCTCGATCATTTCAGCATCAGCCTTGCGGACGCTGAGCTCGTAGTTACGGACGGTCAGTTCCATCGGGTCGCCCAGGGGGGCAACCTTGCGGACGTAGACCTTGGTGCCCTTGGTCAGGCCCATGTCCATAATGCGGCGCTTGACAGGGCCTTCGCCATGCAGCTTGGCAACGGTGACGGTCTCGCCGACCTGTGCATCTTTCAGAGTCTTCATACTTTGTTCCTCCTCTTAAGGTACAATAAATCAAACAGCCTAGGGCTGAGATTCCCTTTTTATCAGCCGACAATAATACGCATGGCCAGCGTCTTGTCCAGCGCAATGCGGGCTTCCTTGACCTGGATGATGAGGTTGCCACTGATCTCGTTGACAACGGTAACGGTCTCGCCCACAACAAAACCCAGCTCGGCCAGATGCTGGCGGACTTCGTCCTTGCCGGTGATTTTCTGGATGGTAACGGTATCGCCTGCTTTAGACATCGTCAAAGGCATTCCATACACTCCCCTTTTTTGCAAGTCTGCAACACATTAGACTATGCTAACATATTGGATGAAAGCACGCGGTTAGAACGTTCTAACCGCTTACGTCGGTAGTTTACCACCACTAACTCCCGGTGTCAAGATGTGAGTTAGGCACGGCGAACACTTTTGGAAGATTGCACAGTTATCCATAACTAACCTTTGTAAAATTTGAATAAATCGTAAATGCTTGGCGGCGGGTGTTGCCGTGTACATCACTTATAGAGTCGTAGGGGGCGGGCATGCCTGACCCGCAGCGTTTACGGCGGCAGCCCCATTATCCAACGGATTTGCAGGGAAGGGTCTTGACCGCTTGACGGCGCCCCCCTACAATACAAAACAGGGCAAGGTACTCCCCTGCCCTGTGCGTATTTATTGCGCCTTCTTCTGTTTCCTTGTCTCCACCAGATGCCGTATCGCCAGCACGGGATGGTGGAACAGCATCCGCGGGCCGCTCCAACGCATGACCTGGCGGATGCGCTCCCGCATTTCGGGCTTATAGCAATGGGTCTTGCAGACGCTGCAAAACGTCTTGGTCGCCATGTGCGGGCAGTGGTCCACCCGCGCATCGGCGTAGTCCCGCAGGGCCGCGCAGTCGGGGCAGAGCTGGCCTTTCGGCGTGCCGTGGTTGCCGCGGCAGTACAGCTCGATCATCAGGCCGACCGTTTCTTTCTCCTGTCGGCGCTTTTTCTCTGGGGTGTCGGGAACACCGCCCCCTACAACGTTCTTGTCGGCCATCAGCTCATTCTCCCATTCTCGACCGAGTAGGTCGTGTCGGCAATGCGCATCGTCGATGCCCGGTGGGATACCAGCACGACGGTCTTGTTTGCGCGTTCCTCGGCCAGGCTGTGCAGGATGACCGCCTCGTTCAGGCTGTCGAGATTGCTTGTCGGTTCGTCCAGCAGAATGAACGGTGCGTCATGCAAAAATGCCCGCGCCACGCCAAGGCGCTGCCGCTCGCCGCCCGAGAGGGTATCGCCCAGCTCACCGACGGGAGTGTCGTAGCCCTGGGGCAGCGTCATGATAAAGTCGTGGATGGACGCCTTTTTGCAGGCCTCCACGACCTGCTCATGGGTCGCGTCCCAGTTAGCAATTTTGACATTTTCCTCAATACTGTCATGGAACAGCATGGTATCCTGCTCGACAAAGCTCTCCGCTGCGCGCAGCGACGCCGTGTTGATCCCCTTGATGTTTTCGCCGGAAATCTCTACCTTGCCCAAATCGGTATCCCAGAACCGCATGAGCAGCTTGAGCAGCGTGGATTTGCCGCTGCCGCTGCGGCCGGTGATGCCCACGACCTGGTTCTGCGGGATGTGCAGCGTGACTTCCTTTAAGATTTCGCTGTCACCGTAGCCGAAGGTCACGCGGCGGGCGTCGGCACCAGTGAACACAATGTCCTTGCCGCCGACGACTTCTTTCACGGCGGGCTGCTCATCGAGGATGTCCAACACGCGGTTGCCTGCGGCAAAGGTGTTTTGCAGCCCGGTACCGAGGTTTGCCAGCGCGATGACCGGGCCAAAGCTGCTCATGAGCGCCACGGTGCAGACCAGTGCGCCGTCAAAGCCGATGGTCCCCGATACGCACAAGGACCCCGTCAGCGCCAGCATACCGCCGCCCAGCAGCAGGATGATGGCCCCGGTCACGGCTTGTGCCGTGCCGCCAGCCTCTTTCAGGCGGCGCTCCTGCCCGGCCAGCGCGTCAGTGCGCTGGTTGATCTGCGCTAAGCGGTGCGCACCGTCGTTGTATTGCAGGCTCTCCCGCACGCCGCGCAAGCTGTCCAGCACAAAACCGTTCAGAGCGCCGAACTCCGCACGAAAATTCTCGCCAGACTTGCGCGAACCCTTGGCGGCGGCCACCGGGACACCGATGCCGATAATGGCGTAGGCCAGGGCGGCGTACAGCCCCAGCAGTGACGCATAACTGCCCATAAAGCACGCCATAACGATGCTTACGATGACCGCAATGCAGATGGGCGAGATCGTGTGGGCGTAGAAAACTTCCAGCAGTTCAATGTCGGCGGTCAGCACGGCAATCAGGTCGCCCTTGTCGCGGCCTTCCAGCTTCGCGGGGGCCAGCTGGCGCAGCACGCCAAAGACCTTGTCGCGGATGAGGGCCAGCAGCTTGAAGGCAATAAAATGGTTGCAGCCCTGCTCGGCGTAGTGCAGCACGCCGCGGGCTACGGCCAAAATCGGCAGCAAAATACATACGGTGCCAAGGGCAATAGGCGCGGCGGCCAACTGCGCATAGACGCCCAGAACCGGGATAAAGATAGCGCAAAGAAAGCCCGCCACACCAAGCAGAACGGCGCATACCATGACCGGGGCCAGCGGCTTGACCAGCCCCACAAGGCGGCACATGACATTGAAATTGCCGCGCGTGCGTTTGTTTTCCATCACTGCGCCCCCTTTCCATAGTTTTCCAGTGCCTGCTGGCGGTTCCACAGGTCGGCGTACAGCCCGCCCTGGGCCAGCAGTGCTTCGTGTGTGCCCTGTCCGGCCAAGTGCCCATGATCCAGCACGTAAATATTGTCCGCTTTCGTGACGTTGGCCAGGCGATGGGAAATCAAAATGACCGTCTTGCGCCCGGCCAGACGATGGATGCCCGCCATGATATCGTTCTCGCTCTCTACGTCGATATTGGACGTGGCTTCGTCAAAGATATAGATGGGGCTGTCATGCAGCAGGGCGCGGGCCAGCGCCAGACGCTGCCGCTGGCCGCCGGACAGGTTGCTGCCGCCCTCGGCCAGCTGGGTGTTCAGGCCATCCTCGCTGCGCAGGAAATCTGCGAGGTTGACCTGTTCCAACGCGCCCCACAGTGCGCCGTCGTCGGCGTCGGGTGCGGCCATCCGCAGGTTGTCTGCCACCGTACCCTTGAACAGGTGGCTGCCCAGGCTGACGAGGGTCACGTTTTTCAAAAGGTTTGCTTCGTTGACGGCGGAAAGCTCCTGCCCGCCGATGGTTACGCTGCCGGTGTAGCCAGCTGCGCGGCCGGTCAGTACAGCAGCAATCGTCGATTTGCCGCAGCCGCTCTCGCCCACCAGCGCCGTAAAGCTGCCCTGGGGAAAGTCGAGATTCAAGCCGTACAGCGTCTCTTTTTCGGCGGTGTAGCCAAAGTGCAGGTCACGGCAGGCAATGGCGCAGTCCGTGCCGATCTCGGCGGTCCTGGCATCGCCTTCAGGCAGATCCAGCAGCTTAAAAATTTTATCGCTGGCGGCCATGCCGTTCATGGCGACGTGGAAATACGACCCCAGCGCGCGCATGGGCAGGAAGAAATCCGCCGACAACAGCAAAATGCAGAGCGCGCCCTGCAAACCCACGCGGCCCGCGGCAAACTCTTTAGCCGCCACGGCAATGCCCAGCGCCGCGCCGCCGTAGGCGATGACGTCCATAACGATGATGGAGTTCAGCTGCATCGTCAGGACTTTCATCGTCACCTTGCGGAAATGCTCGGCCTCGCGGTTCATGGCCGCATGGCGGGCTTCGTCTGCCTGGTAGATTTTGAGCGTGGTCAAGCCTTGAAGGTTTTCCAAAAAGCTGTCACCCAGCGCGGCGTACTGGCCCCAGTATTTGCCCAGCAGTTTTTTGGCAAATTTCTGCACAGCCACGATGGAAACCGGAATCAGCGGCACGCAGATCATCAAAATGACCGCTGCCCGCAGGCTGACCGGGGCCAGCGCGATAAACAGTGTGAGGGGCGCGAGCATGGCGTAGAAAAACTGCGGAAGGTACGCGCCGAAGTAGGTCTCGAGCTGTTCGACGCCCTCGCCCGCCAGCTGAAGGACCTCGGCAGTGGGCACGGCCTGGGTGTAGCTGCCGCCCAGGCGCAGCAGTTTTTCATAGATGGCGGCGCGCAGCGTCTTTTTCACGGTGCGGCTGGCGTTGTAGCTGGCCGAAGCCGCGCCCCGGGTGCAGAAGAACCGCACGACGAGCGCACCCAGCAGCACAAGCAGCGCAGCGGACAGACTGCCCTGGCTGTACACGAGCCCCGCCAAAAACGCAGACACGGCAAAGATCATGGCAATATTGGCCAACAGCGCCACCCACTGCAGCGCCACATTCCGCGCGATATACCGTTTGGAATCGCCCATCATGGCGATCAGGCGTTTGTTTATCATCATAGTTTGTGGTTCCTTTTAGTAGAGTTGTAGGGGGACAGACATATCCGGCCCGCGCATCTGCCGCAACCCGAAACGCTGTGGGCCGCCGCAAGGTTGAGAACCGGACAGGACATACCCAATGTGTTTACTCTTTCTCCGTCGTGCGTAGGGGCAGATAACCGGCATCGCGGATGGCCTGACGGATGGCGTCTTCGTCGGCGTCAGCCTTGGTCCAGACCGTCACCTTCTGGGCGCTCAGGTCTGCCTCGGCCAGGGTGTCCGTCATGGCGTTCAGGGCGTTCTCCACATGGCGCTGGCAGTTCTGGCAGGTCATGCCGTCCACACCCATGACCAGACGGTGCAGGTAATGGCTTTTGTTGGTGTCGGCGGCCTTGACCTTCCTAGCGGGGGCGTCATGCTCACCGCAGCAGCCGCCGCCATGGTTCAGGTGATGTACATAGTTGTAGATGCCGTAGACAACAGCCACGACCAGGATCAAAACAATAATAACGTTTGCCATACGATAACCTCCAGGTTAGTGTTTTCTAATTGAACTTAGGATATCCTAACTTTGCGAGATTGTCAAGTAGGAACTTTTTGGATACCGCAAGCAAAGGCTTCCCCCCTTGGGGAAAGCTGCCCGCGAAGCGGGCTGATGAGGGGCGTCCTTGCCAGACCTCTCTTTGAAGGAAGATATTGCGGGTTAGCCGAGGGCCAGACATACCCGGCCCCTACATGGGCGGCGTTATTGCCTATGAACGGGTTGCTATGGCAAATGCGCCCCTCATCCGGCCTTCGGCCACCTTCTCCCAGGGGAAAAGGCTTTACATAAAAAAGAAGAGGGGCATTGCTGCCCCTCCCAGGTATGATGGATATGGAGAATATCACGCGTTGGCAAGGGCGGTGCCCAGGGCTGCGCAGGCAGTCTCGGCGTCGCCGTCGGGGGCACCGTTGGCCATGACAGGCTCAACGACCATGCGGGCACCGGCAGCCTCGGCATCCTCGGCCCAGGTGCGGATCCACTCGCCGTCGCCCCAGCCGTAGGAGCCGAACAGGCCGACAGGCTTGCCGCTCAGGGAACTGCGCAGATCCTGATACATCGGCTCAAACTCGCTCTCTTCCAGCTGCTCAGCGCCCATGGCGGGGCAGCCCAGCGCAAAGCCGGTGTAGTCGCCGGCGGAGGCAGCATTGAACTCAGATGCGGTGAACTTGTCAACAGCTGCGCCGGCAGCGGTTGCTGCATTAGCGACCAAATCAGCCATGGCCTCGGTGTTGCCGGTGCCGCTCCAATAGATAACTGCGATCTTGCTCATAGTAAACTACTCCTTTGTACATTCTTTATGGTGCATCGTCAGGCGGCCACAGTCAGCCGCCGGATCGGGGTGCCGTTGTAATAGCAGCGGGCGTAGATGCGCTCGCATTTTTTGTAGCGGTCAAACTCTGCCTGGGCGGCGGTGGGGTCGGTGTAGACCTTCCAGTAGCCGCAGGCCGTAAAGTTTTTGCCGCGATTCTCGATAAAACCGATGACATCCGCCAGCGGGTAGCCTAAGAAAACGCCGATCTCGTGCGGGAATTCCCCCTCGCAGCACAGCCGGTCGGCCAGCTGATTCAGCAGGGCGTCCGCAGTGCCGAGGGTGTACCCCTCCCCTGCCAGAAAGTCCAGCGTGCGGGGGTCTGCCAGCAGTCTTGCCACCCGCGCGGGGCGGTAAACATAGACCAGCACGGCCCCGGTACGCGGACACTGCTTGAGCACCCGAACCGTGACGCCGCGGGGCGCGAGCGCTG
>OIFE01001012.1_pt1 | contig 16240 bp, 12 predicted proteins | sample 1581921 | NCBI WGS metagenome assembly OIFE01 (sample SAMN04414075, study PRJEB24778) | human gut metagenome | material: faecal | host: Homo sapiens | reverse complement strand
GGCACCCGATATAAATTGCTTGTTTTACCGCCGAGCAAAACCATGCGCCCGGGGGTCATCAGAAAAATAAAACGGCTTCTCGAAGAGGGTGCCATCATTCTGGGCCCCAAACCGGAAAGGTCGCCGAGCCTCCAAGACTATATGGAGGCGGATGCCGAAGTGAAAGCTATTGCCGACGAATTGTGGGGCAACAGCAACTCTCAAACGATACGCCGCATAGGTAAAGGATGGTTGTTTGCCGGATACAGCATAGAAGATATATTCGGTATGATGGGATATATGCCGGACTTCCGGATATCTATCGACAGTGACGTGAAATATGCCCATACGACACAGCGTGACCGGGATATTTATTTTGTGAGCAACCAGACCGAAAAGGACATTGAATTTACGGCTCAATTCCGCATCGGAGGGAAAGTTCCTGAATTATGGAGCCCGATGGACGGTTCGGTACGTACCCTCAAATCGTTTGTAAACGTGGGGAATGTAACTCATATCCCGATGAGACTGCATCCCAACGAAAGCGCTTTTATCGTATTTGACAAAGATATATCGGGTGAGCCCCAAGTGTTGGACATGGCTCTCAACTATCCGGAAACAAAGGTGTTGTCCGTGATAAACGACAATTGGAACCTGACTTTGAAATCGATGGTCAACGACGGGAAGAAACTGAAACCGGAGGCTTTGAAAGATTTGTCGACGATGGATGATGACTATGTGAAGTATTTCTCGGGTACGGCTGTATATACAAACTCATTCAAAATAAAGGAGATTCCTGCCGGCAAAAGGGTAATTCTCGACTTGGGAGAGGTATACGAAATGGCTAAAGTGAAGGTGAACGGAAAGTATGCGGGCGGTGTATGGACGGCTCCTTATACTCTGGATATCACCGATGTCTTGAAACGGGGCAAGAACTCGATAGAAATCTCAGTGGTAAACAACTGGGTAAATCGTCTGGTGGGGGATTCCAGAGTACCGGAAGAGAAGCGAAAAACATCGTATGTATGCCGTACTTACCGGCCTAAATCTCCGCTTCAAAAGTCGGGATTGACGGGCCCGGTCAGAATCCTGACCGAATAGTTACGTCCGGCTAAAAATACTTTTTGTGACGCAGAGGCGCAGCGTAGATGCATCGGCTTATTTTATCTTACGCTGCGTTTCTTGTTGTCATATAATGACTCACCTCATCTGCCGCCCCCGAATTTTTCCGACGCATTAAAAGGTGCAAAAAAACTCATCCTGCCACACATTGCATCGGGAAGGGGTTACGGATGACGAATACCGTCCCTACGAGGGTTGCAACGCCACACAGATGGCCTTCATTGCAGACAGCATAGCGACAATCTGCAACATATCCTATCAATGGAAGGCATTCGGCAATTACCGGCATCTGTCCAGTCTTCGGCAGTTGTCAGGCACAAAAGACCGCAAAGGCTCCAAGACGGAAAAGAAGGACATCTCATTATAGACTTGTTCAAAAAAACGCCGAAGCCGACAACATTCTGTTGGGTTCTCCCATTTATTCCGCTGATGTTCCATCTACATTAAAAGCTGTCATTGAATGTGCCAGTGTAGTAAGCGACTCCAATCCGGGCATGTTCCGTCACAAGGTTTGCGGAACAGTTGCCGTAGCAGGGCGTGGCGGAGCCATGAATGTCATCGACACTCTCCACCATTTCTTACTGAATAAAAAAATATCGGGTAGGCTCTACTTATTGGAACATCACCTACGGCCTGTCTATTAAAGGAAAACAAGCCAGTAAATCAGCCACCTTTTCATTGAAGTTGTTATTCGGAGAAACGGATGCGAGGAAGTATCTTCCATGAGCATACCACGTGTCTTTAATATCTGAATAATCTGTTTCGGTGAGGAATACGGTTTGATGAAATTCGTTTTCATACAGGTATAATAAAAAAACGACCCGCCGATTTGAGCATCGTTGAGAGGCTTGGCAGGTTCTAATGTTGTAAAGGCAACAAATCTTTTTTAAGTACCCAAATATTCGATAACTTTGTTTTCAAAACTGCATTAACTGCATTATGAATATTTGTACAAACGTTGACGGTTGTTCAACCTTATTCTTTTTGAAATACAAACAATGATACTAAAATGGTGCTAAACAGCATATATACTCTTTTGTCTATCACATAAAATACATAAAAAAATACACAAATTGTAGCCTACCACGACGATTTTGGTATAGGAATCGTCAACACGATTGAGGGAATTGGCCTCTTGCTGCCGTTTCTCTTCATTGTCCACGGTAAGAGATTTGTTTTCGGGCTATTATTTCTGACAGGGCTTTCATCTGGTAAAAATTTCATACGTATCTAACGTTTCGTCTAAACCTATTATCCCTTTGGGGGCTTCATATCTCCAACTATATCCGTATTTCGTATCGAGATAGTCAAAAATTATCCGGTTTTTCCTAACTTCGTGGAAATAGCCTATAGCCGTCATTCGTTGCGACTTGTCTTGCAAACTTTCTTTTGTGTAAAACGACCCTCGAATCCCGTATTTAGTCCAAAATGTCCTTTTCAGCACCTCACATATTTCCTTCTCCGGAAGTATCAAGGACAGTTGCGGGGTAGAAATACTGAGATTTGATAATGTGATTTTCAAATCTACATCGTTGTCAATGAATAGTGCTGTATCTACAGGCTCAAGACCGATATATGAAAAGGTCAGATGATATTTCCCCCTTCGCAGGCTATCTATTCTAAAATATCCTTCTGCATCTGCCAACCAACCTCGTGTCGGTATTTCTTTGACCCGGATATATGTGCCACCGGTTAAAGGGGAAGTTGTTATATGGTCAGGAACTATGTGTTCTTCTACAAATGTTTTTCCTATTATGGAAAAATATTCTTTTTGTGCTGATGCTGTAAGGGAAAGGCATAAGAAACCGGATAGAATAATCTTCTTCATAAATCATGTTCCAAATCATAAATCATATACAAATACTGAAAGTCCCGGTACAGGCTTATCGGAGGCTGGTCGTCAGTCTAACACGTGCTCGGGCATGTCATTTGTCCTTGCAACAAAGTAATATACTGTATTCGTTTCGGTATCTGTGGCATTCATCCCGACGGGGGATATTTCTTTTGTCACCGGACTCTCAACGGGGGCATGCCAATCCCAGCCTAATAATCCTTTTATGGCATAAAACATGGTCTGGCTTGTACCCAATAAGTTATATTTATATATTTTTTTGCCTTCAAAGTCTTCATGATAAGTCAATTCCATATATGGGATATTGTTCTCCACAAGGAATTTATAACTGCCTGTATGTTTTAATGTCATCTCTTCATCGTACAGATAGAAGTCTTTATCTTCATTGTTGATTAAGAAAAACTCATCCTCTTGCCGGTAGGGTGGTTTTATCGGATTGGCAACAGCCAGATTCAGGTAACTGTCTACAATCTTGATTTTCAAGTCGACAGTTTCGTTTGCGACTTTGTCCCGAACTTTGATTGCCGTTTCTCCTTTTTGTTTCGGATGTATTTCCAAATTACCCATATCAGCAGGGCTTGATAAATCTACGGTAACTTCCAATATGGAGGGATTTTCTATCTCGACAGCATAGTCTCTATTTCCTCCTCGTATCATGATGTCTTTCGCTCCGACCAAAGGTCGCTCGTAATAGTCTTTTTCAAATGACAAATGATGTATTTCCGTGGCTTCGTTATCATCGTCATTACAGCCCATAAAGCTGAGTGTGTATATCAATAGCAAGAAGGTTTTCCCAAAAAGTTTTGTTTTCATTGTATTCTTTGACTTATAAATTCTGCACTTACGTATATTTTTCCGATAGAGATTGAATATTTCCGTTTCGTTAATATTAATATTAATATCTTCGTCAAATAGACCGAATTCATCGTAACCTGCGTGGAAAGTCCTAATTTGTTCAATGCAGTCAATCCACTGGGAATAATGCGTGCCTTATCCTTTTCAGCAACAGCATAAGCGATTTCCTCTATAGAAGGTCGAAGTATTCCGAACTTATTTCGTGACGGATATAAATAAAGACCTTGTGAAAGGCGTATGAGTACACCTTCTTTTTCCAGTCGGGAAAGAGCTCGAGTAACCAACCCGTCATTATTCAAATGAGCAAAGTCTTTTGCCATATAAAGCTTATTAGGACCGTTTTATCAATGATACTCCGTATCTCCTTTGTCAGTATAGTCTTCATATCTACCATGGTTCCTTTTGCAAAAATACGATATTACTCTTGATACAGTAATAAAATGTCCGAAATTCTTAAAGAAAATCGGACATTACAAGATAGAGTTAACGATATTTATGGGTTAGAATCTAAAGTTATTATCGAGAATTTTAATCAAATTGACCGTTTTCTCCTTGTCAGATAGCCTGCTATCTTCTTCTTAAAAACGGAAAAACATTCTCGAAAGAAATTCCCAAATCTGACACGGGCAAAATTCGGATAGGACTCTTAGAGCCAGCCTGAATTTTCCGATAAGGAAACATTATCCGGTCATCTTTGTGTTTCCTTCCGGGCTCTTTTCCCGGTCTATCATTCCCGAGGCAGCATCTATCACGTTTTTGTGACTATTTTCGGTTTAGGTGACTGTGTGCAGGCATAGCACACCCCCAAAACCCTCTCCAGAAGGGAGGTTCGGATATTATTCAAATTATTAAAAAAGGTTAATACAAGAAGGGGTAAATTTCACTTTTTCCTTCATCCCGTTTCAAAAGTTAGAATTTATTTATAAATTTGGAGTATTCTACAAAAAAATATAACCATGGAAAAAACGAAAGTTGGCTTTAATGCCGGAATAATTCTAAGCAAACTCAGAGAAACGGGGCTTATATCGATTGCAGAACTTGCAAGAAAAACAAATTTAGGTGCAGATGAAACTGCACTCGCCGCCGGCTGGTTGGCTCGTGAAAATAAGATATATATAGAAAGAAAAAACGGCTTGTTATGCATCAATAATCAATAACAGTAAAATTCTATCAGAAGCTGCTATATAAAAACTCGAAGACCTCCCCGAGTGCGCTGTTCTACGGGAAGTGTGGGAGGTCATATCAATTGTAAAGGCACTACTTCTATTTGATTTTGTAATAGTATGCCGGAAAAATCTGCAATATCGTGAGAATTTAATACATAAGGCAATAGAAGTAGCACTATCTTCAAATTACAAACTTTCCAGCAGTTCTATCATTTTATAGATGGTAGTTGATGGATTATTATATGTCTCTAACACCTTGGCTCTTGCCGTTGCTTCTGATATCTTTTCGGACAGTTGCTGTTTCTCATTTAATGCCAAAGTTCCCTTTGCATAGTGTTCAAGATGTCTTTTCAGTTTCTTGATGCAGGCGTTTTGAGTTAGTTCGGCATAACACTTCTCAAAGTGTAGCAAATACCACAACTCAATACATGGATTCGACACCAGCAATACCGCATCCGGGATACTTTGCAGATGTTCCAGCATTCCGTCCACATCAAGGTCAAACATCAGAAATGTTTTATCATTTTTGGTTGCAACATATTCCCGTTTACAATTCTCTATATACCGAACGGATATATTCGAATCGCTCTTTCTTGGGATAATCTGAATAGGCGCACGGTATTGCGAACGAAGGTGACTGATATAAGCAACCTCAGACTCCCCTTCACAGAAAACAAAGAAGTTTGGCTTCATTGTCTTGCCTTTGGATTTTCTTATTTGCCGTCCCATATCAGTTTTTATTAAAAAAACTATCCACCTGTTCGTCAATATACGGGATGGCATCAAAACGACCTTGCAAATATGCCTTCTCTGCATCCAGTCCGTCGCGGAAATCTTTGTAATCAAACAGCGAATACAAATCCGAGGACCCGTCATCCCGTTTGTTGACAAAATATATCTGATCCTTACGCAACTTGTTGGTATTAAGCAGGTATGTATTGTGTGTAGTATATATCAGCTGCGCCGATTCGCTTTTATTGAACAAACCGATAATATACTCTACCAGTTTTATATGCAGCTGCGTTTCGATTTCATCTATCAACAAGATTTTATTATTCTTGACGATATCCAGAATCGTCAGCATCATACTGAATAAACGCTGTGTTCCATCAGACTCTTCTGCAAAAAAGTTGAAAGGAACATCCGGGTTATTCCTGTGATAGGTCGTAATGACCAGCAGTGGGTTCTGAATATCTTCTACCGACAATATTTGATTGTCTGCAGGGTCAATCACTGCAGTCGAAAATACTTTATTCTCATGCCTACTTTCGATTTTGACAATATCGCTGTCGGCCATTCGCAGCACATTAAGAAACTGCTCTTTGTTCTCATTCAACAAGCGCTCAATAGAGAACGAATTATATCCGAAATAATTCAGAATAAAACGCTCATTGAAATACCGAAAAACATCTTTTGCGACATCTCGGTCCATCTGACTGGCACGCGACACAAAAAGCGTTTTCTTGGACGTATTGGCAGCAACATCCATAGGACGGCGAATCACCGATCGGAATTCATAGATATCCTTTTTATCGGACCCCTTGGTCTCATCACGAGAAAATACCAACGAACGACGGCCATTCGGATAATAGTACAGTGCCTCTTTCAGTATCTCAACTTTATTGAGTTCAAAAGAATATTCATATTCGATACCGTCAAGAAGGAAGCGAATGAAGAATGTGCTCGGCTTGCCAATGCCCCCGAATTTGAACGGAGTAAAGGCAAATATCGTATTCTCGTTGTAATTATGAGATGAAAATATCATTCCTACACAAGCGCGAATAGCCTTGATAACACTACTCTTTCCTGAGGCATTTGCACCGTAAATGGCAACAGTTTTAAGCAAACGCTCATCACCGCATACAAATGTATTTTCTTCCAGTTCCTTTGCCTTTTTTGTCTGTATGCTTGCTGCCTGCATATCCAGTACCACCTCATCTTTAATTGAGAAGAAGTTGCTTAAACGAATTTCAAGTACCATTTTAGCCTCCAAATTTGTAATTCTTTCGCAAATATAGCAAATTAAATGCCAAAATCATAATTTAAGCAACTTTTTATGGATTAGAGGGAGCCTGCATAAAATATTGTTATATCGGGATCGTTCAACAACCCAAAGATTGATGTTTCTATATCTGTGTGTGCATTCACAGCTTGCAACTCATAAATCTTTGAATGCGAACAAATGCAAAGGATGAAACTAAGTGAAATGTGAAAAGCTGAAAATCGCTTAGAATATTGATTTTGTTCCTTCTTCGTTTCCTTAATAAGATAATGGAAATACTATTTCGTTGATACACAAAATATAAAGTGTATATATTGTAACATTTCTCAGGTTTTCACTCACAAGAATTCAGCATAACGCTTCTTTCTTTTCTAATATGTCTTGGAAAAAAGCTATTGCTCAATTCCATTTACAAAAATAGTGAAAAAAAAATTAGATTTTATAAACTGCGGGTATATATTTGTTGTAACAGTCAAGCCTTGTTTTGATTGTTGTTTTAGTATCGGATAGAATTTCTGCTCAAATATACTTATCTCCCCTCTTCTGTTTTCTCCGGATGGGGGGATGGTGAACCTGTATTTTCATCCTAAAAAGGGGTATAAAGGTTATTTATTGGTTTTAATTGGATATTTATTGCGAAGATTTTCGGTAAATTTGTATACGGAATATATTTCTTCAAAACTACAAATTACTTCATTTCGGGGAATGGCTTGAAGTCTTTTCCATTTGCCGCAGTCTATCTCCGCTTTGTCTGCCCAGCTGAGATTTACGGATACAAAGGTACAAAAGTACAATCGGGCAGAATATTTTTTGTACTTTTACAAACATTTATTTCAACATCATAATTTATGGATATTAAATTACGGCTCGAGCAACCTGAGGATTATAGAAAGGTGGAGGAAGTGGCGAGAGAGGCTTTTTGGAATTTTTACGCTCCCGGATGTGATGAACATTATCTGCTGCATATCATGCGAAGTTCGCCCAATTTTGTAAAAGGGCTTGATTTTGTCGCTGTCGCAGACAGGAAGATTGTAGGCATCGTGGTTTTCTTAAAATCCTTCATCCTTACCGATGACGGATGCAAGTATGAAGTACTGAGCATGGGGCCGATAGCCGTACTTCCACAATACCAACGCATGGGCATCGGCAGGATGTTGATAGCACATACCCGTAAAATAGCTGCAGAAATGGGATATCGTGCCATACTTTTATGTGGAGAACCCCGTTATTACTCAAAAGTGGGATTCGAAGCGGCAGAGCATTTCAACATCCGCACTTCTGAAGACAAATATTTTGCAGCCCTCCATGTGTGTCCGTTATACCCTGATGCTCTGGCTGGAGTGAGCGGGCGATATTACGAGGACGTAATTTATAATACCGATTCTGACAAAGCGAAAGAATTTGACAAATTGTTTCCACGAAAGGAACGCATAGAAGGAACTTCCTCACAAAAACGATTTGAAGAAGTTCTTGCCATGCAAAAGAATTACAAATCATCATCAGACAAATGAAACGAAATCAAGTAGCTATCATTTTTGGTGGCAAATCTGCAGGATTAAGGTCTTCAATAAAAGGGACAATGAGGTTTTGACAGATTTTAATATGACTTTTCCCATCGTACACGGGACATTCAGCAAGGATGGAGCTTACAAGGCATATTGAAACTATAATACTATTTATTGGTTTTAATCCGATATTTATTGTGAAGATTTTCTGTAAATCTGACAGAAAGTGAATATATTTGTTTTTTAAAAACTAATCATAGAAGATGGCTAAAGCTAAATCGGTATATGTATGCAGCAACTGCGGGGCCGATTCTCCGAAATGGATAGGGAAATGTCCGGTGTGCGGTGAATGGAACACGTATGTGGAGGAGATTGTTTCCAAGGCGGCTCCCCAGCGGTCGGCCTACATACCGGAGGACAAATCGAAGGTGAAGCCCGTGAGGATACATGAGGTGACGACATCGGAGGACCCTCGTATAGACTTATGCAATACGGAGCTGAACCGGGTTCTGGGGGGCGGACTGGTCCCGGGCTCGCTGGTGCTTATCGGCGGTGAGCCGGGTATAGGGAAGTCTACTCTTGTCTTGCAGACGGTACTGGGCATCGAGGGCAAAAGGGTGCTGTACGTGTCGGGCGAAGAGAGCGCCAAGCAGCTAAAGCTCAGGGCCGACCGGCTGGAGCATGTGAACGCGGACTGCTATATCGTATGTGAGACTTCGCTGGAAAATATTTTTGTGCATATAAAGAATACGCAACCCGATATCGTGGTGATAGATTCTATACAGACAATTTCGACGGAGCTTGTGGAGTCATCGCCGGGGAGCGTGTCGCAGGTGCGGGAGTGCTCGGCCTCGATATTGAAGTTTGCCAAGGAGACGGGTACTCCGATGCTCCTCATCGGACATATCAACAAGGAGGGCAGCATCGCCGGCCCGAAGGTGCTGGAGCATATCGTGGACACGGTGTTGCAGTTTGAGGGCGACCAGCATTATATGTACCGGATATTGCGCTCGATAAAGAACCGTTTCGGGAGCACGGCGGAGCTGGGCATTTACGAGATGCGGCAGAACGGGCTCAGGGAGGTGAGCAACCCGTCGGAACTGTTGTTGTCGCAGAATCATGAGGGACTGAGCGGCGTGGCTATCGCTGCGGCTATAGAGGGGATACGTCCTTTCTTGATAGAGACACAGTCGCTGGTGAGCACGGCGGCTTACGGCACGCCTCAGCGTTCGGCTACGGGGTTCGACATCCGGCGCATGAATATGTTGCTGGCGGTTCTTGAAAAACGGGTGGGCTTCAAACTGGCTCAGAAGGATGTTTTTCTCAATATCGCGGGCGGCCTGCGCGTGAACGACCCGGCGATGGACTTGGGTGTCATCAGCGCCATTCTCTCGTCAAACATGGACTTGGCTATCGAAAACTTGACGTGCATGACAGGCGAGGTGGGGCTCTCGGGCGAGATACGTCCGGTGAACCGCATCGAACAGAGGATACTGGAGGCGGAAAAGCTGGGCTTCGGACGGATTCTTATTCCGTACAATAATTTGAAGGGTTTTGATACAAAGAAATTGAATATAGAAATCATTCCGGTAAGGAAGGTGGAGGAGGCTTTCCGGCAATTGTTCGGATAGGGATTGTTATGATAAAGGAGATGAATCTCAGGGTTCTGCCGCAACAGGCAGCTTCTGAACAGGATTTGAAAGTGTACATCGGCAAAAATATGGCCGTAGATGTGTCGGCGATACATGCGGTACGTGTGTTGAAGCGTTCTATCGATGCCCGCCAGCGAACGATACTGGTCAATCTGAGTGTACGGGTGTATATAAACGAGCTGCCTGATGATGACGGGTATCAGCGCATCGAATACGGGGATGTCTCGGACAGGCCCGAGGTGATTGTGGTGGGTGCAGGGCCTGCGGGTCTTTTTGCGGCGTTGCGGCTGATAGAACGGGGGCTGCGTCCTGTGATTATAGAACGGGGCAAGAATGTGCACGACCGTAAAAAGGATATTGCGCTTATCAGCCGTGAGCACAGGGTAGACAGCGAGTCGAACTATAGCTTCGGCGAGGGCGGCGCGGGTGCTTATTCGGACGGAAAGCTTTATACGCGGAGCAAGAAAAGGGGGTCGGTAGAGCGCATCTTGAATATCTTCTGCCAGCACGGGGCGAGCACGTCTATTTTGTCGGACGCTCATCCTCATATCGGGACGGACAAGCTGCCGGGAGTGATTGAAAATATGCGCAAGCAGATTATCGCTTCGGGCGGAGAGGTACATTTCGAGACCCGGATGGAGAGGCTTGTCATCGAAAACAAGAGGGTCGTGGGTGTGGAGACTCATAATGGGAAGTTTTTCCGGGGGAAAGTCATTTTGGCTACGGGCCATTCGGCGCGTGATGTGTATAACGGATTGTTTGACAACGATATTTTGCTGGAGGCCAAGGGTATTGCCGTAGGGGTACGGCTCGAGCATCCGCAGAGGCTTATCGACCAGATACAGTATCATAGTACCAAGGGGCGGGGCGAGTATTTGCCGGCAGCGGAGTACAGCTTCGTCACCCAATCGCGGGGACGGGGGGTCTATTCTTTCTGCATGTGCCCGGGCGGATTCGTGGTACCGGCTGCCAGTGGTCCCGAACAGCTGGTAGTGAACGGCATGTCGCCATCGAACCGAGGGTCGAAATGGGCCAACTCGGGCATGGTGGTAGAGGTGAGGCCCGAGGACTTGCCGCAGTATGAGAAATATGGTGTACTGGCCGTGATGAAGTTCCAGGAGGAGCTGGAACGGACTTGCTATGTCAACGGCAATTGCCGGCAGACGGCTCCTGCCCAGCGTATGACGGATTTTGTGAACAAGGCGGTGTCGTATGACTTGCCGGTATCGTCTTATGCTCCGGGGGTAATTTCGTCCCCTCTTCATTTTTGGATGCCGGAGTTTATAACCAAACGGTTGCGGGAGGGTTTTCTTCATTTCGGGAGGATTTCGAAAGGATTCCTCACACGGGAGGCTCTAATGATTGCCGTGGAAAGCCGGACTTCGGCTCCTGTGCGTATTCCGCGGGATAAGGAAAGGCTCGAACATGTCACTTTGCCGGGGTTGTTCCCGTGTGGCGAGGGTGCCGGATATGCGGGCGGTATCGTGTCGGCGGCTATCGATGGCGAGCGTTGTGCCGATGCGGTTGCGGAACTGTCGTAAGTCTTATTTATAGAATTAACCTTTATATTTAAATATATTATGATCACATTTTGCATTGCCCTGCTGGTATTGATTGGGGGCTATTTTACGTATGGTAAGTTTGTGGAGAAGATTTTCGGGGTGGACCCTAACCGCCAAACTCCGGCGGTGGCCAATCCCGACGGGGTGGATTTCGTGCCTCTGCCCCGGTGGAAAATTTTCATGATTCAGTTTCTGAATATCGCCGGACTGGGCCCTATCTTCGGGGCTATCATGGGGGCGCGTTTCGGTACGTCTTCTTTTTTATGGATTGTCTTCGGTACTATCTTTGCGGGGGCCGTGCATGATTATCTGTCGGGGATGATTTCGGTACGTCACAACGGGGAGAGCCTTCCTGAGACCATCGGCCGTTATCTGGGGCTTACGACCAAACAGATTATGCGGGGCTTTACCGTTATATTGATGATTCTCGTGGGGGCGGTCTTCGTTGCAGGGCCTGCCGAGCTGTTGGCGATGTTGACGCCAAAGCATCTCGATACGACTTTCTGGATTTATGTCATTTTTATTTATTACATCGTGGCTACTTTGTTCCCGATAGACAAGATTATCGGGCGCATATATCCGTTCTTCGCGGCAACTTTGCTGTTCATGGCCGTCGGCATACTGTGTGTGCTGCTGATAAAGTTTCCGGGTATTCCCGAGATTACCGACGGTTTGCAGAATATGCATCCCAATGCCGCTACTTCTCCTATTTTCCCGATGTTGTTTATCAGTATCGCATGCGGTGCCATATCGGGCTTCCATGCTACGCAGTCGCCATTGATGGCCCGTTGCATGACCAATGAGAAACAGGGGCGTTCTATCTTCTACGGGTCTATGGTCACCGAAGGTATCGTGGCTCTGATTTGGGCGGCGGCAGCGACTTACTTTTTCAGTCCGGAAGGGCAACAGGAATTCGGTGTCATCGGTCATGAGGCCGAGGTAAACGGCAGTGCGGCGATTATCGTACAGAAGATTTCGGAAGGTTGGCTGGGTGTCGTGGGCGGCGTACTCGCCATACTGGGTGTCGTGGCTGCTCCTATTACTTCGGGCGATACGGCTTTCCGCTCGGCAAGGCTTATCATTGCGGACTTCATGCACTATGAGCAGAAGTCTATCGCCAAGAGGCTGACCATCTGCGTACCTCTGTTTGTCGTGGCGATTGCGATTCTGGTGTACAGCCTGGCGGACAAGGATGGTTTTGAAATGATTTGGCGATATTTTGCGTGGTGCAACCAGACGCTGGCTGTATTTACTTTATGGGCTGTGACGGTATATCTTACCCAGAAGCGCAAACAGTACTGGGTTACTCTCGTCCCTGCCCTCTTTATGACATCGGTGGTGGTGACGTATATTTGTTATGACCCGGTGGGTATGAGCCTGCCCTACCCTGTGGCATGGGGTATCGGTGTTGCTGCTACTGTCTTTTCGGGGGTATGGTTCTTCGTCAAGTTGCCTAAGTTGAGGGCTGCGACGGGCTTGTTGTCCAAGGAGTAACGGCCGGCAGCCTGGTTTTACAGGAACAATTTCCAACCAGAGCATGGGCGATATCCAGACCGGCTCTGCATTTTTAGGGAAATTTTTTCTGGGGCTACATTCGGGGAAATAATTCTAAACATATTTTTATTGAAATGAATTTTTTGAGTGTCGGCGGCTTCCTTTCGGGGAATGCGGCCGTCACTTTTTTGTGGTCGAATATCTCCTCCTGAGAGGTATGTAATAGTGTGATGAGCAGCCTGGGTCAAGGAGCTTTTAGTGGTGCGATTTGTTAAGTTTAGTGACTATTTTGATTTTGAGTAGCTGTGCACAGACGTCACACACCCCCGACCCCTCTCCAGAGGGGAGTTCTGATATGCTAATTTCTTCTTGATAATAAATGGTTTAGAGTGTTGGTTTCCACTCTCCAGAGGGGATAAAGGGGGGGTGACGATGAGGGGCACGGCTTGGGTAGAGGTGTTTTTGCTGCTGTTTGGATAGGCGGTATCTGTCGGCTTCAGTGACTGCTTTGGTTTTTAGGCAGCTGTGCGCGGACGTAACACACCCCCAACCCCTCTCAAGAGGGGAGTTCTGATATACCACTTTCTTCTTGATAATAAATGGTTTAGAGTGTTAGTTTCCACTCTCGAGAGGGGATTAAGGGGTGTGTGACGGTGAGGAACGCGGCTTGGGTAGAGGTGATTTTGCTGCTGTTTGGAGAGGTGGTATCTGTCAGCTTCGGGGGGGTACATTTGATTTAAGCAGCTGTGCGCGGACGTCACACACCCCCGACCCCTCTCAAGAGGGGAGTTCTGATATGCTACTTCCTGTTTGATAATAAATGGTTTAGAGGGGAGGTTGGAGATACTATTTTCTATTTGAAAATGAATGTATTAGAATCATCCGGTAAAGGAACACCAGTTACCTCGATGCCTCATAATATAGTACCCTCCGTCTTCATACCAGACTTCTAAATTATGGTGTAACCCGACAGTGGGAATGCGGGTATATCGTACTCCGTCACCGTCTACAAACGAGTCTCTCTGTATCGTATGGTCATAGTCGAAATATATGTGGTCAGACCCACTGGCAGTTCCTCCCATTCCTCCCATAGAGGGGGAAGGCGGTGTATTATAATAGGTATAATTCATCTTGATGGTACCGTGGTCATACTCCCAACGTCCGTAACCGCTCACAACCGGATTGGTATATATCGTGAAGGAGTACTCTCCATTTTCTGCAAAGGTGATTACGGCTTCTGTATTGGTAATATAACATTCATAGGGTTCTTGGTCTGCCGGTGCAGGTGGGGTTATGTAGGACCAACTGCCGACAATAGAGAAGTCTGTCCCGTCAGGAAGTTGTATCCCGGAATCTCCTTCTTCCGGTTCTTCCGCTCCGTCGAGGTCGAACCGGTTGCGAGGCTCGGCTTTATACATCGTATTTCCCCACATGACATAGGGGCATACGGTGTATTCCGTATTTTCTTCGAGTCCGTCGAAGGTGTGCGACAGCGGGTTTTCAAATTTTTCATTGTACATATATTCCCGGGAGGCAGACCGTGCTACCAGATTTTCATCCCGATACAATGCAAGGCCTACTTGGGAAGCAAACAGTAAATCCCGCTTTACCGAATAGTCGACATAAGCCGAACGGCTGCTTTTATCTACTTTTATCGTTGCATTTTCGAAAGAAGGGAACAGATATGATTCTTTTTCGAAAAAGGTTTCGTCGAAAATGGATGCATTCAATTCGGCTCCTTCTCCGAAAATCGAGGCATCGGCTTTTGCGTCCACTTTCACACCTAATCCTGCGTTTATCTTCGAGTCTTTATGACGGTTGAAGAAATCACTTTCTGTCAAATCGAAAACAAAGTTTCCAGACTCGTTCAACCCGAATTTGGGTTCTATCATGATTTTCATGTTTTCATTATTGCACACTTTCAATTTTACGGCTGTGGCGATACCGGCAAAAAAGTTGCCTTCGAGGGTCATGTTTGCTTTTGAAATTTCTAAATCACAATTTCCTTTATTATTCATTTCCCGGCCATTGCCTTCCCACATGCCGTCTTTATACGAAACAGCGTTGACCATTTGTTTGGAATAGTTTACTCCGGCATTGACCGACACTCGTCCGTCGCCTTCGATTACTCCATACAACTGAAGTGCGGGTGTTATGATAATGTTACTTATGGATGCAGAAAGGGGTATTTCGTTCCCGATAGGATGTCTCATAAGTTCAAATTTTCCTTTTGCAAATAGGCTGAAATCCAAATCTCCCGAAAACTTCGACTGTAAGATGACGTATCCATAGGGCTTGTGTATGCGGTTATTGATGTCGATATGTATGTTGAGTTTAAATCCAAAATTTGCCGTTCCTGTAATAGTAGCTTTTCCTTGTTTTACGGAGATTGATTGTCCGAAGCAATAGAACCCGTCTTCGTCTTTTGAAATGCTGGCTCTCGTGACGGGAACCAAATCGATTGTTTGTTCCAGAACAAGACGGTCGAAGGCTTCATCCAGTGCTACCGGTTCGGTTTCTATCCGGTATGTCGCTCCTTCTTCTTCTACGCGGGTTACTCTGCCTAAAAAACCGGACGGCATATTTTCGTTCACTTCAGAAGTCAATAATATCTGCCCTACTTGAGGTAAGTCATCTCCCTTGATTGTATTATTGAGTACAAGTACGTCATTATCAACGGAGACCACCGCATCGAGCTGTTGCTCATTTAATAATATGGTATTTTCGCCCAACTGCATCTCGGTAGATTCTGAACTGCCCGGTCCTCCGTCTTCTTCTGAACATGATACGGCTAAAAGGAAAAATGCTATTATTGAAAATAAACGTAAAAAATTCTTTTCCATATTTAAATTAATAAAGGTTCTCTTTGGTGGGTGCAAATTTAAGTATATAATTTTTCAATAAAATATAATATGATTAATAAAAATATAACGGGATATGGGTGGATTGAAGGGGGCAAAGGGTATAGATAATGTGTGCCTGAGCTAAAATGTTTTGTTTTTGGAAGTGGCGCTTATTAAGTTTTGATATTTACTTTTATTTGAAGTCATT
>OIFE01000999.1_pt1 | contig 16426 bp, 8 predicted proteins | sample 1581921 | NCBI WGS metagenome assembly OIFE01 (sample SAMN04414075, study PRJEB24778) | human gut metagenome | material: faecal | host: Homo sapiens | reverse complement strand
GTGCATCAAAAACAAGCGTCGGCGGCTACGCAGAGCCGGAAAAAGAAGGAGAAGTGACCAGTGAGCAGTTTGATGTCAGCGACCAGAGAACCTTAGATGAAGTTGTGAACTGGCTGATCAAACTGGGGTATATCCCAAGTTTCTGTACTGCATGTTACTGCGAGGGAAGAACCGGTGACCGTTTTATGGCACTTTGTAAAAACATGCAGATCTTAAACTGCTGTCACCCGAATGCGCTGATGACATTAAAAGAATATCTGGAAGATTATGCAAGCGAAGAGACAAAACGTCTTGGTATGGAGCTGATCGACAGAGAACTTGAAAAAATTCCGAATCCGAAAGTAAAACAGACTGCATACGAGCACATCCACGATATCGCAGAGGGAAAACGTGATTTCAGATTTTAAGAGAAGAAAAACGGGATGCATATCTTAAATGGACAAACAGAAAGCAGAGCGGGAAAATCCGTGCTGCCGGGTAGATTGTCCGAAAGGAGTACTATGGCAGGAACACTAAATGATACACCAGGCAGCAACCGTCTGCATATTGGTGTGTTCGGGAAAACAAACAGCGGGAAATCTTCTTTTATTAACGCCTTCACACATCAGGAAGTCTCCATTGTTGCAGATGTTGCCGGAACGACGACGGATCCGGTCTATAAGCCGATGGAGATCAGTCCGCTTGGTCCCTGTGTGATTATTGACACAGCGGGATTTGATGATGAGACTGAGCTTGGGGAACGCCGTGTGGAGAAAACGAAACTGGCAGCGGAAAAGGCGGATATCGCTGTGATCGTGGTATCTGGCGCGGATGCCTGCAGAGAGGATGCTTCAGAGACGAAAGATGCAAAAGAAAAATTACAACAGTCGTCCGAGAAAAATCAGGAGAACTTACCGGATCTCACAGAAGAATTAAAGTGGTATCAGTTTCTGAAAGAAAAAAATACGCCTGTTTTATTCCTCGTCGGGAAAGCAGATATTGATCCGCATACGGACGAACTTGCTTCTTATATCAAAGAAAAAACAGGAAAACAGGCGCTCACAGTCAGTGCCAAAACGGGGGCAGGGATCGACACAGTCAGGGAAGAACTCGCCCGCCTTGTGCCGGAAAATTACGGAGATAGGCTGATCACGGGAGATCTCGTCACAGAAGAAGATTTCGTCTTACTGGTCATGCCGCAGGATATCCAGGCGCCGAAAGGACGTCTGATCCTGCCGCAGGTGCAGACATTACGGGAACTTTTGGATAAAAAGTGCCTGGTCATGAGTGTGACAACAGATAAACTATTGCCGGCACTTGCAGCCTTAAAAGAACCGCCGAAACTGATCATCACAGACTCACAGGTATTCGGCTATGTGTATGAGCACAAGCCGAAAGAGAGCATGCTGACCTCATTTTCTGTTTTGTTTGCAGCGTATAAAGGAGATCTTCCTTACTATGTGGAAGGTGCAAAAATGTTAGATTCCCTGACAAATGAATCGCATGTTCTGATCGCAGAATGCTGCAGCCATGCGCCACTGCAGGAAGATATCGGAAGAGTCAAAATCCCGCGCATGTTAAAAAAGCGCGCAGGAGAGAGCATTACCGTAGACATCATGAGTGGAACGGATTTTCCACAGGATTTATCCGGCTATGATCTGATCATCCAGTGCGGTGCATGCATGTTTAACCGCAAATATGTGATGTCGCGGATCGACCGTGCCAAAAAACAGCAGGTTCCGATGACAAATTATGGGGTGACGATCGCACATCTGACCGGAATACTTGATAAAATTTCAATGTAGATAGTTTGTCAGACAGATATATAATAAGAAGATACGATAAGAGAGTGTAAGCCCGCAGAGAACCGGTGATGGTTTCCTGCGAGCTTGTTCAGACTAAAGCAGATACGTTTTCTTACCGATAATAGCTTATATAACTAGAAGTAGTTATGAAAAGAGGAAATAAGAACTTTTACATGTGGGAATGAGGAGCAAAATGAACGATTTTAATTATTATGCACCGACAAAAGTTGTTTTCGGAAAAGGTGCGGAACAAAAAGTTGGAAACCTGATAAAAGAACAGAACTGTAAAAAGGTTCTCATCCATTATGGAAGCGGCAGTGCCAGACGCTCCGGTCTGTTAGACAGGATCGAGGCGATCTTTGATAAAGAGGGGATCACTTACGTCGAATTGGGCGGTGTCGTTCCAAACCCGAGACTTTCTCTGGTGTATGAAGGAATCGCACTCTGTAAAAAAGAAAATGTCGATTTCATCCTTGCCGTCGGCGGCGGAAGTGTCATTGATTCCGCAAAGGCGATCGGATATGGTGTTGCAAATGAAGGAGACGTGTGGGATTTCTTTGATTTTAAACGGAAACCGACTGCATGTCTGCCGATCGGTGTAGTGCTTACGATCGCGGCGGCGGGAAGTGAGATGAGCGGTTCCTGCGTAATAACAAAGGAAGATGGCGGCATGAAGAGAGGATGCACGACCGATTACAGCCGATTAAAGTTTGCTGTTTTAGATCCGGAGCTTACGATGACGCTTCCACCATATCAGACAGCATGCGGATGCACGGATATCCTGATGCATACGATGGAACGCTATTTCAACCACGGTGAAAACATGGAACTGACGGATGGAATCAGTGAAGCACTGATGCGCACGGTGATCAGAAATGCAAAAATCCTTGTAAAAGAGCCGGAAAATTATGATGCGCGCGCGGAAGTCATGTGGGCGGGAAGTCTTTCCCATAATGGACTGACCGGCTGCGGAACGGATGGTGGTGACTGGGCAACGCACAAATTAGAACACGAGCTTGGTGGAATGTTTGATGTGGCACATGGAGCAGGGCTTGCCGCGATATGGGGAAGCTGGGCACGCTATGTCTGCGGGGAGCGTATTGAACGATTTGTGCAGTTTGCAGAGCACGTTATGGGTGTGGAGCCGCAGGAGACAGAACAGAAGACGGCAGAGGCAGGCATTGCTGCAATGGAGGATTTTTACCGGGAAATCCATATGCCGACATCATTAACGGAACTTGGCATTGCGCCGACAGAAGAACAGATAAAAGAACTGGCAGAAAAGTGTAATGCGGCAGTCAGAGGCAATCTTGGAAAAGTAAAGCATCTGGATGTGGAAGATATGATCGCAATCTATACGGCAGCAAAATAATATTTTTATAGAAATTCCGGTATAAACACAATAAAAAACAGCATGAGAAAGCCCCTGCAAAACTCGTATCTACAGGTTTTGCAGGGGCTTGTATTCTGTAAAAATTATTTTGCTAAAAGCATCATGATCTGATTGCTGCGCTGTACAAATTTTGCCATAGCGTCAACAGACAGCGGCTGGTTGGAAAGCATTGCAAGATCGTAAAGCTGTTCACAGAACATCGGAACATGCTCGGAATCTTTGTGCTCAAAGATATATTTTACAAGTTCATTGTTTGCGTTTAAGGTCAGGGTCTGATCCGCAGCAAACATGTTCGGATCCATGCCGCCCATGCCGTTCATTGCATACATCTTCATCATATCCTGCATACGTCTGCCTTCCTCGGAAAGCGTGATGACAGAAGCGATATCCGCATTTTTCAGCTTCTCAACTTTGACAGTCAGTTTATCGTTGTTTAAAGCTTTTTTAAACACATCAGTCAGGGTATCTGTCTCAGCCTTTAAGTCCTCAGCGGAAGTCTCGTCCTTTAAGGATTCTGTGACATCTGCATCAATACGCATGAATTTATAATGCTCATTGCGCTGCTCAAGCTGTGAGATGAAGGAAGTATCAATGTTGTGGTCTAATATGACAGCGTCCATGTTCTGCTCTTTGAACATCTTAATGTACTGACCCTGCTGAAGTTTGTCAGTTACATAGTAGATTACCTTGCGCTCATCTTTTTCCTCAGTATTCTCATCTGCTGTATCGGTGCTTTCCTTTTTGATCGGATTGCCGTCAGCATCTAATACCTCAGCTTCATCTTTGTTTTCGTCTTTCTTTTCTTCCTCTTTGACTAAGAGTTCCGGAAGAGTGAGATATTTGTCATCCAGATTCTTGAACAGGATGTAATCGTTCATCTTGTCACAGAATTTGGTATCTTTCAGACAGCCGAATTTGATGAACGGGCTGATGTCGTCCCAGTATTTCTCGTAATTTTCTTTATCCGTCTTGCACATACCGATCAGCTTGTCAGCTACTTTCTTGGTGATGTACTCGGAGATCTTCTTTACAAAACCATCGTTCTGCAGTGCACTTCTGGATACGTTAAGCGGCAGATCCGGGCAGTCGATCACACCTTTTAAGAGCATTAAGAATTCAGGAATGACTTCCTTGATGTTGTCGGCGATAAATACCTGATTGTTGTAAAGTTTGATGGTTCCCTCAATGGAATCATACTCGGTATTGATCTTCGGGAAGTACAGGATACCCTTTAAGTTGAACGGATAGTCCATATTCAAGTGGATCCAGAACAATGGTTCTTTGTAATCTAAGAATACTTTGCGGTAAAATGCTTTGTATTCTTCGTCGGTGCATTCGTTCGGACTCTTTGCCCAGAGAGGGTTGGTATCGTTTAATGGAACCGGACGCTTTACGATCTTTAATTTATCTTTTGCAGGAGAAACTTCAACGACTTCTTTTTCGCCGTTTTCGTTTTCTTTCTCCTCTGTTTTTGCTTCCTCATGGATCGTCTCAACGACAGTGTCTGTGTCTAATTTATCAGCGGCGTCGATCGTCTCATATTCTGTCTCAGCGTTTGCCTTCTCAAGGAAGATCGGAGTCGGCATGAAAGAGCAGTACTTTTCGATGACTTCTCTTGCACGGTACTCGTTGGAAAATTCAACGGAATCCTCGTTTAAGAAAAGGGTGATCTCTGTACCGACGCCTTCTTTGGTGCCATCAGCCATATCAAATTCAGTACCGCCGTCGCAGGACCAGTGAACAGCCGTTGCACCGTCTTTGTAGGATAATGTATCGATCGTTACCTGATCAGCTACCATGAATGCGGAGTAGAAGCCAAGTCCGAAGTGACCGATGATCTGATCGTCGTTTGCTTTGTCTTTGTATTTTTCAATGAAATCTGTTGCACCGGAAAATGCGATCTGGTTGATGTATTCCTCAACCTCGTCTGCGGTCATACCAAGACCATTATCGATAAATTTTAAGGTTTTTTCCTCCGGATTTACAACAACGTGGATCTCCGGTTTGTAGTCAGACGGTAATGTATATTCGCCCATCATTTCGAGTTTTTTTAATTTTGTGATCGCATCACATCCGTTACTGATCAGCTCACGGAAGAAGATGTCGTGATCGGAATATAACCATTTTTTGATAATCGGGAACAGATTATCGCTGTTAATTGAAAGATTTCCATGTTTCTCTGCCATATTCAAACACTCCTTTATAATCGTAATAAAATGCAGTGGGCAGATCCGCCTCGCTGCTGCCTGAATCTAATATTATAACCGCAAATTTCAAAAGTCAATAGAAAATCAGCACTCTTTTTTAATGAGTGCTAACAAAAGAAACGGAAATGCCTTAAAACAGGGAAAAACCAGTATTTCTTAAAAAAATATAAATTAAGCAGATAAATAGGATTTTCATTTTGCAGGATTTGTTTTATCATGATAACAGTGAAATTTATTAAGCAGATGAAAAAGATGTTTGCTGGGCAGAAATGGAGATTATTATGACACGCGACAATAACATTCCGGAAATTGATTTTGTGATCACATGGGTAGATGGCAATGATCCGGACTGGCAGAAACAGAAAATGGAGTACAGTATGCAGCCGGATCTGTCGCAGAAACAGGATGACAGAAAAGAGAGATACAGAGACTGGGATCTGCTGAGGTACTGGTTTCGTGGTGTGGAGCGTTTTGCACCATGGGTGCGCAGGATACACTTTGTTACATGGGGGCATCTGCCATCCTGGTTAAATAAAGAACATCCGAAGTTAAATATTGTAAATCATAAAGATTTTATTCCAGAAAAATATCTGCCGACATTTAATTCACATGCCATTGAGTGGAATATGCACAGAATCCCAGGTCTGGCAGAGAATTTTGTATATTTTAATGATGATATGTTTCTGATAAAAAAGGTCAGACCGGAACAGTATTTTAAAAATGATCTTCCGGTGGATATGCTGGCTCTTCAGCCTGATGTGGCAAATACAAAAGATCAGGTCATGCCATATATTTACCTGAATAATGCCATGCTTCTGGCAAAATATTTTGACAAACGTGAAAATATGAAAAAACAGCCGGGAGCATATTTCCATCCCGGTTATCCGTTTATGTATTTTATTTATAATATGTTAGAACTGGCGTTCCCGTTGTTTACAGGATTTTACACGGTTCATGGGCCGTCTCCTTTTAAAAAGAGTACTTTTGTGAAAATGTGGGAATTAGAGCCGGAGTTGTTAAACGAGGTGTGCAGCCATAAATTCCGTCAGAAAGAGGATGTCAGCCAGTATGTGCTCAGGGAGTATCAGAAACTGACTGGCGGTTTTGTTCCCGGCAATGTAAGAAGACTCTGCCGGTATTATGATGTCTCAAATGATAACAGCAGGATTGTGGCTGATATAGGTCATCAGAAGAGTGGAAGCGTCTGTTTGAATGACAGCAATCAGGAGATTGATTTTGAGTGGGCAAAAGAAGAACTTCATATGGGTTTTGCGCAGATCTTGAAGGAAAAATCTGCATTTGAAAAGTAAGAGGTGAAAAAAGTGATCGTATTAAAAGCAGATAGCGAATTAAAAATGACATTTGAACGGCTGATAAAGACCATGCATGCAAATGTAAACTGGACAGGTCTTTTTGTGGCACTTGATAATTATCTCATTTTACAGGGGGAAGTGCGCTCCCTGTTTTTTCATTTTGACAGTAGAAAAGTGGCGGAAAATATTGTAGATCTGCCGATCAAAGAAGATGAGATCAAAGATACCGATGAGGCAGCAGTACGGGATGTGATCAATATGATCCTGTATGCATTTGGAAAATGGGGAACGATCCAGGGACTTCGTGTGGAAAAAAATACGGAGCAGCTGAATACTCTTTTCGGGCATGTGCTTGCAGGAATCTATATTGAACCGGAATATACCACGCAGTATTTTCGTTTTTATCATGCAGGAAAGCGTATTACCTATGAAGATGTGATACAGGCGGCACTTGAGGCAAAAGAAGCAGTGCAGAAGGAAGAGGAAGCAGACGAGGAACAGGGACTCTGGCATAAAGTTGAATGGAAGATGGCGCATACTGTTTTTGAGAGAATAGAACTTTCACTGTCAGAAAGAGCAAAAGGCAGGATTGGCAATAACTTTTATAAAGTTGGTTACCGCTGCCCAAAATGCAAAGGAAATCTGCATATGATCATGTATCCGAAAGGAAAAGAGTTTCGAATCGAGACGCCTGAGGGAGTAGTCCTTTTGGCAAAAGCATGTACCTGTGCAGCGTGTCACAGATTTTATACGCCGCGCCCATGGAAACTTCTTGGAGACGGCGATATTTATCTGATGGATTTTGAGGAGGATAAAAAGGCATACGAAGATTATCTTGAGCTGATGGGGCGTAACGGCGAGCATGAGGCAAACAGCCGTTATAATGAGTATGAGGACGGCAGAAAGCCGGCGGGTGTCGAGGACGAGCAGCAGCCACTTGAGGAACTGTGCGAGGATCTGCCGGAATATTCAGATGCAGACTTTGAGGAATTATTAAATAAGATAGAAGAGGGATTTTTCCCGGAAAGCAGTATTGCAGCCTGCGAACCTGCCATACAGGAGGAAAAAAAGCGTCGTAAAAAGTTAAAGAGTACGCCTGCATCAGATCAGGACGAAGTCACAGATGATGAAGAAGAGCAGGATGAGAGCAAGAACCGGCACGCAGAAAAACAGCATGGAAATGAAAGCGCGGGTGAAAGTGGATGGAAGCGGAATGAGAACGAAAGGCTGTATGCAGATGCACGTCAGGATGAAACCGAACGACGCCATGTGAAAGGTTCCCGATATGAGAGTGACAGCAGGCAGCCGCACGAAGCTGGGCAGATTGGTGGGGAATCGTCCGATGAAAAATATGCACAGGTAAATAATGCGGAGGCACAGAAAGCCCGTGAAACTTATCAGGCTAAATTTGGAGTCGCAGACCGTATGTCAGAGCGCCAGCTTTCTGAATTAAAACACCAGCTCATGCATGAAACAAGAATTTCGCCCGAAGAGCGGAAACAATACCTGGATGTGTTAGAGGAAAAAGAACAGGACAGAAAGCTTGCCGCGTTAAATAAAAAGGCAGAGAACTGCGCAGATAAAAATTATGCCGTGATGCGCCGTGTCTATGACGAGATTGCAGAGGAAAAGCTGCCGCAGGAGAAAAAACAGAATCTGCTTTTAAATCTGAAACAGAAAATGCAGACACAGGCAGAGCGGGAAGTCGCAGAGCTGGTTGGAAAAATGCCGCCTAATATGGACAGGGCACGTTACCATGCACTTCGGGAGAAATTAAAAGAATACGAAGGAGTAGATTTAACCCCATATCAGGAACGGTTAGAATCGCAGAAAAATCTTGCCGAACAGCAGGAAATAAAAAATATGATCCGCCAGTCGAGAAAAATCACCAGAGATGATCTGACAGAGCTTAAGGAGCGTCTGAAAGAAAAGGAGTTTGAGCCGGGGCTGGTTTTGCCGTATTTTGAGCAGATCGAGAATAAAATCCGTCAGATGGATGAAAATGAGATCGCAGAAATTACCGGTGATCCGGCACACATGTCCTTTGATGAGGGAATGGATGCGTATCAGAAGATTGCAGAAGGACCATATTTACCGGATTTAAAGGATAATGCATTAGAACTTTTAAGCAGGCGTCTTTCCAAGATCAAGACGGATGAGTGTGAACAGCTTGTAAATAAGCTGAAAAATGAACTGGAAGAGGCGGGAATCACAGAAAGCCAGAAACATTATTTTTACCCGGCGAGAAAAGTGCTGTTAAAGCAGGCAGCGCCGCAGGAAACAGAGGTTATCGATTATGCCATGGCATCCTATGCCGCAGGAAACGGTCTGTTTGAATATCCGATTTTTGTGGTGGACACATCGAGAAACAACAGTGGAAAAGAGGGGATTATCCTGACACCGGAACATCTATATTACAGCACACTGATGACATCTTACCGTATTGATGTTCCGTCCATAGATGAGATCACTGCATCCACAGGACTTTTAAACCGTGGTGTGTATGTGACAGAGAAAAATGGGAAAAAGACGAAAATTCCATATGCGGTAGAAAATAAGCAGCTCACGGCATATGCCGGGGTATTGAATGAATTTATTCATTATTTACAGGAAAAACCGGATTCGCGAAATATTTCTTATCTGGCGAAAGAAAAACATGATACGATCTGCTGCTTCCGCTGTGGTTATGTATATAAGGGAGGAAATATCTGTCCAAAATGTGGATTTAAAAACAATGCTTAGAAAATATTAAGAATTATTAAAAATGTATAAAAATGCTTCTTATTTTTGAAAGATATGATATAATGTTACCATACATATTGTTATTTAATTAACAAAATATGTGATGGTTATATAAAAGTTGCACACAGTAAATGACACAAAAAATACAGGCATGTGTATGTGTCAGGGGGCGGCCTTTTGATGGCGGCAGATTGGAGGAAAGATGGCAAGATTTACATTACCACGCGATTTGTATCACGGAAAAGGGGCATTGGAAGCATTAAAGACGTTTGAAGGCAAAAAGGCGATTATCTGCGTAGGCGGTGGTTCCATGAAACGTTTCGGTTTTCTTGACCGCGCAAAACAGTATCTGGAAGAAGCCGGCATGGAAGTACAGCTTTTTGAAGGAATTGAGCCGGATCCATCGGTGGAGACCGTAATGAAGGGCGCAAAGGCGATGGAAGAGTTTGGTCCGGACTGGATCGTTGCGATCGGAGGAGGTTCGCCGATCGATGCGGCAAAGGCTATGTGGATCAAATACGAATATCCGGATATCACATTTGAGGATATGTGCAAGGTGTTTGGTATTCCAAAACTTCGTAAGAAAGCGCATTTCTGTGCGATTTCCTCAACTTCGGGAACTGCAACAGAGGTAACTGCATTTTCCATCATCACCGATTATGAGAAAGGTATCAAATATCCGATCGCTGACTTTGAGATCACACCGGATGTTGCAATCGTTGATCCGGAACTTGCAGAGACAATGCCACAGAAACTGGTAGCACATACCGGAATGGATGCGATGACACATGCAATCGAGGCATATGTATCGACAGCGAACTGTGATTTCACAGATCCGCTTGCCCTGCATGCAATCAAGATGATCCAGCGTGATCTGGTAGGATCTTATAACGGGGATATGGAAAAGAGAGATAACATGCATAATGCACAGTGTCTTGCCGGTATGGCATTTTCCAATGCACTGCTTGGTATCGTACATTCCATGGCACATAAGACCGGTGCTGCATTTGCGGATTACGGCGCACATATCATCCACGGTGCAGCCAACGCAATGTATCTGCCGAAAGTGATCGCATTTAACGCCAAAGATGAAACTGCAAAGAAACGTTATGGTGAGATCGCAGATTTCATGGGACTTGGCGGTGATTCATTAGACGAGAAAGTGGAACTTCTGATCAAATATCTGCGTGGTATGAATGATGACTTAAAGATTCCGCACTGTATTAAGAATTATGGTGCAGACAGTTATCCGACCGAGCAGGGCTTTGTACCGGAAGAAGTGTTCTTAGAGAGACTGCCGGAGATCGCAGCCAATGCAATCTTAGATGCATGTACAGGATCAAACCCGAGACAGCCGAGCCAGGAGGAGATGGAAAAGCTGTTGAAATGCTGTTACTATGACACGGAAGTAGATTTCTAGGATTTTTCGAAGCGGAGAATAAAAAGAAAAAGACAGACGGATTATTCCTGTTGGGTGGGAATGATCCGTCTGTTTTTCATTCATAGGAAATTACGTCCTATGAATGAAAACGCCCTCCGGGCGGGATGCGCACCTCGCGGAGGAGAAGAAAAATATTTTGAAGTATGTACAGGCAGATAGTCTGCGGAGATATGATAGAAATGATTTCGCAAACAATTGAAAATAGTCGTATTGCGGTTATAATATAGAAAAGGTAATGTAACATAGCGGTACAAATGAAGGAGGAGTTTTAGTTTATGAAAGGAGGGATGAAAAAAGCTTTTACGGCATTGCTGGCTGCGACTGTTTTGGTTGGTGGGATGCCGGTAAATATGCAGGCGAATGTGATTGCAGAGACAGAAAAAGCGGAATCGGCATCAGAGAAAGTAAATGAAAAATATGCGGATACGGAAGAACTGGATCTGATGGATCGTGAACGTCAGGAGACACAGGCAGGCGAACAGGAGAAACGGGAGAATACGGAACAGCCAGAGTCGGAAGAAACAGAACAGCCAGACACAGAAGAACAGTCAGAGGAGACAGAGCAGCCAGACACAGAAGAACAGCCGGAGGAGACAGAGCAGCCAGACACAGAAACAGAACTGCCGGAAATGGAAGAAGAAACAGAAGAACGGGAAGAAACTTCAATCAAGGGGGACGCAAGTGAAGAGCAGATTGCAGCGGAACAGAAGGCCTGGACTCTGATTAATAAATATGCAGACCCGGATTACTTTTTAACAGATCCTGAAAGGAATGCCATAACAGATGCCCAGTTTGAGGAATTAAGACAGGCTGCATTACAGGCTGTAGCCGGGTGTACTACACAGTATGAGAAAATAAAAGCGATCATGGCATTTGTTGCGGACAGAACTTATTATGATTATTACGCCTATTATAATAATAAGCCAAGTTATTGGTCACCGTATGAGGTGTACGAGCAAAAGCGTGCTATGTGTTCGGGTTATGCAAGCCTTATGAGAACATTGTGCATTTCCATTGGAATTCCGTGCATGGATTTAGAGGGGCATGCCCATGAATACAATGCTGTTTATGACAGTGAAAATGGAAAATGGATTTTTGCAGATGCTACATGGTGCAGCCGCAACTCTTATTCGGTAGATAAAGAATGGGAGTATCAGGGGTATTCTGACAGGTATTTTGACCTGTCCCCGGAGGAGATTGCAGAATTATCAAATCATCAGATATATAGAGTTGATGGCTTGCTGAAGGATGGATTGTATTACAGTCTGATTTCTTATAGATGGAGCAGAGGAAACTGGTATTTCGACTTAGCTGCTGTAAAAAATAAAAACATCCGTCAGGTAAAGTGTGGCGGATTTGAAGATATTGACGTGCTGGAAGTGAATGATGGAGCGGGTGTGTTTGCAGACTGCACGCTGTTGGAAGAAGCAGATTTGTCACAGACAGGGATAACGGAATTGGAAGGAACATTTGAGGGGTGCAGTGCATTGGAAACGGTGAAATTGCCAGAGAATATAACGAAAATTGGATTTGGCACATTTACAGGCTGCAGTTCACTGGAGAAAATGGATTTATCCCAGACTTTGGTTACAGAAATAGGCGGTAGTGCATTTTCTGCCTGCAGTGGATTAAAAACCGTGAAATTCCCCAAAACATTAACGGCGATTGACAGTTATGCTTTTTTATCCTGTAAAAATTTAACGGGGGAACTTGATCTTTCCCAGACCGCGGTAAAAACAATTGGAATCTGTGCGTTTTATAAGGACGGCGGCGTGCTTGGGAAGATAAGGCTGTCAAAGACGATTACAGAGATTGGCAGCGAAGCATTTTCCTGGGAAACGACAGACGGACCTGAAAAAATATATGTAATAACCAGTCTCTCCAAAGATAAAATCAATGCAGAATCATTTAAGAGGAATGTCCCGGTTGTCGTGTGTCCATATCTTTATACAATAAAATTTGATGGAAATGGTGCAGCAAAAGGGAAAATGAGTGAGAAAGCATGTGCGGCGGGTCAGAAGGAAAAACTTTCAAAAAATAAGTTTGAAAAGAAAGGATATACATTTGCAGGCTGGAATACGCAGCCAGATGGGAAGGGAACCTTTTATGAGGAAAATGCCTATGTAAAAAATCTGACAAAAAAAGCAGATGAGGTCGTAACTTTATATGCCCAGTGGAAAGCAGCACAGTATCAGATTACATATAACCTGAATGGAGGCAAAAATAATAAGAAGAATCCCAAAACATATAAAATCACTTCAAAGACGATAAAACTTTCAAATCCGTCAAAAAAAGGGTATGTGTTTAAAGGATGGTATTGTGATAAAAAATGTACCAAAAAGGTAACCTCTATTAAAAAGGGCAGTACCGGAAAAGTAACACTGTATGCAAAATGGGCAAAGGAAAAGTACACCATTACCTACAAATTAAACGGAGGCAAAAATAATAAGAAAAATCCGAAAATATATACCATTACTTCAAAGATGATAAAACTGGCAGCACCAACAAGAAAAGGGTATGTGTTTAAAGGATGGTACCGTGATAAAAAATGTACCAGAAAGGTAACCTCTATTAAGAAAGGCAGCACGGGGAAAATCACACTGTATGCAAAATGGAAAAAGAAATAAACAAATCCAAAATGTTCCACATAACGGAACAAAGTTTTACATTGTGAAAATGTTACAAAAAAACAGGGAAAAACAGTAAAAAAAATGTTGCTATTTAGACAAAATATGTTAGAATAAATATGTGCGTTTTAGAAAGGCACATAACATGGCTTGATTATGGAAACAAATACGGTGTCCATAATTACATAGTAATTTATTTTAGGAGGAATTATCAAAATGGCAAACAAATGGGTGTATATGTTTAGCGAAGGCGACATGACCATGCGTAACCTGCTTGGCGGTAAAGGTGCCAACCTTGCAGAGATGACAAGCATCGGACTTCCTGTACCACAGGGATTCACAATCACAACAGAGGCTTGTACACAGTACTATGAAGATGGTCGCAAGATCAACGACGAGATCATGGCTCAGGCTATGGAAGGCGTTAAGAAAATGGAAGAGATAAACGGAAAGAAATTCGGCGATCTTGAGAATCCGTTATTAGTATCTGTTCGTTCAGGAGCAAGAGCTTCCATGCCAGGTATGATGGATACCATCTTGAACCTGGGTCTGAACGATGTATCTGTTGAAGGCTTCGCAAAGAAGACTGGCAATCCAAGATTTGCTTACGATTCATACAGAAGATTTATACAGATGTATTCAGATGTAGTAATGGGCGTAGGTAAAAAGTATTTTGAAAAGTTAATTGACGAACTTAAAGCTGAAAAGGGCGTTAAGTTAGATACAGAACTTACAGCTGACGACCTTAAAAGACTTGCAGAACAGTTTAAGGCAGAATATAAATCAGAAATAGGAAAAGATTTCCCAACTGACCCTAAAGAACAGTTAATTGGTGCTGTTGAGGCGGTTTTCCGTTCATGGAATAATGAAAGAGCTGTATATTACAGAAAGATGAATGATATTCCTGGCTCATGGGGTACTGCTGTAAATATCCAGTCAATGGTATTTGGTAATATGGGCGAAACTTCAGGTACAGGTGTTGCATTTACTCGTAATCCAGCTACTGGCGAAAATAAGCTTTTTGGCGAATTCCTTATGAATGCACAGGGCGAAGATGTTGTTGCTGGTGTAAGAACTCCAAGAAAGATTGACCAGCTCAAGGAAGTTATGCCAGAAGTATATGATGAATTTGTAGAGATTTGTAATAAACTTGAAAATCACTATAAAGATATGCAGGATATGGAGTTTACTATTGAAGATAAAAAACTCTATATGCTCCAGACAAGAAATGGTAAGAGAACAGCGAAGGCTGCTTTAAAGATTGCTTGTGATTTAATTGATGAGGGTCTTATTGATGAAGAAACTGCTCTTTGTATGATAAATCCAAAGCAGTTAGATGCTTTACTTCATCCACAGTTTGATGATGAGGCTTTGAAAAAGGCTGAACCAGTAGCTGTAGCTTTAGCAGCTTCTCCAGGTGCAGCTTGTGGTCAGATTGTATTTACAGCTGAAGATGCTGTAACAAAAGCTAAGACCGGCGAAAAGGTTGTTCTTGTTAGACTTGAAACTTCTCCAGAAGATATTGAGGGTATGAACTATGCACAGGGCGTACTTACTGTTAGAGGTGGTATGACTTCTCACGCAGCCGTTGTTGCAAGAGGTATGGGTACCTGCTGTGTTTCTGGTTGTGGCGAAATAAATATTGATGAAAATGCTAAAAAGTTTGAACTTGCCGGCAGAACTTACAAAGAGGGAGATTGGATTTCTCTTGACGGTTCTACAGGTTGTATTTACGGCGAGGCTATTCCTACAGTTCCAGCAACTATAAGTGGCGAATTTGAAAGAGTAATGAATTTAGCTGATAAATATAGAAGACTTGAAGTAAGAACAAATGCTGATACTCCAAGAGATGCAAAACAGGCAGCAGCCTTTGGTGCACAGGGTATTGGTCTTTGCAGAACAGAGCATATGTTCTTTGATGCAGACAGAATTTCAGCTATGCGTGAAATGATTTGTTCTGATACAGTAGAGGAAAGAGAAAAAGCTCTTGACAAACTTGAACCTATGCAGCAGGGCGATTTCGAGAAACTTTATGAGGCTATGGAAGGTAAACATGTTAATATTCGTTTCCTTGACCCACCACTTCATGAATTCCTCCCTACAGCAGAAGAAGATATTGAAGAAGTTGCAAAGGCACAGGGCAAGACAGTTGAACAGATTAAGGCTATCATTGTTTCTCTCCACGAATTTAACCCTATGATGGGTCATAGAGGTTGTCGTCTTTCAGTTACATTCCCAGAAGTAGCAAGAATGCAGACAAAGGCTGTAATTAAGGCTGCTATTAATGTAACTAAGAGACACCCAGAATGGAATATTGTTCCAGAAATTATGGTTCCTTTAGTTGGCGAACTTAAAGAATTTGCGTTTGTTAAGTCAATAATTACTGAAACGGCTAATAAGATTATTGCTGAATCTGGAATTGATTTAAAGTACAAAGTAGGTACTATGATTGAAATTCCAAGAGCAGCTTTAACTGCTGATGAAATTGCAACTGAAGCTGAATTCTTCTCATTTGGTACAAATGACCTCACACAGATGACATTTGGTTTCTCAAGAGATGATGCTGGTAAGTTCCTTGATTCTTACTATTCTAATCAGATTTATGAACATGACCCATTTGCTACACTTGACCAAAAGGGTGTTGGTAAATTAGTTAATATGGCTGTTCAAGGTGGTAAGAGTACAAGACCAAATATTATTCTTGGTATTTGTGGCGAACATGGTGGCGACCCTGCGTCTATTGATTTCTGTCATAGAGCAGGATTAACATATGTAAGTTGCTCTCCATATAGAGTTCCTATTGCAAGACTTGCAGCAGCACAGGCAGCTATAAGAAATAAATAAAATTCTATTTATCCCGTATCATAATGGTACGGGATTTTAGATTTAGATGTTGAATTGGAAAGATAAATCCAATGC
>OIFE01000995.1_pt1 | contig 16491 bp, 17 predicted proteins | sample 1581921 | NCBI WGS metagenome assembly OIFE01 (sample SAMN04414075, study PRJEB24778) | human gut metagenome | material: faecal | host: Homo sapiens | reverse complement strand
CAACCATTATCTCCAAACGTAATTTCCATCAATTCACTGGCTATCTCTTTACTCAAAACCCTCATAATACTGTCATCAACCTTATCCTTCGCCAAAAGATTAATATTTCCATACCAGACGACTTCCTGATCAATAACAGCAAAACGTTCACATGACTCTTCTACTGTTTTAATGTAGAAACCAGCTTTGCGCATTTCTTCATGTAGCTGCATCCAGTATGCTGCATCTCCAAATCCATAGGAATCCGGTGCCCATGTTACTATCGTAATCTGAACACCTGATAACTGCTTTTCTTTTAGCAGATTAATAAGTTCATAAACTTTTGTCCCACTAATTGCAGGGCTTGAAATGATTATATTTTTATTTGCATCCAGTAAATCTTTATGATAATTTTCAGCATAATTATCACCGTCGTATATTGCATTAGCTGTCTGTTTATCATTATGCAACCCCCCTGCAATCTCATATCCAATCTGTTTATATGCTTTAAGTCTCTTCATATACATGTTATTAAACATTGTAATATGGTTGTCTACATAATCATATATTATTACATTTTCTTTACCTGCATAATCACGATTCAATCGACCGGCATACTGTTCAACAACTCCTCGAAATGATACAGGTGTTGCCATAAAAAGTGTATCCAGTCTTGGAAAATCAAAACCCTCTCCTACAAGTGAACCTGTAGCTATTAATATCAGAGACTCCGCCTTATCAACCTGATGCATCTGTTCCAAAATCTTCTTATGTTCTTTCTTTGAGTTGTTGCCTGTCATTAAGAATACATGGTCTGCATAATCTTTCAATCGCTTGTACAGTTTCTCTGAATGATCCTTGTATCGGGATAAAACAACTGGAGTGCGACCTGCTGACACACAATTCTTAATATCCTCAATAATCTGTTCATCCCTTATATCATTATTGTGAATAATATCATATGCTTCATTTGGATGCATCTTACCATTAATCACTCCTCTTGGAGGTACAGTTCGGGTAAAACGCGGATATACAAGATGTTGTATCCCCTGCTCCATAGCCTTTTCCTTTGCTGTGTAACTATATCTTATAGGTCCTATCAGCATATAATTGATTTTTTCCAGTCCATCTCCTCTTTTCGGAGTTGCTGTCACACCATATACATACCTTGCTTTTACTTCTTTTAGCACATTTGCTATTGTTTCAGAGGCACAATGATGACACTCATCAATTAGTACAAGTCCATAATGGTTCAACAACTTATGGTACTCACCCTTTTTGCACAATGAGCCTGCCATTGCAATATCTATGATTCCAGTCATTGAATCATGTGCTCCCTGTAATGTTCCAATCAGACTTTTTCTAGTTCTTAATCTTCCAGTTTTCGTTTTGTACTGTGGTAGTTCTTCATCTATAATTAAAAATTTGTTTAGAGCATCTTTCCATTGTTCTATAAGTGCAGATGATTCAAGTAGAATCAGAGTATTCACTTTCTTTTCTGCAATTACTGCACTGCATACAACTGTTTTTCCAAACGCTGTTGCAGCATGAAGTATTCCATTATCATGCTTAGTCAGTTCCTTTAACGCCTTGTTCTGTTCAGGTCGTAGTTCTCCATTGAATTCTACATTAATATTTCTTCCCTGCTGCCTCTCGTCATCAATAGTATATTCAATTCCTGCCTTATCAATATTTGCTATTAATTCATCCTGTAATCCTCTTGGAATCTGTATGTATCCACCAAGATGGTCTTTTCCAAGATAAATCCACCTCGAAGTATCATAGTTAGATGTTCCAATCGCACGATTTTTATAAAATACTGGGTTACTAAAGGCTGCCATTCTGCGAATCTTATTCTGCATCGCAGGCTTAAAATTCGTGCTGTCGACATATATACCATTTGATAATGTGATATCCATTTTCCCATCAACATCTGATTTTGCAAAATTTTTCATTCTATCCCATGGCTTTTCCCTATTTTCTTCATCACTGGATGCTTCAAGGTCATCTGCTGTAAATATCCATTCCCTTATCTTATTCTCCAGAAATTCTTCTGAAAGCTTAGGTTTACTTAATAAAGCATTCCATTGGTCAGGATAAGCATTCCAGTTACTATCTACAAATGCACTATTGCCATCTTTCAACGCCCTTCCCTGTAATGGCAATGCAATCAGGTTTCCTATTGCCACATTTTCTAAGGAATCCTGTGCTGGCAACATTCTGTCATAATAATTGAATGACTTTAAATTCACCTGCTCTGCACCTTTATCTAAAAGTGCAAAGCCAAATTTACGAACCAATGCCGCCGATATTGGCTTGTCAAAGAATATCCATATATGTGCACCTTTTCCTGAACGCGAACGTTCTACCAAAGGTTCTATCCCATTTAATGTGCAGATATCTCTCATAGCTTCGACTTCTTCAATCCATGTATCATCTGTATTTGCAAAGTCCTTTTTTTCTGCATTCTTCTCATGATTATCAAAGTCAAACACCAGAAATCTACATGTTCCATCACTAAATAATGGATACACACCAATTACATCTTTTGCAGCATAAGAGTTTCCCCTCAAATGCATCAATATGGTTGGTAAATCTAATCTTGTATACGAGCAATATTTGCAATCCTTACAGTCTATATGTGTATTTAATTTCCTATGGCAATTATCTGACCAGAAATTATCACACTGCGGATAATATGCCGCCTCTCCGTTTTTATTTACATTTCTTTTCGCATATACATCTGTTCTTCCCCAAAAGAATGAGAAAAAGAGCTTTGCCATCCTGTCTGTAATCTCTTTGGGGTGCACAATCCTTTTACCCTGTTCTGGATCAAAATCCTCTTTCGTATCCGTTTTCCTTATACTTGCCAGTTCATTTTGATATGACAATCCTGCTTTATCCAATATATTCTTTAATACCTGATTCTCCAATTGCAGATTGTTCAACTGCTTCTGCAATCTAGTCACATTCTCTATTGGATCACGCATTTGTCATACCTCCCTTTCCGTCATTATCTATTCATCTCAAGTATTCTTTTCACTTCCCGCCTCAATTCTCCACTGAAGTCTGATAAATCATTATATGTAATCTCTCATTAGCCTTTGTACTTCCTCTGACCGTATCAGCATCCTCATCTTCTCATCCCCACTTTCAACCTCAGGCTTGCCACACCTAAGATTATCCGTATGCTCTGACACACAACAATCTTTATACCAACACTCACCCATAAGAACACCCTTAACAGACCACTTCTCATTTTGCGTAAATTCACCTACCAATGACTTCATCACACGCTCTGTAGAGTATCTCTTAAATCATGCTATGTACTGTAATGTTTTCTCATCATCAATCCTTGATAAATCGATTCTGTGATTCTCAACTGCCCCCAAAACCTTCTCACGGATTTTTATTTTATATGTCTTTCCGGTGCCTGTCCATTCTACCAGCTTGTCAAATGCAAGAATCAGGTACTCAAAACAAATCATATCCAGAATCACAATCTTTCCATCTGACTTATCTGTTATTGACTTCAACATACGATACTTGTTGCGAATGTCCTGATTATCAACCACATAATCAAATGCAATATAGTATTTATTATCCTCTTTAATATTCAAGTCTAATACTGCATCCAATAATCCCTGATTGCTTCCTTTACTCTCAACGACAAGCTCATTGTCAAAGAAAAGTTGATTAACGAATTTCCAGAAGTGAAGCCCAGCACCGGTATCCTCTGTCCATAAATATCTCATATCACAACTCCTCTTCCAGTGTTATCCTGTTATTATCAAACTTCAGCACCTTAAAGCTCTTATCAGATACATTGAGTCCGTCACAATTTCGTAGAAAGAGCATATACTGATTAGACAACTCAAAATTAATGAATCTCCTGACATCATCATTAATCATACAATCTGCATTATCTATCACAATAAAACTATCTCTGCACTGTTTGATTGCTTCTAAAAAATCATCTGATTTATAGTTAAATAGCTTGATTGCTTTGTATTCGTCTGTCAATCTTATATCTTCCAGCATTTCATAAAGTACTGTTTTACCTGTACCGCTATCTCCACCAACAAGAGTAATCCTGTCATCAAATGTCAAATCATATGAAAATGGAGCTGCTTTAAATGTTATATTCTTATAAATCATCTGCTTCTCTCCTTTGATACTCCTTACTCCACCAAGCATTATATCCTCTGCCACCGGTAACTATATCAGAATCATTAAATCTGATTTTGGCATCATCCGGAATATCAAAAAGCGTTGGTCTTGACATATAAATCTTAATATTATCCATAGTAAAAATGATTCTAAGAACATTCGGACCACATTCCTCAACATTTACCACTTTATCGGGATGCTTCACAATATTAAGCAATGTCTTGCAGCCTGATGATAAATTTCGGATCGTACCTAAGCCATATTTTGTTTCTATATGCTTGTCTGGTGTCAGCTTCGCTTCATCCACTTGTTGAATCAAATCAATTTCTTTTTGTGACATATCTTCATTGCCTGTATTCAAGTTGAAGTACAAGTCATTGTAAAAAATCCAGTCTTTTGAATCTTTCCTCTCCGTATATATATCTATCATTACACTGTTCTCCTTCTGCAATATATGTTTAGCATCTGATTTTCCATATCTTACTTGGATAAGGCTTTGAATCAAATTTTCATATAGATATATTCCAGTATACCACACATAAATAAACGGTCCCAGAAGATCTCTTAAAATATCCTGGAGCCTTCTTCATTTACTATTGAAAAATAAATCCTTCTATATTTTATTAAAAAAAAATTATTCAAACTCTTTTTTGGGTTCAATTTTTCACATAAATCTGCTGTGAATGTTGTTTTATATCACTGCTTTAATTATACATCTTTCTAGCATCTTCTAATGCAATTTCTTCAAACAACAATTTTCTTAATTTACTTTGAATACTCTCCAAATACTCCTCTTTTTCTTTCATAAATGTATCTCGTTCTGCCGACAATTTATTTTATAGTTTCATTTCCAATTCTAAGCAATTCCATTCTTCTCCCATTACAGTATACTTTTCTATTTCATCTTGAGATACATCCTCAAAACCTATTGCCTTATAGCAATAATAAGCTGATTCATTATTCTCAAAAACACCTAATGAAACTTTATTAGCACCAAATAGTTCTTTAGCATATTTTAAGCCTAATTTCAGCATATTTTTTCCATATCCCTGCCCACGTTTTTTCGAATCAACAATTACAAAGCCAAACCGTAATTCCTCATAAAATTCATTCGGTCTTCTCATGGTAAAAAATCCCACTATCTCATTATCATCAATAGCAGTAAATGCCATAAGATTACTTACCATATTGAACTGCTCCGCAGAAATTGGATATTCACCTAAAACTCCTGCTGTCCATTTATAAAAAGCATTCTCTCCCTTTATCCACGACATAATTATTTCTGCATCATTTTTATTGTATGGTCTTAATCTTAGCATATTTACATTACCTCACATTTTATTATTTTCCTTTTCATATCCACTCTAGCCATAGCACCATACTGCAAAACGCATCTTGGAGTTGCATGTCCAAAATTCACATTGTAAACAATCGGTAAATCCGGATCATTTACTACCTTCACAAGAATATCCTTATATTCTTCGTAATATTCCTCATCCTGTGGCTTTCCAACCAGAACTCCGCTGACAACATCAAATACCCCCTTCTTTTTAATCATAGCAACTTCTTTTTCAAACTGCTCTGGCACCGGTTTTTCTTCACAGGTTTCAATAAAAAGAATCTTCTCTTTCCATTCCGCTATATCAGGAAACAGTCCATATTTTTCACATACTGCTTTTTCGTTTTCATATCTCGTTGTTGTCAAAATATCATATAAACTCTCTAAACACCCACCTAACAATCTACCCTCAAAGTAGTCTTTTCCTTGTAAAAGCTCAAATCCATGCTCTTCTTTATGTGAGATTCTCTCTGTCCCAACTGCCTCTTTTGAAAAATCAGTTCTTTTCTGATACCATATTTCACTTGATGTAATCTCACGATATTCATTTCCTTCTATATAGCTTTCAAATGCCTTCTTACTATATGGCAGCATTTCATCAGAGATTTCTGCTAAGTCGCATATAAAATTAGGTCCATAATATGTAGATAGTCCCAGCTTATAAAACATCAAATGATTAATCGTAGTATCTGAAAAACCCGTGAACAATTTTGGACTCTTGTGAACTGCATCAATAAATTCCTCATCCTCTAGCAAATATGGCAAAAGTCTGTAAGTATCATCGCCACCTATTGCACATATAATGCCAGCAATTGAATCATCCATAAAAGCATCTTTTAAATCTTTTGCCCTTGCTTTGGGATTAGCCTTCAAATATTCAATTCCTTTTAGCGAATTTGGCATAAACGATGTTTCTAAACCATATTCCCTTAATCTCTTAACACCGATTTCAATATTATGACTACAAAATGCTTCACCTAGCATTCCACTCGATAAACTCACTATTGCAACTTTATCACCTTTTCTTAATTTCTTTGCATATTTCATAACTGGTCTCCTATAAAAAATTCAAAATATCAGATAGATTATTAACTTCAATATCAGCTTTTTCACTCTCATCTGTTATATTCCACAAACTTCCTAATCCCTGTTTTACCCATATAGTTTTCATACCCAACTGTTTTGCGGGTACAATATCATTATCAATACGGTCACCAATCATGACTGCATTCTCTGGCTTACAACAGCTTCTTTCCAATGCAATTTCAAATATGCGCCTATCAGGTTTTGAAACGCCTTCTTCTGCTGATGCGATAATCAAATCAATATATTTTCGTACTCCAAGATTTTCTAATCTCTCAGAAGTTCCTAATGATTGGTTTGCAATTACACCAATTTTATAAATTCTACTTAACTTTTTCAAACAATCTTTAGTATCTGTATACAGCCTCTCGTATTGCGATTCCCATTTAGGTAATTTCACCCCCAATTGCCTTGCTACCTCTAAATCTCCTTTTTTGTTTTCTTTATAAAACGACATGGCATATTTATTAATTTGCTCGTAAGTTAAACCTGATAAATCCGCTATCCTTTTCATCCTGTCTTCATAAACTTTGCTTTCATCAACCAACGTCGAGCCAACATCAAAAAACAGCCATTTTATTTCTTCCTTCTTGGGCAGAAATCCTCTTTTCCTTGCTTCTTCCAGCAGTTTGGGTTGAATTTCCGGATAAGTCCAATTAATCGGTAGTTCATCCATAATTGCTATTTTTTCAATTTCACTGTGAAGCTCTTTTTCAAATGTATATATATCTGAGAAGAATAATTTTCCAAAAGTCTCCATTCCATCGAAATTATCTGGTGCAGTCACAGAATATATACAAATTGGAGTAATATCAAAAGTTATTGCTCCTGTTTCTTCATATAGTTCTCGTTTGGCTGTTTCAAGAATATCCTCACCATCTTCTCTATGCCCTCCCGGCACTTCATATGTATCTCTTTCTTTATGCTTGCAAAATACCCACTTGCCGTTACTCTGTGAGATAATCACTGCAAATTTCAATAGTTCATCATTAACCGTATCATAAAATTTTACTTCCATCACATTTTCCCTTCCCATTCCAGCATAAACTCATTCAGAAATTCCTGCATTACAACCTGTCTATGTTCTGCCAGTTTCTTTCCCTCAGTCGTATTCATCATGTCTTTCAACAAAAGCAACTTTTCATAGAAATGGTTAATGCTTGTAGAGTTTTTATTTTTCTGATACTCATCTTTGTTCATTATTATTTTAGGTTTTATTTCCGGATCATAAATCTTTCTTCCCCTACTACCACCATATGCAAATGTTCTGGCAATTCCAATAGCTCCTATGGCATCCAGCCTGTCTGCATCCTGCACACATTTTCCTTCTATGGTATCAGGTACGACTGAATCAGTTCCTGCAAATGAAACCTCATCTATAATTTTACATACAACCTTTATTATTTCCTCATCTACCTTATTTGCCATCATAAAATCAACTGCATTTTTCTTGGCAGCATAAGTGTCCGGAGAAAGCTTAATATCGTCCACATCGTGTAACAGAGCTGCCAACTGCACTGTTTTAACATCTGCATTTTCCTGTTTTGCGATTTTAGTAGCCAGTTTATATACTCGTATCGTATGATAATAGTCATGACCACTACTGTCTCCCGAAAATATACTTTTTATAAATCTCTTTTCATTATCTGTCATCTTTTCTCCTAATCAACCTAGCAAAGCAATATATTGATTTACGAAAGTCATTACTCCACCCACAAATAGAGCCAAACTAGAGCCATTTGATAAAATAAATGCCGGAAACCCGCATAAATACAGGCTTTCGGCATTTTAATCCGTTATTCAAACTCAATCGTTCCGGGCGGCTTACTGGTAATATCATACATTACCCGATTCACATGGCTCACCTCATTGATGATCCTGCTGGTCACCTTCTGCAGTACCTCATAGGGAATCTGTGCGCTCTCTGCGGTCATGAAGTCGATGGTCTTCACGGCTCTCAGTGCGATGGCGTAATCATAGGTTCTCTCATCCCCCATAACGCCTACGGATCTCATATTGGTCAGGGCTGCGAAGTACTGGTTGATCTCGCGGTCCAGACCTGCGTTGGCGATCTCCTCGCGGTAGATGGCATCTGCATCCTGTACGATCTTGACCTTCTCGGCGGTCACTTCGCCGATGATACGGATACCCAGTCCGGGGCCGGGGAACGGCTGACGGAATACCAGGTGCTCCGGGATACCAAGCTCCAGTCCTACCTTACGGACCTCATCCTTGAACAGGTTGCGCAGAGGCTCGATGATCTCCTTGAAATCTACATAGTCGGGCAGACCGCCTACTGCGGATTCGCCGCCCAGTCCACTCTCTACCACGTCGGGATAAATGGTTCCCTGTACCAGGAAATCCACGGCACCGATCTTCTTCGCCTCTTCCTCGAAAACGCGGATGAACTCTTCGCCGATGATCTTTCTCTTATGCTCCGGCTCGGATACTCCGGCCAGCTTGCTATAGAAACGCTCCTGCGCATTCACACGGATAAAGTGCAGGTCATAATTACCGTTGGGACCGAAGACTGCTTCTACCTCGTCGCCCTCGTTCTTACGGAGCAGGCCGTGATCTACAAAGACACAGGTCAACTGCTCGCCGACTGCCTTGGATAACAGTACTGCTGCCACGGAGGAATCCACACCACCGGACAATGCACACAGGACTTTACCATTGCCGACTTTCTCGCGTATCGCCTTGATGGACTCTTCCACGAAGGAATCCATCTTCCAGTCACCGCAGCATCCACAGATGTTGCGTACGAAATTATACAGCATCTTGGAGCCTTCCACGGTGTGAAGTACTTCCGGATGGAACTGGATTGCATACAGTCCGCGCTCTACACACTCTGCTGCTGCCACGGGGCAGTTGGCGGTGGTGGCCACGGCACGGAAGCCGGGAGCCAGCTTGGAGATATAGTCGAAATGGCTCATCCAGCAGATCGTATTCTCGGATACATCGGAAAACAGCTTGGAACTGCGGTCTACCTTCACCTCAGTCTTGCCATATTCCCGAACGGCTGCACGCTCTACCTTACCACCCAGCACATGGGTCATCAGCTGTGCGCCGTAGCAGAGTCCCAATACAGGAACTCCTAAGTTAAACAGATCCTCGGAGCAGGTAGCTGCACCGGGTTCATAGCAGCTTGCAGGGCCGCCGGTCAGGATGATTCCCTTGGGATTCATCGCTTTTATCTTATTCAAGTCTGTCTTGTAAGAGTAGATCTCGCAATAGACATTGCATTCTCTGACTCTTCTGGCGACCAGCTGATTGTACTGTCCGCCAAAATCAATGACAACTACCAGTTCTTTTTCCATGGTTGTCCTCCAGTATATTTTTCTGTCCTCTATTATAGGGTATGGTGCAGGGGAAGTCAAACCCTACTGCACCAGTTCTTCCAATTTTCCGAAGGTATAACCCATTTCTTCCCATTTTGTGAGAAGTTCATCCAGAATCTCCCCATTGGTCTTCGAGGTATTATGTAACAACACCACCGCTCCGGGATGGATCCTGCCTGTCAGTTTGGAAAAAGCTTCCTCGTGGCTGGGCTGGGCATCCACATTCCAGTCCACATAAGCCAGACTCCAGAAAAAGGTGGAATACCCCAGATCTTTTGCCATCTGCAGATTGGTCTCACTGTATTTTCCCTGAGGAGGTCGGTAATACATGGCCATTTCCGTGCCGGTGGTCTCCTGAAAAAGAGTTCTCACGTCATCCATCTCTTTCTGAAAAACTGCCGGATCTGAAATCTTTGACATATCATAATGATGGTAGGTATGATTTCCTACAGTATGCCCCTCCTCCACCATGCGTTTCACCATCTCCGGTGCTGACTCCAGAAAATGTCCCACCACGAAAAAAGTAGCCGGTGCGTCATGTTTTTTCAATGCATCCAATATTTGGCTTGTATTACCATTTTCATATCCGCAATCAAACGTGAGATATATCTTTTTCTCCCCGGCATCTCCTACATAATAGGCATTATATTCCTTTAATTTGTCCGAGGAAGCCGTACCGCTGGGCTGCGTTCCTTCCGTTCCGAATCCCAGTCCCCAGTTCTCTGCGGAGAGCAGTGCCTGAGTATTCTCCAATGCACTCCCCGCCGTCTCCCGGATGCTCATCTCCCGCTGAAGATGCAGTCCGAAAGCAATGGCCCCAATGCTTCTCCCGAGGAAAAACATTGCCAGCAAAAAAACACCCAGCATCAACCCGTTCTTATAATGCTTCTTCACCATTGCCGCTCCATCTTTTCCGAATTCCCATACTTTTGTGAAAATAGACTGTTCCCACATCGTACGATCCCCTGCCGGTATTTCTACCTTCTTTTTCCTGATATTCACAATATTCTATGTGATACAGCTTTTCCCTTATGCCACGGATCAGTTCTGCGGAAATGCACGGAGAGATCACCTGTTGTATATATTATAAAAATGAATTCTTCGGAGCACCGCCCATGGACTGCAAAGAAATGATCCTGTCAGAGGACACTTATGACATTATCACAGACTTTTCCGCATCGGAATTTCTGGGAGATGACAATAATTGTTATGAACGCATCGGAGAAGATTTTTTGATTTTGTATCTGGGCAATCTGGGAATCCGCAATCCGAAGATTGATTTTTTCCCCTATCACAATATGCCGAAGCTTTACGGGCTCATGCAGCTATCTCCCTCCGGTGAGACGCCACCCGGTGCCGCTCCCTTTGATCCGGCAAGTCTGATCGCCAGTGGGATCACTCAGGTACAGCGTCCGCCCCTAAGTCTCACGGGGCGGGGCGTGATCCTGTGTTTTATTGATACCGGTATTGATTATCGAAATCCTGTGTTTCTGGACGAGAACGGCAACAGCCGCATCCTGGCGATCTGGGATCAGACGGTTCAGACCGGGATACCACCTGAGGGGTTCAAATATGGTTCTGAATACCGCAGAGAGGATATTAACCTGGCGCTGCGCTCCGAGGATCCTTATTCCATCGTTCCCTCCCGGGACGAAAACGGACACGGCAGTATCCTCGCCGGAGTCGCCGCCGGCAGTGTCGTCCGACAAGGCAATCCTTATATCGGTGCTGCACCGGGTGCCGACATCGTTGTGGTAAAACTCAAGGAATGTAAGCAATATCTACGAAGCTTTTATCTGGTGCCCGAGGGTGTTCCCGCCTATCAGGAAAATGATATTATGCTGGGCATCAAATACGCGGAATCCTTCGTGCAGCTCTTCGAGCGTCCGGTAGTCATCTGTCTGGGTCTGGGAACCAACCAGGGAGATCATGCGGGCAATTCCTCCCTGTCACGGTATCTCTCTTCCCTCGCTGTCCGCAGAAGCCGTGCCGCCATTGTCTGCGGTGGAAATGAAGGGAACGCCTCTCACCATTACCGTGGAAGATTAAGCGTTCAGACACCGGAGGAATCTTCCCGGGATGTGGAGATCCGGGTCAGTGAAGGCTGTATCGGATTCTGGCTGGAGCTTTGGGGCGCTCTGCCGGATGCTTTTAATCTGAGCATCCGCACTCCCGGTGGGGAAAATATTCCCGAACTGCGCCTTGGGTTGCAGCAAAGCGTGACCTATTCCTTTATCTACGAAAAAAGCAGAGTCACTATCGACTCTGCTCTTGTGGAAGAAAATTCCGGTGAAGAACTGATCCTTGTACGCATCCAGGATCCTACCCCCGGTATCTGGACCTTTCGTGTCTCTGCTTCCGGTAGTTTATATAACGGCAATTTTCACATGTGGCTGCCTATCACAGAATTTCTGTCTACTCCGGTATATTTTCTCAATCCGGATCCCGACATGACTCTGACCGAGCCATCGATGGCTCCGGAGGTTCTGAGCGTTTCTACTTACAACGCAGAAAACAACAGTTTTTACGCAGAATCCGGCAGAGGCTTTGGGCGCACCGGGCAGATCCGGCCGGACTTATCCGCTCCCGGAGTCAATATCTCTACCATTGACGGACGCCGTACGGGAAGCAGCATGGCTGCCGCTATCACTGCCGGAGCTGTGGCACAATTTTTCCAATGGTCAGTCATTGAAGGAAATAACCGGCTGGCGGAAAGCCGGGAGATCCGCAGTTATTTCATACGCGGTGCCGTGCGTACACAGGGTCTGAACTACCCCAACCGGGAATGGGGCTACGGCAGGCTGAATTTAGAGGAGACCTTCAATGCCCTGCTCCGGGTATGACTATATGATCTCCTGCAGGGCATAGACCGGCTGCACACTGCAGACACCGTTAATCTTACGCACGCTGCGTTCCAGTTTTTCCAATTCCTTTTCCGAGGTCACATCCGCTTTTACGAGGAAATCATATTCCCCCTCTACCTGATAGCAGGATGTGACTTCCGGTTGCTGTCGCATTCTTTCCATAAATCCCGCATGATATTTTTTATGCTGTAGCGTTACCTCTAAAAATACCTCCATAAGCCACCTCTCTTCTCAAATCTTTTACTTGATCACCGAATAAAAAACGCTTGATGATGTATCTTCGTCAAATACAGCCTCCTGTGCAGGCACAAATCCGTGTTTGACTCATTGTATACATAAAAAGAGGAAAGACACCGTACACACGATATCTTTCCTCTTTGAAAGTGATTGCATCATACCATATTCTTTCTATACTTACAAGTCGTCTGATAAATCTTATCAGAATTTTAATATTTCGGACAATACTTTCTGCCGATTTGTACGCTATAAGCCTATTTTACATCCGCTTTGGAAAAAATTCTGGCATACCCATAGGACAACGGACGGTCCGTCATGTCCGCAAACCGCAGAGGGAAATTCTCCTTTTCCTCCATGCGGTTCGGGCAGTCTCTCCTGCCGCACCCCAGACAGATTCCGGCACATTTGGTAAAAGGATCCTTCGTCAACTCCGCATAAAATACCACACTTTTTTTCGGGATCATACAATACGCTGCATTACAGGTAACGGGCATCTGCAATTCCCACAAAAGTACGGGCAGATTTTCCAACTGCAACCGGTCATTTAATTTTTTTTCCGAGCTTCCGGATTCCCCGGCTACTGATCCTAGAAAATACAATCTCGCCACATGCAGTTCTCTGTGGTCAGCAACCCATTTCGTATAGGCCTGATAGCTTTCTAATAATAATTCACTGGACAGTACTTCGATCATATAACTCTCTGTCAGAAATCCGTTCTGCAAATACTTTTCCTGCAGTTCATCGATCCCTTTTCCCAGAGTAATACCTACAGCCAAAAAAGACTGATCCCTCCCGGGAAAAGTCTCTTGGATTTCTCTGTCCTGCCATCCCGCTTCTGTCTCCAGGCAGGGGATCATCTCACCTGCCAGCCTCTTCAGATTGGGGTATTCTTCCGGATCATAATGATATTTTTTCATAACACTGTGCAGGAATTGTTCATCCCTGCACAGTGCTGTAATTTCTGAAAAAAAAGTCTGCATGTCCACCTGTTCTCCCGGAATACCGGTGATCTCATGACGCAGGCATATTTTTCCTGCATCCGGTTAATTGTTTTTAATGCGCAGGCATCTGATGGCATTGAGCACAGCCAGTACCATAACTCCTACGTCTGCGAAGATAGCAACCCACATGTTGGCGATACCCAGCGCACCCAGGATCAGGCAGATGGCCTTAACTGCCAGCGCAAATACGATGTTCTCGTAAACGATGCGCAGACATTTCCGGGAAATCCGCATAGCCAGAGCGATCTTGGCAGGATTGTCATCCATCAGAACCACATCCGCTGCCTCAATGGCCGCATCTGAGCCAAGGGCTCCCATGGCGATACCGATATCCGCACGGGAAAGTACCGGTGCATCGTTGATACCGTCACCAACGAATGCCAGTTTTTCCTTCTCGCTCTTGTCCTGCAACAGCTTCTCCACGCAGCTTACCTTGTCTGCGGGAAGCAGTTCACTGTGTACCTCATCCAATTTTAACTCACCGGCCACATGTTCTGCAACTGTTTTGCTGTCACCGGTCAGCATAACGCATTTCTTCACACCGGAATTCTTCAGAGATGCAATGGCTTCCTTCGCACCATCCTTGATCACATCAGAGATCAGAATGTATCCGGCATATTTTCCGTCTACCGCTACATGTACCACTGTACCGACACCGGTATTTTCCGTATAGGACAGATTCAGGCTCTTCATCAGTTTCGCATTACCGGCCGCTACCTGCTTGCCATTTACTTTGGCAGTAACGCCGTGTCCGCTGATTTCCTCCACATCACTGACGTTAGAGGCATCCAGTTCTTTTCCATAAGCGTTCTTCAGGCTCTTGCTGATGGGATGGCTGGAATAGCTCTCCGCATATGCAGCATACTCAAGCAGTTCATCCTCTGTGAAATCCCTGCCGGGGTAAATACCCGTCACATCGAATACACCCTTGGTCAGGGTACCGGTCTTGTCAAATACCACATATTTGGTCTCAGACAGCGCTTCCAGATAATTGGACCCCTTCACCAGAATACCACAGGCACTTGCTGCTCCGATTCCTCCGAAGAAAGAAAGGGGAATGGAAATGACCAGTGCACAAGGGCAGCTGATTACCAGGAAAGTCAAGGCACGAATGATCCACGTGCTCCAGACTGCCGGATTGCCCATGATCAGGTTGATCACAGGAGGCAGGATGGCCAGTGCCAGAGCACTGTAGCAGACTGCCGGGGTATAATATCTTGCGAACTTCGTAATAAAGTTCTCAGACTTGGACTTCTTCATACTGGAATTCTCTACCAGATCCAGAATCTTGGATACGGTAGATTCTCCGAATTCTCTGATCGTACGGATTTTCAGAACACCTGTCATATTGATACATCCGCTGATTACTTCATCCCCGGCTTTTGCATCTCTTGGAAGGCTTTCTCCGGTCAGAGCACTGGTATTTAAAATAGAAACACCATCAATGATCACACCATCAATCGGAACTTTTTCTCCTGGCTGTACAACAATTACAGTACCAATTTCAACTTCATCCGGGTCTACCTGTTCAAGTTTTCCATCTACTTCAATATTGGCATAATCCGGACGGATATCCATCAGATCACTGATGTTACGTCTGCTCTTTCATACTGCATAACTCTGGAAAAGTTCTCCGATCTGGTAGAACAACATAACCGCAACACCTTCGGAATAATCTCCAAGCAGGATTGCTCCCACAGTAGCTACTGCCATCAGGAAATTCTCATCAAATACCTGTTTATTTCTGATACCTTTAAATGCTTTCTGAAGAATATCATAGCCAATTACCAGATATGGAATCATAAACAGTCCAAATCTGACATATCCATCTATCGGCAATTTAGAAAAAAGCACGATCAATACCGCCGCTACGATGATTCTGATCAGCATCTTTTTTTGCTTCTTATTCATCTTAATACCTCACTTCTTATAAAACAGGACCGCCGCCAGAATATATATCAGTGGATAACCATAACCGCCTGATATATCTCTGTGCCGCAGTCCCTCTCTGCTAATTTACGACAATTCCCGTAAATATATTATCAACAGAAATCGTTCCTGAATTAAAGATAGATTTCGCAGTCGTCTTCTACTTTCTTGCAGTTTGCCAGAACATCTTTCATAACTGCTTTCGGATCCTGTCCGTCTTCAAATTCAACGATCATTTTCAGCATCATGAAGTTTACAGTTGCATCCTTAACACCTGCTGTATTCTTAGCAGCTTCCTCCATTTTATTTGCACAGTTTGCGCAGTCTACGTCAATTTTGTAAGTCTTTTTCATAGTATTTTTTCCTTTCTGGCTCATGAATATTTTTTCACATTATCATATGAGCACTTGTTCATTTGTTTATTTTATTATAACAGATTTTCGTCCTCTGTCAATAGCTTAATGTTAGAAAAATAGCAAATATATAAAAACAGAGGATACCGCCTGATCATTCTTCCTGCCATATCCTCTGTGTCATCTATCATTTAC
>OIFE01000993.1_pt1 | contig 16493 bp, 8 predicted proteins | sample 1581921 | NCBI WGS metagenome assembly OIFE01 (sample SAMN04414075, study PRJEB24778) | human gut metagenome | material: faecal | host: Homo sapiens | reverse complement strand
CTCGATCTGCGCCGCCTCGGCCAGCGCGGCCTCCTCGTCGATGTTTACCTTCGCCACGGTGAGACGGTCGCCGTATTCGTCCGCGATCTTCTCATACGCGGGCCCGATCCGGCGGCAGTAGCCGCACCAGGGAGCATGAAATGTCACTATACAGGGTTTATGCCCTATGTATTTCCAGTTATCGGGATATGTTTTATAATCTCCTACTTTTGTTACAAATTCAGATGTATTTAAATCGGTAATGTTCATATTTGTAATTTTAAAAATTTTCACCTTTTTTATATTTTTTACAAACTCTTTAGTTATAGAAGCATTTATATTTCTTTGTTTTGGACAAGATTCCAATCCGGTTTTTGAATGTTCTATATAAATATAACAGTTTTGTGTTTGCTTTTCTTTTTTTGTTATTTATTTTAAACATTTTTAGAGTCTACACTTTCCAATAAGAAAATATCATCCGGTCATTTTTGCGTTTTCTTTCTGACTTTTTCCGGTTTTCACTCATCAGATAGTTATTATCCTCCTTTTAGAAACAGAAAAATATCCTCGAAAGAAAAACTCTCACTCCTGGCCCGAGCAAAATTCGGGCAGACTCTTAATAAAAACTTGATTCTTTATTTTTATCTCGTTTAGGAAGCCAAGTTGTAGGGCATGACATAAACTGTAATTTGGGTAATATAAGCTGTAATTTGTCTACTATTTATTTGAGAAAAATTGTTGATATTTGCATGTACCAATAACAAATGAACTGATATAATTGCAGGGGTGATATATTGAGATTTACTAACTATAAAAATAATGTGTAATATGAATAGTTTTGTATATGATATTCCGGTCAAGGTTTATTTTGGAGAAAATCAATTGTGCCATTTGGGTGCAGAGTTGAGCAGATACGGGAAACGAGTATTGCTGACTTATGGTGGTGGTTCTATAAAAAAAATTGGGCTTTATGATGCGGTTATGGATGAAATGAAGAAGGCGGGCTTGGAGGTGTTCGAGTTGTCTGGTATAGAACCGAATCCCCGTATTGATAGTGTAAGGCGGGGTGCCCAGATTTGTAAGGACGAGAAGATAGATGTTTTATTGGCTGCCGGTGGTGGTTCGACGATAGATGCTACGAAATGGATGGCTGCCGGTGCCTGCGTGGACTTTGATCCATGGGAGTTTTTCAGTCGGTGGGCTCCGGTAGAGAAGGCGTTACCGATTGTTACGGTTTTGACTTTGTCGGCAACGGGATCTGAAATGGATGCAGGCGGTGTTATTAGTAATCCAGAGACTAAGGACAAGATAGGACGTATGGCCAGTCCATTGCTTCCCAAAGTTTCTTTTCTCGATCCGTCAAACACGTATACGGTAAGCTCCTATCAGACGGCTTGTGGGGCTGCTGATATGATGTCGCATATTATAGAGGTTTATTTCAATATGAACCAAGACCTTTTTATGCTGGATTGTTTTATGGAGGGGATGATGAAGACTATTGTCCGATATACTCCGATCGCTATGAAGGACCCGACGAATTATGAGGCTCGTGCCAATCTGATGTGGACTTCTTCATGGGCAATTAATGGGTTTGTCAATGGTGGTAAACAGCAGGCGTGGAGTTGTCATCCTATGGAGCATGAGTTGTCGGCTATCTATGATATTACACATGGTCTGGGACTTGCCATTCTTACTCCGCGTTGGCTGGAGTATTGTTTGGATGAGACAACGGTTGCGAAATATGTGCAGTTTGGAGTGAATGTCTTCGGTATCGATGCTAATCAGGAGCCTATGGCAATAGCCAAGCAAGGTATTGAAAAGTTGTCGGAATTCCTGTTCGATGTATTGGGACTGAAGCGAACATTTACTGAAGTGGGTATCCGGGCCGAAGATTTTCCTATAATGGCAAGAAAAGCCTGCGGTGGAGGTGTTTTACAGGGTTTTAAGCCTCTTGCGCAAAGTGATATCGAGGAGATTTTCAAGATGTGTTTGTAATAGGTGATTAAAAATAGAAAAAGCGAGCTCTTACTTAGATATATAAGTTATGGTATAAAAATCCCTCTGTTTTTACCTTGTATTTTAGCGAATTAAGGCAAAACAGGGGGATTTTCTTTTTAGTGCTTTAATCGATAAGATTCTTAACTTTCAGTTTCTATTTTGAAGCAACTTCATTATTTATGTATTATTTTAATTTCATTTCAAGAAACGCATCGGCTCTGCATAGATCCTCAAACAAGTTTGAACCTTTGCTCTCGCCTTGCAGTTTGTTTTAAAATTTCTTATTCAAGGCATTCGTCGAGGTCTCGCGTCAATTGTTCTTTGTCCAGATGCTGACCGATAAAAACGATTTTTTGCATACGGTCGCCGTATTTTTCGTCCCAGTCGCGAAACAATCCCGGTTCTTGGCTCAGAAGTTGGATAAGGTCTTCTTCGGAAGCTGTGGCATACCAAAGACCTGCTTCAGTTAATTTTTTTTGTATTCCGGCTTGCTCGAAAAGAAATGACATATCCCGGTTGTGGCTGAAGTAACAAACTCCTTTGGCCCGGATGATGTTGCGTGGCCATTTTGTGGCAATGAAACGGTCGAACTTGTGTATATCGAATGCCGGGCGGCGGTAGTAGACAAAAGTCCCGATACCATATTCTTCTACTTCACCACCTTCTGGGTGATGATGGTGATGATGATGGTGGTGCTCGTGCTCTTCTTTTTCTTTTTCGTGTTCATGTTCATGATGGTGGTGCTCGTGGGCTTTAGCTTCTTTTTCTTCCTCTTCGGTAGCCTGACGCTCTATTTCTCGAATCCATCCTGCCGAGGTTGCTACGCGTTCAAAATTGAACATTTCCGTATGTATAATTTTATCGAGGTCTACGTTAGCATAATCGCATTCGATAATTTCGGCTCCGGGTTGTAGTGTATGGATAATTTGTTTGATGCGTTCCAATTCTTCAGGTTGTACTTCGGAGGCTTTGTTCAACAGGATAATGTTACAAAATTCGATTTGCTGGATGATAAGATTTTCGATGTCTTCTTCGTCAATATTCTTACGAGTCAGTTCCTTGCCACAGGCGAATTCGCTTTGCAACCGAAGAGCATCTACCACAGTAACGATACAGTCTAAACGGCAGGTACCGAATTGGGTATATTCTTTTCCCATACGGGGGATGGAACAGATGGTTTGTGCTATGGGTGCCGGTTCGCAAATACCGCTGGCTTCGATAACTATATAGTCGAAACGGTTCATTTTCAGGATGTCATTGATTTGTTCTATCAAGTCCATCTTCAGTGTACAGCAGATACAACCGTTCTGGAGAGCCACGAGACTGTCGTCTTTTTTACCCACGATACCACCTTTCTGTATGAGGTCGGCATCGATATTGACTTCTCCTATATCGTTGACTATTACGGCGAATTTGATACCGCGTTCGTTGGAGAGGATATGGTTGACCAGAGTTGTTTTTCCACTGCCCAGGTAACCGGTCAGGAGCAATACAGGTACTTCTTTTGTTTTCATAATTGTATGTGATTTTGTTCTGTAATTATTTCACAGTGTCATTCCGAGTCTCTAAATATGTAAAGAGTACGTAGAGATTTGGAATGAGGATAAATCTGTAGAATACAAAAATACGGAATATTTTTAAGAGCTTGTTTGGGGTCAGTCTAAATTTTCTAATGGAAAAAAATTTTTGTTGTAATGTGCATTTTGTTGTTACACATTTCCAGACCTTCTTTAGGATAGGAGAAAGGTGTATGTTGCGGTAAGGGGTGCTGCTTAGGTTGTTGTTGCCTGTTGGATTTTGGTGAAAGTTTTTTTTGATTTAGGCAGCTATGTGCGAATATCACACCTCTCTTGCCTCTTTCAAGAGGCAAGAGAGGAATATTGTTTTTTATTTGAAAATGACGCTTTATAGTTGTGTTTTTTTTCTCAAGAGAGGATTGGGCATCATCCTTTAGAAGGCAGGATATTTGTATTATTGCAAAATATCGGCGGGGCTTTTTATAAGTATGCTCTTTTTTCCGGGGGTGATGTCTGATTGTATAAAAATTATATATTGTCCGGGAGGTAGTTGCGAGAGGTCGGCTTGGTTGTCCCATACGCTTTTTTGCAGGATGAATTGTCCCAAGAGGTTATAAATATATACTGCTTTTGCTTGTATGTCGGGGTTGAGGCGGATGCTGTTTTGGAAGGGATTGGGGTATATGTCGGCTGTGGGTGATATTTCATTTTTCAGTATAGGCAGGAATTCTCCATCATTCTCGTAGGCTCCGACGTCCGGTTTTCCTCTGCGGGGATATCCTCTCTGGTCTGATTGAGGGGCTTGTTCCGTTGTGCCTGCATCGATGGCACAGCTGCCTTCATTTATAGCAAGGGTGAGCGTAGTACCACCGTTGTTTTGCAAATCATCATCTGCCAGGATGTATTTGCCGGCTACCGATGCAGGTTGTATGACTTTTTCTTCTTCGTTTACAAGCAAGTTTCCGGTACGGCTGTCGTAATTACCGGTTATATTCATGATAAGACCTTTGTCTGAAGTCCCGGCAACGGTATTGTCCGTAATGTTGTTTTTGGCTATTTTCAGCTTGGCACTTATCGTATTGCATTGTATAGATGCATATGTATTGCCGAATATCAGGTTGTTGCGCAGAATGACGACGTCGTTTAGGGTCTTGAGGTATATGCCGCCGGTCTGATTATCCTTTTGTGCCGTATTTTGGCTAATGGTATTGTTGGTGAATGTGATATTTCTTTCGTCCTCGGGTGATAACGGTGCTTCAGTCCCTTCCAGACAAATATTGCCTTGTTGGTAGGTCTGGTTTTGGTAGAAAGTGTTGTTTTCTATGATGACGTCTGTTTGGGATGAGGCATAGATGCGTATGGCTCCTCCGGTATTTACGGCCGAGTTGTTGAGAAACAGGCATTGTTTTATGTTCATTGCCAACGGTTGTTCCTTTGACATGGCCAATATAGCTCCGGAGTTTCCTCTTCCTGTGGCATTGTATTCTGCTTTGTTGCCGCTGAATGTGCATTTTTCAAAACCGGCTGTTGCTCCATTCAAGTAGCAGGCTCCGGCTGTTCCGCAGGAATTGGCTATGAAATCTACATTTTCGCATTTTAAGACAGGGATACCTATTCCTGCATCATCGATTGCGTATTGGGCAAAGATAGCTCCGCCGTATTCCGTATTGTCCATATTCCCGTTTTGGAGAGTGATGTTATTCAATCTCAATTCGCAATTTCCGGTCAGATAAAAATGTCTGCCGGTCTCGTTGAGTGGTACGTCGAGTATGGCTTTTTCGGGTTGGCTGCATTGTATAGTGACGGTTTTGTCGGGGGGAATGGTATCATTCCTGTGCGCCAAAGTTCCGGCGACATCGATAATCATACTTAGAGCCGAACATTGTTTTATGGCGAAATGGATGGTTCGGAATGCTTCGTCTTCGGTGACTCCGCAACGGGCCAGATCGTCTACTCCGTTTTCCCGTACATAGTATATGATTTGTGACTGTATGGGTATAAAGGTGTATATCAAAATAAAAAATAAAATGGCTTTTTTCATAGTTTCTTTTTCTTAGTTATATCGATTTGTTGCTTCTCTGAAAAGTCTGTCAAATTCGTCTAAGGTAACAAAAAGATATCCTTCTTTTTCGAGGGTGTCTTTGACTATTTTCAATCGTCTTGGCCCGTAATGCCAACTGTAAAACATAACGGGAAGGAAGTTCCCCTCTTTTCCTTGTTCCCGGATTTCTCGTATCAACCAGTCGGCTGCCGGTTTGTCGTATCGACGGTCGTCATAAGGCCATATTTCGGTTGACCAGCGTGTCAGTATGTGATGTACGCTGGTGTTTGCATTCAGCATGTCATTTGCATTTTTTCCTGTATATCCGTCGCAACGTCCCATGTCTGACAAAATAGATTTTATCTGTTTTTGGGGCAATATGTAATTCGAGACTGTATGCAGGTCTCTTTCGTCCCACATCCGGTTGGGGTGAGAGTACAATCCCAATATGCTTAAGTCCAGTTTTTGCATCAGGGTTGCTGTTTTTTCAAAGTACTCAGATAGGGTTTTGTTTCTGTCTTGGGTTTCCGAGGCGTATTGCTCCAATGGATAACAGTAACCGGCTCCGGATATGGAGCAAAAGAAATATTCGTTTGCTGTGGCCGACCGAAAGAGGTGTTTGAGGTAGCAGGGCATAAGATATTGTACGGCAGGAGTGATTCCTATGCTTATGGGTACTTGTCCCCGTTCCGGCTCATCCCATTGCCGTGCCCCTAATCCGTACTGGATGTATCCGATAGCGTCACCGCTTTCTATCATGGTGAGTGCTACATATTTGCGAGTCGGGTCGAATTGTTTTTTTTCGTTACGTTTGCGTTGTTGCATTTTTATTTCGGAATTTCCTGTACCTGAATGGAAGCTGTAATTTCCTGCCCATGTATTTACGATTGTGAATTTTCCGTATTTTCCGGCTAATTGTACTCCTTCGTATTCTTCATATCCGCTTTCTGTTGCCGGCCAAAAGCCAATGACCGGTATATTTACCGGAGTTTTTTGCCATAGGCGGATGATACGATTTTCCATTTCGGGGTTATAGTCCGGGTCTTTTTTTCCAGGTAGCCAGAAGGTCGGTATTCTGAAGCATATGAGATAGTCCCGGTATATGTCGTGCATTTTTTCATAACCGCATACCGATAGGATAGAGTGGTATTGTTTTGGAAAAATATTTGCCATATACCAGTCGAATGCTTCGCATTCATTTTTAAAGCCGAAGTCTTTTATATCTTTTATATCCGATATTCCTGCTTGCTCGACTTGGGGAAGTTGACAGGGAGAGATAATGATTCTGTCTTCGACCGATGCGATGTTCGATACCAAATTTATGGTCCATGTTTTTTCCGGGTCGTAGATGATGGCTCCGGTGATTTCTTCCTTGTACTGTTTCAATAGTGGCAACAGAGCAGAATATTCTGTTTCTTTTTTTATAATTCCTTTTTCTTTGTATAGATTCAGTAGATGGTCCGACAGTCTTTCTCTCAGATAGATACGGGGCTGTTTACGATTTATTAGCCCTTGCAGGGAGACAGCCAGCAACCGTTCTTCCCGATTCATTTTGTCGTAGTTTATCGAACAGATATTCGGGGCGCAAGGACTGGACTGTAAGAGGTATGGCCTGTCTGAGGAATTGTTTTCGGCATACAGGAGTATAGGTATCATGCTCAAGAGAAATATATACCATTTTGTTTCTCTCATGTAAATGTTAATATTATAATTAATTAACTATTTTGATGTTCCCATTTATTTTGTTCCAAATATAGTATTAATTTAGAATTAAACATTGTATTTAACATTAAATATGACTTTATTTTGTCAATGGATATGAAATAAATATTCTATATTTGCATATTATTGCAATTAAAATGTTCTTGTCCTATGAAAAATACACGTCGCGATTTTCTTAAAATGACGACAGCCGGACTGGCCGGGTGTATGATACCTTCTTTGGTAACGGCTACGACGGTTAAAAAGGGAGTTTCTGCCCGCTCTTCAGTATATGATTCGGTGCAATATGATGTTGTTGTAGTGGGTGCCGGTGCGTCGGGTATTCCGGCTGCCATTGCCGCTGCTCGTCAAGGGGCGAAAGTGGCATTGGTGGAGGAGGACTTGTTGCCGGGAGGTGCACCGGTAGACCAGTTTGTGACATATCTGTGTGGTGGCCCGCGAGTGGGTATTTATCTGGAAATGATACAAGGACTGAATAGCCGTTATTCGAATGATGCTGTTGCGCTTCCCGATTTCGGTGATGGCGGTGATGGTCGCAGTCACTGGTGGCATCCCACAGCGTTTTCCCAGATTCTGTATGAGATGATTGTGAAAGAGAAGTCGCTTACGCTGATATGCGGAGCTCCGGTAGTGGATGTCGTGGTATCGTCGGGACGTGTTTCGGGAGTACGGGTATTCTGGAACGGAAGTATGCAGGAAATATCGGGAAAAATGACGATAGATGCTACGGGTACCGGTCTGGTGGCTGAAATGGCAGGTTGTGAGGTGATGTATGGTACCGATGCTCAATCGGATTATAATGAACCTTTCGGTGTAGAGGCTGCGAGCGACAGGGTACAGCCTTGCACGTGGATGATGATAACGAATCGGGTGAAGGCCGGAGCTGTTTTGCCATATGATGATTTGGAGCGTGTCAGTATATCCGAGGATAAGTATGGTTTTTTGAAAGAGCATCCGGGGTGGGAAGGCCGGGATGCCGGTATGTACTTGCATTGGGGGTGGGGAAAGCACTTCGTCGATACCCGAGATCCTCAAGCATTGGCAGAAGCCCAGTGGTATTGCTTGGAGAAGATACAAAAGGATTTGAATACGTTACGAAAGGCCGGCTTCTCTGCTGTAATGGCTCCTAAAATCGGAGTTCGTGAGTGCAGACGGATAAAGGGTGAATATATTCTTACGGCCACCGATTTGAAATCGGGTTTACAGCCAGAGGATAAGATTGCCGATTGTAGTTATTATATGGATGACTGGAGTATGTCTCTGACCAAAGAGCAAAAGGCAGTGAAGCCTTACGGTATACCTTTCAGGTGCCTTATTCCGGCCGGAGTAGAGGGTTTGTTGCTGGCAGGACGTATCATCAGCGGAACGCATCTGGCGGCGAGTTCATATCGGGTGCAGCCCATTTGTGCAGCTATCGGAGAGGCAGCAGGCCTTGCGGCGGCGAAAGCTGCGGCATTGAATACTTCGGTTCGCAATTTGAACTTTCGAGATATCGGTTGTGAGCTTAAAGGAATTCGAGTGAATAGCTTATAATGTTTACAACAATTGCAATTTTCCAGTCTTCCTCGTTCCAGAGGGGGGACTGTATACATGAAAACAAAAAAATATTATCCGGTCATCTTTGTGTTTTTTTCGGTCTTTTTCCCGTTTTCACTCGTCAGATAGCCCGCTTCCTTCTTGTAAAAACAAAAAACATCCTCGAAAGAAACTCTCAAACCTACCCCGAGTAAAATTAGACAAGTTTATAAAGTATGGATTGTAGAAAAAACTAAAAACTAATCAATTAAAAATAAATACGCTGTATAATAAGTAATTACATTATATTTATATCTTCGCTTGTTTTGCTTGTTTATTGTTGCTTGGTTCTTTTTTGGTACATTTTTGTTCTCACGAGCCGGCACACGTTAGCGACGATGATGCTGACGCTCGGTGCAGACCTCTACACCACCTCGAAATTGCTTGGTCATGCCGATGTGAAGATGACACAAGTGTATGCCAAAATCATCAATCAGAAAAAGGATGATGCGGTCAACTTGGTGAACGGATTGTTCGGCTAAAGTTTATCGACCGCGCGTGCATATATAATGCCACAATAGTGCAATTTTCGAAACTGTTACTTTTTGAATCTAGTACAAAGTGTAAAACAATCATACGCCAGATTTCCAATCAAAATAATGTCAAATTTCCAAATAATTTTGCGCCAAATTTCCAAATATATTTTTGAAATTGATTTGGATTACAAAGAAATAAGCTATCTTTACAGAAAAATGAGGTGTATGGAATACAAGAATCGAATAGCGGATCAACTTCTGCGTGATAAATTAGAAGCGATGGGTGCTGTATTGATAGAGGGACCTAAGGCTTGTGGCAAAACGACCACAGCTGAACAGCAGGCCAAAAGTGTTATCTATATGGATGACCCTACTAAGCAACAGCAATATAGGCAAATGGCTCAAACTAATATTAGCTTTTTGCTTGAAGGAGAAACTCCGCGTTTGATTGATGAATGGCAGGAAGTTCCTCAATTTTGGGATGCCATTCGATTTGAGGTAGACCATAGAGACGAAGATGGACAATTTATGCTTACAGGTTCTGCGGTGCCTGCTGAAGCCAAAGATATTCATCATACAGATACTGGAAGATACGGATGGCTTACCATGCGCCCTATGAGTTTGTGGGAATCCGGCGACTCTACTGGTGAGATAAGCCTATCAGATTTGTTTCTTGCGCCTGATAAAATAGGAGCTTTGAATAAACTTACATTGCCGATGCTTGCATTTGTCGTTAGCCGTGGAGGGTGGCCTAAGGCTTTGCAAAAGAAAACAGAAAAGGCGGCACTGTTGCAGGCGACAGAATATTATAAAGCGATAACAAATAGCGATATATCACGAGTTGACAATGTAAAACGCGATGCCGAACGGGCAAAGAGAATTATGCGTTCTTATGCCAGACATCAAGGTTCTCAAGCAAGTATCGCTACAATCCTTGCCGATATATCAACAAATGAACCAGAGGGTGTCAGTGATGAAACGATAGATTCATATCTTACTGCTTTGCGGAAAATATTTGTAATTGAGGACATGCCTGCATGGAATCCAAACTTGAGGAGTAAAACTGCTGTTCGTACATCGGATACCAGGTATTATGTCGACCCTTCAGTTGGCGTGGCAGCTCTTGGGCTAGGTCCTAATGATTTGATTAATGACCTGAATACATTTGGGCTGTTTTTTGAAACAATGTGTATTCGGGATCTTAGGGTTTATGCTGATGCCTTAGATGGTTCCGTTTATCATTATAGAGACAAGAACGGTTTGGAATGCGATGCTGTGGTACATTTGCGTAATGGCTCGTATGGTCTTATTGAAATAAAATTGGGTGGAGAAAAGTTGATTGAGGATGGTGCAAAAACATTAACGGCACTTTCAAATATTATAGACACCTCCAAAATGAAAGCTCCTGCTTTTTGTATGGTACTGACAGGTGTTGGCGATTTTGCCTATAAACGAACAGATGGAGTCTATGTGGTGCCTATTGGATGCTTGAAAAATTAATTGTAAAATTTCAATTAAAACTATTGATTAGACTAACATATGAGTTCGTAGGTTTATTAGTGGAATTAATTTTTGATAGATGATAAATTAAAAACATAATAAATCATGCCCTGTTTATTGAACAATCACTAATTTTATCAGCGATAGAAAAAATAATCTCATATGCCATTAAAGCCGATTATCTTAAAAGGAAAGCAAAAACGAGTTTTATTCTTGCCTGCAACTGATCCTATTCAAATTAAGGCTTATTTTGGCAATGGCCAAAGTATTGTGATATCACATTAAAGAGAACACAGATAACAGAACACATAGAAACAATGAGTTTTGAGGTATTTCTTCAAATTGCGGATAATAAATAAACTCCGCCCTAAAGCATTCGAGAAACTAAAAGAATATGTAAACAAGCGAAAGAAAATATCAAAAGAGCAACTTGATATTATAATGATGATTTTAATAAATGAAAAATGAAAATAGGCTTGGCTTTACTCTTTTGGCTGCAAATTCTCTATGGATAACCAAACGATATTCTTCAGGCGGATAGGCAAGTAGTCGGAAGGATTGCTTCGAAAAACACTTTTTGTACAACCAAGTATAAGAAATGAAATCAAGTGAAAAGTAAAAAACGAAGAATTTCCTAAAATACTAGTTTTGATTCTGTGTTGTTTCTTTGATAAATAATGATAGTTGTTATCTTGCTAATGCATAGTTGGTTAAGTGTGATTAAAATAACATTTTCCAGGTTCTTAATCAAACTCTAAATTCTTATGTAGATTAAAAATCAAGATAGTTATAAAGAATGACTTATTGGGGGGATTGGTTACCATACTTTGTCCTTTTACTCAAAGTTACTCCGTATTCTTTTTGTAAGTTTCACCGTACAGTTGTTTGTATTCTTCCTGAAAACGTTCGTATACGGCTTTGGCGTATTCTGCCTTGCCCAATTTTTTCAAAGAAGAAATTTTGTATTCCAGAGCGGTCTCATTGAACCTGTCAAAAGAGAATAGGATGTCGGACAGGATAATGGTAAAACGGGCGTTGTTCCGTTCTGCCAGTACCGGCAGAATCTTTTCGATAATTTTGACGAAGTGTTCGTCATGGTTGATTTTGATTTTATCGAACCAGTCGTAGCTTACGAAAGAGGGCAAAAGCGAACCTTTTTGCAAAAGTTGCGCCAGTCTCTGTACCGAGTCGGTATCTGGGACTTCGGCCGATGAAATTTGTCGGGTTATTTTTCGAGCTTCGAAGTAGTCGCAGTAGAAGTCTTCGGGGTATTTTATACTCCATTTCCCTTCTTCGTATATGAGTTCTACATTTTTGAAATCGGTAAGGATATTTCTGAGATGGTTGATTGTCACGCCTCGTATATTTTTGGCTGATGTAACGGTCTTGTCGGGCCAAAGGAAAGTGGACAACCTGTCTGTACTGATACCTTCTGTTTGTTCTTTTGAGTATAGGAGGAACAGGACAAACATTTGTTTTATTTTGGGCCCGAAACGGTGGGTTATTTCCATCCCTTTGCGATCGAAAGCTCTAAAGTCTCCAAGGAGATATACGGCGTTTGTTTTTGCTTCGTTTTTGAGTTCGGGTACTCCGGTAGAAAAATCTTCTTGGGCGGGTTCGTTTTCGTTTTCGGAATGTTCTTCTTTTCTGATAGAAATTTTTTCTTTGTTTCTGGCTCTATATCGGAAAAATATGACGGATAATAGAATAAGAATAATTACGATAGCCAGGAGTATCCAGTGGAGCTGAATATTGCTTTCGGATATTTCCGCCTGCAATTCTTCCAAGGTGACCGGTGGTGTATTGAGACTGTAGATGCTTATCAATGATTCCGGCTTATTGTCTTCACTTTGTCTTACAACAGCGTATAGTTGATTGTTCTTTTTGTCTTCGAACAGGTATGCCGATGAGAGTATGCAATTTGCCTGAAGGGGAATCTCGTTGGATACAACGGCATGCTCTCCGTTTTTTATATTGAAACGGTGTAGGGAAAGGTTTGTTGTATTGCGGTCGATACACAGTATGTATATGTAGCCGTTGTTATAGTCAAAGACAATTCTTCGGGAAGGAATGAAAAAATGATTTCCGAAGTCGGTACTCCATAATTTACGAATGGTTTTGTGTGTTGTGTTCACCAAATAGAGGTCGTAAAAGAAGTCTTTTCCCAGTTCCTGTTTCCCGGTCTCATTCCCGACGCCTCCGAAGATGAAAAATTCGTCCGGGGCAGGCCCTTGCCCGGCAACGGTGTGCATTCTGGGAAAGAGTGTATCACCTGAAAATATTTCTTGTCGCCACTGGTTTTCTTTAAAATCGTATTTGAATATTTTGTTGGAATATTTATAATTTCCATATCCGCCGAAGATATAGAGTGACTGGTCTTGCGGATTGAAAAAATATGCGTGATGGTGCAGCGGATTGGTAAAGTCGGGATAATATAGTTCGGTGTTACCGTCGTTATGGATAATGGAGAAGAATGGCCGAGTTTGTCCGGCGAGGTCGGCGAGGTTATAAAAATAGGTTTCGTCCTTTACCGGATTATATATGGCTTCTCCAGAATATCCGGTTTGTGCATCGCAGGTATTTTGTGTTGTATCAGATGACTGCCGCGTATCGGGGTTGAAATTCTGTATCCGGTTGTCTCCTATGATAATAATTTGTTGGCGAGTTGAGTCAAAAGTTATTCCGGCTGCCGGGGAGGATTCAAATGAACCTATTTTTTCCCAATAATATTGTTTGTTGATAGCCCATATGGGGTTTTCGACAGAACCGAATATTTTATTGTTTTTTTCGCGTATTTTGTTCCCTTTTGATTCGGAGAGAGGGAAAAAGAACATCGGATTATCGTTGTTTTTGATTTCTATATTTTTGAGAATCATGTTCGGGACTTCCAATATCGATTTTCGGTTAGGCCCGAATACGATATTTGCTTTAGAAGGATTTGGAATATGTATATTATTTAATATATATGATTTGTTATTTATCAAAACTTCAGCTGTTTTCTTTTGGAAATCGAGTTTTGTTTCTACGTGTATCCATTTGCCATTACCGATTTCTTCCGGTAGTATAGGAATTTCTATAAAATTTTTTTTGTCGGACAATCCGTTGATAACAAAAGAAGAACTGTTCTTATCCCGTCCTATGTAGGCAAAGCTGAACGGTTGAGAACTGTCTTCGTATACCCATATTTGCCCGAATGCCTCATTTGTGGGCAAGGAGATATCGAAAGAGAGGGTAACGGAGTTGGAAAAGGTCACTTTTTCCCCATTGAAGAGATTCAGGCAGGTTTGTGGCACTTCTTTGGAAAATTGGAGACCAGCTCCTTCTGTCATGGAAAAGATGGAAAGGAATATATATAATATGAATAGAAACCGATAGTGGATTTGCATACTATTTTTTGTCATTAAATAAGCCATCAGGTTTTACTGAAATAGTTTTTCAGATTGTTTGTAAAACTCATTGTAGACAAATTTCGCAAACTTTTTCGAATTTACAATACAATTATAACATTGTTTTTATACATTGGCGGAATTAAATTATCGCATATTTAATTTTTTGGTGTACATGAGGGGTGACGAATTTCAATAATTTTTGAATCAATACAAAAATAATCTTTATCGACATTAGCCTCTTCTATAGTTCTTTCTCGGGAGGTGTTGCAAAGGGAAGTTGTAAATTTGTACCTGTCATTATGTTATCTTCGTGATATCAAATGAGGAATGACCTTTTTATATTCCAGTAACAGGAAAAGAGTAATGGTTTGCTGTCAATACCGACAATTTCGAAGGTCATACTTTGCAGCACTTCCAAGTCTGTGAGCTCGGGGCCGGTTTCGTAACGGGATATATAACTTTGTTCGTTAACTAAATTGTCTACAATTTGTTTGTGGATGTCGAGAAATTTTGTGAATATTCATATAAGTTGGTCATATGGTAATCGTATCTAAAAAGCCTGATTGCCTTTAATATGCTAAATGTTAATAATATGCAAATTTCCTAATCGTAATTCTTTTAAATATTTAATTTCGCCAACGGGTTGTTTTTGTCATCTTGTGTTTAGGAAATTCAGTGCAGGGGTTAATGAAAAAATGTTCGTGTAATCCGTAAATTAACCCTGTTTTTCTTGCTTGCCGAGTAAATTCGTTCCATAAATTTATATCATATGAAGATTAAAATTATTGGAAGTATTTTTCTTGCAGGATGGTTGTCGGTATGCTCGTTTCGGGCTGTTGCCTCTACCATCGAAAGTTGGTGGCCCGAACAAAAAAAGCCGGATTACATATTAAAATGCACTTTATCCCGTTATAATGATATACGGGAGATGAATCTTGCTCAATCTTTGTGTGGCCTTGCTGCCCAAGCGGTGAATGAGGGTGTCGGACAGGAAGGGGTGTGGATAGAGACCCGAGTCGAGGATTACGGGTTGTATTACAAGGCCTGGAGAAAGAGGCTGAAGGTGAGAGAATCGGGTAGTTTCGACACATGGTCTCTCGTAAAGCGATTCAAGGACACCGGATATGTAAGGGGATATGTACTGTATGATTGTACTCGAAAAGATAATTCTATAAATGCAGCTACAGTACAGGCCGGTATTTTGAAGGGAGTTTTGATAGATAAGACTCAAGAAGAGGATGCACTCCGGCTGGGATTGGCAAAGTTGTATGATGCGTGCAATGTGAATCTGGACGAGGGGTGGTTTAATCAATATAAGTCGGAACTGAATAACCGGCTCATCGTTTTGGCAAATCCGGTTGCCGGAAATAACCGGGATTATGCTATTGCTCATAAAGCAATGGTATATTATGGAGTAAGCCCACTGTTACATTCTATTTTGGAATGGGTACGTCCACTTTCACCTGTAATAGGGTGGAACTCGGGACCTGAATTTCAGCATATAGAGCCTTGTTCCAGATGGGGATTGATAAATACGGCGTCGGACTGGTGCATGAATTTGCCGATGTTGTCGATTCGAGGAAATGAGAAAGTGGTGAAACTGAAATCTGTGAATCCTAAGAAAATAGATGCTAATGAAAATGCGGTGTATCATTCTTTTGTAATGAGTGACGGGGATAATATGCAATGGACATTCGGTGGGTTTGTCAACAGTCCGGATTACTGGAACAACATGTATAATGGGGATATTCCAATGTCTTTTACTTCGTGTGTGGTCAACCTGTCTATGGCAGCTCCGGATGTACTGAATGTCTTGGCAGAGAGCCAGCCTAAAAATGTTTCGGTGGTGGAATATGGCGGGGGATATTATTATCCAGACCTGTTTGCTTCGAAACGACAGAATGCAGACGAGTTATTACGAGAGTTTGCCCGTATGGTCAATGTACATATGAAGAAAACGGGGGTCAAAACATTTGGTTTTATATGCCATAAAGTAGACTCGGACGATGCTCTTCGTGCTTATCGTATTTTTGCGGAAGAGCTGGAGGATGTGGCAGGGATGATTGCCGTACAATATGTTCCTTATAATGGGGGACATGGCAGAGTTTTCTGGGTAAAAGACCGAAAGAATAATGATATTCCCGTATTGTCAGCGAAGACCCAGATATGGGCGAACCTGAATACGGAGGGTTCGGGCAATCCTTCGAGAGTCGCTGAGGCGATAAACCGGGATGTGGAGGTATGTGAGACGGAAGGGCCGGTGCTCGGTTGGACTATTGTGCATGCTTGGTCGAGG
>OIFE01000986.1_pt1 | contig 16577 bp, 14 predicted proteins | sample 1581921 | NCBI WGS metagenome assembly OIFE01 (sample SAMN04414075, study PRJEB24778) | human gut metagenome | material: faecal | host: Homo sapiens | reverse complement strand
TTTGCCTTTGAAAGCTGATAATCAACGTCCTCAAGGTCCATAAGCAAATCTTCAAGCCACAATGACGCACGCTTACCTACTGTTGTAGGCTGTGCCGGCTGAAAATGAGTAAATGCCAGGGTAGGCTGTGCCTTATACTTATCAGCGAAATCCGCCAGTTCCTTCATAACATTGATCAGCTTTTTTCTGACAAGCTTCAGTGCCTCGGTCATCACAATAATGTCGGTGTTGTCACCCACATAGCAGGAGGTTGCGCCCAGATGGATGATTCCGGCTGCCTTGGGGCACTGCTGTCCGTACGCATACACATGGCTCATAACGTCATGACGTACCAGTTTTTCACGCTCTTTTGCCACATCGTAATTAATGTCCTCAGCATGGGCCTTCAGTTCCTCGATCTGCTCATCTGTGATAACGGGCTTACCGTCCTGGGACAGTCCCAGCTCTTTCTCCGTCTCTGCCAGTGCAATCCACAGCTTTCTCCATGTACGGAATTTCATATCCGGGGAGAAAATATACTGCATCTCCTTGCTTGCATAGCGTTCGGATAACGGGCTCTGATATCTGTCTGTACCTGTACTCATTTGTCTGCTCCTCTTATTTTCTAATTTATTGCAACCATTCAAAACCCATCCCTCACATTCACAAAACCGTATGCTTCTCATACTTTCCCGCTGCTTCGCAGCTAATTTTGTTCATGTGTGGGATGGTGACTCTACTCGAGTCACCTTACAAATAAGAAAACTGCTACTTACATGCAGGCATGACGTATCAGTTTTTCTTATTCTGCGGTTTTCTGAATAGTTATTGTTTATTTGTCAAATTCTCCGCGGATATCTTCCGCAGGCGGTTCCATCGGGTATTTTCCGGTAAAGCAGCCCTTGCAGATGCCAAGATTACCGCCCACCAGTTCTTCCAGTCTCTCAATCTTCAGATAATCCAGGCTGTCCGTGCCGATCAGATCACTGATCTCCTTGATGGAACGGTTATATGCGATCAGCTGGTCTCTCGCCGGAACGTCTGTGCCGAAATAGCAGGGCCACAGAAACGGCGGTGAACTGACTCTCATATGTACCTCTTTGGCTCCGGCTTCCCGTAACATCTTTACGATACGGTCGGAGGTGGTGCCGCGGACAATGGAATCATCGATCATGATGACACGCTTGCCCTCCACGGCTTCCCGGATAGGGTTCAGTTTGACCTGAACGCTGCTTTCTCTGCTCTTCTGCTTCGGTTTGATGAAGGTTCTGCCCACATAGGCATTTTTCACGAAGCCCATGCCGTAAGGGATTCCCGACTGCATGGAATATCCCATGGCTGCGCAGTTGCCGGATTCCGGTACGCCGATGACCAGATCCGCATCCACCGGGGAATCCATAGCCAGGAACTTTCCGGCCAGAATACGGGAATCGTATACGCTGACGCCGTCGATAAAGCTGTCGGGTCTGGCGAAATAAATATACTCAAAAATACATCTGGCGGTCTCCGCAGGCTTTAATACATGGGTGGTATCGGACTCAATTCCTTTCTCCGGGGAAATGGTCACGATCTCACCGGGAAGCACATCCCGGACGAACTCGGCACCTACCGTATCCAGAGCGCAGGTCTCGCTGGACAGAAAATACGCATTGTCTCTCTTGCCGATGCATAACGGCTTAAATCCATAAGGATCTCTGGCGCCGATCAGCTTTCTGGGAGACATCACCACCAGGGAATAGGCTCCCTTGATCTTCGTCATGGCTCTGCCCACAGCTTCCTCTACCGATTTGGAATTCAAACGCTCTCTGGCAATATGATAAGCAATGACCTCGGAATCAATGGTGGTCTGGAAAATAGCACCGGTATACTCCAGTTCTCTTCGAAGCTCCGGCGCATTGATCAGGTTACCGTTATGGGCCAGTCCCAGAGTACCCTTTACATAATTCAGTACCAGAGGCTGTGCATTCTCTCTGGTGGATCCTCCCGCTGTAGAATAGCGGACATGTCCCACACCGATGTCACCTTTTAACTTCTCCAGCTGTTCCGGTGTAAATGCCTCATTGACCAGTCCCATGTCTTTGCTGCTTAAGACTTTGCCCTTGGGCCCACTCGTGTCACTGACGGCAATACCGCAGCTTTCCTGGCCTCTGTGCTGCAATGCCAGAAGGCCGTAATAAATCGTGGATGCCACGTCGTGTCCGTCGAAATCATACACGCCGAAAACGCCACATTCTTCCTTTAATTTGTCATTATTTTCTGTCTGAATATAAATGTTGTCCGTCACTTGTAAGCCTTACCTTTCCTGCCTGCCCCGTGAAAAAAAACTAAAAAACCGTACCCTACAGATCCTTGCCTGTCAGCATCTTGTAAGCCTGAAGGTATTTGTCAATGGTCTTCTCCACGATGTCCTCCGGCAGCTTCCAGCCTTTTTCAGGGTTGGCTTTCAGCCAGTCACGGGCGAACTGTTTGTCAAAGGAAGGCTGGCCATGTCCTGGCTCGTAGCCGTCTACCGGCCAGAAACGGGAGCTGTCGGGAGTCAATACTTCATCCCCCAGTACCATGTTGCCGTTCTCATCCAGTCCGAACTCGAACTTGGTATCTGCGATAATGATTCCTTTGGTCAGTGCATAATCCGCACATTTTTTATAAATGGCGATGGTATAGTCACGAAGCTTGGCCGCATATTCTGCGCCCTTGCCGGGGAAACGCTTCTCCAGATATTCCACACTCTGCTCATAGGAGATATTCTCATCATGATCTCCGATCTCTGCCTTGGTGGAAGGGGTATAGATGGGCTCGGGAAGCTTATCTGCCTCCTTCAGACCTTCCGGAAGCTTGATACCGCATACGGTACCGTTCTTCTTGTAGCTTTCCCAGCCGCTTCCGGTAATGTATCCTCGAACGATGCACTCGATGGGGAGCATGTTCAGCTTCTTGCACATCATGCTGTTGCCGTCGAATTTCGGCTGTCTGAAAAATTCGGGCATATCCTTAACATCAGCGGATACCATATGATTGGGAATCACATCCTCAGTCATATCAAACCAGAATTTCGACATCTGGGTCAATACAGTTCCTTTCTTTGTTACTGTGTTGTCCAAGATCACATCAAAGCAGCTGATACGGTCAGTTGCCACCATGATCAGGGTGTCTCCGTTGTCATAGATCTCACGAACTTTGCCTTCCTTGATCGGTTTCATTTCCTGTACGCTCATACCATCAGTCCTCGCATTCTTATGTTTTTCAGTCTTTTATTGAAACAGGTGTGGGCAAGATACACCCACACCTAATAGATAAACAGATTTGCGAAAAAAAATCAATATATTTTTACTGCAACTTTCCGATAAATTCCCGAACCCGGGCATTTTCCGTTGTAAAAAGTGCTTCGGGAGAACCTTCCTCCACGATCACACCCTGTTCCATGAAAATAATGCGGTCGGATACTTCTCTTGCAAACTGCATCTCATGGGTTACGATGATCATGGTCATATGTTCACTTGCCAGCTGTCTGATCACCTTTAATACTTCTGCCGTCAATTCCGGATCCAGTGCCGAGGTCGGCTCATCGAAGAACAGGATCCTGGGCTGCAGTGCCAGTGCCCTGGCTATGGATACTCTCTGCTGCTGTCCACCGGACAGCTGGTAAGGGTAGGCATCTGCCTTATCCGACAGTCCCAACTGTGCTAAAAGCTTCTCCGCCCTCGCCACGGCTTCTGTGCGGCTTACCTTATCCACATGGATCGGCGCATCGATGATATTTTTCATCACCGTATAATGGGGAAAAAGGTTAAAATTCTGGAACACCAGTCCGAAACATTTCCGGATCTTATGTAATTCTGCCTTGGACGCATATTCGCACTGTATTCTGCCGTTTTTATCCGTTTTCTCCGAAGCTGCCGTCTGCCCTAAATAGATCAGCTCACCACCGTCCATTTTCTCCAGAAGCGTTGCACAGCGAAGCAATGTGGATTTGCCGGAACCGGAGGGGCCGATGATGGAGACAACTTCTCCTTCGTTAACCTTCAGGGATATATCCTTCAGCACCCCGTTGCCGTCAAAACTTTTTTTCACATGATTCATTTCCAAAAGGACCATATTTCCGCACTGCTCCTATCTGTAATAAGATGTCTTCTTCTCCAGATACTCCATGAAAGAAGCCACCACGAGATTGAAGATATAATAGAACACACCTGCTGCCAACAGGGGAAGCACACTGGTCTGTGCCGCTCCGATCTGCTTTGCCACCGTGAACATTTCCGCAATGGAAATGGTAAATGCCATGGATGTATCTTTGACCAGCGTAATGGTCTCATTGGTCACTGGCGGGAGAACCCGCTTCACCACCTGCGGCAGAATGATCTTCACGAAAGTCTGTGCCTTGCTGTAGCCCAGCACCTCCGCAGCCTCATACTGCCCCACCGGTATGGACTCAATGCCCGCACGGTAGATCTCTGCAAAATATGCCGCATAATTGATCACGAATGCCAGTATCACCGCCGGGAAACGATACCCCGTTCCCACCTGCATGCGGAATACATAAAAGGGGGCAAAATACACCACGATGATCTGTAACATCAGAGGGGTTCCTCTCATGATGGATATGTATATTTTGGAGATAATGCGGATCACCTTACATCCTGACATTCTTCCGAAGGCTACGATCAGCCCCAGAGGAAGGGAAAACAAAAGGGTCAGTACAAATATTTCCACCGTTATCAGAAAGCCCTCTGCCAGTTGGGCACTCATGGTCAGCAAACTCATGAATTCTACTCCTTAACTATCCTTAGTTGATTATTTACCGAGACATACGCTGTCGGTCAGTCCCCATTTTTCAGCGATCTGTGCGAAGGTACCATCCGCTGCCATTTCGTCCAGTGTCTTCTGTACGGTATCTCTCAGTTCATCATTACCCTTCAGGAAACCTACTGCATACTGCTCTACAGCCAGCTTGTTGTCCTCGCCCTGCAGCATAACGAATTTTCCTTCTTCTCTCTGCGCAATCTGGATGTCAGCTGATACTGTGCCACACCGATATCAATGGCTACGGCATCTACCGCACCCTGCTCCAGATCCATGAAAGCGGTATTGTAGTCCGCATATTCGATCAGCTGGGAGAAGGAATCACGCAGTGCAATGTTGTCTGCATTTTCTTCATCGTTCAGAGCAGCCAGCGCAGAGGAATCCTTCTGTACTGCTACCACCTTGCCTGCCAGTTCTTCCTTGTTCTGTACACCGGAAGCAGACGCTACGACGAATACCTGACTGTTGTCGATATAGGGCTCTGTCCAGGTGTAGGCATCTTCTCTGCCGTTCATGGTGAAACCGTTCCAGATACAGTCAATGGCTCCGGAAGAAAGCTCCATATCCTTAGCATCCCAGTCGATAGGCTGCTTTACCAGCTCCCAACCCTGTCTCTTGCATACTTCTGCTGCCAGATCCAGGTCAAAGCCTACATATTCTCCACTGTCATCACGATATCCGTAAGGGGGAAATTCCGCATCGAAACCTACGGTAAATGTTTTCTCAGATCCTTTAGAACCACAGCCGGTAAGAACACCTGCTGCCATGCTGATTGCCAGTAATGCCACTAATACTCTTTTCATAATGCATCCTCCCGTTCTGCCACTCACTGTTGGCCGCGTCGTATACTTTAGCATGGTAAATTGCTAACACGGTGTCATAGTAACACAACGAGAGGTGTCTTGTCAATTCTTTATCGGTCGTACCGCTCCACCATGGCCAGGATCTCCTGGGCATATTTCGGATAGGTGGCTGCGATGTCTTTTACTTCGTTTCTTGCACTCTCCGCTACTTCCTGATTGTAGTCCATCTGTTTACGGAGCACCTGTCTTCTCTGGATCAGTTCGTGACGGATCTCCACCATTTCCCGCTTGTCCAAAAGCGCAGCTGTCTGGCTGATCCAGCGCTCCGGCATCTGCACACGGTAACCGGCCAACTGCTGTACCAGCTGCTTCTGGTAGTACTCGATCTTAGCTTCCGCCTCTGCGAACTGCTTCCGCTCTTCCTTTTCGTCCTGATACATTTTCCACTGTTTTTCCAGCTTTGCTGCACTGTCCGTATTGTACTTCAGATACAGATATTCCATCAGCTGACAGTTGTTCACATAGCGGATCTTGACTTTATTCTGCAGCTGGATGATCTTGTTGATGGTCTTCTCCACCCGCTGCAGTTCCCGTCCTGCATCCATGTACCGGATGCAGACATAGGAGATGGCTACAGCTCCTGCACCTACTGCCAGAAAAAGTCCCACATAGACATCCATTTCAAAAGCATACTGCAGGATCACCAGCATGATCACACAGACGATCAATGCCGTAAGGAAAATGACAGCCATGCCCCGTTGGTTGTTCATCAGATTCTCCAGCTCATTTCTCCGGTATTCGTAGGCATGTCGTTCTCCGTCCAGTCTGTGCAGATCCTGCCTTATCAGATTGCCGTATTTCTCGCCGTCCCGAATCTTCTGAATGCCTTCTTCAATCTCGTTCTCTCTTTTGCGGATCGCATAGAAGTCCGCATCCCGCATACGGTTCTTCTTTTCCCGGTATCTGCTGCGTTCCTGTTCCAGCCCGGCCAGCTTGCCGGCCACCCGGTTGACCTCTTCTCTCTGCTCTGCTGGCAGGGCCTCAATCTCATCCGTATCCGTCAGATAAGAAGTCACCAGCGTATACTCTCCCGTCAGGAGGTCGATCTCCTTGGAAGCCTCTGAGATCTGCTCCAGGCAATTTACAATGTAACGTTTTCTCTGGTCTTCCTCATCAAAATTCACACCGTTGCGGGTATAGACCAGCTGTTCCCAGTCCTCTTCCTGCTGTATCGGTTCTTTTTTCTTAAATAAACGGTTCCACCACGCCATAATTCTCTCCTGCTGTCTTCTCTATACGCTGACACTTGTCCGGTAACTGTTTTTCAGTGCCTGAGTCAGTCTCTCATTTTCCGCATCGTATTTCACCCTGTCGTTCACCCGCCAGTCACCACGCAGCCGTAGCTGTCGGTACTCCGGCTGCTGTTCCCATTCCCGTTCAAATTGCTTGATCCGCTTTTCCAGTTCCAGGGACTCCGTATAATTTTCCGGATTCTGCGCTGCAAATGCCACATAGGCATCCTCCGTCAGTTCCATTCTCTTTGCCGCCAGATAGGCATCCAGGTGTTCTCTGTCCGGATCGGTCTTCCAGGCTTCGTTAAAGTAATATGCCGCCTTGTCATAAAACATCAGCCCTGTCAGCGCCACACCCTTATTGTGCAGGATCGCCGCCCGGACTTTTCCCGCCGGAAGTTCCTTTCCTTCCTGTTCCAGATGGTTCCAGGTCTCCAGTAGCATATCATATCCACGGATGGCTGCCGCATATTTTCTTTTTTCCACCATATAGTCGATCTGGCTCTTGCGTTTCTCCAGATTGCTGAGTCCGGCTCCCTGCTTCAGTACCTGCTCCACCTGCAGGATTTCTTCCGGATTGTACATCCCCACATATTGCAGGATCGTCACCACGAACACACTTAAGGATCCCTGCTTATGTACCATGGGGTAGAGCTGTTTTGCCAGTTCCCACACTTTACATTCTTCTCCGATCCAGTCCACCAGCTTATCGTTCATGATGGACAGGTCTAACAGGAATGCATTCTCCTTTAGGCAATGGCACAACTCTTCCATACTATAGACCCGGATATCCAGGCCTTCCACATTATAGGCATTCTCGCAATATTCTCCTACACACAGACTTGCCTTCATTTTTCATCCTCATTTTCTCTGCCCCGGGCAGATCTACAACTCTATTTCTTCCTTCCAGATATGATGCGTAGCTGTTCGGAAGCTGCCAAAACCAAGATCCTCCAGTTCCACCTGCAGATGTGTTTCATCCTTCATCTCCACCTGAATCCGCAGTCTGGTGATTCCTTCCTGCAATTCTTCCGGCACGATTCTGGCGATCCGGCTGCCCTTTCCCGTCAGGGACGTGATCAGGATCTCCACCGCTCTTCCTTCCAGCAGGTAAAACTCCATGGTATTCTGCGCCTCGTACCAGTTGATTCCGGCGTCTAACAGTGCCTGATAGGATTCCTCTCCCTGTCTGCGCACTTTCATACCGATATTGGATTTCAATTTATCCTGTCCCAGATAGACATGATTTTGTCCGTTTTCACTGGGATGCAGTCGCTCCATCATGCTGTAGCAGGCACCCTTGCTGAACAGGTTGTTCCCCTGAAAGACTCTCCGTCCACGGCACAGATAGCGTAGCGATTCTTTCATCCATTCTTGAGAAAACTCTTCCCCGATCAGATATACCGAGGACACCATCCGGTTCTCGCATAGCTGTGTGGCGATCTCCAGGAATTTTTCATCCGATTTTTCCACCGGAAAAGGGAATTCCCGCTCTTCGATGTACGTTACCACCGGCGTCGTATGGCGGTTGCATTCCATATAATAAGTCTGGATGGAACTGTCCCTATACTCGCACAGCACGCTCCCCTGCTTCCACAGATTTTCCGGCTGATACAGATTGTAATAATAAAAGCTCTCCCGATGGCTCTGAAAACAGACAGCATCCGTCTTCAGGTGTAATGCCTCCACTGCCTGCGTCAGCACCTCCAGCATTCCTGCATCCAGTTCCTCGCAGGTGATCATCAGGGCCCCGATCCGCTCTGTGGAAGTCATCTGGGACAGCATTCCCAGACTACGTTTGAGAAAAAGAGTCAGTAGTGCCACCGGATCCAGAGTCGTTCCATCGATCTGCACCGGTTCCCCATCTTTTGCCAGCTTCAGAAGATGCTCCACCAGGATTCCCTCTTCTTCCTCCGCATGCCGGAGGGCTTCACTTCCATAGAACCACTGGTTGACTCCCTGTCTCTTGCTCAGGACCAGGGGAATCGTATAGACCTGTGAGCCTGCAACGGAAGACAATGTGGTGATCTCTTCTTCCTTGCCTGTGACATAGCAGCTGATCTGCGCATAATCCTTCCCCAGGTCATAACCCACTATAACTTTATCGCTTCCCGGCAGTCGCATGTTCTTCCGCCTCCTCTCCTGCTGTCTTTTTTTATCTTTACTGCAATGTGAACAATCTGTGATCCAGATATTCCCTGCGGTAATATTCCTCGATCAGATGATCCAGTGTCGTATCGTCCTGCAGTGTCATGCTGATCATCATATCATTGATGATCTCGTATTTGCTGTCCGGACTTTCATTCATAATATCGCTCTTCTGCAGGCTTCCGCTCTCCGTCAGCTGTTCTTCGTTCTCTGATTCTTCCATAATGTAATATTGAAGATTCTCCCCGAAAAACAGTACGAATTCCTTGAAAAATACACCGCTGTATACTTCCTGCATATATTCCGACAGGTAATCCTCCGCCTGCCCGTTCTCATGCATCATCACATAATGAATCCTTGCACGGACGCCGCCTCTTGTGTGATACTCCACGATAGTCTTGTCCTTCATCTCCTGCAGCTGTGGCAGGCAGTCCTGATATTCCCTGAAAAAGTTCAGATGAATGTGGTCCTTCATCATTTCCTCCAGGAAATTCCGGACCAGAGTTTCATCTTCCCGCTCAAGCTTGTCCTTATTCTCCGCATAGAATTTCAGATAAGCCAGCTTGCAGATCCGCTGGGTCTCTTCTCCCCGCAGATAGCAGTTACGGATCTCCCGGAATACATATTCCTCCGTGATCTTCTCCCGGCAGAAATAATCATAAGAACTCTGTACAAGCACAGCTTCCTCGATCTCCTGTCTGGCTCCCTGGGATACATAATAACGGAAAATATCCATCCGCTCTCCCACAAATGCCCCGGAGAACAGCATCTGCAGCAATATCTTTTCACTTAAGCTGTAGCAGTCTATCTCAAAAGATCTTGCCGCTTTCCAGATGTCACGCAATTCCTTCGTGGTACCGGTGGCATAACGCACCAGATACTCTAAAATTCCACCGTTGTATTTTCCCTTACGGAACGCCGTCAATGCCGCCGCATACAGGACTGCCTCTCCCTCATGGACCGACTGCGTGATCACACCGTCCGTAAGCCGCAACAGGATCTTGGCCTCCACAAAATAAGGGGTATATGCTTCGATCCAGGCATATGCCTTCTCATAATTTCCCCGCAGCACCAGAAAACGCAGGATCAGTTCCCGCTGTTCCTCCGTAAAGCCGTCCCCCCGCAGCTCCTGCAGGTATTCATCCAGTGCCTGCAAATTATCCGCGTCGAAATAGGCCTGTACCAGCTGTACCGCAATCTCACTGCGCAGCTTCGGCTCCACGGCATCGCTTTCCACCAGTCTTGCCATCCGCATCAGCTTTGTGGAAGATATGGTCTCTTCTGTTCTGCCGTTCTCCATGAAATACAGATCCAGTTCCGCCGTATCCGGCACATAATGTTCCAGAAGTCTGAGATATTTCCCCGGTACCAGCAGTTTTTCCAGGGTATATTCCACATTTTTAAGGAACCTGTTACCATATGCATCCTCAAAGGCAATGGTATAATCATTCCCGTAGACTGCCACCCAGGCCGTGCCGTTTTGCATAGGCGTCTCGGACAGTATCAGATTCCCCGGCTGGCTGACGATCACCTTACGCATTCTGCTGTCATCCACTCTTACCATATGGGCAAACAACAGACGGGACAGAGGCTTCGCCATAGCTTCCGTTACAATGGCCGGAGACAGGAATTCCTGATACAGTATTGCCAGATGTCTGTTAATATGCTGCTTCTGGATCTGGTCAATGACGAACCGCTCCATTCTCGGCTCGTAATGTTCGTACAGTTCCTCATAATCTTTCCGGTGTTTTAACAGATACGCATACAGGAACGCACTATGTTCATAATCCAGATTGCTCTGGAAAGAAAAATACATCAGAATCACTTTCGGAAGCTCCAGCACAGCATCCAGATCTACCGATGCCATATAATATTCATAGAGATTCGTGATCCTCAGATGGCTTTCCACACCCATCTGATACCACGTGAAGGCATCCGGTCCCGTCTTACTTCCCTTGATCAGAAGGCTGCACACCTCCTGCAGGATCCGCACATCCTTCTTTTTCTCATACAGTCTTCGTAAAATTCTGCCCAGTAGCGGAGAATACTCTCTGACTCTTCCGGACAGATACAACAGCTGTTCGATCAGGCTGTCGTTTACCGCATCCTGACGAACACCGAAGTTCAACACCTGCAGTTCAAAACTGTTCAATTTACGTAGCAGCGCCGGATTGCCGTTCAAAAGGGCCAGTGCTTCCAGGTAGATCACCGGACTGGTGCAGCCGTACTGGTACTGTTTTTCTAAGAACATCCATTTCCCGGAGGTTGAACGATTGTATTCCTCCGACAGATACAACAGCAGCCATGCCACACGCCAGCGGGTCCTGTCATAGCGGTAGATCTGTTCCACCTGCTCCGCCATTTGCAGTGTATACTGGGGATCCCTGTGGATCAGTGTGGTCAGATACAGATAGTAAGCCCACTGTTCTCCGACGGTAGCTCCCTGGGCTTCCAACATGTCCGCCGCGTGATCCAGGATCCATCCGGCTTCATTGTAGCGTTCCTCTGTGATCAGAAGCTGTGCCTGGAACAGTCTCGCCGGCACATCCTTCTCATCCATGGTCACCATGCGCTCCACCAGTTTGCCGGTCTCCGCGAGCCAGGTTCCCGTACCGATCTTTTTCAGTCTCGATTCTTCATAATATTTCATGATCTGGGTGATGCACTGCATATGACTGTGATCCGCATGCCGGGCCACTACACCGTCTCCCAGCTGTACCATGACCGGGATCTCCAGTGAAGTATAAGCATTATATATGTAGACTTTACCGAAATTTTTGCCAGGTCTGCACAGGCTGCTGTCGATGTAGACCGGCAGGCGGCAACGGTTTCCCAGGAAATCATCGTCTGTAATGTTTTCCTTTTCCGTAAAGACAAATTCACCCTCACACTCGATCTGGAGATTCGTATATCCCCAGCCGTTCCTCACGATGGTCAGATTGTTCTCCGTGACGCCGTAATTATCTGCGCTGCGAGGCAGTTTTTTCACCAGTTCTTTCTCTTCCGTCAGGAATTCCAGCTGTTGCTTTTTGTTGATACAGATCAGGAATTCCTCCACATTTTGTTCGTTGCCCTCATAAGTGGACAGGATCCGGTAACTGTCATAGAAATGGGCATCGTTCCCCTGGAACAGCCGCAGAAATTCCGGATCATAGAACAGCCGCACAGCTTCCTTCCAGTTGCTCTTCGCCAGGTTGGCAAAATGGAACAGATTCCGGATAGCCCCGATGGAAGAATTCAACATCCCATGCTCCACCGTCACCACAAAAGGAAGATTGTATTCTCCTCTGTTGCTGACTACGGAAAAAGAGCCCTTGATCACATCCCCTTCCTCCAGATCTTCTCCGTGGAAGCAGTAAAAAATTTCTGCATCGGAGCCGGTAAACTGATCCGTCATACATTCCATCCGAAGATGGTCCGAGATCACGGATCCTTTTACATAGCCTTCCGACGCAGAAAGAATGTGAAAAGAGCCCTCATATATTGTCCCCTGTGACAGGGAAATCTCTATTTTAGCGCAGGAGAATTCCAAAGAACCGTTCTCATAATCGAAGTTTCCTCCTAAAATTCTATCAATAATCTCCTGCATGTACCTTCACCCGTTCCCTGTTGTCATTTGGATTTATTATACCAAATTTACCAGTTGAGGGCAAGCTGTAGACCCGGTTAGTCCAGGTTTAATTTTCGGTTCATGATGTAATAAGATACGCCGTACATGATGGCCGCAATGAGCAGACTGGTGATCACGTTAATATCATAGGCGGAATTGGTGCTCACCGTGATTCCACTGGCACTGTTTGCGACATTGGCACCAAACATGAATGCGCTCTGTACGGTGCTGCCGATGATGGACGACAGGATCGTCAGGCCGGCATATGCCAGAATTCCCATCAGGCCTTTATGTTTGGAGGAAAGCTGTCCGATGGTCAGCGCTCCGAACAGAGTGACCATGGTAATGAACGGTCCTGCCACATAGGTTAAGAGCAGCGTGATCCCATAATGCAACAGATTGATCCCCATCTCTTCTTCGTATGTTCTGCCAAGTTCATAAAAAGCATCTGCCAGAAATTCCCAGATATTCCCATTATATTGTGTCAGTACACTACTCAGTTCACCGATATTTAAAAGGCCTGTCATCAGAGACACGATCAGTGCCACCACTGAAATACCGATGCCTATCGTAATGAACAGATACCAGACACCGGAGACCAGTACCTTGCTTAAAAACAGCTGGTTAGCTGTTACCGGCAGGGTGTGGGACAGATAGCCTTCATCCGTATACATACTGCGGTAAAAGCGGATGCCCAAAAAAATCAGCATTCCCCAGGTAGACGCCAGCAGCATGATCACATACAGGATCAGTGTTGCCACAAAGGAAGAGAGTACAAACCAGCTCTGTGTCGCATTCATGTTATTGCCGTCCGCAATCTCCGTTACCAGTCCTCCCGGCATGCGTAATACCACGCAGCCAATCACGGTGACCACAAGCATTCCCAGAAGCATCAGTGTACCGGCTTTCCAGATATTTTTCCATTCATATTTCATTAACTTTCCTAACATGCGAACACCTCCCTGAAGTAAGCATCTACAGACTTACCTTTCTCTTCTCTGATATTGTCAACGGATGTATATAACACCAGCTGACCATAACGCATGAAGATGACTTCATCCAGTACCTGTTCCACATCCTCGATCAGATGGGTAGAGATCAGTACCGTTGCTTCCGGATTGTAGTTGTTGATAATGGTGCGCAGGATGTAATCTCTCGCTGCCGGATCCACACCGGCAATCGGCTCATCCAAAATATACAGGCTGGCATTCCTGCTCATCACTAAGATCAACTGTACCTTCTCCTTCGTACCTTTGGACAATGTCCGCATCTTCACTGCAGGATCGATCCCCAGACTCTTTAACATCTCTTCCGCACGTTCCCTGGAAAAGTCTGTATAAAAGTCCTGAAAGAAATCCAGAATCTCCCGGATCGTCTGATTCATGGTCAGATACGTGCGGTCCGGCAGATAAGCTACCTTGCTCTTGGTCACCGGTCCTACATAATTTCCGTCGATCATAATAGTGCCTTCCGTCGGTGTCAGCAGACCGTTCAGCATTTTGATCAGTGTCGTCTTACCGCTGCCGTTGGGTCCCAACAGGCCAATGATCTTCCCCTTGGGGAGACTTACGGTCAGATTGTTCACAGCCACATTGGCACCATATTTCTTGGTCAGATTTACAATTTCTACCAGATTATTCATTTCTATTTCCGCCTCTCTTTATTTTCATCATAAATTTGCACCCCTGTCAGGCCTGTACCTTATCGAAGAGATTCCGGATCTCCTCTCTCTGATATCCCAGTTCCTGCATGTTGTTGATAAAATTCCGGACATGCCCGGCTGCCAGCTGTTCTCTGGTATTCCCGATCAGCTCAGTGTCCTCCGTCACGGTTCTGCCGCTGGTGCGCTGTGTCACGATCAGGCCGCTCCGCTCCAGTTCTGCAAAAGCTTTCTGCATCGTATTCGGGTTCACCGCCGCCACGGCCGCAAGATCTCTGACACTCGGCAGCTTCTCTCCCGGCTGATATTTGCCGGACACGATCTCTTTCTGGATCCGCTCCACCAGCTGCGCATATATGGGTCTGTCAGCATCCAATTCCCACGCCATTCCTATCATCCTTTCTTGTTTCTTATTTTCTGTTTCTTATTACCTGTCACGCATCGTTTCTATCGATGCCTCCCCGGGTCCCTCATTGTCTTGTTGTTTTACTGTATTATTTATTTAATACAATAATACGTTATTTATTTTTATCTGTCAAGCGGATTTTATGCTTGTCCGGGAAAATTGTTGGAATTACACTTGTTACAACATGGTAAATGGGAAGTTACGCGGCTCATTGCTCGCGTAACTTCCCATTTACTACGCATCCGGCTCCGAAATACGTGTCACCCCCACATAAATATCCGAGATTTCAAACCATGTAGGATAATCCACGATTCCGGTCTGAGGAAGATTAAATATCTTCTGGAACGTCCGGACAGCCTCCGCAGTACCGGAGCCATAGATTCCGTCGGGTGTCAACGTAGGAATCGCCGGATAATTTCTGGCGATCCGGTTCAACTGCTGTTGCAGCTGACGGACTTTTTCCCCGGAAGAACCGATAGTCAGATCATACCCCGGCCAGGAAGAAGGCACTCCCGAAATAATATCTGCGGAATTGATATACATATCATTGCCGTAATAATAATGAATGATATCAATAGCGGAATATCCCTGATCCGCCAATGACTTGGAGCCCCACTGGCTCAGCCCCCGGCAGGTAGTCCGATTACCGTCACAATACGATGTGAAAATGGGCTGTCGTACACCGGGCCTTGACAAATAGTTGGTAAAAATGGAATCTACCAGATAGTCGATCTCTTCGAACACATTTCTGCCATAGATCCATTTTTGATCATACGCCGTAGAAGAAGTTATCGTAAAATCGTATCCACGTCCCCTGTACCACTCCGTATATATACGGTTTAACGTAAATGATTGAATGACCAGAATATTAGCATAAATTGCACTCTCCGGCCAGGTGGAATAAATCTCGCTGGAGGCCACATTTTTAATGTAATCCTTATAGCGCACCCAGTAATTCCGGGCAGTGGGATCCTCCGGGACACCGTCATGTACGATCACATATTCCGGAATCACCACACGGCTCAGTACGATCTCCCCGGTCTCGTTCATAGGTTTGATTTCTTCTTCCGGAATCTTCGGAGGATACTCTCCGAAAAGCGTATGTGCAGGTATTACTACTACTTTTTCTTCCTCCTCTGTTACATTCAGCGGATTCATGCGGATCGGTTGTAGGGAAAATTCGCCTGCCAGAATTTCGGAACCAGATACCAGTACCGGTTCAAAGCCTTCTGCAGTCACCTGAATGTTGTACTCCGAATAGGGCTGTGCCGTAATATCCGGAGATAAAGAAAGCTCTCTCGGCGGCGCATCCAGTGTTATCGTAGGGGTTTGCCCGGATTCGTCAGTAGTCATCGTCTCCAGCGGGGAATCCGGATCCCCGGTATAGGAGACAGTGACGGTCGCGCCGGGTATCGGTGTCATCCCCAGAGCGGAGACAACGCTGATCTGAAGTGTTCCTGTATAAGTAGTTTCCATGGACAGAGGTCCTTTCTGCCTATGCCGTTTTGTCTGTCTTGATCCGGTCAGGCAACAAATGTTCCTTACAGAATATGCAAAGTCAGAAAAATATGTGCATGTTCCCATATACTAAGCAGACTAACTTCTATCCGTTTTGTCTTCATCATACATCTACTTGATTAACAGACGGGTGATATGCATTCACTAAATACTAATTCCGGTACCGGTCTGCATCTGTCCCCGAGCCGCCGTGTAGCCCAAAAAAGGAACCACAAACCGTTCCCAGATTGTGATTCCCTTTGTTTTTAATCCGTCATTTTTATTTGGTCAACAGCATCATAATGTCATTGCTTCTTGCCACGAACTTGGTCATGGCGTCGGCGGACAAGGGTGCATGCTGGAGCTTTGCCAGATCGTACAG
>OIFE01000973.1_pt1 | contig 16867 bp, 13 predicted proteins | sample 1581921 | NCBI WGS metagenome assembly OIFE01 (sample SAMN04414075, study PRJEB24778) | human gut metagenome | material: faecal | host: Homo sapiens | reverse complement strand
GTTGCTTCCGGTTATATCAATGCGATTGCAAAAGGTAAATTAAGCAAACTGACTCCGGTATGGAAAAACGGACTAAGTGCCATTTATGACACTTACCTAGGAGCATGTCCGGAGAAGTTCACCTACAAAGGCAAAGAATATACTCCGAAGACTTTTGCCGAATCACTGGGATTGAACTATAACGACTATGTATCACTGACTTCTTATACACACCATCCGTTCTATTCTCAATTCGCCATCGAAATTCAGGATAACTGGCGTAATGGTCTGTCTTACAACCTGCCTATCGAAGAACTGATGGCTGTTATGGACAATGCAGTAAAGAAAGGCTATACCTTTGCATGGGGTAGCGATGTCAGCGAACAAGGATTCTCACGTGACGGTATCGCCGTAATGCCAGATGCAGCCAAAGAATCTGAACTGTCCGGTTCAGACATGGCCCGTTGGACAGGATTGACTGCCGCCGACAAACGCAGAGAACTATTCACCAAACCTTTCCCTGAAAAGGATATTACCCAGGAAATGCGTCAAGTTGCTTTTGACAACTGGGAAACAACAGACGACCACGGAATGGTAATCTACGGCATCGCTAAAGACCAGAACGGAAAAGAATACTTCATGGTGAAAAACTCTTGGGGTAAATCAGGCAAATATGATGGTATCTGGTATGCTTCCAAAGCATTCGTTGCCTACAAGACAATGAATATCCTGGTGCATAAAGATGCACTTCCTAAAGAAATTGCCAAAAAACTGGGAATTAAATAATTATTTAAGAAAGGCTTAATTTCCCAATGTATTCCGTAAATTTCTCCTTATAATTATCACCGACAGGAATATAAGTATTCTTATCAAAAATAATACGAAGACGGGAAACTTCGGTAATCTTGCGAAGATTGACAATATAAGAACGGTGGACCCGCATGAAATGCGTGGGAAGCCGTTCTTCCATTTTCTGGAGGCTGGCAAGCGTTATTACAGGCTTGTCCTCTCCTTCCACAAAGATACGCACATACTCACTCATCCCCTCAATATAGCGGATATTCTTCACATCGATGCGAACCACTCTGTAATCGCTCTTCACGAATAATGAATCTCCTTTTATCTGCGAAGCATTTCCTATTTCACCCTGTTGTTCCAACAAACGATATTCAAATTGCCTGCGGGCTTTATCCGCCGCTTTCAATAAATCCTGGAACTCAAACGGTTTCAGCAGATAATCTACGGCATCCAGTTTGAAACCCTCTACCGCATATTCAGAATAAGCAGTAGTGAAAATCACCAACGGACGGTTCACCAAAGAACGTATGAAATCCAATCCGTTCAAATCGGGCATATTAATATCCACAAAAATCAGATCAACCTCCTCTTCGGACAATATCTTCATTGCCTCGAACGCATCCTGGCATGACTTTACCAAAGACAAAAAAGGTACCTGGGATATATAATCCGACAACTGCGTCAATGCTAACGGCTCATCATCTATTGCTATACATTTCATTCTAATAAAGGTATAATAAGTAAGACATCAAATTTATGTTCCTCTTCGGTAATGGAAAGCGTATAATCATTGCCAAATAAAAGCCTCAACCGCTTACGGATATTTTCGAGTCCGATGCCATGATGCTGTTCGTCAGCCGAACCATTATTGCTGTTGGAACAACGGAATGAAAGCCGGTTGCCCTCATCCAACTGCATCAAGACATGAATAAAAGACTCGCTCCGATAACTGACTCCATGCTTAAAAGCATTTTCCACAAAAGAGACAAAAAGCAAAGGAGGAATCTGCACTTCGGGCACTTCGGCCGGAAAATCCATCTGAATAGATACTTTGTTGGTATAGCGCAAACTCATCAGGGCAATGTAATTTTTAAGAAACTGAACCTCACGTGAAAGCAAAATCGTTTTATTACTCGCTTCATAAAGCACATAACGCATCAGTTTAGAAAGTTCCACAATCGTACTTTTCGCTTTCCCCGTATCAATATCCACCAACGCATGAATATTATTGAGCGTATTCATGAAGAAATGAGGATTAATCTGATATTTCAAATACTGCAGTTCCGACTGCAAACGTTGATGTTCCAGTTCCTTCAGCATTTCTTCATCACGGAAAGATTTAAAGAAAAGTTTGATGGCAATATTGAATCCTACCATCAAAAAGGCAATGATGAAATGAATAAGATAGCGGAGCACAAAAGGAGGATAAGGAAAAGGAGTCGGTTTTGGAAATCCTCCGGGACCATTTGGAGCTCCCATTCCCCTAGGATGTTGTTCGGGATTGGACTCATTCCAATGTACATCCCCTTCCTTCCTCGCTTTTTCTCTCATCTTAATAATCTGATCTCTCCGGTTCTCCTTCATACGAAGAGGCAACTCTCCTCGCTTGAAATCTTTGGGGAAATGATTGGCAGAAGGAAACGGAGAAAGCCAACAAATCATTCCTATTACAAAAATCAACGAAACAGTATATTGCCAGTACCTTTTCTTAAAAAGAAAATAGGGAACCAGCCCATAATTATTTAACAGGAAAAGCACGAAAAAAGGAAGGATACTCAACCATGATTCGCGGATCACCATACGGGTTTCCTCCCGTTCAAGTCCTCCACTCATGGCAAAGTATCCGCCTATCAGCGGAAGAAGAAATATTACGATCCAGATAGCTCCGTAAATACTCTGCTCCAGCACGTGTTGTTTACGCAGTCTTTTCATGCCTCATTGCTTCTGATTATCGAAACAAAGATAAAACCGAACCTGTTTTATCACAAATAGAATCGACCAAAGAACGGATTTCGACGGTAAACTGCTGTTTACCATCCCCATCCGCCAGGGCCATGTCCGCCGCCTCCACCACCGGGCTGGCCACCGCCGGAAGTGCTGCCGACTTGTGTCACCATCGAACTGGCAGTAAATGTTGCCGCCTGCGTGCCACCGGAATAAGTGGCTCCCGAATATAACCCGAAGAACTCGGAACCACCGGAAACCGTTCCTCCTTTTGAGATAGTATAACTACCGCCCGAGGTCAGATTCGGACTACTGAATAATACCGTCATTTGAGAATAAGCACGGGGAATCTGATAGGTCAGTACGCTGGTTCCGTCGGCCGACTGGATATTCAGTATTTCTCCGTTACTTCCCGAACCGCCATAGATCACAGTGCGTTGCGTACATACACTTGATGTAGGTGTACTTGTTCCTCCTCCAATACCCAGAACAATCCCCCCGGTAATCTTAAAGGTATTCTGATCGCAATCGAATCCGTCTTCGGGAGAAGTAGTACCCGACGATACGATCACTCCCCCCGTAATGGTCAACGTACCATTAGAGTCAATGCCGTCATTTCCGGAACTATAACAATAAATATTGCCACCATTAAGAACAATGCTGTTACTTGCATTCATACAGTCATCGTAACAAAGCGCGGCAACTGTACCCTCATTGACAGTCAACACACTTTTACTCTCGATACCCTCACTACCTTCCCCACCGGTAGCCTTCACAAGCACCGTTCCTCCATTGATTGTCAACGCACCGTCCGCTTTGATTCCTTTTGCCGACGAGTCGAGCTTGCCATATACACACTGCGTACCGGTAGTTATCACTTTCACCGTGCCGTCATTGATGGTAATCGAACCGTCACAGTTGATACCTTTACCGGCTCCACCTGTACTCTGAATAGCGATTTCGCCTCCTGTAATCAGGATATTTCCGTCACATTTAATTCCTGCACACGAACTTAAATCATTATCTTCATAAAGAGCGGTTTGAGAAGTGAATGCAGTCAGCTTTCCTCCGGAGATGGTCAGGTTACCATCACAGGATATTCCTTTGGAGGCTGCTCCCGCCACTTGTGCCTGAATAGCACCGCCACTGATTACCACATCCAGACAAGATTTCAACCCATGCGCTTTATTATCCGTTGTAGAGAGTTTTGCAAAGCCTCCGGTCATCGTAATTCCTCCCTCTTCACACTGAATAGCATCGCCGTCTGAAGATATATTCAGTATTCCGCCGCCGATAATCACAGATTCATTGGTATGGATTCCATCTTTTTTGGCCGAAACTACCGTAATATTACACCCGCTACGGAAACGCACATAATCATCGCTTGTGATGGCATGTTTATAATTTCCGGTAACTGTGAGTGAACCGCCTCCACTGAAAATGAGCTGCCCCTCACTGAACAGACAGGCTTTCATATCCTCTCCATCAGTAGTTGCCGTATAAGAAGACCCATCTGTCAACACATTCGTTGTTTCATCCGCGCATACCACAAACACACGTTTGGAAGACTGGATATTAATGGCAGCACCTACCGGATTGAGTATAGACACCCCCGCCAGTGATAATTTGAATTTCTTTTCGCTGTATACCTTGAACGAGCCGTTCGTAGTAGTCCCGTTCAACACATACTCTACTCCGCTGACCGTAGAATTGACCACAATATGCGCCCCATTGGAAGATACTTCCACTCCGGAAACTCCATTACCTACCGTGGCAGTCGTTCCATTATAGGTAATCGTCACCACGGAGGCAAATTGGGAGTTCTCTATAAAATCATCATCGGAAGTGACCGTTTCCGACATGCTTCCATACGTCGTCCTATCACTTTCATCAAAAGCGATTGTAAATCCCAATAAGTCTTCCGATCCCTCGGGAATCGTCGGGTTGGGCTGACTGCTTCCTCCACCTCCCGAACCTTCGACCAATATTCCTTCCTGATCGCCGAAATCGAATGATTCCGTCGTACAATTCACCAACAACAGCAATAAAAGCGGTATCCAAAACAACACTATTCTTTTCATAATTTCCCGTTTTATATATTAAAACTTAAATGAATATCCTGCACCGATCACATGCCCGTTTGCCTCATCGTCGTCTGCCTTATTCTGATACAGATAATAAAAATCGAGAGCATGTTTCTTACTTAGTTTCCATTCCGTCCCCAATGTCCATCGCAACTTTTCAAAAGCACCGATCTCATTCAACGAATATGAAAGTTCACATGAAGTATAAGGCGTAAAAGCACATTTACGTATATTATATTCCACCTGAAGACGGGAACGAAGCACATTTTTTCCTTTTCCACTGATATATTCATCATTCTTCACACTCCCGTCATCACCATCGAATTTGGGGACCGACTGACTGGGACGATAAGTATATTGCCACCGTTCACGAAGGGAAAACGTGAAGCGGCGCCAGTCCACCTTTCCTGTTAATGACAAGTTTACACGATGTTTCGGCTGCCAATATTCGGGGATATAGTTTCCTTTTTTAGTGACTTCCATCGGATGGTAATAATGAATAAACGTATATCCTGCAGACGCTTTCAGCCAACGAAACATCTTATAGGAAACACCTGCCGAACCCGACCAGCGTTCCACCGTCTGCAATCCGTCTCTTGTACGGAATTCACCTTCCAGAGAAGCATCGAAACCGGAGAATATCTTTTTCTTCACTTCCGCACTGGTCCACACGCCGAAATCATCTCCCTGTGCATAACTCTTCCCTGCCATACACAACAATAATAAGCAACCAATCAGGTATCTACCTGTCCCCCAGAATCTCTTCTGACTTTCTCTGCCTGACTTATCTTCCATTTTCTTATTCATTTTCTCTAGGTAAGCGGGTCAACGTATCAATCGTATTTATCTCATCTTTCAGCGGTTCATAATAGATTTTCAGCATGGCTGTATCCCGTAAAAAATCGATATGTCCCACTTCCACACGAACAATGTCAAGTCCTGTCCGTTCGCGGAGATCGCGCAATAAGTCCAATTCTCTTTCGGGTTTTATCAGTTCTATTCTATCATATTGAATCAGTTTACAGGAGATATGTTTCAGCCAGCGATTGCTTTCGCAAAGCCATATACTGACAATGAAAAGCAAGTTGGTACATACCAGTTCGGCATAACTGATTTCTACGGCAAGAGCATTGATTACCGAAATGGCAATGATAACAAAAAGATAAGTCATCTCACGCACGGGCATTGACTCGGTCCGATAACGGATGATACCGAAAATGGCAAATAAACCGAGCGCAAAACCTATTTTCAGTTTGACACTTCCCAATAAGAAAATCATCAGGAAAATGCTGATGCTTATCAGCGTAAAGGTGAAATAATAATCACGCCGTTTGCTCTTGGGGTAATAAAACAGATGAATAATGCAGGATACCACCAGTAAATTGAAGCAGAATCGCAACAACAATTCCAAGAAACCTGCGCTATCCATCAATGGTGTTTCTATTAATGTAATATCACTTAGTTCATCAAACATATTATTCAGGTTTTATATTAAATATTCATTAGTTGCTTCTTTGCTATCTTCTGTGCCATTCTCAACTTGGGTTTAAACCGATTATATTTTAAGTTGCCGGCTGTGAGTACGGTTCCCACACAATATTTACTAATTCCCGAAGGCCGCACATGCAGTTCGCGCAGTATTTCACCGATGGGTGAATAAGTTCTCCCGTCGCGCTTCAGTTCTATGATGGCAAGATTTTCCAATCTTGCTTCTGTTCCGGTTATGAGATGATGGAAATGCACACCGGTATCGATGGTCAGCCGTTCTGTCATTGCCTTATTCACCAATGTAATACGATGAAAATGATTTTCCAGTAGAAGTTTCAAGGTAGACAACTCATACCAGGCATAATTGCGAAGAAACTCTTCTCCTCCATCCTGACGCAACGAGTTTACTCCTTGCACCCGGATCCGCTTTTTATCTGTCCTCCCTTTATTATTCTTATTTTTCACTTCCAGGAAAGTCAGACCGGAAGAGACATACGTCCTTACACGGATTTTCTCACGGATCACTCTTCCGTTTTGATGAGCCAGATACATGGCGTAATCGGGAGTGTCGAGATAGGTAGTGTGATAAACTATATTCCGTTCTCCCTGCACCTCCTGCACACGATAACAGTTACTTGCCCGTTGCAATACGTCCATCAGGGCAGAGAGTGAAACGATATACTTTGTGTCGGTACGGTTCATCAAACGGATGGTACTCATCTCTTCCAAAGAAATGGAGGAGAAAGCGGAAAGTGCGGTGGTTACATTACATGTTTCGTTCATATTCATAGGGGATTAGAGTAGCAAGTGTTACAATACTGTAACAAATGTATGACAGAGAAGCAGAAAAAGGAAAAAAAATCAATGAACGGGAGATTCTTATCGGTGAATCGACTGTATTACAGCAATAAACAGTTCTGTTCTATTTTTAAGATTCTATTATTCAGCAATGGCCATGAATCGAATCAAATAGAAAATAAAATGCCTAATTTAGTGCAAGAATATGCACATCACACCCCTTATTATGCATAAATAAAGGATAAACAGACCGTTTTTCATTGTATGAAAACGTCCGTTCTTTTAATGAAAGGTATCCTTGGTCGGTGAGGAACGCCTCCTTGCTCACCGACCAAGCTACCGTTCATCGGTGAGCAAGGATTTGTAGATTGAAATAAGAGTCGTTTCCAAGCTATTTCACTTCTAACTTCGCTGATTGCTGATCTGGCAAATAGCTATACATCAGAAAAAGAGAGATTCATTTATTCCGATTCTGACGTAAGATTAGTGCAAAAAGAATGATTTATCAGCAAAGTGCTACCTTTTCACATTCTTCAAACAAACATTTAAGCTCCTTTTGAATTGCTGCCCTCACACCGGTTCTAATTAAAGCAGGGAAAATGTATAAAACATCCTGTTTTTATGTATAGCCCAATTTTAAGCAAACAAAGATTTATTTCTCGCGATATTCCAGCGGAGTCATCTTCACCTGTTTACGGAAGTATTTATTGAAAAAGGAATGATTGTTAAAGCCCAAAGAGAATGCTATTTCTTTTACCGGCAACCGGGTGGTTTTCAGTTGTGCTTTCGCGTTCATGATAATAATCTCCGTGATGATTGCCAACGGACTGTATCCGCTTGCTCTCCGAATTGCACTAGAGAAATGCGCTGCAGTAACTCCACACTTTTCTGCATAAAATGCCACTTCATGCTCACTGGTATAATGAGCCATCAGCAGCTGTATAAACTGCCTGTACAACTCCTGCTCTCTTCTCAAAGGTTCGTCAAGCTTCCTGCCATAGCGTTTATACAGTTCTTTCGTTCCCTGTAAGAAAATAGCCAGTATGGAGCGTATTATGTCTTTATTTTCCAATTGGGCTGGGGAATGATGGGAGCTGCTTTTGCCACCAGCCTGGGCACTATGGTCGGCGGATTGATGACACTCATTTATCTCCTCCGTTTTTCCCGTAACGTAGGTATTTACCGTATCAAGCTGAGCCGGAAAAGCATGCGGCTTACCTGCCGTAACATCGGCTACATGATCAGGCTGGGATCTTCCGCCTTTATCAGCGAGGCATCCATTGCCAGCATGATGTTCCTGGGGAATTATGTATTTATCAGCCATTTGGGAGAAAGCGGTGTAGCCGCATTCAGCATTGTATGTTACTTCTTTCCTATCATTTTTATGGTATACAATGCCATCGCCCAATCGGCACAACCCATCATCAGCTATAATTTCGGACAACAGAACCCGGGACGGGTCGCACGTACCATCCGGTTGGCATTGAAGACAGCTTTAGGCTGCGGCATTTTTTTCTTTGCCGCCACTCTGGTATTCAATCACCAGATAGTCGGCTGTTTATCGATAAAAGCTACCAAGCCTATGATATTGCGGTAAACGGCATTCCTTACTTTGCAGTCGGCTATCTGTTTTTTGCGCTCAACATAGTGGGCATCGGCTATTATCAAAGTATCGAACGTGCCCGGCGCGCCACTGTCATCACCCTTTTCCGGGGAACATTGTTCATGCTGGCAGGTTTCCTGCTCTTGCCTCCGGTGCTGGGAGTAAGGGGCATTTGGCTGGCCGTTCCTTTGGCCGAACTGCTGACCTTATTGCTTATTATCGGAATTTACCTGAAGGACTCTTTCGCCGTTCGCCGATGATACGTATCTTTGCATCATTCAAACAGATGCAAAGAGTCTTATGGAAACATTTATTGAAAAGTTCAGAAACAGCTATCATCTTTCAGAAAACGACACGCAAACCCTGCTCAGCTATATGGAGGAGATCCGTTTCAAAAAGAAAGAAGTCATCGTCCATGAAGGCTCCAAAAACGGAAATCTGTATCTGATAAAGCAGGGCATCTGGCGTGCCCATTATCTGAAAGATGGAGTGGACACTACCATTTGGTTTGCCGGTGCAGGCGAAGCTGCCTTTTCGGTATGGGGATATGTGGAAAATACTGCATCGCACATCACGATTGAAGTCATGTGCGATAGCATAGCCTACTGTATTCCGGGATCAACCCTGAACAATCTTTATGCTTCATCGCTCGGACTCGCCAACCTGGGACGGCAACTGATGGAACGGCAACTGCTCAGCCTCGAAAACTGGCTGATCAGCGCCGGAAGCCCCAAAGCTAAAGAACGTTATCTGACCCTTATCAAAGAACATCCCGAACTATTACAAAATGTGCCTTTAAAGCATATAGCCTCTTATTTGTGGATTACACCACAGTCGCTGAGCAGAATCCGGAGAGAAATGAAAATGTAATTTCGGAGCTTGACACAGCGACAGAGCGGGTGAAGACCTCAACAGAGGCTTTGCCATACTCCTCTTTCCATATTTCTCTCGTTATACCAATCATTCGCTCCATTTAGTCCTCAATCTCTTTCCTTTCTATCTCTTTTTAGTTACCTTTGTAAGGAACCGAATACGAGTTGCACAACTGGTACATGACGAGTTGAGCAACTGGTACATGACGAGTTGAGCAACTGGTATACGACGAGTTGTACAACTCGTCCATCACTCTTCACCGGGCAACGTACAGAAGCTCCCCGTGCGATAATAGGTTTCCATCTTCAAAGTCATATCTACCTGCAAGCGTACCCGCGCCAACTCGGCTTTGGAGGAGATGAAGCGATTGCGGGCCTCCATCAACTGAAAGACGGAGATAAGCCCCTCTTCCCATTTCCGTTCGGATTCTTTCAGTACCAGCTCTTCGGCTCTGAACTGCTGCAACACTTGCCGGAATTCATCATAACCGGAACGGAGAGAAAGAACCGTTTGCTCCACCTCCGTATAGAGTTGTTGCTTTTGCAGTTCTTCCTCGTTCCGGAGGCGGAATATATTCAACTTGTGTTTGCGCAGGGTAGTCAGTCGTTCCAGCCCGCTCAGCAGAGGAATGGAAATACCGATACCGATATACTTGCCTAAATTGTCGTTCAACTGTTTGGTAGAAAAACCATCGAGGTAACGGGAAGCCATTGAAAAGCGGGCAAAGACGGTTGGCGAAAATTTACCTCCTGCCATGGCATACTCCTTACGGGCTGCACGTTGCCTGAGTTCCATCATCCGCATCGAAGGCATCGCCACCAGAGACTGCGTATAGAGTTCTTCCGTTTGTGGCAGCGGATAGGCCGAAAGAAGTTCGTAGTTGATAGTATCTTGTACGGCCAGCGTATCCTCGTCATGAAGATTCAATAGCTGCTTCAAGCGGAGCAATGCCAGACGACAACCATTCTGACGGGCCTGATAGCGGTAAATATCACCTTCGCGACGGGCTTTGACTTCCTGCAAATCAGAAACCGACTTCAATCCCAACTCGACGAAAGCCTCGGTCTGTTTGAGATAACGCTCGCTAAGGCGGCTCTGCTCTAAAGCCAGATCGAGCATCCGCTCTTCAAGCAGAAGTTTATAATAGGCATCCGTCACCTGACAGGCCAGTTCGTTACGGCGTTCTTTCAAAGCCCACTCACTCCGGTTGCGGTTCATCTTCTCAAAACGTACCCGGTTGATACGGGTGAAACCCTCAAAGAGCGAAAGGGTCATGTCCAGCCCGACGGTTCCTTCATCAAAGGTATCGTTGGTATATCCGTTGGTATTCGGGTCGATGGAACGCCCGAAGTTACGTCCGGCTTCGGCCGATACACTGACACGGGGCAGGAAACTCGCCACAGAAGAGATGTAATCCATCCGGGCTTCTTTGATATCTATCCCGCTATTCCGTAAAGACGGATTCTGTTTCCATGCAATACGGATACATTCGTCGAGCGACCTCTCTGCTTGTGCAAACAAGAGAGTTGAAAAAAGAAGAAAGGTACAAAATGATATAAAATGTTTCATGTCAATCTAATATGCAAACGCTGTGCCAAAAGCAACAATCAACTTATAATCAGATAGATACAATTCAACCATATACAATAGTGTCCAATATCTGGACGCCACCGTGTACAGATATTGGACACTTGACGATTGTTTCCCACTGGAATACTTTCTGATACTTCTCCGGCATAAATTCTCAATCCGAAAACGTCTAAATATTGGACACTCTCTTGCAGGGAGTTACAAAAACAAATATCTTTACCACGAACTTAAAAAAGGAAGCGAATCAAAAGGAGATGCTATGAACACAGGAACCATTCTGATTGTAGACGATAACAAAGGAGCATTGGCCTCACTCGAACTTCTGCTCGAAAACTACTTCAGCAAGATACTGACAGCTTCGAATCCAAATCAGATCACCGCCCTGCTGACAACGCGCCGCATCGATGTAGTCATCCTGGACATGAACTTCTCGGCGGGTATCAACAATGGCAACGAGGGACTTTACTGGTTGGGGCACATCCGGCAGATGGCTCCCACTCTACCCGTAGTGATGCTGACCGCTTACGGAGATGTGGAACTTGCCGTTAAAGCACTTAAAAACGGTGCAGCCGACTTCCTGCTGAAACCATGGGACAACCAGACCCTGATCGACAAGGTGACGGAAGCCTACCGTAGCCGCAAAGCTCCGGAACGTACTGCAAAAGTTGACAGGGCTGAGGGATTCGAAATGCTGGTGGGGCGTTCGCCTGCCATGTTGCAACTGATGAAAGTGGTATCGAAAGTGGCACGCACGGACGCCAACATCCTGATAACGGGAGAAAACGGAACGGGCAAAGAAATACTGGCACGGGAGATACACCGCCTCTCACCTCGTGGCGCACGTCCGATGCTGAACGTAGATATGGGGGCCATCAGCGAGTCGCTGTTCGAAAGTGAACTGTTCGGACACGAACGGGGAGCTTTCACCGATGCCCACGAAAGCCGTCCCGGAAAGTTTGAAGCGGCCAACGGCAGTTCACTGTTCATGGACGAACTGGGCAACCTCCCTCTCCCACTCCAAACCAAGCTCCTCACCGTATTGCAAAGCCGGAATGTGACTCGTCTGGGCAGTAACAAAGTGATTCCGGTTGATATCCGCCTGATTTCGGCAACGAACAAAGATATACCGGAAATGGTGAAGCAGGGCATGTTTCGCGAAGACCTGTTCTACCGCATCAACACCATTCATCTGGAACTGCCTCCCCTACGTGAACGGGGAGATGATATCCTACTCTTTATCGACTGCTTCTTACGTAAATTCACCTCTAAATATCAACGGCAGGAAATACGGATACACGAGCAGACTGTCGAAAAATTACGCAGTTATCATTGGCCGGGCAATATAAGGGAGTTGCAGCACACCATCGAAAAAGCGGTCATCTTGTGTGAAGGCAGCGTAATCCGCCCCAAAGATATCTTGGTGAAACAGACCTGGCAACCGCAGGCAACCGCCACTGTCCCCAATCTGGAAGAGGTGGAGCGGAGGGCCATCGAAACTGCCATCCTGCAAAACAACGGTAACCTGACTGCCGCAGCCGAACAATTGGGAGTGAGCCGGCAAACATTATACAATAAACTCAAACGATTCAAACTCTGACCCCAATGATATTCAGTCAACGCATCTATTTCATCATACTGTTTCACGTATTGCTGATACTGGTCACAGCAGGCACCGGACTATGGTTGGTCGTGTCGCATACGGGATACATCATCGGCGGTATACTGCTGCTCTGTTCGCTGTTCCAGATCGGTGCATTGACCCGGCAGTTGAATACGTTTAACCGGAAAATCAGACTGTTCTTTGACGCCGTGCAGGATAAGGATAATATGCTCTACTTTCCGGAGGCAAATGTCGGCAAAGAGCAGGCACAGTTGAACCGCTCCCTCAACCGGCTTAACGACCTCCTTGCCCGCACCAAAGGCGAAAGTCACAAACAAGAACATTTCTATCAATCACTGCTCGAGGAGGTGCCCAGCGGCGTGCTTGCCTGGGACGACTCGGGTAGAATCATTATTGCCAACAGTGCCGCTTTCTCGCTGCTGAAATGCAACCGTCTCTATACCGAAACCCAATTGGCACAACTGCTGAATGTAACCGGTATCCGCAAGAGTCTCAGCATATCGGAGAAAAAGATGATTCTGGACGGCGAAACCATCACCATCTTGTCCATCAAAGACATCGGCGATGAATTGAGCGATAAGGAGAACGAATCATGGAGCAAACTGACGCATGTGCTGACGCATGAAATCATGAATACCATCGCACCGATCCTTTCACTCTCACAAACCTTGTCCGAACGTCCGGATATCAACGAAAAATCGGCCCGCGGACTACGGATTATACAGGCTCAGAGCGAACGGCTGATGGAGTTTACGGAGTCATTCCGGCATCTGTCCTATCTCCCCCATCCGGAAAAAAGGCGCTTCGCATTGACCGAGATGCTCCGCAATCTTGAAGAATTGCTGCAAAGCGACTTTCGGGAACGCGGCATCCGGTTCATGCTGCAATGCGTGCCGGACCCGATAGAAACAGATGGTGATCCCAATCAACTGTCACAAGTCTTTCTTAATCTGCTGAAAAATGCGATGCAGGCACTCGAGGGACAGGCGGACGGAAGAATCATTCTCCGCGTACGGCGGGCAGACCGTCTGCAGGTCGAGATAGAAGATAATGGCCCCGGCATACCGGAAGAGATACGGGAACAGATCTTCATTCCGTTCTTCACAACGAAAACGGAAGGAAGCGGAATCGGGCTCAGTCTTTGCAAACAGATCATCCGGCAACATGACGGACACTTATCCATCCGGGAAAGCCGTCCGGGACAAACTATTTTCAGTCTCGATCTGCCTTAGGACCGAAACATTTTAATTGGTGTAATGTTATAAATAGAGAGGAATCTCTATTCTCCTTTTTATTTATTATGAAAGAAAAATATTGGAAATATTCTCTGATTATTATCATTATCGGACTGGGCATTATCTTGTTCCGGCAAATCACTCCCTTCCTCGGCGGATTACTGGGGGCACTCACTATCTACATCCTTGTACGCAAACAGATGACCTATCTCGGTGCACGAATGAAACGAAGCTTCGCAGCACTGCTGATCACAGGAGAAGCCATTCTGTGCTTCCTGGTTCCCATCTCGCTGATTGTATGGATGCTGGTCAATAAATTGCAGGATATCAACCTGGATCCCCAGGCCATCATTACCCCTGTCGAAGAGTTAGCGGGAATCATTAAAGCAAAAACAGGATATGATGTGCTGGGCAGCGACACACTTTCATTCATCGTCTCCCTGCTTCCCAAGATAGGGCAGGCAGTGATGGGAGGCATCAGCAGTTTTGCCGTCAACCTGTTTGTATTGGTCTTCGTACTGTACTTCATGTTGATAGGAGGAACTAAAATGGAAGCCTACATCGACGACATCCTGCCTTTCAACGAAAAGAATACCCGGGAGGTAACCCATGAAATCAATATGATTGTCCGTTCCAATGCCATTGGCATTCCCTTGCTTGCAGTCATTCAGGGAGGGGTAGCCCTGATCGGTTATTTCATCTTCGGAGCACCGAATGCCTGGCTGATAGGAGTGCTGACCTGCTTCGCCACAATCATCCCGATGGTGGGGACAGCCTTGGTATGGTTTCCGGTAGCCGCCTATCTTGCACTGACCGGCGAGTGGGCAAACGCCATCGGACTGGCGGCTTACGGTGGAATTGTCGTCTCGCAATGTGATAACCTGATACGGTTTATCCTCCAGAAGAAAATGGCAGACACCCATCCGCTAATAACCATCTTCGGCGTAGTCATCGGATTATCCTTGTTCGGATTCATGGGAGTCATCTTCGGACCGCTTGTGCTGTCGCTGTTCTTGTTGTTTGTCGATATGTTTAAAAAAGAATATCTGGACAATAAGAAATAAGAGGGATACAAATCGACGAATCTCTGAAAAAATTATGTACTTTTGTGACATAAAAATCTTGTAAGAGTAAATGGAAGCATTCACATTCAATACAACTGAACTGATACTACTGTCGGCTACAGGTGTTCTTTTAATCATTCAACTTATCTACTATCTCGGACTGTACAACCGTATACACACCCACAACCTCTCTGTCGGAAAAGACGAAGTACACTTCGGACGGGAACTGCCTCCCCTATCTGTGGTGATCTGTGCACGAAACGAATCGGAAAACCTACGCCGCAACCTGCCCACGATCTTGAAACAGGATTATCCGGACTTTGAAGTAATCGTCATTAATGATGGCTCCACAGACGAAAGCGAAGACTTGCTATCGGCATTGGAGGAAGAATATCCCAACCTGTATCACAGTTTTACTCCGGACAGTGCCCGGTACATCAGCCGGAAAAAACTGGCATTGACACTGGGAATCAAAGCCAGCAAACACGACTGGCTGGTATTCACAGAAGCCGATTGTGCTCCGGTCAGCAACCAATGGCTCCGGCGAATGGCGCGTAATTTTACATCGAGTACAGACATCGTACTGGGATATAGCGGCTACGAACGAGGAAAAGGCTGGCTGCACAAGCGGGCATCTTTCGACTCGCTTTTCACCTCGCTCCGCTATCTGGGATTTGCCCTGGCAGGTAAACCGTATATGGGTATCGGACGCAATTTGGCCTACCGGAAGGAGTTGTTCTTCAAAGTCAAGGGATTCTCTACCCATCTGAATATGCAGCGCGGAGAAGACGATCTGTTCATCAACCAGGTTGCCAATGAAAACAACACCCGGGTAGAGACCTCACCGGATGCCGTGATACGGATGCAACCCGTGGAACGCTATAAGGACTGGAAAGAAGAAAAGGTGAGCTACATGGCAACTTCCCGGTTCTATAAAGGCTCGCAACGCTGGCTCCTGGGATTGGAAACCGGTACGCGACTGCTGTTTTATGCCGCTTGCCTGGCGGGGATTGTATTCGGTATCCTCAGCTTCCACTGGTTGGTTGTCGGGTTATCCCTGTTACTGTGGTTCGTCCGCTATTCGGTACAAGCCTACGTCATCAACAAAACAGCCGGTGAGATGGGTGACAACCGTTCTTACTACTTTACGCTGCCGGTTTTTGACATAATCCGTCCGTTACAGACCTTGAAGTTGAAGCTTTACCGCCTCTATCGCGGAAAGGGTGATTTCATGCGCAGATAACCCCATTACTCGTATCGCATGGAGTCGGCCGGATTAATTTTGGTTATCAGGTAAGAAGGTCCGACCAACATCAGTACAGAAGTCAATAAAGTGCCGGCATTGATCAGGAGGAAAAGCCAGATATTCATAGAGACCGGCACCATACTTACATAGTAGGTTTCGGGGTCGAGCTTGAACAGTCCGAACTGTGACTGCAAAATACAGAAAACGATACCGATTGCATTGCCCCACAACATCCCCTTGCCAATCAGGAAGACAGAAAACCACAGGAATACTTTACGGATAGTGAAATCATTTGCTCCCAATGCCTTCAATATGCCGATCATCTGTGTACGTTCAAGGATGATGATCAGTAACCCGGAAATCATGGTGAAACCGGCTACGCCGACCATCAGAATCAGAATCACCCATACATTCAGGTCGAGCAGATCGAGCCAGGCAAATATCTGGGGATTCATCTGCTCTATGCTTTGAACATAATAAGTACCTCCGTAGATATCTTGCTTATTATCCGTATCGGTAGCAATCCGATAGGTGATATCTTCCA